>Ga0066709_100003142_pt1 | contig 12512 bp, 10 predicted proteins | sample GraSoiAngelo_158_FD_79665 | JGI IMG/M metagenome (GOLD analysis project Ga0066709, IMG submission 79665) | Grasslands soil microbial communities from the Angelo Coastal Reserve, California, USA - 14_1009_16_30cm | ecosystem: Environmental > Terrestrial > Soil > Grasslands | place: USA... | reverse complement strand
GGTCGACCATCGTCGTGGTCGGCGACAGGATCTCGACGCCAAGCGTCGGCGCGCCCTCGATGCCGCGGGCACTGACGAGATGCTGCCGGTCGTCCCCCACGAAAACGATATCCGGCTGCACGATCGACGTGTCGGCGAGGATCACGTCGACTGGGGCTGCCAGAACGTGGCCCAAACCGTGTGCGGTCACGTGCGCGTGCAGCGGCGCCGAAAGCCGGATGCTGATCATCTGATGCCGCGTCGCCGGGGCCGCCGTCACGAAGAGCTCCCCATCGAGGAGCTGGTAGCGCGGCCGTCGTCCGGCAGCGCCGCATAGTCCCGATACGTCAGGGCAACCCTGCTCGTTGCAACGCCTCCACCGGTATTTTAGCGCTGCGTCGCGAGGCCGTCAGCGCCCAAAGACCAATACACGTTGTAGAATAAGCGCCGTGATCTTCCAGCAGTTCCTGAACGAGGACTCCGGCTGCCTCAGCTACCTCATCGGCTGCGGCGACGCCGGGCAGGCCATCGTGGTCGACCCCGGGCGCGATCGCGTCAACGAGTACCTCCGCTTCGCGCGCAAGAAGGGGCTCAGGATCGCCCACGTCCTCGAGACCCACACGCACGCCGATCACATCTCCGGCAATCGCGATCTGGCCGCGGCCAGCAAGGCGGCGATCCATGTGCACGCGAACGCCGGCGTCGCCTTCGAGCATGCGGACGTCAGCGACGGCGACACGCTTCGCGTCGGCAAGGTCGAGCTGAAGATCGCGCACACGCCGGGCCACACCCCCGACTCGATCTCGGTGTTCGTCATCGACCACTCGCGGGGGCCCGAGCCCTGGTTCGTGCTCACCGGCGACCTGCTCTTCGTCGGCTCCGTCGGCCGCCCGGATCTGGGCGGCGAGCGCGCGGCCGAAGACATCTACGAGAGCCTGCGGCGTGTGCTCATGCCGCTCGACGACCTGGTGGAGGTGTACCCGGCGCACGGCGGCGGCTCGTCGTGCGGCAAGGGCATGTCGTCCAAGGGCGGCTCCACGATCGGCTTCGAGCGCCGCTTCAACCCGGCCTTCCGCTACGACGACAAGCGGGCGTTCGTGGACTTCATCATGGCCGGCATCCCGCCGAAGCCCGCCGCGTTCGAGAAGATCGTGGCCAAGAACAAGGGGCTGGTGCCGCTGGTCTCGGCCAAGCCGCGGCCATACGCCGCGCGCGAGGCGCGCGAGGCGATCGCCCAGGGCGCGTGCGTGCTGGACCTGCGCGACGCCGCCGAGTTCGGCGAGGGCCACGTGCCCGGCGCGCTCAACGTGTGGATCGAGAGCCCGCAGTTCGCCGAGCGCGTGGCCGGCATGGCGCCGGCCGGCGGGCCGCTGCTGCTCATGGGCGCGCCGTCCGATCTCGACCGCGCCGTCACCGCGCTCTCGCGCGTGGGCGTGGACGACATCGCCGGCTTCCTGCGCTACGGGATGGTCGAGTGGCGCACCGAGGGCTTCCCCATCGAGACGGCGCCGCAGATGACCGTGCACGACCTGGCCGACTGGCTCGAGCAGGGACGCGACGTCGTCGTGCTCGACGTGCGCGAGCCGGCGGAGTGGGACGACGGCCACATCGACGGCGCGCTCCACCTGCCGATGTTCGAGGCCGCCGCGCGGCGGGGCGAGATCCCCGAGGGCCGGCTGACGGCCGTCGTGTGCGCCGGGGGCTTGCGCTCGAGCACCGTCATCAGCGCGCTCCAGCGCCACGGCGTGGCCAACCTCCACAACGTCACCGGCGGCATGACGGCCTGGGTGAAGGCGGGCTACGGCATCACGCGCCAGCGGCCCGCGCCGTCCACGGCGCCGGCGCCGTCGAGCGGCGCCCGCGTGGTCGACTGCCGCGGCCTGTCCTGCCCGTGGCCGAGCATGAAGCTGGCGAAGGCGATCGTCGACGTCGCCCCCGGCGGGCTCCTCGAAGTCCTCGCCACGGATCCCGGCGCGCCCGCGGACCTGGACGCCTTCTCCAAGCGCACCGGGCATCGCGTGGTCGAGCGCTCCGAGTCGGGCGGCGTGCTCCGCTTCGTCGTCCAGCGAGGCGCCGTGACCGAAGGCTGATGGGCGCCGCCCTCTCGGCGCAATACGCCGCCGTGTTCGCCAGGCCGTGGCCCGTGTGGGGCGCGGCCATCCTCGTCGCCACCGTCAACGTCTTCCTCTTCGCGTTCGATCGGCCGTGGACCGCCTCCGACGGGCTGCGCAACTGGGGCGACTGGGTGTTGCGGGGCGCCGGCGTCGTGCAGCGTGCCGACCTCGTCGCCCCCTGGCTCTACTCCGGCTCGCTGCTCAACCTGGGCGTGCTCTTCGGCGGGCTCACGGCCGCGTTGCTGAGCCGCGAGTTCGCCGTGCGCGTGCCGCCGCGCGGCGAGGCCGTGAAGGGCGCAGCCGGGGGCGTGCTGATGGGCGTCGGCGCCATGCTGGCCTTCGGCTGCAACATCGGCGGGTTCTTCTCGGCGGTGAGCGCGCTCAGCCTCTCGGGGTTCGGCATGATGCTGGGCCTCGGCCTCGGCGCCTTCCTCGGCCTGCGCTACCTGCTGTGGGAGATGGATCGACGCCCGGCGTGGTCGAGCGGGACCGCGCGCGTGTACGGCGCGCCGGCCGCGGGCGCGGCCAGCCGCCAGCCACTCGCGGGCCTCCTGCTCGCCGCCGCACTGCTGCTGGCGCCGTTCGCCTACGCGCGCACGGGCTATCACGCGCAGGGCATCTTCCTGCTCTTCGGCGTGGTGTTCGGCGTGATCTTCCAGCGCTCGCGCTTCTGCCTCGTGCGCGCCTTCCGCGAGCCGTTCATGACCGGCGACGCCGAGCACACGCGCGCCGCGGCCCTGGCCCTGGCCGTCAGCACGCTCGGCTTCGCCGTGCTGAAGTTCGCCGACCTCAAGGACAAGGGCGACTGGGTGTTCCCCGGCGCCGGCATCGGCGCGCTCGCGGGCGGCACGCTCTTCGGCGTGGGCATGACGCTGGCCGGCGGCTGCGGCGCCGGCTCCATCTGGCGCGCCGGCGAGGGGCAGGTGAAGCTGTGGATCGCGCTGGCCGGCTTCGCGCTGGGCGCGTCCCTGGCGCGAGTCGCGCTGGCGCAGACCGGCGCGCTCCAGAAGCTCGGGTGGGCGGTGTTCCTGCCGAGCGCGCTGGGCTGGGGCGCGGCGCTCGTGATGACTCTCGGCGTCCTCGCCGTCTGGGCGGTGCTGGCCACGTGGAACGAGGACGCGCGGGTGGTGTCCGCCCTCGACTGATCTGGCGCTCCTCGATTTAACTCTGTTACCCTACGCGCGGCGTCCTGGGGGAGGGGCATATGACGCGGATGACGCGCAGGCAATTCCTGAGGGCATCGGGAACCGGCGTCGGCGTGCTCACGGTCGCGGGCCTGGAGGGATGCGCGACCAGCACCGGCGAGATCAATCCCAAGGCCGGACGTCGCGTGGTGGTCGTGGGCGGCGGCTGGGGCGGCGCCACGGCCGCCAGGTACGTGCGCGCGGCCGATCCGTCCATCGAGGTCGTGATGCTGGAGCCGAACAAGACGTTCGTCTCCTGCCCTTTCAGCAACCTCGTGCTGAGCGGCGTGCGCGGTCTCGGAAGCCTCACGTTCGGGTATGGCGGCCTGCGCGACTCGGGCGTGAAGGTGCGCCACGCGGCGGCGACAGCCATCGAGCCCGACACCAGGCGCGTGCGCATCGGCGACGGCTATCTCGTCTACGACCGCGTCATCGTGGCGCCCGGCGTCGATTTCCTGGTGGAGCAGGTCGAGGGCCTGGCCGCCGCCCAGGACACCGTGCTGCACGCGTGGAAGGCCGGCCCGCAGACGGCCGAGCTGGCCAAGCAGCTCAGCGCCATGCCGGACGGCGGCGCCTTCGTGCTGACCGTGCCTCCCATCGCCTACCGCTGCCCGCCCGGGCCGTACGAGCGGATCTGCCAGGTGGCCTGGTATCTCAAGACGAACAAGCCGAAGTCGAAGCTGATCGTGCTCGACGCCAACCAGAACATCGTGTCCAAGGCCGCGCTCTTCCGGGCGGCGTGGCAGGCCTATCCGAACATCGACTACCGCGCCTCCAACAAGGTCGTGAGGGTCGATCCGGGGGCGCGCGAGGTGACGACGGACTTCGGCGACAAGGTGAAGTACGACGTGATCAACCTCATCCCGCCCCAGCGCGCGGGCGCGATCGCCGTCCAGGCCGACCTCGTCGGCGCCGACAAGCGCTGGTGCGAGGTCGATCACGTCACCTACGAGTCGGCCAAGCACCGCAACGCGCACGTCATCGGCGACTCGACGATCGGCTTGCCGGTGCCGAAGTCGGGCACCATGGCCAACGCGATGGGCAAGATCTGCGCGAACGCCGTCGTGAACCTCCTCAACGGCCGCGAGGCGACGCCGGTGCCGCCCGTGAACACCTGCTACTCGTGGGTGAGCGACCGCGAGGTGATCGCCGTCGTCAACGCCTACAAGATCGAGAACGGCAAGGTCGTGCAGGTCGAGCAGAAGCTCACGCCGGGCCAGTCCACGGTGTACGCGCAGCACGCCGAGGGCTGGGCCAAGAGCATCTGGGCCGACGTGCTCGGCAACGGAGGTGTCGCATGAGCCGCGCGCGCCTCGGACTCCTGCTGGTGCTGCTGGTCCTGCTCGGCGCGCCGGCCGTGTCGAGGGCGGCCGGCCCCCTCGATCAGCCCGGGTACGCGAAGGCCGTCACGTGCGCGGCGTGTCACGGCGCGTCCGGCAACAGCCGGTCGGAGGCGGTGCCGATCCTGGCCGGCCTGCCGCCCGCGTACTTCAAGAAGGCGATCGAGGACTACGCCAGCGGCAAGCGCCTGTCGGCGGAGATGGAGCCGTTCGCCAAGCAGGTGAAGCTCCTCGGCGTGGACGAGGTCGCGGCGTTCTTCGCCGCGCAGCGCCGCGAGCCGACGCCGGTGCGCCCCGAGCGCGCCGCCGTCGAGCGCGGGCGGGCGGCGGCGGCGCAGTGCGCGAGCTGCCACGGCCCCGAGGGCCAGGGCGACGCCGCCAAGATGGTGCCGGCGCTGGCTGGCCAGCCGGCGGCGTACATCCGGAACCAGCTCCTGCTGTTCAAGGCCGACAAGCGCAGTCCCGGGGACGAGCCGCTCACGAAGATGAAGGCGATCCTCAAGCCGATTCCCGACGCGACGCTGGCCGATGTCGCCGCCTACTATTCCAGCCTGAGGTAGTCTCGACCGCGTGACCTTTCTCCTGACCCTGGTGGTGCTGAGCCTCGCGGGGGCGTTCGTGGCCGGCCTCGTCGGGGTGGGCGGTGCCATCGTGATGATCCCCTTGCTCCTCTACGTTCCGCCGCTCCTCGAGGTCGGTGGCCTCGACGTGAAGACGGTGACGGCGGTCACGATGGTGCAGGTGTTCGTGGCCTCGCTCTCGGGCATGCTCGCCCATCGCCGCACGCGCGCCGTCCGCCGCGACCTCGCCCTGCTCGGCGGCGGGGCCATGGCCGTCGGCTCGCTGGTCGGCGCCGTCGCCTCGAAGTACGCGGACGATCGCACGCTGCTCGCCGTCTTCGGGCTCATGACCGTGGCCGCGCTCGCGCTGCTCTTCGTGCCGTTCGAGACGGCCGGCCAGCCGATCTTCGCCGAGCGTGTGGAGTTCAACCGGCCGCAGGCGATGATCGTCTGCCTGGGTGTCGGTCTCGTGGCCGGGCTCGTCGGCGCCGGCGGCGCTTTCCTGCTGGTGCCGCTGCTGATGGTCGTCGTCCGCCTGCCGATCCGCGTCACCATCGGAAGCTCGCTGGCCATCACCGCGGTGGCGGCCACGGCCGGCGTGTTCGGCAAGGCCGTCACCGGTCAGGTGCCGCTCTTTCCGACGTTCGCCGTGGTGCTGGGCGCGGTGCCGGGTGCGCAGATCGGCGCGCTGGCCAGCCGCCGGCTCTCGGGCGCCGGGCTGCGGCGTGTGCTCTTCGTCGTTATCCTCGTCTCGGCGGTGCGCGTGTGGTGGGACCTCTTGACCCACGGGCGGTCCTGAGGCGTGCGCTACGGCTTCGTCATCGATCACCGGCGCTGCATCGGCTGCCACGCCTGCACGGTGGCGTGCAAGGAAGAGAACCGGGTACCGCTCGGCGCCTTTCGCACGTGGGTGAAGTACGTCGAGAAGGGCACGTTCCCCGACACGCGCCGCTACTTCTCGGTGCTGCGCTGCAACCACTGCGACGACGCGCCGTGCGTGACCATCTGTCCGACGGTGGCGCTCTATCGGCGCCCGGACGGCATCGTGGACTTCGACGGCCGCCGATGTATCGGCTGCAAGTCGTGCATGCAGGCCTGCCCGTACGATGCGCTCTACATCGACCCCACCACCAACACCGCCGCCAAGTGCAACTACTGCGCTCACCGCATCGAAGTGGGTCTCGAGCCGGCGTGCGTCATCGTGTGCCCGGAGACGGCGATCATCGCGGGCGACCTCGACGACCCGCGCACGCCCATCGCGCGCCTGGTGGCGCGCGAGCAGGTGGACGTGCGCAAGCCGGAGCAGGGCACGCGCCCGAAGGTCTTCTACGTCGGCGCCGACACCTCGGCGCTCACGCCGACGATGCAGCGGCCGGCGGCCACGTTCATGTTCGGGCAGCGGCCGGCCGCCGAGGCCGACCTGGTGCGCATGGTGGCCGCGGTGCAGGCCACCGAGCCCGGTGGCGACGGCGCGCTGAGCCGGCCCGTCTACGACGTGCCGCACGCGCCCCGGCCGTGGGGCTGGCGGGTGTCGGCGTACCTGTGGACGAAGGCGATCGCGTCCGGCGCGCTGCTGGTGGGCGCCGCCAACGCGCTCCTGCGGCCGGACACCATCGGCCCCCTCAGCGCGGTGCTGGCGCCGGTGATCGCGCTGCTGTTCCTGCTGATCACCACGGCGCTGCTCGTGCTCGACCTCAAGCGCCCGGACCGCTTCCACTACATCCTGCTCAAGGGCAATCCGCGCTCGTGGCTCGTGTGGGGCACGTGGATCCTCCTCGCCTACGGCGGGCTGGCCGTCGCGTGGCTCGCGGCCGGCCTCGCCGGCAATACCGGATTGCTCCGCGCGCTGGCGGCGCCCGTGATCGTGCTGGCGGCCGGCGCCGCCGGCTACAGCGCGTTCCTGTTCGGGCAGGCCGAGGGCCGCGACTTCTGGCAGAGCCCACTGCACCTGCCGCATCTGCTGGCCGGCGCCGTCGTCGCGGGCAGCGCGACGCTGATCGTGCTGCACCTGCTGACCGGTCACGGCACGTGGGGCCCGGAGCTGATGGGCGTCGAGGGCCTGCGCCTGGCCATGGCCGCCGGTCTCCTCGCGCACATCGCGATCCTCGGGCTCGATCTCTTCGGCCCGCATCCGAGCGTGGATGTTCGCCGCGCCGCGCGACTCATCACGCACGGCGCGTGGCAGTCGCGCTTCTGGGGCGGCGTCGTCGTCGCCGGCGTGGGGCTGCCGCTGCTCCTCGTGCTGTGGGGTCTCGGCGGCCCCGCCACGCACCTGCCGATGGGCGTGACGCTGCAGGAGCCCGTCGCCACGGCCGTTGCCGCCCTGCTGGCCCTCCTCGGTCTCTGGATCTACGAAGACCTCTGGGTCAAGGCCGGCCAGTCCATTCCATTGAGTTAGGGGGCCCCGACATGGCCCCCCAAACCCCCCCGACGCTCCGGCCGCCCCGGCGGAGCCGTGGCGGCCGTCGTTAACCGAAGGAGAGTCATGCCGCATCCCGAGCCGCTGCATCCGGTCGCGCGTGACCTCACACCGGCACCCGCGCTCGCCTCCTATCCTCCGGTCGAGCGATGGGCCGACTGGGAGGAGTACGATCCCGTCGCCTGGCCCGAGAAGGTCAAGCGGCGCTACGCGCTGATCCCCACGATCTGCTTCAACTGCGAGGCGGCGTGCGGCCTGCTGGCCTACGTCGATCAGCAGACGCTGAAGATCCAGAAGTTCGAGGGCAATCCCGTGCACCCCGGCAGCCGCGGCCGCAACTGCGCCAAGGGCCCGGCCACGCTGAACCAGGTGCAGGATCCCGAGCGCATCCTCTATCCGCTGCGCCGCAAGGGCGTGCGCGGCGGCGGCCAGTGGGAGCGCGTGACCTGGGACGAGGTCCTCGACGACATCGCCGGTCGCATCCGCGCGGCCCTCGTCGAGGGCCGGCAGAACGAGGTGATGTACCACCTCGGCCGCCCGGGCCACGAGCTGATCTACCTGCAGCGCGTCTTCCACGCCTGGGGCATCGACGGCCACAACAGCCACACCAACGTGTGCTCGTCGAGCGCGCGGGCCGGCTACGCCTTCTGGCACGGCATGGACCGGCCCTCGCCCGACCACGCCAACGCGCGCTTCATCCTGCTGCTGTCCTCGCACCTGGAGACCGGCCACTACTTCAACCCGCACGCCCAGCGCATCATCGAGGCCAAGTCGCGCGGCGCCAAGGTGGCTGTCATCGACTCGCGCCTCAGCAACACCGCCTCGATGGCGGACTACTGGCTGGCGCCGTGGCCGGGCTCGGAGTCCGCCCTGCTGCTGGCCATGGCGCACGTGCTCATCCGCGAGAAGCGCTACGACGCCGACTTCGTCCGCCGCTGGACCAACTGGGACGAGTACCTGCGCGAGGAGCATCCCGACCGGCCGGTGACGTTCGAGGCCTTCCACGAGGCGATCGACGCGCACTACGCGCGCTACACGCCGGAGTTCGCGGCGCGCGAGAGCGGCGTGCCGGCGGAGACGATCGTGGAGCTGGCGCGCGCGGTCGGCGCCGCCGGCTCGGCGCTGGCCACCCACATCTGGCGCAACACGGCGGCCGGCAACCTCGGCGGCTGGCAGGTGGCGCGCGCGCTCGAGTGGCTGGTGGTGCTGGTGGGCGCCGTCGGCACCCCGGGCGGCACCGCGCCCAGCGCCTGGCACAAGGCGATCCCGGCGCCGCCCATGATGCCGCCGCCGGGCAAGGTGTGGAGCGAGCTGCTGATGCCCAAGGAGTACCCGCTGGCGTTCTTCGAGATGAGCTTCCTGCTCCCGCACTTCCTGCGCGAGGGCCGCGGCAAGCTGGCGATGTACTTCACGCGCGTCTACAACCCCGTGTGGACCAACCCCGACGGCATGTCGTGGATCGAGATGCTGACCGACGAGGCCAAGGTGGAGCGTCACGCGTGCCTCACGCCCGTCTGGAGCGAGACGGCGTGGTTCGCCGATTACGTGCTGCCGATGGGCCACGCCTCCGAGCGCCACGACCTCATGTCGCAGGAGACGCACGCCGCGCGGTGGATCGGCTTTCGCCAGCCGGTGCTGCGCGTGGCGCTCGAGCGGCGCGGCCGGACGTTCGATCTCACGTGGCAGGCGCACGAGGCGGCCGGCCTTGGTCAAATCTGGGAAGAGGACGAGTTCTGGATCGAGCTGTCCTGGCGGATCGACCCCGACGGAGCGCTGGGAATCCGGAAATACTTCGAGTCTCCTTATCGCCCTGGGCAGAAGTTACGGATCGCCGAATTCTATCAGTGGATGTTCGAGAACAGCGTGCCCGGCCTGCCCGAGGCCGCGAAGCGCGAGAACCTCACACCGCTCGAGTACATGCGGCGCTACGGCGCCTTCCTGATCGAGGACAACGTCTATCGCACCCACGAGCTGCCCCCGTCCGCCCGCGAGATGGACGGGACGGCCGTCGATCCGGTGACGAGCGTCATCAGCAAGAACGGCAACGCCGTGGGTGTGCAGATCGACGGGCGCGCGTACGTCGGGTTTCCCACGCCCTCGCGCAAGCTGGAGCTCTTCAGCAAGACGCTGAAGGACTGGAAGTGGCCCGAGGAAGCGCTGCCCGGGTACATCCGCAGCCACGTGCATTGGTCGAACATCGATCGCGGCAAGGGCGAGATGGTGCTGCTGCCGACGTTCCGGCTGCCGACGCTGATCCACACGCGCTCGGGCAACGCCAAGTGGCTCTACGAGATCTCGCACACGAACCCGCTGTGGATCCATCCCGAGGACGCCGCGCGCCTGCGCGTGGCCACCGGCGACCTGCTGAAGATCGCCACCGCCATCGGCTGGTTCGTCGACAAGGTGTGGGTGACGGAGGCGATCCGGCCGGGCATCGTCGCGTGCTCGCATCATCTCGGCCGCTGGCGGCTCGCGGAGTCGAGCGGCGGCGAGCGCTGGTCGACGGCGCTCGTGGATCTCAAGCGGGAAGGGCCCGGCCGCTGGCGCATGCGGCAGGTGCACGGCGTGCGCCCGTGGACCAGCGAGGATCCCGACTCCGAGCGCGTGTGGTGGGAGGATGCCGGCGTTCATCAGAACCTGACGTTCCCCGTCCAGCCGGACCCCGTCAGCGGCCAGCACTGCTGGCATCAGAAGGTGACCGTCACCCGGCCGGCGGCCGGCGAGCGTTACGGCGACATCTTCGTGGACACGAACCGCTCGTTCGAGGTCTACCGCGAGTGGCTGGCCAAGGCGCGCCCGGCGCCCGGGCCCGGCAATCTGCGCCGTCCCCTCTGGCTGCCACGGGCCTTCAAGCCCGACGCCCAGGCGTACCGCCTCGACTGACCCGCGCCGCGCGGCGGCCTGGACGATGGACGGCTTCGAGACCACCGAGGTCGACACGGGCGAGACCACGGTGTTCGTGCGCTGGTCCGGGGCCGGGCCGCCGGTCCTCTTGCTGCACGGCTTTCCGCAGACCCACCTGATGTGGCGCAGCGTCGCGCCCCTCCTGGCGCGCCACTTCACGGTCGTCTGTCCCGACCTTCGCGGCTACGGGCGCAGCGGATGCCCCGCCTCGACGCCGGACCATGCGCCGTATGCCAAGCGCGCCATGGCGCACGACATGGTGGCCGTCATGGCGCGGCTCGGGTTTGAGCACTTCTCGGTCGCGGGGCACGACCGCGGCGGTCGCGTCGCCTATCGCCTGGCGCTCGACCATCCCGGCCGCGTCGACCGGCTGGCCGTCCTCGACGTCCTGCCGACGGAGACGGTGTGGGACCGAGCCGACGCGAGGTTCGCCCTTGCGTACTGGCCGTGGTCGCTCCTGGCGCAGCCCGCGCCGCTGCCCGAGCGCATCCTGGCAGCGGCGCCCGAGGCCATCGTCGACAACGCGCTCGGGGCGTGGGGCTCTCCCGCGTCGGCATTTCCGCCCGAGGTTCGAGCGGCCTACATCGAGGCGCTTCGGGATCCCGCGCACATCCACGCGATCTGCGAGGAGTATCGAGCGGCCGCGAGCCGCGATCGCGAGCACGACCGGGCGGATCGCGCGAGCGACCGGCGCATCGCCTGCCCGCTGCTCGTGCTCTGGAGTGCTGAAGGCGCGCTCAACACCTGGTACGTCGAGGCCGGCGGACCGTTGACGCTCTGGCGGGTGTGGAGCGACGCCGTGCAGGGTTGGCCGATCGACGCCGGCCATTTTTTCCCCGAGGAGGCTCCCGGGCCGACGGCCGAGGCGCTGAACGACTTCTTTGCCGTGACCCCGGCGCGGAGGAATTCGCCTCCGAGGCCGGACGGGGCATAATGGGGCACCGCCCCGACGGCGGGCGCGGAGGGTGGGACGATGAGGCAAGGTCACGACACGGGACTCACACGGCGGGCGGCGCTGGGCGCGCTGGGGACGGTCGGGGTGGCGGTCTCGCTCGGTGGCGTGGTCACGCTGGGCGGCGCCGCGCCGGCCGCGGCGCAGGCGCTGGGGCAGAACGAGCCGCTGGAGGCGGCGCTCAAGCGCGTGTTCGGCGGGCGGCCGATGAAGGACGGCAGCGGCATGATCAAGCTCGACATCCCGCTCATCGCCGAGAACGGCGCGGTGGTGCCGGTGGGCGTCGAGGTCAACGCGCCGATGACGCCGCAGAGCTACGTCAAGCACATCTACATCGTGGCCGACAAGAACCGCATCCCCATCGTCACCCGCGTGGCGCTCACGCCAGCGTCGGGCCAGGCCTACATGGGCGCCAACATCCGCCTGGGCGAGACGACGGACGTGCGGGCGATCGTCGAGCAGAGCGACGGCACGCTCCTCGCGCTGACGCGCGAGGTGAAGGTGACCGTCGGCGGCTGCGGAGGCTAGGCCATGTCGGACATCGGCAAGGTCCGCCTGCGCGTGCCCGCCAGCATCAAGGCCGGTGACGTCATCCGCGTTCGCTGCCTGGTGATCCACCCGATGGAGCGCATCGAGCGCGACAAGGCCGGAAAGATCATCGACAAGAAGTACCAGTACATCGACACCGTCACGGTGACGTACCTCGGCAAGACGATCGCCACCTTCGACACGACCCAGAGCGTCAGCGAAAACCCCTTCTTCGCGTTCGCGGTGAAGGCGACCGATCCCGGCAAGCTGACCGTCTCCTTCCACGACACCCACGGGCAGAAGTACGAGGGCTCGGTCGACATCGCGTTCTCGTGAGCGCCTGATGCGACGTCGCCCGATGCGCTGGCTCGCCGTGCTCGTGCTGTCGGCCGGCTGTGCCACCGCCGCTGACCGTCCCTCCCTTCCACGCTGGACCTCGCGGGCGGTGCCCGAGGCGCGGGGCGACGTGCGCGTGGAGCCCGATGGCCGTCGCGTGGCGGTGCGCTATCCGGGGTGGACGACGCGGGACTTC
>Ga0066709_100003141_pt1 | contig 12514 bp, 10 predicted proteins | sample GraSoiAngelo_158_FD_79665 | JGI IMG/M metagenome (GOLD analysis project Ga0066709, IMG submission 79665) | Grasslands soil microbial communities from the Angelo Coastal Reserve, California, USA - 14_1009_16_30cm | ecosystem: Environmental > Terrestrial > Soil > Grasslands | place: USA... | reverse complement strand
GCGACCGCCATTCGCGCGCGTGTACACGCCGAGACCGGGCTCACCGCCTCGGTCGGCGTTGCCGCGACGAAGATGGTGGCGAAGCTCGCGAGCGACCTCGCCAAGCCCGACCGCGTGCTCGTCGTCGAAGCCGGGCGCGAGCTCGACTTCCTTCATCCATTGGGGGTGGAGCGGCTCTGGGGCGTGGGGCCGGCGACTCGACGGCGCCTCGACCGGCTCGGCGTCCAGACCATCGGCGAGCTCGCCGCACTCTCCGAGGAGAACCTGGTTGCCTCGCTGGGCGGCGCGCACGGTCGCCATCTCCATGCGCTGGCGTGGAACCGCGACCCACGACCGGTGGAGCCGGTTCGTCACGCGAAGTCGATGGGCCACGAGGAGACCTTCGCCCGTGACGTCGCCGATCGAGAGGTGCTGCGGCGCGAGATCGTGCGCCTCGCGGACCGCGTCGGGCAGCGTCTGCGCGCCGCCGCGCACGCGGGTCGGACGATTCAGCTCAAATTGCGCTACGGCGACTTCCGAACGATTACGCGATCGCGCACACTCGCGGATCCGACCGACCTCGGTGGCGACATTGCGCGCGTCGCGAACAGCCTGCTCGAAGGCGTCGACATCACCGAGGGAGTGCGCTTGATCGGCGTCTCGGTACAGCAGCTCGAGCCGGTTGCGGTCGTCCAGGGCACGCTTCCGCTGCCGCTCGCGGCGCGAGATGACACCGACGCCGATGAGCGGCGCGCCAGTAAGCGGGGGGCCGTCGAGGCGTCCGTCGACCGCATTCGCCGACGCTTCGGCGACGACGCCGTGGTCCCGGCCCGCATCGCCGGCACCGAAGACCACCGGACGCCGTGGGGACCTGACGCGGATGCCGAAGGAGACGACACGGTCCGCACGACGCGGCGACCGTAGGGCGGCGGGAGCCAGAGGCGAGCGCCGAGAGGAGGTCGCTCGCCCCGCGAACGAGCGGCTGCGGCGCAGGTACCCTGCGCCGCAGCGAGTGAGCGAGAAGAAGACGCGCGTTGGAGACGGGTCAGTGGCTGCGCGACAATGGCTGGACTCGGGGAGCGGGCCGCGAGCCGAGTCCGGCGTGCTCCACTCCGCGATGAGAGCGAGACGATCAGGACAGCCATGCCGCTATCCGAAGACGAGCAGCGGATTCTCAAGGAGATCGAGGCCAACCTGACGGTCACCGACCCGAAGTTGGTGCAGCAGGTCTCCGACACGACCCTCTACCGCCACTCGGCGCGGATGATCAAGTGGGCGATCGTCGGCTTCCTGCTCGGCTTCGTGTTGCTGATCACAACCTTCACGTCCGTGCTCGCACTCGGCGTGATCGGGTTCGCGATCATGCTGTTCTGCCTTCTGGTGATCGAGCGAAACGTCCGCAAGATGGGCCGAGCCGGCCTCGAAAGCCTTTCGAGTCACATGCGCAGCGGAACGCTGCGGGGCATGTTCGGATCGGCCGGACGCCGTTGGCGTGATCGCTGGCATCACAACGACGACGCCGGCTAGCTGTTCTCCCGCGGTGACGTATTCCGCCCTGCAGGCGGCTCGGCTCTCGGGTTGTAGTCCCGCTCAACTCGATTCCTGGGTGCGCACCGGCCTGCTCGGCGACGAACATCCGGGCTCGTTCACGTTTCGCGATCTCGTGACGCTGCGCATGGTGCGGTCGCTCCTCGACGCCGGGGTGTCGCGGGCCCGAGTCCGGCGAGCGGTCGACGAGCTCCGCCTCGCGGGCGAGGATCTTGCTGGTCTGCGTCTGGTCACCGACGGTGATCGGGTGTGGGCGTGTCGCGACGACGGCCAGATCCTCGACGCGTTACGCCACGGCCAGCTCGTGCTGTTCGTCGCAATTGATCGGATGGCCGAGGACGTGGGTGCTGACGTGCGCGCGTTCGACCGCGAGCGTCAGTCGTTCGTCGACCGGTTGCGCGGCGACCATCCCGCCGGTTCTGGCTGAGCCCGGCGACCGGAAGCGAGGCGGTACCGCCAGCGCTCGATCGTCGTGTCGCCTTCGGCGAGGTGGTGCTCGAGGCGCATGAGCTCGGCCCACGCGGCGTCGACGTCTAGGTCTTCGAACACGCGAGTTCCGTAGGCCGCCGCCGAATACTGCGTGGCAAGCGAATGCAGTGATTCCCCGACGCGGTCGCCCGTGCGGGTGGCAGTGGTCGCCGCGAGCTCGATCGGTGTGCTCGTGGGGGGCGTCGCGACGCCGCGTTCGGCGAGCCGGTCGAGGGCCTCTTCCCACGCGCCGGCGATCGCCTGACCGGCGTCGTCGCGGCGACGGCGGGCGTTGCGCATCCGCGCTTTGCGCGCCACCGGGACCTCGACCACCAGCAGGAGCAGCAGAGCAACGACGCCTCCTGCGATGGCGGCGGCAACCCACCAGTGCGAGGTCGAGCGGTCCGCGCGCTTGGGCGCGGTGACCGTCGGGTTCGCGCCACCACCAGTGGGCGCCGGTGTCCCACCGTTCGCCGGCGCGGTCGGCGACGCGGTCGACGGAACGGTCGTCGCGGTTCCCCCGACCGGCGGGACGCCGACACCGGCAATCGGCAGCTCCTGGGGAAGCGCACTGCCACCGGTGCCGCCGGCGGCGGTGGGCGGCGTCGGGTCGAACATGTGCGTCCAGCCGAGCCCGGCCAGCCAGATCTCCGGCCACGCGTGGGCGTCGTTGGTCCGCACGTGGTACGTGCCGTCGGCATCGGGCGTTCCCGGCGTAAAGCCCACCGCGACCCGCGCGGGGATGCCGAGGGCACGGGCCATCGCGGCGTAGGTGGTCGCGAACTGGGTGCAGAAACCTCGTCGCACTTGGAGGAAGCGCAGCATTGCATCACCGTCGTCGCCGAAGTCGACGTGCGTGTCGTACGTGAACGCCGGTGATCGGAACCAGTCGCGCAGCGCCCGTGCTCGTGCGAACGGCGTCTGCGCATTGCTGGCTGCGACGATCGCGTTGGCCTGGTTGCGGATCTCGACCGGGAAGTCCGCGGGAAGCTCGAGGAACGGCCGCAGCCGTTTCGGTACCGGCCCACCCGTCGCGGTGGCTTCGGCTCGTGCCGACGCAACCGGACGCACGGAGTCGACGCGATACATCGTGTTGGCGATGATGTCGCGTCCGGTCACGAGCGTCGTCGACGCGAGCACGACGAGCGTGCCGGAAAGGCTTACCGATACGGCGCGATAGGCCGCGGGCATCCACCGTTCGCCCAGGTGCTCGATGCGGTACTCCTGTCGCAGCGCGCCGCGAGGGACGGCCCCGGAGAGACCCTCGCCCACATTGGAACCTTGCGCGGCGAGCGTCCACTGGCCGCCGCTCGCCGCGATGTACTGGTCGAGGGCCGTCGTTCGCCAGTAGTCGGGCGTCGTCGCCCGGACGGTGAACAGCTCCTCGGACGGTGTACGGCGCAGCTTCTCGGCGACGTCGAGCAACGGCGGGATGCTCTTGTAGCTGCTCGCGCCGGTGTGCCCGGTGCCGAGGTCGACCAGCGGCTCGTCCGAGCCGGGCAACGCGGGCGCCACCGCCGCTCCGATCGCCAGCGCGGCGGCCGCGAGAGCGGCGGCGGCCCCGAACGCGCGGGGCGCCGCGATCGTGCGTACGGCTCCGACCCAGCTGCGCCGGTGCACGAGGGTCGCCTGGTGCTGCACCGCGAGGAACGCCGCGGCGGCGGCGCCTACGCCAGCACCCGCCAGCACTGCGTCTTTGCCAGTACCGAGGGCGGCGATCCAGATGAACACCATGAGGCCCGGTGCGATCGCTCCGAGCGTCGCGCCGCGCCGGAAGGCCAAGAGGTCGGCCGTCGCGGCCATGACCCAGACGGCGACGACCGTCAGCAGGACGATTCCGGGCGACGGACGAACCGGGATGTGTGCGTGCCGCAGGACATTGAGACCCTGGTCGAGCCGGTCACCGAGCCGGTTGAACGTCTCGCCGGTCGGTGCGCCGAAGGTGGTCGTCGAGGGAAGCAACGCCCAGAGAACGAACGCGGCGAGACCGACGGACATGGCTCCGACGTCCCATCGTGCGAACCGCGGACCGGCGGCCCGGACCGCGAAGGCGATGGCGTGTGGAAGCACGGCCGCGCCCAGCAGCGGAGCAGCCCATGCGTTGCCGTCGAAGACCCGGCCGAACGTCGCGGCGACCGCGAGGCTCAGGGCGGCGATCGCCAGCGCGCTCAGGAAACGGCGACGTGCGGCGATCGCGCCATGGCGAGGTTCCAGGCGTCGCGGAAAGGGCGTTGCGACGCGTCGACGAGAACCGCGCGCCCGGCAACGGACGGCGCGGCGGTGGTCACGAGGATGACGGTTCCGATGCGCGCCCGCGCGGCGAGCGCGGTTCGCACGCCGGCGTCAGGTGCACCAGTGATCGCAACCAGCAGCCCATCGGCGCGCGAGCGCCGCATCGGAAGCAGCGCGACGTCCGCGCGGATTCCGTTGCGCGCCTCGACCGTGGCGAGCGCGTCGAGGAGCAGCTCGAGCGGCGCACCGTGCTCCGCGGCGCGGGCGGGCGTGCCGTCGTTGGTGACGAGCTCCACCGGTCGGCGCGAGCGCGCGACGCGTGCGATCACCGAAGCCGCGGCTTCGACCGCCGTTTCGAAGGTGTCGTGGTCGTACTGTTCGGCGCGCACGTCGAGCACGACGGTGACCCGTGCATGCGCGAGTGCTTCGTCCTGACGAATCATCAACTGGTCGAGCCGTGCGGTCGAGCGCCAGTGCACTCGGCGCAAATCGTCTCCGAGCTCGTACTCGCGCAACGCGTGGAACTCGCCGTGTGCGTCGGGGGCGATCGCGTGAGCAACCGTCGCGCTCTCGCTGCCCATCAACCCCGCGCCGAGCCCGTGCGGTGCGGCGATCGGGTGCACGCGGGGCAGGACCACGAGCTCCGTCTCAGCCGCGGCCGTCCACGTCTTGGCCGAGACGCCAAAGGGGTCGTATGTCGTCACCGTCGCCGGGCCGATCAGGTATCGGCCACGGCGGGCCGTCGTAAGGGGATACGACGCGCGCACCGGCGCGTCCGCGGTGACGCCCGTGAGCGCGAAGCGGGCGGCGCGCCGGCCGCCGTCGACCGAGTCGACAACGGAGAGCACGTCCGAAGGACGGGCGGCCTCGGAGTGGATCGTGAGCTCGACGCGCGCCGGCGTGCCGGCACTCACGCGACGCGGATCGACGACGCGGCTGCACGTCGCGGGGCGCGGGCGGGTCGCGGCGTACGCGAACGCGGCGACGAGCAACGCGAGGGCCGCCACACCGACGACCGCGAGCTCGTCGGTGGCGAGGAGCCGGCTCCCGATGACCAGCCCCGCGCCGGCACCGGCAAGGGTCCAGCCGCGTCGGGTCAGGCGCGTAGCTCGTGCACGCCGTCCGCTCGGCCGCGGCTCGGCCGCAATGTCCATGCCCGCGCTAACCCGCGGCGCGCGGCACGGGCGTGGACGCGAGGACCGAATCGAGCACGTCGTTGGCCGACGTCCCTCGCAGCACGGCTTCGGGTTCGAGGATCACGCGATGCGCGAGAACAACGTGGCACAAGCGCTTCACGTCGTCGGGAATGACATAGTCGCGTCCCTCGCTCGCCGCGAATGCGCGGCTGGCGCGCTGCAGCGCCAGCGCGCCGCGCGGGCTCACGCCGAGCACCAGGTCGGCATGCCGCCGGGTGCGGTCGACCAAATCCACGATGTACCCCTGGAGCGCGGACGCGACGTGCACGCTGGCCGCGGCGCGAGCCGCCGCGAGCACATCGTCGGCGGTCGCAACCGGCTCGAGATCTTCCGGGCGCAGCGGTGCCGCTCCCTGCGACGCGAGCAGCCGCATTTCGGCCTCGCGACTCGGGTATCCGATCGGGAGCCGGAGCAGGAAGCGGTCGAGCTGAGCCTCGGGCAGGGGATAGGTGCCCTCGAGCTCGACGGGGTTCTGGGTCGCAATGACGACGAACGGCCGGGCGAGCCGGTAGGTACGGGCGTCCACCGTGACCTGCCGCTCTTCCATGGCCTCGAGCAGTGCGGCTTGGGTCTTGGGCGACGCGCGGTTGATCTCGTCGGCCAGCACGATGTTGGCGAACACGCCACCGCGGCGGAACTCGAACTCGCTGGTGGCGCGGTTCCACACCGATACACCGGTCACGTCCGAGGGCAGCAGGTCGGGAGTGAATTGAATCCGGTGGTAGCTCCCGCCGATGCTGCGCGCGATGGCCTTGGCCAGCGTCGTCTTCCCAACTCCGGGAACGTCCTGCACGAGCAGATGACCCTCGGCGATGAGGCAGACGAGCGCGAGCCGGATTGCCTCCGCCTTGCCCTGGATGACGCGCTCGACGTTGCCGCACAAGGCGTCGAAGAACTGCGCAATCTCGCCGCGAGGCGCGGCTGCGGGCTGCACCAACGCAGAACCTCCCCGCCAGACGGTAGCAGTGGACCCCTCGCGGACCCCGTCCGCGTCACGATACGGTCAACGACCTTACGAGGAGTGTCGATGGGCGCACGTTCGGCGCCGGACGCGACGGCTGCACGGTTCTGGTTGCGATCGTCTGCGCGACTGCTCGCGCGGCCCGGGCTGTGGTCGACCGCGATCCGACAAGCAGCTCGCCTGACGCCGTCCGGCTGGTGGCGGCGCCCGCCGTTCCTCCCGGTGCCTGACCGTCGCTACTTCGGGTTCCGGCTCGAAACGCAGTACGGGCGAACTCGTGAGGCAGACCCCCGCGACCTCGTCGCGTACCTCGAGTGGTGCCGCGACCAGCAGCGGCTACGAGCGGAAACAGCCGGGCACCGCGAGACCCGTCGGTAGACTCCTAGCGCGGACAAACCACATCCGGAACGCCGGTGCGGGTTGCCTGTTGGTCGGGAGGGCCGACGGTTGGCGAGGTCGCTGCTGCTCAACGCTACGTTCGAGCCCCTCTGCGTCGTCTCGCTACGGCGGGCCGTGGTGCTGGTCCTCAAGGAGAAGGCCGAGATCGTCGAGCGCAACGGGGCACAGTTCCGCTCCGAGCGCTTCACGATGCCGGCGCCGTCGGTGATCCGGCTCACGCACTTCGTTCGGGTGCCGTACCGCAGTCGGGTTCCGCTCTCCCGGCGCGCCGTCTTCGCGCGCGACGGCCACCGCTGTCAGTACTGCAACCACGCGGCGGAGAACATCGATCACGTCGTTCCCCGCTCGCGTGGCGGTGAGCACAACTGGGGCAACGTCGTCGCGTCGTGCCGCAGCTGCAACGCGCGCAAGGAGGACCGGCTCCCATCGGAGGCCGGCCTCACGCTGCGCCGTCGTCCGACCGAGCCGCACGCCGCGCTCTGGCTCGTCGCAACGGCGGGGTCCGTCGATCCCGCGTGGGAGCGCTACCTCCCCGAAGCAGCTGCCGCGGCGATCTAGCGCCGTCTTCTCACGCGCGGCTTTGTCGCGCCACTCCGCGAGTCGCGCGGTGACTTCGGCAGGGGCCGTGGAGGACGCCGCGAGTCGCGCGTGACTTCGGCGCTGCCGCTCAACCCTGGTCGTCCGTAGCTCGCGACGCGGGCCGTGGGGGACGCTGTTCGCTGCGAGCCCGTTGCGCCCTGCGCCCGAGACCCGGCCCGAAGGGCCGACCGCCGCCGCAGGCGGCGGGAGCAGGGGCTCGGGCGAAGGGCGCTGGGCGAGTCAGCGACTCGCGGCGTCCACCACGGCCCTCTGCCGAAGCCAGTGCGGTACTCGCGGGGGACACGGAGGGGGCCGGGGGGAGGGGAGGGGGGTTGATTTGGGGAGTAGTGGGGAGTAGGGTGGCGTGAAGTGGAGTAACGGGGAGAGGCGGGGCGGTGATCGCCCGGTTTCTCCCAGCACTTCGGCGGTACGGGGCGCCGAGTGCGGAGCTGGGTGGAGCGAGGGAACGGATGTCGTTTCTCGGGGAGTTCGAGCACTCCCTCGACGAGAAGGGCCGGGTGATCCTGCCGGCCGACTTCCGTCCACCGCTCGCGGCCGGCGCCGTCCTCGGCGTCCAGACCGACGGGTGCCTCGCGGTCTGGACGAAAGAGGAGTTCGACCGGGTGAGTGCGACGGTCAAGGAGCAAGCCCGGGACTCCGCCACCAAGATCAAAGCGGCGCGCGTGTTCTTCGCCAACGCCAAGGAGTTCACGCCGGACGCCCAAGGTCGGGTTGCCATCCCGCAGAAGCTGCGTGAGTTCGCGCAGCTCGATCGTGAGTTGGTGATCGTCGGCGTCGACGACCGCGTCGAGATCTGGGATCGGGCGCGTTGGCGCGACCAGGTCGAGCGCGAGGGCGCGGAGGCCCTGGCCAGCGGCGAGCTCGTGGGCTTTGGCTTGTGAGCGCCGCGATGGGATGCCCGCAAGGAGATCCAACGCCCTGTCCGTTTCGATCCTCGTCCAGCCCCCCGGCCGGCGCGGTGAAGCCCCTTACTCCGCCCGCTTCCACCGAGTCGTCTCGGAGAGACAACCGAACGGCGTTAGCCGTCCGGGGGGCTGGTCGAGGATCGGGACATGAGTTCGCAGATGTCGGGGGACTCGATGAATGGCTACACGCACGAGCCCGTGATGGCTCGAGAGGTCGTCGAGCTCCTTTCGGCCGTTCCACCCGGGCTCGTGGTGGACGCGACGGTCGGCGGCGGGGGACACAGCCGGCAACTGCTCGAAGCGCGACCGGATCTCCAGGTCCTGGGCATCGACCGGGATGCAGTGGCGGTAGCCGCGGCCCGTGAGGCCTTGGCGCCGTTCGGCAAACGAGCACGTGTCGTACATGGCGGCTTCGAACGCCTCGGCGACCTCGTCGAGGCCGGCAGCGAGGGGAAGGTGATGGGAATCCTGTTCGATCTGGGAACGAGCAGTCCGCAGCTGGATCGGCGCGAGCGAGGTTTCTCCTATTGGGACGACGCCCCGCTCGACATGCGGATGGACGGGGCACAAGTCATCACGGCCGAACAGGTCGTGAACACGTACGACGAAGAACGCCTGGCGCAGCTGATTCTGGACTACGGCGAAGAGCCGTTGGCGCGATCGATCGCGGCGGCAATCGTCCGCGAGCGGCCGCTGCACACGACCGGCGACCTCGTACGGGTGATCAAGGACGCGCTGCCGGCGTCGGCGCTGCGTCGCCGCGGTCATCCGGCGCGCCGAGCGTTCCAGGCGATTCGCATGGAGGTCAACCGCGAGCTGCCCAACCTCGCCGAGGGTCTCGACGAGTCGGTCACGCTGCTCGGACCCGGTGGACGTGTCGTCGCATTGTCGTATCACTCGCTCGAGGATCGCGTGGTGAAAGGCCGCCTGTCGGCGTGGGCGGCAACCAGCGACCCCGTGCCGCCGGGAATGCCGGTCGAGCGCCCGCGGCGGGCACTGGTGCGGTTGCTCACGCGCCGACCGCTGCGGCCGACGCCGGACGAGATCGCGCACAACCCGAGGGCGCGTAGCGCCCGACTGCGCGCCGCCGAGCGACTCGGGGCCGAAGGCGCCGGTGTCGCAACCGGCGCGCGATGAGCCCCACCGCAACTGCGGTTCCGAACACGCGCCCACGCGGCGCGCGCGCTGTCCCGGCGCGCCCGGCACCCAAGCGTGCTCGGTCGCCGGTGCGCGCGCGACCCCGGCATCTCAAGACGGTCGGTGCGTCAACGCGACGTGTGCCTCACGTTCGGTCGCGGCGGCGGCTCATCCTGGGGTGTGCTCTCACCGTCGCCGCGCTGTTGACGATCGTCGCCTTTCAAGCGGTGCTGGCCTCGGGACAGCTCACCCTCGACCAGATGGAGCGCCGGATCCGGACCGCCGAGGAGCGCTACCAGCGCGCCCGGCTCCGCTACGACGTTGCGGCTTCGCCCGCCCGTATTGAGGCGCGGGCGCAGGAACTCGGGCTGGTTGCGCCCGACCATCCCCCGGTACCGCTGGCGGCGTCGACGAACCCCGACGCCGTCGATGCATCGTCCGGGTTCTCGAGCGCGGCGCCCTCCATGCTCTTCGGCCGCTGGAAGGACGTGAAGCCAAGCCTTGGCGCCGAACCGTGACCCCGGGCGGGCGGCGGGGGCACGAGGTCGACCCCGCGCCACGACGACACGGCCGCCGGGCTCAACCCGTCCGGCGGTCTTGCCGCGCGCGGGGCAGTCGCGCGTAACGCGACCGCGCCGGCCGGCTCCCAGCGGTTGGCAACCGAGTGGCCGTTCAATCGGCCGTCGTCTGATCGCGTTGCTGAGCGTGATGGGCGTGGTCTTCGCAGTCATCGCCTTTCGTCTCGTCGATCTCCAAGCACTCGAGCGCGGACGGTACGCGGCGCTCGGGGAACATCAACGTCTGCGAACGGTCACCGTTCCCGCCGATCGCGGCGCGATCTTCGACCGGAACGGAAACGACCTTGCAGTGTCGGTAGACGTGAAGAGCGTGTGGGCGGATCCGCGCGTCATCGAACGGCCCGCGGAGTACGCGGCCAAGCTCGCGCCCGTCGTCGGCGTTGACGAAGCAGAGCTCGAAGCGCGGTTGAGTCAGCGGAATCTCGCGTTCGTCTACATCGCTCGTAAGGTCACGGACGACGTCGTGCGAGGCGTGCGCGCGTTGAAGCTTCCGGGAGTCCACTTCGTCGCAGAGACGAAGCGCTTCTACCCGAAGGGTGACCTCGCTGCGCCGGTGTTGGGGTTGGTCGGCCTCGACAACAACGGTCTCGCCGGCGTCGAGTCCGGGTACGAGAAGCAGCTCGCGGGACGGGCCGGACGGATGGTTGTCGAACGCGATCCGGCCGGGCTCGACCTGCCCAACGGCGAGCGCCGTGGTACCGCGCCGCAGCGTGGCACCGATCTGGTGCTCACCTTGGACCAGTCGTTGCAGTACGCGGTGGAACGCGAGCTCGTGGCGGCCGTCGACCAGCACAACGCGGTGGGCGGCATGGCGCTCGTCGCGGACACTCGGACCGGCGACATCCTCGCGATGGCGACGGTCGACGGCGCCGTGCGCGACCAGCCCGTGCGGCCCGCGTTGGCGTCGGAACACAACCGCCCGATCACCGACGTCTTCGAGCCCGGTTCGACCAACAAGGTCATCACCGTGGCGGGCGCCATCGAAGAGGGGCTCGTGCACTCGGACACGGTGCTCGACGTCCCCAACTCGATCCGGGTCGACGACAAGCAGTTCGACGACGTGGAGAGCCACGCGCCGAAACTGAGCGTGGCCGACATCTTGCGAGAGTCGTCGAATGTCGGGGCGATCAAGATCGCGCACCTGCTGGGTAAGGAACGGTTCGACCGTTACCAGCGTGCGTTCGGGTTCGGGTCGCTCAGCGGTGTCCGATTTCCCGGAGAGTCGCCGGGCATCCTCTTACCGGTGAACCAGTACAACAACACGAGCCTCTACTCCATACCGATCGGAAATGGCATCGCGGTAACCGCGCTCCAGATGCTCGATGCCTACATGACGTTTGCCAACCACGGCGACGCACGCGCGCCGCGCCTCGTGCGGGCGACGATCGACAGTGAAGGCACTGAGCACCCCGTGCCCCTGGTCCCGACGCGTCGCGTCGTGTCCGAGGCGACGGCCGCCGAGATGACAGGCATGCTCGAGCAGGTCGTGTCTCCGACCGGCACGGGCGCGAAGGCGGCGATCGCCGGATACCGAGTGGCGGGAAAGACGGGAACGGCTCGCAAGCCGCCGTACGAGCATCCGCCCTTCAAGTACGTCGCGTCGTTCGTCGGCTTCGCGCCCGCGGACGCGCCCGCGCTCGCCGCGATCGTCGTCATCGACGCTCCGTCGAGCTCGAGCATCTTCGCCAGCGAAGTGGCCGCGCCGGTGTTCTCGCGCATCATGAGCTACGCACTCGGTGTCGAACACGTGCCGCCGAGTGGTCCGTAGGGCGGGCCGTATGCTCGCTCGCATGCAGTTGCGGATGCTCGTCGACGACGACGAGGTCGTGGCGTGGCGCGGCGATCCGTCGGTCGACGTGGCCGCGTTGGTGCACGACTCGCGCGCGGTGGTGCCCGGCGCGTGCTTCGCATGTATCACCGGCGCCACGACCGATGGCCACCTTTACGCGCGAGACGCGATTGCAGCGGGCGCAGTCGCGCTGCTCGTCGAACGGTCCCTGGATCTCGGCGTCGCGGAGGCACAGGTCCGACGCGTGCGCGTCGCGCTCGGGCCGGCCGCGGCCCGATTGCACGGCCATCCGTCGCGCGCGCTGCGGTGTCTCGGCGTCACGGGTACGAACGGGAAGACGACGACGACCCATCTTCTCGCCGCGATCGGGACCGCCGACGGCCAGACCGCAGGACTGATCGGCACGTTGGGAACCCGGATCGTGCGCCCCGAAGGTGCCGAGGGGAGCGCGGGCTTTCCGGACGCACCCGACGTCAAACTGCGACACACGACGCCCGAAGCAGACGAGCTGCAGTCCTTGCTCGCGCAACTTCGCGACACGGGCGTGACGATGGTCGCGATGGAGGTCCCGTCGCACGCGCTGCATCAGCATCGCGTCGACGGAACGTGGTTCACCGCGACGTCCTTCACGAACCTGTCGCGGGACCATCTCGACTATCACCCGACCATCGAGGATTACTTCGAAGCCAAGGCCGCGCTCTTCGACCCCGCGCGTACATCTG
>Ga0066709_100003139_pt1 | contig 12515 bp, 14 predicted proteins | sample GraSoiAngelo_158_FD_79665 | JGI IMG/M metagenome (GOLD analysis project Ga0066709, IMG submission 79665) | Grasslands soil microbial communities from the Angelo Coastal Reserve, California, USA - 14_1009_16_30cm | ecosystem: Environmental > Terrestrial > Soil > Grasslands | place: USA... | reverse complement strand
GTGGAGAACGTCGCGGAACACGTGAAGCTTCGGAAGCGTGCGGAAGAACTCGGTCTGGAACGCGGGGACGATCGGTTGCGACCGCTGCTCGGCAAGATTCACGGAGCGGAGCGGTGAGGACGTACTCCTCGCTCCGAGGCCGGATGGTCGAGACCCAGTCGGGCCGGCGCCTTGGCAAGATTCGCGACCTCCGGGCCGAAATCGGGCAGAGCCGCCCCAGTGTCGAGGCAATCGTCGTCGGTCGCCGCGGCTTTCTGGAGCATCTCGGCGTGGGCAAGGCCGCAACACACCGCCCCGACGCGGTCCCCTGGGAGTCCGTCGTCACGATCGAGGGCAAACGGATCGTGGTCGCAGACGGCACCGAGCTCGTGTGACGCTCTTCCTGTCGGAACGCGACGTCCAGGAGCTGCTGACGCCCGCCGACGCGGTCGAGGCGGTCGAAGCCTCGTTCCACAGGATGGCCGCCGGGACCGTCGAGATCGCGCCCCGGCGGAGATTGGGGCTCGAGGAAGGTCGATTGGCAGACATGGCTGCAGCCGACCTCGAGCTCGGTTACGCCGGCGTCAAGGCGTACGCCGGCTTTGCCGAGGGCGCTGCATTCGCTGTAGCGCTCTTTGCGGTCGACCGGCCCGAGCTCGTCGCCGTCATCGAAGCGGACCATCTCGGTCGTCTGCGCACCGGCGCTGCGAGCGCGGTTGCTGCGAGGTACCTCGCGCGCGAGGGCGCGCAGTCCCTCGGCGTGATCGGTTGCGGTGGACAGGCTGAAGCGCAGGTGGCCTGCATCCGCGCAGCCGTTCCGGGGATCGACCGCGTGGTCGCGTACTGCAGGACGGGGCGCAACCTGCGTGCGTTCTGCGAACGGGTCGGGGCCGAGCCGGCGGAGAGTAATCGCGACGCGGCCGAGCATGACGTGGTGGTCACGATCACGACTTCACGCGACCCGGTGCTTCGTGGAGAGTGGTTGCGGCCTGGTGCGCTCGTCTGCGCTGCGGGCGCCAACAATCCCGCTTCGCGTGAGCTGGACAACGTCGTGCTCGAGCGCGCCTCGCTCGTCTGTTGCGACTGGCGGGAACAGGCGCAGCTCGAATCCGCTGATCTGATCGAGCCGGTGCAGCAAGGCGTACTCGACTGGCTCGAGGTGCACGAGTTGCACGAGATCGTGTCGGGCGAGCTACCCGGTCGTCAATGGCCTGATGACATCGTCCTCTTCAAGTCGAACGGCATCGCAGCATGGGACGTTGCGATCGCAGCGGCCGCCGTCGAGCGCGCGCGTGCACGCCGAGTCGGCACCGACGTCTAGTCCCTACATTCTCGCCGCTTCGAGTTCGCGCCGGCAGTCGTCGACGGTCTCGTCTCCGAGTGCCTGAATCACTTCCGGCCGATCGAGCATGCGCAGACGTTGCTGTGGGCTGAGCCGGTTCTGGACATAACGATCGTCGAGGATCTCGCCGAGCCCTCGCCCGCGCCCGTGCTCGCGAATGACGTACGCGGCGACGCGCTCCTCGGTGCTCGAGCGGGCAAAGAGAAAGGAGAACGGCGAGCGCAGCAGGCTTGCGAGTCGCTGCATCAACCCGATTGTATCCTTGTGTCCGTGAGGCGGAAATCGACGGAGAGCCGCTTCGCCGAGCGGGTCGTCCACGGAGTCGACGACGCAGGCGCCGAGGAGACAATCCTCATCTGGATCGAGCGCAAGCAAGGCGCGATCTGGGCCGTCGGCAGGGCGACCAACCCTCAACATCGTTCGACGGACGAGCCCCGCCGCGACGATTACGTGTTCGAGGGCTTCGAGCTCGACGACGCGCTCGAGGCCGCGAACGAGGCGCTCGAGGACGACCTGAGCGTGTCGGAACGCGACGGCCATCCGGAGAAGCTCAGGCCGTTTACCCGCGGCGAGCTGCTGAAGCCTCTCGAGCGCTGGTTCTTCGGCCACTGAGGCGCAGGAAGTGCTGTGCACTTCCTGCGGTTGCTAGAAAGATCTTCGCTCCGCTCGATGATTTGAACCTGCCGACGACGTCGGCCGGGGCCACTTGAGGTTGGCATCCGGGATCGGGTCACCGTGTGGATCGTGCGTCGGAAAGCCGAGCGCCTTGTCGATCCGCTCCTCCAGCTCCTCCGAGAGCACATGCTCCAGTCGCTCCGCCTCGTCGTGCACCTCGTCGACGTCGACGCCGAGGGTCTCCGCGAGATAGAGCTCGAGCAGACGGTGGTGTCGAATGACCTCCAGCGCGACCCTCTCGCCCGCGTTTGTCAGCGTGATTCCCCGATAGGGTTCGTGCACCGCGAGGTCGAGCGCGGCGAGCTTCTTCACCATCGCGCTCGCGGAGGCGGGCGAGACTTGCTGGCGCTTCGCCAGGGCGGTCACGGAGACGCGCCCGCCGTCCGTGCCGAGCTTGTAGATCTCGCGCAGGTAGTCCTGGATCGCGTCCGTCAGCGCCGGCTTAGCCACTATCCAACAGTCTAGGCTCAGCTCCATGCGCATCCGCGTCGGTCATTCGGCGGATCCGGACGACGCCTTCATGGCCTGGGGGCTCGTCTCTGGACGCGTGGACCCGCGCGGCTTCGAGTTCGAGTTCGTGCCGGAGGACATCCAGGTGCTGAACGAGTGGGCGCTCGAAGGCCGGCTCGAGGTGACCGCTCTCTCGCTCGCCACCTATCCGCTCGTGCAGGACGACTACGGACTCCTTCCGCATGGCGCGTCGATCGGATCGGGTTACGGCCCGATCGTCGTCGCGCGCCGCGCGCTGTCGCTGAGCGATCTCGGCGATCTGGAGATCGTGGTGCCGGGGCGGCTGACGACTGCGTTCCTCGTTCTCGGCATGGCGCTGGGTGGCCGCTTCGCGCATCGCACCCTCCCGTTCGACCGGATTCTCGAAGAGGTCAAGTCGGGCGCCGCCGAGGCGGGCTTGCTCATCCACGAAGGACAGCTCACCTATGCGGACGAGGGGCTGGTCAAGGTGCTCGACCTCGGCGAGTGGTGGCTGCTGGAGACGGGCCTGCCGCTGCCACTTGGAGTCAACGTCGCGCGGCGTGATGTCCCGCGCCTCGGCGATCTGTCCGATGTGCTGCGCAAGTCGATCGAGGCCGGGCTCGCGAATCGTGAGGAGGCGACGCGATATGCACTCGGCTTCGCACGCGAGCTCGATACCGAGACCGCCGATCGCTTCATCGACATGTACGTCAACGAGCTCACCCGCGACTACGGAAACGAGGGACGTCACGCCATCGAGGAACTGCTGAGGCGCGCCGAGGAGACGGGCGCGTACGAGCGGCCCGTGCGCGTCGAGTTCGTCGGAACGTGAGCCGCGCGGTCGTTCTCTCCGGCGTGCGCACGCCGATCGGGCGCCGTGGCGGCGCGCTCGCAGGCATCCGTCCGGACGATCTCGCGGCCACGGTGATCTCGGAAGCGGTGCAGCGCGCGGGCGTGCGAGCGGAGGAGATCGAGGACGTGTACTTCGGCGCGGCGAATCAGGCGGGTGAGGACAATCGCAACGTCGCACGCATGGCGGTGCTCCTCGCCGGGCTGCCGGAAACAGTCGCCGGCGTCACCGTGAACCGTCTGTGCGCGTCGGGACTGAGTGCGGTCGTGTCCGCGTGTCACGCCGTTGCGGCGGGCGACGGAGGGCTCTTCGTCGCGGGCGGAGTCGAGTCGATGAGCCGGGCGCCGCTCGTGCGGGCGAAACCCGAATACGGCGACGGCACCGAGTACGACACGCAACTGGGCTGGCGCTTTCCAAATCCGCGCCTGGAGGAGAAGTTTCCGCTCGAGTCGATGGGCGAGACCGGCGAGAACGTCGCCGAGCGCTGGCACGTATCACGCGAGGAACAGGACGCGTTCGCACTGCGCTCCCAGCAAAGATGGAGCGCTGCCGCGGCGGCCGGGCGCTTCGATGACGAGCTTGTGTCCGTCGACGGGATCGAACGGGACGAGCATCCACGTCCCGACACGGACGCCGGCAAGCTCGCCGGCTTGAAGCCGGCCTTCCGGGAGGGCGGAACCGTAACCGCCGGAAACGCCAGCGGCATCAACGACGGCGCAGCGGCGCTCGTGATTGCGAGCGAGGAGAAGGCGCGGGAGCTGGGCGTCGAGCCGCTCGGGTGGTTCGTCGGAAGCGCTGTGGCGGGTGTCGATCCGCGCGTCATGGGCATCGGCCCCGTGCCCGCCGTCCGGAAGCTCCTGGAGCGCACGGGCGTCGGGACCGACCAGATCGACCTGGTGGAGCTGAACGAGGCCTTCGCCTCGCAGAGCCTCGTCGTCATTCGCGAGCTCGGCCTGGACGAGGACAAGGTGAACGTGAACGGGGGCGCGATCGCACTCGGGCATCCGCTCGGGATGAGCGGTGCGCGGCTGGTGGTGTCCCTCCTTCACGAGCTGCGCCGGCGTGGCGGCCGCTACGGTCTCGCCACGCTTTGCGTGGGCGTCGGCCAGGGCCAGGCGGCGCTCTTCGAGCGGCTCGGCTGAGCCCTACAGCGGGCCCCGGCTCAGGCCGATGGAGGCTGTGTGGAGCGCCTGCCGCAGAGCTCCAGGCTGACCTGGCTTGCCGTCGCCTTCGGGGCAGGCTCCTGTGCGCTCCTGGCCTCGGTCGGGGCTGACGCCCGCTGGCTCGCAGCGCTCGGCGAAGAGATCGTCGAGAAGGGCTCGATCCCGACCGGCATTCCCTACGCGGCCGCGCCTTCGATGGACTGGGTCAACGTCCCGGTCCTCGGCGAGCTGATCTTCCACGGCTTGCAGGTCGTCGCCGGCGACAAGGGACTCCTGCTCGCCCAGCTGGTCGCCGCCACCGCCGCCCTGACGCTGCTCGCCCTCGGGATGCGCGCGCTCGGCGCCCCCGATGCCGCAAGCGCAGCCGTGCTGCTCATTGTGTTCTTCGCTGCGGCGCCGTCGTTCATCATCGTGCGCGCGCAGCTCTTCTCGCTCGTCCTCTTCTGCGTCGCGCTCCTCCTTTTGCGCGCCGAAGCCCGCTCGCCCTCCTGGCGAATCTGGCTGCTCGTGCCGCTGACCGCTCTCTGGGCGAACCTGCACGGGGCGGTGTTGGTCGGCCTGTCCGTTGCGGGCGCGTACCTCGTCCTCGAGCGCTTTCGCCGCGACCCGATCGTTGCTGCCGGCGTTCTGACGTCTTCCACGCTCGCGCTCTTCCTGACCCCGGCCTGGGGCGATTCTGGCGATTACTACCTCGGTGTTCTCCGCAGCGAGGCTGCCCTGCGCGGCGAGGGGATGTGGGCGCCGCTCTCCTCCCATTCGCCGTTCGACGTCCTCTTCGTGGCGCTGGCCGTACCGCTCGTCATGTTTGCTCTGCGGGACGGCCTGCAGCTGTGGGAACTCGCCTGCATTGCAGCCTTCGGAACGTTCACCGTTCATGCAGGCCGTAACTCGGTTTGGCTGATCTGCATCGTGGCCGCGCCGGCTGCGCGCGGGCTCGGCGAGCGGTTCCTCCCCGGGTTCGTGCCGAGCCCGCGAACCATGCTTCTCTGCAGCTGGGTTCCGGCCGCGTTCCTCATCGCCGGCGTGCTGCAGCCCGCGCCGGAGGGCGGGGCGAGCGACAGGATCCGGGACCGCGCAGTGGCTCTCGCTGCGGGCAGGCCCATCCTCGCCGACGGCCTCGACGCCGAGCGGCTCGCGCTCGAGGGCCACCGCGTGTGGATCGCGAATCCACTTGACGCTTTCGACATGAGCGATCAGCGCCTGTACCTGGATTGGCTCGACGCCGCCCCAGCCGGGGATCGGTTGCTGCGCGAGGGCCCCGTCGTCCTGGTGACACGTGGGAGTGCTCCCGCTCGCAGACTGTCGCGCGAGCCGTCGTTCCGCTGCGCCGGCGGCGACCCGCATGCCGTGATCTACGTGCGGAAGCTGCTCTACGCCGAGCGGCAAGCTGACGTGCGGCGCGCCGTGGTCTTCACGTCGACACGAGTGGCTGCGGATTTTTGACGAAAAGGCGGGTCATTCGAACGAGTGATCTTGTGCGTGGGGTCGCAAGTTTGCGGGGTTAGGCCGTTCTCCTCCGCCATGCGACGGAAGAAACTGACTGCGGTTCCCAATCGGCAGCGAACGGTGCGCGTTCTCGTCGTCGACGACCACGCGCTCTTCGCCGAAGCACTGATGTTCACGCTCGGCATCGACGACCGCATCGAGGTGGTCGGCTGGGCGAGAGACGGCGCCGAGGCGGTCTCCCTCGCCGAGTCGCTCCAGCCCGACGTCGTCTTGATGGACGTCCACATGCCCTGCATGGACGGCATCGAGGCGACCCGGCGGGTGCGCGAGGTGTCCCCGCGGTCGTGGGTCACGATCGTCACCTCTGCCCGTTCCCCCGAGATTGCGTCCCACGCGCTGGCGGCGGGCGCGAGGCGCTATCTGACGAAGGACACGCCGGCGTTGACGCTGATCGACTCGATTCTCGAGTTGGGTGAGACGTCGACCGTCGTTCCTTTTCCCCTACACCGCCGAGACGAGGCAAGGACGGCATAGATGAGCGGCATCATTTCTACAAAGAGCGCGACCGGTCTCGAGAATCTGTCCGAGCTCGCGCGGCTCACGTTGGACGGATCGAACGAAGCGATCGAGCGGATCCTCTCGCTGGCCCGCGGCGCGCTCGACATGGACGTCGCGCTCGTCGGCGCCTTCGACGGCGACTTCGTCGTTCAGGCAGTCGAGGGCGAGCAGGAATGGTTCGACCTCGAAGTCGGGACACGGATCCCGGCCGAGCAGACGTACTGCCGCCGAATGGTTCAAGGCGAGCTCCCCCACCTGGTGCAGGACGCTGCGTACGACGAGCGCACAGCCAGTCTCCCTCTGACTCGCGAGGCGGGGATCGGCGCCTACGTCGGAGCGCCCATCCGGCTCTGGGACGGAACCCTCTACGGAACGCTGTGTTGCCTCAGCCGGGCCGCCGAGCCCTCGCTCAACGACCGTGACGCGCGCTTCCTGAACGTGCTCGCGGAGATCGTTGCGGATCACATCGATCGCGGGCAGCTCGAAGGCGAGAAGCGCAGGCTGGAGTGGTCGCGCGTGCGCGCCGTGCTCGACCGCGACGACATCGACATCGAGTTCCAACCGGTCTTCGACCTCGCTGATTGCCGGATCGTCTCGCTCGAGGCGCTGGCGCGTTTCTGGACCGAGCCGATGCGTTCGCCGTCCGCCTGGTTCGCCGAGGCGGCGGAGGTCGGGCTGGGCATCGAGCTCGAGCTCGCCGCGATCCGCTCGGCCCTGCTGCGACTGGACGACTTTCCGCCCGACGTCGCTCTCGCACTCAACGTCTCTCCCACTACGGCGCTTGACCGTCGCTTCTCCGAGCTACTGCTCGACGTCGCGGATCGCGTCGTGATCGAGATCACCGAGCATGCTCAGGTCGACGACTACGAGGAGCTGCAGAGAGCGCTTGCGCCTCTTCGGCAGCGCGGCGCCCAGGTGGCGATCGACGACGTCGGCGCCGGCTTCGCAAACCTGCGCCACATCCTGCGGCTTGCGCCCGACATCGTGAAGCTCGATCTCAGTCTGACGCAGGAGATCTCGCGGGATCCCGCTCGTGAGGCGCTCGCCACCTCGCTCGTCGGCTTCGCAGAAGGTGTCGGCGCGTCGATCGTGGCCGAGGGCATCTCGAGCGACGAGGATCTCTCCCTCCTTCGCGCCCTGGGAGTCGCCTACGGCCAGGGCTTCTACCTCGCCCGACCGTCCTCGCTCCTGCATTGACCTCCCCCCAGCCGCGGGCGCCTTACTGCCGCAAGGCGCTCGCGGCACCCCTCGAGCCCTTGCACAAACGTCAAACCTGACCCAGAGTGAGACCGCTTGAGCGCAGTCGCACCAATCTCCCTCCAGCCAGGCCCGCGACCGCTTCCGGCTGAAGCGACCCGGCTTCTGTACGAGCGCCATTCCGGCCGCATCTTCGGCTACTGCCTCAGCCTGCTCGGCTCCCGTGAAGAGGCGGAGGACGCGGTGCAGACGACCTTCATGAACGTGCAACGCGGACTCGACCGCGGGGTCGTGCCCCAGTTCGAGCTCGCGTGGCTGTTCAAGATCGCGCGGAACGTCTGTTACAACCGCAGCGAGTCCTCTTCGCGGCGGCGTCGTGTGGAGGCCGTCCACGACCTCGACACGCTTCAGGATGTCCTCGCGACCCCGGAGCGAAGCGTCGGTCCGTCCGTCGGTGAACTGACCCGAGCGCTCGGTTCCATTCCGGAGCGCCAGCGCCGGGCTCTGCTCCTGCGCGAGTTCCAGGGCATGTCGTACGAAGAGATCGCCGGCGAGCTCAGCGTTTCGGTCGCCGCTGTCGAGACGTTGCTGTTCCGTGCGCGGCGGTCGGTCGCGGACCAGCTCGAGCAGACGGGCGTGCCGCGCCGCCGCGGCGCAGTCGCCTCGGTCGCGGCGCTCGTGCGCTGGTTCTTCGACGGGAGCGCAGTCCCGCTCAAGCTGGCCGCAGTGACGGCGGCGGTGGCGACCGCAGCCACACTCGCGGTCGCTCCGACGATTCGGTCTTACGGCAACGAACCGGTGCGCGTGATCCCGACCGTTGTCACCCCCGGCGCCCGGGCGAAGATCCCCGCGCCGGTACGCACCGTCGGTCACGCGAATCGTCAGGCTCCGGGACGCACTGCGCGCACCGGTCACACGGCGTCGCCGGGCGCTGCGGTGCAGGCCGGAGGGGCGTCCGGCGCGGCGGCTTCGACGACGGGCAGGCCCGCGGTTCGCCCGCAAGGACAGCAGACCACCGGCGGATCGGCGTCCACTCCGTCGCCTCCACCGACCTTGACCTCGCCCACGATACTGCCGACCGTGCAGGACGTGACCGAGGTCCTGCCGTTCAAGCTTCCGGATACGTCTCTACCCGGGGTCGAGCTGCCCCCGGTCGATACGTCTCAGCTGCCCGAGGTATCCGGGCTGCCGAAGCTTCCGTAGCGCCTCAGCTGAGCGGCGGGCGGATGTAGATCACGCCGTCGTGCTTCATCGGCACGAACGGCGCTCCGAGGCTCGTCACCAGATGCTCCGTCCGCGCGAGCAGCTCGTCGCCGTCGCTGTCCAACTCGTCGCCGCAGCGGACTTCGATCGAGACCTCGTCGACCGCTCGTGCGTCGAGTCCCGCGGCGCGCAGCTCCTGCAGGAGACGGTCGCGATCGGGGATGCGCGCAGCTTCGACCTGAAGCGTGTCTTCGCCCATGACCCAGATCTCTCCGGCGTCAGACAGCGCCAAACCCGTATCCTCCCGCAGCGATGGCCGTTGCAACCGGGCGCGAGTACGGGCTCTTCATCAACGGCGAGCTCGTCGAGCCGGCTTCCGGAGAGGTTCGGGAGCTGGCGGAACCGGCCACAGGCGAACCTCTGGCCCGGGTCGCGATGGGCGGAGAGGCCGACGTCGATCGAGCCGTCGAAGCGGCGCGGTCGGCGCTCGATGGGCCGTGGGGGAAGACGCCGCCGACCGAGCGCTCGCGCTTGCTGCATGCCCTCGCCGACGCGATCGTCGCGAATCGCAAAGAGCTTGCCGAGCTCGAGGTGCGGAACGTCGGCAAGGCGATCTCGTCGGTCAAGGCGGAGCTGAACCAGGCGGTCGAGAACTTCCGCTTCTACGGCTCGGCGATCGCATCGATCGCGGGACGCGCGAACACGCTCGGCGGTTCGCTCCTCTTCTACTCCTTGAAGGAACCGGTCGGAGTCGCGGGCCAGATCGTGCCGTGGAACTACCCGCTGATGATGACGACGTGGAAGCTCGCGCCGGCGCTGGCCGCCGGCTGCTCGGTCGTGCTGAAACCGGACTCCGCGACTCCGCTCACCGCACTGCGCCTCGGCGAGCTCGCGGGCGAGGTGGGCTTCCCGCCCGGCGCGGTGAACATCGTCCCCGGGCCGGGGAAGACGACCGGCGCGTACCTCGTCCGTCACCCTGGCGTGGACAAGGTCGCGTTCACGGGCTCGACGGAGACAGGCGGCGAGATCATGCGTCTCGCCTCGGGGCCGATCAAGCGGATCACGCTGGAGCTCGGAGGCAAGAGCCCCAACCTCGTCTTCGCGGACGCGAATCTCGCGGATGCGATCCCGAGCTCGGTCTGGTCGATCTACTACTCGGCGGGGCAGAGCTGCGAGGCGCGGTCGCGCGTGCTCGTCGAGCGGGCGATCTACGACGACTTCGTCTCCAGGTTCTCGGAGGCGACGGAGCGTCTCAAGATCGGCGATCCGCTCGACCCAGAGACGCAGGTCGGCTCGCTCATCTCGGCCGAGCACCGCGACAAGGTCCACGGCTTCGTCGAGCAGGGACGGGAGGAGGGCGCCGAGGTCGTCACGGGCGGATCCGTAAGTGACGGGAAGGGCGCGTTCTATCCGCCCACCGTCCTCGCGCAGGTGGAGAGCTCGATGACCGTCGCGCAGGAGGAGATCTTCGGCCCGGTCGTGACCGTGATCCCGTTCGAGGACGAGAAGGACGCGGTGCGGATCGCCAACGACGTGCGCTACGGCTTGATGGCGACCGTGTGGACGGGAGATCCGGCGCGCGGACATCGCCTGGCGAGCCGGATCAAGGCAGGCACGGTCGGGATCAACGTCCCCTACACGGCGTTTCCCGGAATTCCGTTCGGCGGCTACAAGCAGTCCGGCTTCGGCCGTGAGCTCGGGCTCGAGACGCTCGAGCTCTACCTCGAGACGAAGAGCGTGCTCGTCTCCACGAGCCCCAAGCCCTTCAATCCGTTCGGCCTCTAAGTCGGCGAGTCGCGTTCCGTCGGCGCGCAGAGGAGCGCCGCCAGCACGCCGGATACGAGGATCACGGCGATCAGGCCGACGACGAGCGGATGGCGTCCGAGGCTCTCGCGCCAGTTGTCGCCCGACCACGCCATCCCGGCAAAGGTCACACTCGCGCCGAGCGCGAGCGAGACGAGTGCACTTCCCGGCCGGCTGCGACAGACGGAGATGAACGCCATGGCGCCTGCGAGGAAGACGATCGCGCCGAGGACGGGATAGAGCGACCATTGCCAGGCTCCGGCCGTGTGCCGCCAGTCCTCCCCGGTGCACGACTCGTCGCATTGGAGACCGAGGCCGAAGACGAGCGTCAGCAGGAGCAGAAACGCGCCCGTGACCAGTGGAACCGCCGCCAGTAACACGCCCAAGCCGTAGGAAGCAGACCGGCTCATCGCATATATGCTATGCCATAGCGAGTCTGCAATGTCAATCCCCCATTGGCGTCGCTGACGCCCCGAAGCCCAAAGGGGGATGATCGGGACGTGCGCGTGCTCGAGCGGCTCGACGAGCTCTACTCCATCGGCGAAGGGGTCGGGGCGAATCGCGTGGGTGGAAGCGCCGGCGAGCAGGAGGCACATGAGCTCGCCGCCGGCTGGATGGAGGAGGCCGGGTTCCGGGTCGAGACCGACGGCATCGGCAACCTGATTGGCCGGCTGGAGAACGGGGAGATCTGGACCGGGTCGCACCTCGACTCCGTCCCCGGCGGGGGCAAGTTCGACGGAGCCCTGGGCGTCGTCGCCGGCATCGAGGCAGTCGAGCGCGTCGGCGCCGGCACCGTAGTGGTCTTTCGCGAAGAGGAGCGCGGCTGCATCGGCAGCTCCGCATTCGTCCAGCGCGATGAGCTTCCGCGCTGTTTCCTCGAGGTGCACGTCGAGCAAGGTCCCGTCCTGGAAAGAGCGGGTGCCCCGCTCGGGCTCGCGATGGGAATCGTGGGCATCGTGCGCGGAGAGCGGATCTTCGAGGGTCGTGCAGGCCACGCCGGCACGGTGCCGATGGAGGGCCGCGCTGACGCACTCGTCGCTGCCGCTGAATACGTCCTTCGCGTGCGGGACGCGGCGACGGCGATCCCGGACGCCGTTGCGACGGTCGGGCAGGTCGACGTCGAGCCGGCGGCTGCCAATGTGATTCCGAGCCGCGTCCGCATCTCGATCGACGCCCGGGCGCCCGACCGCGCCCGACTCGACCGGCTCGTCTCGGAGTTGGAGATCGAGCATCCGGACTTCCGCCTCGAACCCGTGCCGATGGCGCGGGAGCCCCTCGCGGCACTGCGCGCGGAGCTCGAGGCCCGCCGCCTCCCGGTCGTCGAGCTGCCCTCCGGCGCGGGCCACGACGCCTCCGTGCTCGCCGCTGCAGGCGTGCCCACGGCGATGCTCTTCGTCCGCAGCCTGAACGGCGGCGTGAGCCATTCGCCGCTCGAGGAATCGGCTCCGGAGGACGTCGAGCTGGCCGTGGACGTCCTCGCCGGCGCCCTCGGCACTCTTAACACCGGATCCCTCTAGGCAGCGCCTGCCGGCCGTCCTATAGTCGCGGTTCCCCACGGGTCCCAAGCTTCAGGAGAGAGGAGAACATGAGGAGCAGGAAGTTCGCTCTCGCCTTGCCGCTCGCACTCGCCGCCGCGCTGATTCTGGCGCTCGGCGTCTCGACCGGCTCGGCGAAGACGCACAAGCGGTCCGCGGCGTTCAAGGTGGCGTGGATCTACGTCGGCCCCCACGCCGACCACGGCTGGTCGCAGGCCCACGACAAGGGTCGTCAGTACGTCCAGAGCAAGCTCGGCTCGCAAGTAGAGACGACGTTCAAGGAGCTCGTGCCC
>Ga0066709_100003138_pt1 | contig 12516 bp, 14 predicted proteins | sample GraSoiAngelo_158_FD_79665 | JGI IMG/M metagenome (GOLD analysis project Ga0066709, IMG submission 79665) | Grasslands soil microbial communities from the Angelo Coastal Reserve, California, USA - 14_1009_16_30cm | ecosystem: Environmental > Terrestrial > Soil > Grasslands | place: USA... | reverse complement strand
TTCGCGCCGTTCGAGCTGATCGCGCTCGAAGACATCGGCCTGGTGCCTCCGGGCAAGGCCGGCGCGATCACGCTCGACGGGGAGACGGCGCTCGACGGGCGGCTTCCCATCAATCCTTCGGGCGGGCTCAAGGCGCGGGGCCACCCGCTCGCTGCCACCGGGCTCGCACAGATCGTGGAATGCGTCTGGCAGCTCGCGGGCCGCGCCGAGGGGCGTCAACTCAATGGACGGGTGGCGCTTGCGCATTCGATCGGCGGCCTGGCGACCAACAACTGGATCACGCTGCTCGAAGCTGCGCGATGACACGCCGCCACTCCGCACACTCAATCATTCAGAACGAGTCACGCAGCCACCCCGCACGTAAGATCAATCGGGAAGACGTACGCAGCCACCCCGCTCGTAAAATCAATCGGGGAGACGTACGCGGCCACCCCGCACCTCGACCAGCCCACCCACGGCTCGAGCCGCTCTCCAACGGTTCGATGCAATGATCGAGCGCATCCCGGCCTCGCGCTGCTCGCGCTGCGGCCTCATCGTGGCGCCGCCGGCCACCTACTGCCCGCACCATCCGGCCCGGATGACGCCGGCGACGGTGCCCGGCGTGGGGGAGATCGTGTCGTACACGACGCTCCACTCGGCCCCCGAGGGCTTTCGCTCGCCGCTCCACATCGCGCTCGTCCAGCTCCAGGGCGGCGCCCGCTTCGTGTGCCACGGCGCCAAGACGCAGCGCGTTCATATCGGCTCGCTCGTCGCCATCGAGGCGATCGACAACGTCTACTACTTCTCGAGTCTGAACACGCTCGACCGCGCGCGCCTGTTCTGGGGCCGCGCCGGCCGTGCCGGCGACCGCGTCAACGCGATGACCCGCAGCGTCGTGCGCCGGTTCTTCAAGGGAGGCGAAGGTGGCTCGAACTAAGCCGCTCTCCGGCGTCCGCGTGCTCGATCTCACGCGCGTGCTGGCCGGACCGTTCTGCACGATGATGCTCGCCGACATGGGCGCCGACGTCGTCAAGATCGAGGAACCAGGCAAGGGCGACGACACGCGCAAGTGGCCGCCGTTCGTGGGCGGTGAGGCGACCTACTTCATGTCGGTCAACCGCGGCAAGAAGAGCGTCACGCTCAATCTCAAAGCGCGCGAGGGGCTCGAGATCCTGAGAACGCTCGCGCGCAAGAGCGACGTGATCGTCGAGAACTTCCGGCCCGGGACCATGGAGCGGCTCGGCCTGGGCTTCAAGGCGCTCAGCCGCCTCAATCCGCGGCTCGTGTACTGCGCCATCACGGGCTTCGGCGAATCGGGGCCCGAGGCCCATCGCGCCGGGTATGACCTGATCGTCCAGGGCGAGGGCGGCATCATGGACCTCACCGGCTTTGCCGACGGCCCGCCAGTGAAGGTGGGAAACTCGATCGGCGATCTCGTGGCCGGAATGTCCGCCGCCCACGGCATCGTCCTGGCGTTGCTCACACGGACTCGCACGAAGCGCGGCCAGAAGGTCGAGATCGGCATGCTCGACGTCATGGCCTCGCTCCTGACGTACCAGGCGGGAACCTACTTCAACACCGGCGCCAAGCCGACTCGCCGGGGCAACCAGCATCCGTCGATCGTGCCCTACGAGGTCTTCAAGGCCGCCGACGCGTACCTGACACTGGGAGTGGCCAACAACTCGCTGTGGAAGCAGTGCTGTGGCGCGATCGAGCGTCCCGATCTGGTCACCGATCCCCTCTTCGACACCGAGGCCAAGCGCGTAGAGAATCGTGCCGCGCTGGTGCCGCTGCTCAACGAGGTCTTCGGCGCCCGCGACGCCGACGAGTGGCTCAAGCGCCTGGAGGCGGCCGGCGTGCCCGCCGGGCGCATCAAGACCGTCGCCGAGGTGTGCGAAAGCGAGCATCTGAAGGCGCGCGGCATGGTGGTCCGGCTGCGCCATCCGAAGGCCGGGCACGTCACGGTCATGGGCGTGCCCATCCGGCTGAACTCGACACCGGGCGCCGCCGCGACGGCGCCACCGTTGCTCGGCCAGCACACGGCCGCCGTCCTTCGTGGCGTCCTCGGCCTGAAAGCGCCGGCGATCGCGCGCCTGCGCCGCGACGGCGTCGTGTGACGATCGGTTAGGGCATCGCGGCGGTCAGGAGCGCCGGGCGCCCACGACGACCAGCGCGAGACCCGCGGCGACGGCGACGCCGCCGACGACGGGAGAGACCGGGATCGTCTTCTGTCGCTCGGCCTCCACCTTGAGCGGCCCGACGTCGACGACCTTCTCCTTGGACGTGTAAGTGAATCCCTGCCAGGCCAGCGCCACGACACCGAGGACGATCAAGACGATACCGACGACCACGACGGCCCGCATAGGGCCTCCCATGCGGCGCTCTACCTTCAGGCTACACCCGGCTCCGCGCTCATGCCTTGACGGGTCCGGCGGGCGTACCGCATGATTGCGTGATGCGGCGACTCGTGAAGATCTACGACACCACGCTCCGCGACGGGACCCAGGGCGAGGGCGTGTCGTTCTCGATGGAGGACAAGGTTCGGCTGGCCGCGCGCTTCGACGCGCTCGGCATCCACTACATCGAAGGCGGCTGGCCGGGCTCGAACCCCAAGGACTTGCGTTTCTTCCGCCGCATGCAGGACGTCTCCCTCAAGCAGGCGAGGCTCTGCGCCTTCTCCATGACCCGGCGGGCCGGCGTCAGCGCAAGCGGTGACGCCAACATGCAGTCGCTCATCGAGGCGGGGGCCCCGGTGGCGACGATCGTCGGCAAGTCGTGGGACTTCCACGTCACCGAGGCGCTGGAGACGACGCTGCCCGAAAACCTGGCCATGATCGGCGACACCATCGCCTACCTCCGCCCGAAGATGGAGGAGGTGATGTACGACGCCGAGCACTTCTTCGACGGCTTCCGGGCCAATCCCGAGTACGCGCTGGCCACACTGAAGGCGGCGGCGACCGCGGGTGCCCACTGGATCGTGCTGTGCGACACCAATGGCGGCACGCTGCCCCACGACCTCGTGACGATTCTACGCGCCGTGAAGCGCGAGGTGCCGGCGAGGCTGGGCATCCATGTCCACAACGACGCCGAGTGCGCGGTGGCCAACTCGCTGGCCGCCGTCGGCGAAGGCGTGGAGCAGGTGCAGGGGACGATGAACGGGTTCGGCGAGCGCTGCGGCAACGCCAACCTGGTCTCGATCATCCCGAGCCTCGTGCTCAAGATGGGCGTCGAGTGCATCCCCGAGCCGAACCTGCGCGAGCTGCGCGATGTCTCGCGCTTCGTCTCCGAGCTGGCCAACCGCAAGCCGTGGACGTCGCAGCCGTACGTCGGTGACTCGGCCTTCGCCCACAAGGGCGGTATGCACGTGTCGGCCGTCCTGAAGCATCCGGACACCTATGAGCACATCAGCCCGGAAGCGGTCGGCAACCACCGGCGCGTGCTCGTGTCCGAGCTGTCGGGCAAGTCCAACGTCCTGTGGAAGGCGCGCGAGTACGGGATCGACCTCGATCAGGCCACGCCGGATTCGCGCCGCATCCTCGACCGGCTCAAGGCACTCGAAGACGAGGGGTTCCAGTTCGAGGGTGCCGAGGCGTCCTTCGAGCTCTTGATGGAGCGCGCGCTCGGCCGGCTCCGCCCGTACTTCGAGCTCGACGCCTATCGCGTGATCGTCGAGGAGCAGAACGCGTCGGGCGCGCCGGTGGCCGAAGCGACCGTGCGCGTGCGGGTCAAGGGGATCCTCGAGCACACGGCGGCGGCCGGGAACGGCCCCGTCAACGCGCTCGACCACGCGCTCCGCAAGGCCCTCGAAGAGTTCTACCCGAACCTCAAGAGCATGCAGTTGCTCGACTACAAGGTTCGCATCCTGGATGAATCGAAGGGCACCGGGGCCAAGACGCGCGTGCTCGTCACCTCCGGTGACGGCGAGGAGACCTGGGGCACCGTCGGCGTCGCCGACAACATCATCGAGGCCTCCTGGCAGGCGCTGGTCGATTCGATCGAGTACAAGCTGCGGCGTGACGAGCGCCGCAGTACCGGCCACTGACATCCGTTGAACGTCGTGATCGTGGACGACGAGCGTCCGATCATGCAGCTCTGCATGAAAGTGCTGGAGCTGCAGGGCCACTCGGTGGAAGGATTCACGCGGGGTGAAGAGGCGGTGGCCCGGCTGCTCGCCTCGCCGGCCGACCTCCTCGTGGTGGATTACAGGATGCCCGGGCTCAGCGGTGTCGAGGTGGTTCGACTCGTTCGCGCGGCCCGGCCCGATCAGCGCGTGCTGATGATCACCGGCCACGGCACGGCCGAGGTGGTCGCCGATGCGACCGAGGTTCGCGTCAACGGCCTCCTCTTCAAGCCCTTCACACCAACCGAGCTGGTCGAAGCTGCCCTCGCCGCACTGAAAACGTAGGCCTCGGACGCGCCGTCGCGTTCGAGAAGTGATCGGCCTCATCATTCTTGTCCGCTCACCCGACGCACGCTATAGTCCCTGCCGTTCGGAACGAAAGGGGGCGGTCGGTATCGTCCTCCCGCAGTTCAAACGCGACGGAATATGCTGCACGACTCCGCCGCCTCTCGCGATCGTGAGGCGCCACACCCCTCGACGGAACGTCGTGAAGGCAGAGCACGAAGCGAGAAAACCAGAGTCCGTTCGACGACGGGATACGCTCCAGGCGCCCGCTGTATTTGCCGGAGACGCAGACCGGTCTAACCTGCGGCCGAATTCTAGTTGGGCGGCCAAAGCTCGGCCCAAGGTGAGATGAGGATATGCGCCTATTCAGCTGGATCCGAGTCCCGCTACTTTCCTGGACGCTGTAGAAACCGCCGCGGGCCTGTATGCGCTCCACGCGGTTCTCGTCACAGGCCGGACGGGGCCGCTCCCGACGCCGGCTGTAGCAGCGTTTGGATGTCACTCGTTTGGAGGTCGTGCTCATGGGTGATCCTGAGCGTTCGGCAGCGCGCTGACGGGAGGGACCACGTGAGCACGAAGAACAAGAAACTAGTCCGCGAGATCACCGAGGTGGTTTGGAACAAGCGCGGTCTCGATCGTATCGCGGACTTCTACGCGCTGGATTTCGTGGGGGACTATCGTCCGTACGCCCTTCGCGAAGGACACGAGGGCATCCGCGCCATGGTCGAAGGCGCCTGGACAGCGTTTCCTGACTACCACGAGGAGGTTCACGAACTCATCGCCGAAGGCGATCGCTTCGTGGTCCATTTGACGCTGAGGCAGCTCGGCATCGTGCCGACGCCGCGATCGTGATTGCCACCTGCACACGATGCCCGCCGAACAACTCGCTTGAGCCGGCCGGCTCGTCGTCGGCCGCTCAACCTGACCGTCCGGCGAATCGGGCTGACGGCTTCGCGCGCGAGGTGTGGTGAGAGATGAGCGCGGGAGGTGTCGCGTTTGTCGCCCGAGCAGGCATCGCGTTGCTGCTTCTCTCCGGGTCTTCCAGCGTCGCCCAGACTCCGGACGCGAGATACCGCATCTTCAGGCCTGACGCCCCGGGTTCCCATCCCGCGGTCGCCCTTGTCTCTGGATGCGACGGCTTCATTCCGCAGATCGCACCGGCGCTGTACGAACGTCGCGCGGAACATCTTCGCGCCCTCGGCCATGTCGTCATCTTTGTGGACTATCTCGGTCGCCGCGGCTTGAAGACCTGCGCCGGGCCGATCACACACGACGATGCTGCTCGGGATCTCATGTCGGCCGCGGGGTGGCTCAGGTCTCAGCCCGCGGTGGACCCCTCACGTATCACGGCCATGGGATGGTCGTACGGTGGCCGCGCGGTGCTGGTGGCACTTGCCAAGCACACGGAGATGCCGCTGGGGTTCTCTCGTGCCGTTGTCTACTATCCCGATTGTCGGGCTCTGGAACCGTGGAAAGCGGTGCTGCCGGTGTTGATGCTCCTTGGAGGCGACGACGACATGACCCCGGCCAAACCGTGCCAGGAGGCGGCGAAGAGAGTGGCCGCCCCGGCCGAGGTGAAGATCGTAGTGTATCCGGGGGCCTTGCACGCCTTTGACGTGCCCGAGCTGCCCGCGAAGATGAGGTATGGCTTCGCCACCATTGGCTACCATCCAGAGGCTGCTGCCTCCGCGCGGAAAGAGGTCGAGCAATTCCTTCGGGCCGGTCGCTGAGGAGAACGTGGATAAGCCTGGCGTCGCCCGCGGCTGATACCGGCGCCCTCAGATTCCGCGCCCGGTCCGCCAGGCCCGGATCTGATCGGCGTGCTCGCGATAGTGGTGGGCCGAGTTGCCGTCCACGATCTTCCACGTGGTCTTGCCGGGCTGCCAGCGCTCGGCCGGCACGCGGTCGGCGGCCCGCATGAAGTATTCGTGTGACGTGTCGAGCTCGCGCAGCACGTCGGCCAAGCTGGTTTTCCTGGCCGCCGCGGCGAAGCGCGCGTTCCAGCCGTCGACGTCGTCGTAGCTGACGCCGTCGGCGATCGGCTTCTCGCCGCGGGCCAGGCGCTCCAGCGCCGGCCCCATCTCGCGGTGCCAGCCCGAGATGTGGGCGACGATGTCCTTCACGCTCCAGGTGCCCAGCCAGACCTCGGACATCTGCGTCTCGCTGAGGCCGCGCAGCGTCTCCTGGAGTGCCTTGTACTCGCGGGCGCCGGCGTCCAGCAATTCGTCCTTTGGCGTCACGGGAATCCTCCGCTCTCGCCCGTCAGGGATGCAGGCGCTTGTAGAACAATAGCTCGCGATAGCCCTGGGGCAGGTTGTCGATGTAGCCCGATGGGGCGAATCCGAGCGCCGAGAGCATCCGGATGCCGACGGCGTTCGTCTCCTCGGCCGACGCGTAGAGACGCGGGCTCGGTGACATCTGCTCGACCGCCTTGACGAGCGCGCGCGCGGCGCCGCGCCGCCGGTGGCGCTCACTCACGCAGATCAGTGAGACGATGGTGCACTGAAACCAGTCCGTGCGATACGCGACGACGCCGACCAGCTCGTCGCCGTCGTTGGCGACCAGCAGGTGATGGCGCTCGACGTGCGATCGAATCACCGGGCCGGCACGCTGGGGCCCGAGGATCGCCGTCGCCAGGTCCATCACCGCGTTCAGGTCCGACGACAGCGCGTGGCGAACCTCCATGCGGCCTGTGCTCAGTAGGTGCCCGGCCTGATCTGCTTGTACAGATCCTTCAGCTTGTCCGCGGAAAACTCGCGTGACTGGCACACCTCGATGATCTTCCGCTCGTCGGCCTCCACGCGGCGCACGGCATCGGCCACCTTGGGGACCAGATCGGCCGGGATGGTGACGGCGCCGTGCTGGTCGCAGTGGATCAGATCGCCCGGCTTCACCCAGAGGCCGCCGAGCTTCACGGGTAGGCCGAAGTCCACCATGTGGACGTAGGCGTGGGAGACCGAGACGTGTGCGGCGGCGAACTGGAAGCCGAGCGCCCGCACCTCGTCGAGATCGCGCACGGAGCCGTCGGTGATGGCGCCGACGGCGCCCAGCGCCTTGTGAATGTTCGCTTGCACCTCGCCCCACTGGGCGCCCTGGCCGCGCGGCTCGTCGAGGTCGTGGACGACGATCACGCGCGGCGCCGGAATCGAGAGGACGTAATCCCACCAGCCGAAGGTGCTCGACCGGTGGCCTTCGAGCGGCTGGGGTTCGGCCCGGATGACCGCGGTGACCACGTGGCCGACCAGCGGGCCCAGCTCGGGGAAGAGACAGCGGATCTCCGACGACATGAAACCCTGATTGCGCGGCCGCACGTTGAACGTCTCGATGGCATTGGCGATGCTCGGACTCGAGATCTTCCTGAGCGCGTCGATCACGTCGACCTCCTGACGGGGGCGTCGAGCTGCGGAGCAGACCGGACGATCAGATGGCGTCCCGCCGCTGCTGGATGAGGAGCCGGCGCAGCATCTGGACGGCCTCTGCCACCGACTCGAGGTTGGGATTCACGGCGAGCGCGCGCTCGAAGTAGGTCAGTGCGCGCCCCGGCTCGTTGAGCTGCATGTAGATCATTCCGTAGCCGCTCAGCGCCCCGAAGTGGTAGGGATTGCGCTTCATCACTTCGTCGCAGTCGGCCAGCGACTTGGTGTACTCGCCGAGCAGGTAGTAGACGGTCGCGCGCTTGTTCCAGCCTTCCGCGAACTCGGGCCTGCGGCGGATGACCTCGCTGAACGTCTGGACGGCGGTGGGGCCCTGCCGGTCGTTCATCTGCTCGGTGCCGAGGGCGAGCAGGTTATCGATGTCGGAATCGCCGGAGCGGCTCCACACCTGCCACAGCGCGCGCTCGGTCAATTGGCGCACGGCGGGGTCGGCATCGCGCAGCGCCTGGGTCAGCCGCGGCACGTCCTCGAAGGTGCCCGTCGCGGCTAGCGCGACGACGGCCTGACGGCGCGCCTCGGGATCAGTCTGGCCGAGCGCCCGCAGCGCGGCGTCCCTCGACATCTGCGCTGACGCCGGGGCCGCGACGAGCAGGGCGAGCGCGGCGGCGGCCACGACGGAGAGCTTCACGGCACGTAGGCCTCGTTGGCAGTGGTCGCCGCGAAGCCGCCGGGCTCGCCCCCGCCGCCCGGGATGAAGACACGGTCGCCGACGACGGCGGCTCCGATGCCATGGCGCGGCGTCGGCATCGGCGTCTTGGCGATCCAGCGGTTCCCCGCCACCTCGTACATCTCGGTTGCGCTGAAGATGCGGAACGGCGCCTCGCCACCGAAGACCAGAATGTGGTCGCCCACGGCGACGGCGGCGAGACCGCCTCGCCCCGCCGGCAGTGGTGGCGCCACGCGCCAGCTATCGGTCGCCGGGTCGTACACCTCGACGTTGGCGTATTGAGTGCCGAGAAACGATTCGCGCCCCCCGATTGCCCACACGCGATCCTGGAACGCCACCGCCGCCAGGTGATCGCGGGCCGTGGGCAGCGGGTTCGCCGTCGACCAGCGGTTGGTCGCTGGATCGTAAATTTCGTGAACGTTGGTCGCGCCGTTGCTATCGCCGCCGAGCGCGTGAATGCGATTGCCGAGGCTGGCGGCAGCGAGCCCGCCGCGCGGTGTCGGCATCAGCGCGCGCGTGGCCCACGAGTCACGCGCGGGATCGTACTCGTAGGTGATCTGGCTGGCCATCCAGCGCAAGCGGCCGCCGGTGTAGCCGCCGATGACGTAGAGCTTTCCGGCCGCCACCGCCGCTGCGGCGTGATGCGTGGGCGCCGGAAGCGGGGCCCGGGTCTCCCACTGGTTCGTCGCCGGATCGTAGACGTTCACGGTGGCCACCGGATCGGCGCTGCCGCTGAAGCCGCCGATCACGAACACGCGACCGTCGAGCGCGGCCACGGCCACTTCCTGGCGGGACGCCGGCATCGGCGCGAGCACCATCCACTTGCCGGCCATGCTCTGGTCCACGGGAGCCTTCGAATCGGTTCTGACGCCGAAACAGCCCGCCCCCAGCAGCGTGGTGAGCCCCAGCAGCGTCGTGGTGAAGACGCTCGGCAGTCGTCTCATCGGCGTTGGAGCAGCTCGAGCAACTGGGGCTCGTCGAGGATCGTCACGCCCAGCCTCCGTGCGTCGTCGGCCTTGCTCCCGGGAGCCTCCCCAGCCACGACGTAGCTGGTTTTTTTGGACACGGAGCTGGTGACGCGACCGCCAAGGCGCTCGATCCGCTCGCGCGCGGCGTCGCGCGTGAGCGACGCGAGCGTGCCCGTGAGCACGAACGTCTTGGCGATCAGCGGGCGCGGCGCGTCCGCCGCGAAGCCTGGCTGGGACATCGTGACGCCGGCCGCTTCGAGCCGGCGGATCACCTCGGCGTTGGTCTCGTCGTCGAAAAACTTTCGGACGGATTCGGCGATCTCCTCGCCGATGCCGCGGATCTCGTTCAGCTCGACCACTGATGCCTCCCGTAGGCTCGTCATGCTCCCGAAGTGATTGGCCAGCAGCCCGGCCACCCGTTCGCCCACCATACGAATGCCCAGCGCGTTCACGAGCCGGGCCAGGCCCCGGTCCTTCGAGCCCTGGATGGCCGCGACGAGATTATGCGCCGATTTCTCGGCCAGGCGCTCCAGCTCCACGAGGTCATCCACCGCGAGCCGGTAGAGGTCGGCGAAGTTTCCGACCAACCGTCGCTCGACGAGCTGCTCGATCACCGCCTCACCCAGGTGCTCGATGTCCATCGCCCTGCGCGAACCGAAGTGCCGGAGCCGTTCTTTGAGCTGGGCCGGGCACGCGCTGTTCGGGCATCTCCAGTACGCCTCGCCGGGGATCCGGACCGCTGCGTGCTTGCAGACCGGACAACGCTCGGGAAACGTGAACGGCTCGCTGTCTGGGGGCCGCCTCGCCATGACGACCTGGACCACGTAGGGAATGACGTCGCCGGCGCGCTCGATCAGCACGGCGTCTCCGACGCGGACGTCCTTACGGCGGATCTCGTCCTCGTTGTGAAGGCTCACGTTACGGATGGTGACGCCGGCCAGCTCGACCGGCTCGAGCTTGGCCACCGGCGTGAGGGTGCCGGTCTTGCCCACATGGACGTCGATCGACTGCACGACCGTGGTCGCCTGCCGGGCGGCGAACTTGAACGCGATCGCCCAGCGCGGGTGGTGCGTGGTGGAGCCGAGCCGCCACTGCTGCTCGAGGGAGTCGACCTTGACGACGGCGCCGTCCGCGTCGTAGCCCAGGGCGTCACGGTCGGCCTCGAGACGCCCGCAGTAGTCGATGACGGCGGCGAGCGTCGAGCAAGGCTCGGTGCGCGGATTGACCGTGAGCCCGGCCTCGCGCATGGCCTGCAGCGTCTCCTCGTACGTGGTGAAGCCCAGCTCGCGCGCTTCGCTCACGTGATAGAGGAAGATGTCGAGCGGCCGGCGCGCCGTGGCCGCGGGGTCCTTCTGGCGGACGGCGCCGGCGGCGGCGTTGCGCGGGTTGGCGAACGTCGCTTCGCCCGCCTCTTCCAGACCTCGATTGAGCTTCTCGAACTCGGCACGCGGCATGAACACCTCGCCGCGGATCTCCACTTCGGGGACGTCGGCGAGCCGGCCGCGCAAGACCATGGGCACGCTCTTCTTGCCGCCGACGTTGATGGCGCGAAGGTTCTGGGTGATCTCTTCCCCGACCCGTCCATCGCCGCGGGTGGCCCCTCGCACGAAGCGGCCGCGGCGGTAGAGCAGCGCGACCCCGAGGCCGTCGATCTTCGGCTCGCACACGTAACGGAAGCCGGCTCCGGGCAGGGCCCGCCCGAGCCGGGCCTCGAACTCGCGGAGGTGGTCGGGCGTCGTCGCGTTGTCGAGCGAGAGCATGGCCACGGTGTGCTCGACGGGACGGAACGCGTCCACCGGCTGGCCGGCCACGCGCTGGCTGGGGCTGTCAGGGGTGACCAGCTCCGGGAACTCAGCCTCCAGGTCGGTCAGCTCTCGTCGGAGGGCGTCGTACTCGACGTCCGCGACGTCCGGCTTCGCCTCGACGTAGTAGGCGTAGTCGTGATGGCGAATCGCTTCGCGTAGCTCGGCCAGACGCTGGGCAGCATCGGCCCGATCCATGGGGGGAGGATAACACCGCACCGCGATCTATCGTGCGCACCGATAGGTGGGCCAACCTCCTGCGGCTTTCTGGTGCTGGTCGCCATCGGGCTCGTGACTCAGCTCGGGATTCAGAGCGGGCGGATCGGGCTCACGCCTCGCGCCATCGCCACGTACTACCGGGGGAGCGAGAGCGGCGACGTCATGGTCTTTCCCAAGACGGCCACCCAGTTGCTCGAGCTCACCCACGCCCACGCGTTCACGATGGCCGTCATCTTTCTGGTCCTCGCGCACCTCTTCGCGGCCACGTCGGTCCCGGAACCGGTCAAGCGGCCGTGCTGATCGTGGCGTTTACCGGCACCGTCGGCGATCTCGTGTCGCCCTGGCGGGGGCGCTTCGGCGGCGCGGCGTTCGCGTGGGTTGCCCTGGTCTGGTGGATCGCGCAGGGCATCGGGAACCTGGCGCTACTCGGGGTCAGCGGCTGGGAGTGCGTGATCGGCGAGGAGAACGGGCCATGATGCCGGTCGCCTAGCATCACGCTATACTCGCTCGATGTGAAGACGCCACGAATCAAGACCGTCAACAACACCGCCACCACCGCCTCCGTTCAGGACTACCTGGCTGCCATCTACGATTTGACCTCGAGCGGCAAGCCCGTGATCGGCGCCCGCCTCGCCAAGCACATGGCGGTCTCAGCGCCGGCGGTGACCGAATCGATCCAGCGGCTCTCTCGGGGAGGCTACGTGAAGGTCGGCGCCGGCAAGGCGCTCATCCTCACCACCAAGGGCCGCGAGATCGCCGAAGTGATGGCCCGCCGCCACCGCCTGCTCGAGCGCTGGCTCACCGACTCGCTCGGCCTGAACTGGACCGACGCTCACGAGGAAGCGCATCGTCTCGAGCACGCGCTGTCGCCGCGGGTCGAGGAGCGGCTGGGCGAGAAGCCCGGGATGCCGATCACGTGCCCACACGGCAATCCGATCCCGGGAATGGCCAAGCCGAGGAAGGTGGAACCGGTCCCGCTCCCTCAGGCGAATGAAGGCGTCAGCGTCGTCGTTGAGCGCATCATGGAGGAGGCCGAGGGCGA
>Ga0066709_100003137_pt1 | contig 12516 bp, 13 predicted proteins | sample GraSoiAngelo_158_FD_79665 | JGI IMG/M metagenome (GOLD analysis project Ga0066709, IMG submission 79665) | Grasslands soil microbial communities from the Angelo Coastal Reserve, California, USA - 14_1009_16_30cm | ecosystem: Environmental > Terrestrial > Soil > Grasslands | place: USA... | reverse complement strand
CTCCTGGCTTCCCGTTTTTCTGGAAGCAGTATGCAACTCGCACTACGCAGAGGGTGGTCTGGATGCGTAGCTGGGAGGCAGTCTTGGGACGACGCAGGGACGACGCGCTTTCGGAAAACAATGGCCACCAGCGGCAACCCAGGCGGCGGTTCGTCCTCAGCAGTTCAGCCACTGATGCCCAATGCCCGCGACTGACCTCCTGCGCAGCCGAATTTGCAAGCAGGAGGTCGCCGGTTCGATTCCGGCTGGCTCCATACGTCGAACGCTGACGAGCAGCATGGTCTCGCCGCGCTCGAGGCGATGTCTACTTTTCGTGGCGATCTCGGACGACTTCTCCTCGTTTCCCTGAGCCTGCTCGGCCTCGAGCGTGGCTAGCTCGTTACGCGCCGCCCTGCCACTCCTCGCGGGTTCCGACCTTGTGCTCAGTGATGGATTCGCCTCCGGTCGGTGTCGTAAATGAGGGTCCGTGGCTAGCCAACCTGCTCGGGCTGGTCCGGATCGACCGGCTCACCAGCGGCAATTGAGCGCGGGCGGTAAACGTGAATCGCGACGCCCGTGGCATACGTCGTCGCTTCGATGAGCTCGAGGTGCAGCGGGGCGGCCAGACCCTTGAACAGAGGGAGCCCGACGCCGAGTGCGGCCGGCTGGATCATAAGCCGGTACTCGTCGACTAGGCCCAGCCGTGACAGCGCCTGCGCGAAGGTGGCGCCACCGTAGGCGATCAGGTCGTTACCCGGCTCGCGCTTGAGACGCCCGATCTCTTCACCGAGGTCGCCGCGGGCGATTCGTGTCTCGGGCCAGTCGGCATGTTGCAGGGTCTTCGAAAACACGACCTTGGGGATCTCGTTCATCGGCTGCGCGTACTCGCTCTTGGACGTCGGCCAGTGCGCGGCCATCTCCTCGTACGTGACCCGACCCATCAGGTGGGCACCCGCGCCATACACCGAGTCGAGAATCCACCGCTTGGTGCCCTCGTCCGGGTTTGCGTAGCCCCACGGGTGGGACCCGTCGAGTGCCGCCACGTATCCGTCGATCGAAACGCCCGTCTGAAGAATCAGGCGGCGCATAAGGCCCTCCTTTGTCGTTTGTCCTCTTGACCGGTCGAGAGATCGGAATTCATCGCGCCGATCTGGCCGATCGCTCGTCGCGTGCTGTCGGCGTCCGGATCACGCGCCCGCCTCGTGGGGCCGAGACTTTGCAAGCAGGAGGTCACCGGTTCGATCCGGCTGGCTCCATGGGAGAACGGCGGGTCTCGGCTGAGGCGAGCAGACCCCTCGTGCAAGGGCCAAGGGGTCGCCGTTTGCCACGCGAGAAGAGGCTTCTTTCAGGTTTCGGGAATGGCCCAGGCCGGCGGCGTTGAGAGCCGAGGGTTTCTTCGGGCCCGGACGACTGCGAATGCATGCGACGGGGTCACCTGCGCCACAGACGGCGCGGTGTCCGTCCGACACGACCGGCCCGCTATCGATCACTCGCCCACGTCCGCGGTGATGAGCCCTGGGGTGGGGAGTGCAAATGCGAGATTGAGTCTGCCGGTGGCCGCGCCGATACGCCAGGTAGTCCATGCCAGAGCCCAATCCCCCTGCCGTTCTTCGCCACCACGTCCTCAGCGATCCTACGGGTCGTCGTCGCCATCGCCTGGTCATCGCCGGGCGGGTCGTAACGACTATCTTGGGGCTCTGGCTGGTCGTGCTGATCCTCGGCGGGCTCGGGTTGCAGCCGCTCGCCGGCCTTCCGCTCGTAGACAACTTCGGCGCCCGGGAGGCCGCACCTCCGGCGCTGCCCGAGCGGGTGCAGGCTGCAGTGAACAGGCACACCACCGTCGCCCCGGCGACGGGAGCGGCTAAAAGCCCGGCCAGGGCCGTGCCGAACCCGCCGCGCCGCGCGGCTGTCACGCCACCGTCGCCTGCGAAGAGGCCCTCGCGAGCACGAACGACGCCGGCGACGGCCCCCGTGCGCCCCAACACAACCACCGGCGTCATGCCCACGTCACCCGCCCCGGCGCCGTCGATCACAACGACCAGCCCGTCGACCACAGCCCCCGGGCAGACGCGGACACCGCCGGGACAGACCAAGACCGAACCTGGTCCGCCGACCACCACGCCGGGGGGCCCGCCCGGCCGCAACGACAAGACACGCACCATCGCCACGGTGACGACCCCGTGACCGTCGCGCCCGACCCCGGCGGGGGCCGGCGGCAGGTCGCCGTGCTGCGCTTTCGCCTCAGAAACCCTCCGGCCCACTGGTGGGTACTCGGCACATGCCTCGTGCTCCTCTGTGCGCTGATCGCCTTCCAGGGCTTCTGCACCCACACCATCGGTGCCGGCACGGAGGCACCCGTGGATCTCCAGGCCGGCGCGCCGCTCAATGGCTCGCGGCCCTTGCTCGTGGCGCGGGGCGACCACCTGTGGTCACCGGAGCCCGATCCCGGCCGGCGAATCGCGCTCACCTTCGACGACGGCCCAGAGCCCCGGTGGACACCCAAGGTCCTCGCCGTGCTCCAGCGAAACGGCGTGCCCGGCACGTTCTTCATGATCGGCAGCCAGGCCGTCCGGCACCCCGACGTCGTGCGTGAAGTCGAGCGCGGCGGTCACGAGATCGGCAACCACACGTTCACTCACTCCGGGATGTCAACCGGTCCGGGCTGGCTGCGCAGCGCGCAGGTCGATCTCACCGAGGCCGTCCTGGTGGGCATCACCGGCCACTACTCGCGCTTCATCCGTCCCCCATACTCGGCGACGAGCGACGCGGTCACGCCGAGTACGGAGCGTGCGCTGGCAAAAGCGGCGGGCAGCCGATACATCATCGCGTTGGCCGACTACGACTCCCATGACTGGCAGAAACCGGGCGTCGCCGAGATCATTCGCAACGCCACGCCACCTGCAGGGCACGGTGGCGTGATCATGTTCCACGACGGCGGCGGCGACCGGAGTCAAACGGTCGCGGCGCTCGCGCGGATCATTCCGAGGCTTCGCGCGCAGGGCTATTCATTCGTACCCCTGCGCGACATGTTCGGCCTCACACGCACGGAGGCAGAGCCGGCCGCCCCGTGGGTGCAGCGCGCTCGCGGCACCATGTTCCTGTGGGCGGTCGAGCTGGCGTTCTGGATGACCAGCGCGCTGGGCTGGATCATCCTCGCGGTTGGCATCCTCATCGCCGCTCGCGTCGTGATTGTCGCGTCGCTCGCAGGCGTTCACGTACGCCGCACCCGATCACGGACCTCCCCGGAGTTTCAGCCGTCGGTCGCGATCGTCGTGCCGGCCTACAACGAGGCTGTCGGGATCGAGCGCGCGGTCCGCTCCCTGACAGAGACGGACTATCCCGGCCTGGAGGTGATCGTCGTCGACGACGGGTCCGCGGACGGCACCGGGGACCTCGTCGAGGCGCTCGGGCTGCCCTGCGTCCGCCTGATCCGACAGGCAAACGGGGGCAAGGCCGCAGCGCTGACGACAGGCGTGCTCGCCACCGAGGCGGAGGTAGTGGTCATGGTCGACGGCGACACCATCTTCGAGCACAACACCCTCACCAACCTCGTGCAGCCGCTCGCAGACCCGGATGTCGGCGCCGTGTCGGGTAACACGAAGGTCGGCAACCGCAGTGGCCTGCTCGGTCGCTGGCAGCACATCGAGTACGTCATGGGCTTCAACCTCGACCGCCGCATGTATGAGGTGCTGCAGTGCACGCCCACCGTGCCGGGTGCCATCGGCGCATTCCGCCGCGCCGCCCTGCTCGAGGTCGGCGGCGTCTCAAGCGACACGCTTGCCGAGGACACCGACTTGACGCTGTCCATCGGCCGGCACGGACACCGGGTGGTCTACACCGAGGATGCCCGCGCGTGGACGGAGGCGCCCGCGACGTTCAGTGGGCTGTGGCGCCAGCGCTACAGGTGGTCGTTCGGAACGATGCAGGCCGTCTGGAAGCACAAGGGCGCGATGATCAGCCGCGACCCCCACGACCGCCGGATCGGCCTGCGCGCGCTGCCCTACATGATCTTGTTCCAGATCCTTCTGCCCCTCGTGGCACCGATGATCGACCTGTTCGCGCTCTACGGCCTGATCTTTGGCGACGCTGCGCCGGTCCTCGCATTCTGGCTGGGCTTCAACGCCCTTCAGCTCGTCATCGCCGTCATCGCTTTCCGGCTCGACGGCCAGCCGCTGCGTCCGCTCTGGGCACTGCCCCTGCAGCAGTTCGTGTACCGCCAGCTCATGTACGTCGTGATCATCGAGTCGACCATCTCCGCCCTGATTGGCGCCCGGGCCTCCTGGCAGACCATCCCGCGGACCGGCGATGTCGAGCTCCCACCGGCCCCACCGCCAGAGGTCGAATCTTCGCTGGCCTGATCCAAGGACAAACCCGGGCCAACCAGAGAGTCGTCTCGACCGTCGCGCCACCGCCGTTGTATGCCCACCTTAGGATTCCTGACGGCTCATGCGCAGGCTAGTCGTGCCGCTCATCATGCTCACGCTCGCCATGGCGCCATCCCCGGCACCGGCGAGCCCTCAGGACGTCGCCGCCACACACGCAGCGATCGTCGCCGGCTACGCGCTCGCCCGCGCGGGTGTGGCAACGATCGACATAGCACAGTCGAAGATCGAGAGCTTCAATCGCAAGCTCGCCGCAGAATGCCCGGGCGTCGGACGCGGGACGCCGGAGACCGAAGCCTCACAGCCGATGAGCTATGAGGTTGCGGTAGCGCTGTGGTCGATCGCCTACGGCTCCGCCGCGGGTCCAATCAACACCTTCGCCAGGGCGATCAGGCCGCTGCGCTGGACGAGCGCGCGCATCAACCGCGTCGCGCACACCCTCGTTGCAAGTCTGACCGCGCTCGCGACGATACCCCTGCCTGACCTCTGCAGCGACGTGCGCGCGTGGAGCGCCAGCGGCTTTACGACTATCACGCGACACGTCATCGAACTCGACCGCCGTGTGGAATCCCTTGAGCTGCCGGAAATCCCCTGGAGGCTGCTGGCGCCCTATGTGCGCAGGGGCGACGCGGACCTCGTCAGATACATAAGGCGGGCGGAAAGGAAGGTCGCCGAAGCAGAATTCGTGCTCGGTCAAAAAGACTGGTATCAGGTGCTCGAAACGCTGGGACTTCCGCCGTAGGAGCTTGCGTGTGGGCGCGATAGCCCGATCCGCGATCGCCGCTCCGGCTCACCATGCCGACGTCAGCCCCATATCGCGCCGGGGCGCACCGCTGTTTCACAACTCGGCAGGGCGGACGTTAGGTCTCGCTGGACCACTGGATGAATCTGTAGGAACGACGTTCGTGCGCGGTAAGCTGAGTGGTAGCCACGCCTTACGCGACATCGACGGCGATCTGATCTACCGCGCGTCACAGCTCGGTGACATGAATCTCCAACGGCGGAGCGCTTCCTCTGGGGGTGGGTCGACTTGTCTCCCCGCCAGTCATGTCGGGTGTCGGTCCGCGTCTTCGCGAGAGGCCAGCAGCGCGACTGTGAATGAGCAACCACGTGCCAGGACCCCAGCAGATACGCCAACAGGAGAAGCATGAGCAGAAGCTCAAGGACATCCGTGAGCAGGTTGCTCAAGGCAAGCTCGTGATAAGGAAGATGACGGACGAGGAGCGAAGGCGCTACCCACCGCCCGAAGTCGACCGGAGCCGACGGGACTCCAGGCGGCGCCCATGACGCGGTTCTTCGTGCCACCGCTGGCGCAGGCTGACCGACCTGCCTCCGTCGGCCACAGTGAGCTCTTGGGATCCTGAACATCGACTGCGCGACCAAGGGGTCGGGGCCGCAGGTGCAAACCCGCCGCCCCGATCCGGCGCAAGATCCCAGCAGAAGTTTCCCCAAATAGGGCGCTTTGAGGGCACACAACGAATCTGTCTCGCTACGCTCCTGCGCTCAGTGTGTTCGCCCATCCATCCGGTTCGCGGATCGCAGCGCCAGGTTCTCGGATGACGGCGCCGACGCCACTGCGGAACGTCGAGTTGCGCCGCGAAGAGACGCGACTGCATGGGCGTCGCATCTCGTATCTGACCGCCGGTGAAGGGCCGGTCCTGGTGCTGGTCCATGGGATCGCCTCTGACAGCCACGCGTGGCGCACAGCGCTGCCGCTGCTGGCGCGCCGCGCGAGGGTGATCGCGCCGGACCTGCCGGGTCACGGCGCCTCCGCCAAGGCGCCGGGTGACTATTCGCTCGGATCGCTTGCGAGCTCGCTCCGCGACCTGCTCGTCAAGCTCGGCCACGAGCGCGCGACGCTGGTGGGCCATTCGCTCGGTGGTGGCGTCGCGATGCAGTACGCCTACATGTTCCCGGAGCGCACCGAGCGGCTGGTGCTCGTCTCCAGCGGCGGTCTGGGTCGGAGCTTGAACCCGCTGCTGCGGGCGGCGGCGCTGCCCGGCTCAGAGCTCGTGATCGCCGCGACGATCGCGCCGCTCACGGCGCTTGGGCGGGCCGGTGTCGCGGCGGTGCAGCGTCTTGGCCTCCGCTTCACGCCGGATCTCGGCGAGTTCGGTCGCGGCTTTGCAACGCTGGCCGATCGCGAAGGGCGTGCGGCGTTCCTCGACACGCTGCGGTCGGTCGTGAACTTCAGCGGTCAGCGGGTCGACGCCACCGATCGCCTTTATCTCGCTGCCGGGATGCCGACGCTGCTGGTTTGGGGCGAGCGGGACGCGATCATCCCGGTGGGACACGGCTACCGCGCACAGGAGTGCATGCCCGGGAGCCGCCTTGAAACGTTCGCCAACTCAGGCCATTTCCCTCAGATCGACGATCCTCATCGCTTCGCCGCAACGGTGCTCGAGTTTCTCGAGGAGACCGAGCCCTCGTGCCTCACGCCAGAATCATGGAGTGAGCTGCTGCGCGACGACCCGCTCAGCGACCAACATCCGGCGAGACGTCGGCGCGAGCAGGCTCAGAGATAGTCGCGACGGGCAGGTTCGCGCTGCAGAGTGTCCCGTCAGGCCTCCCCCACGCCACTGTCGCGCTCGCGTTCATCAGCGGCGCGCTTGGCGCTAAGAAGCGCTCGTCCGCGTTGTGCCACGGCCACGACCAGGTGGCCCATCTTCGGGTGCTCAGGCTCGAGATCGACGGGTAGGCCGTGACGTAGCAGCGCTTCGCTGCACACCGGGCCGATCGACGCGACGAGCATGAGCCGCGCGCGCTCGACCAGCGCGTTCGCGAGACCGAGCTCGTCCGCGGTCATCATCACGTGCTCTACCTGTCGCCGGCTGGTGAAGAGCACGAAGTCCACGCCGCCGGTTGCGAGCCGCGTCACTGCCTCCCGTAGCGGCCGCGGGTCCTCTGGAAGCGCCCAGCGGTAGAGCGCCACCCGCAACACCTCCGCGCCGCGCAACTCGAGCCCGGTCGTCAGCTCCTCGTTGGTAACGCCGTACTCGAGGATCGCCACCCGCAAGCCCCCAACGGGAGCCTGTGCGTCGAGCGTGGAAAGGATCTCGCGCCAGGTGTTGGGCTCGGGCACTCTGACCTGGGGCGTGAGGCCGAGCTTGCGCAGCTCGGCGACCGGCTTTGGGCCGCGCGCAACCAGCGTCGTGCGTGCGAGCGATGCAGCCAGGAGCTCCGGCGAGCAACGTTCCGCCAGCGTTCGCAGACCGACCCCGGTCAGCGCGATCACCATGTTGATCCTGCCGGCCTCCAGCTCGCGCAGCAGGTCAAGCGCCGCGTCACCTTGCAGCGGCACCTCGCGCATCGACGGCACCACCATTGGGACGCCTCCCTGGCGGCGGATCAGACTCTCCAGCTCGCTTGCCCGCCGGCTCTCAAACGCCATCACCGCCAGCCCGGCGATGCGGGCCTCGGTCGCAGGAACCATGGCATCAGTATCGCGCCGTCTGCCGAACTCGACCTGCGCGGCGGAGCAGCTATCAGCCTCAGCTATTCGGCGGGTGCTCTTGCTGCGCTCGACGCAGACGCGCGTCGGCGCCTTGGTGCATCCGTTCGAGTTCCCTGAATCGAGTTATCGAGGTGGGACGCAGGCCGTACATCTTCGCCCGGTAGAGGTCATAGCGCTCGCGTGCGTAGTGGGCCTCGGCCCGCAGCTCCTCGAGTCGCCGTGAACCGGTCATCACCATTGTGGCGCTGGCCACTCCGCCACCGCGTCGCTGGGGAAACTGCCGCCCTCATCCAGCCAGCGTGGAGTGTCGCAACCATCTCGTGCCACCGCAGGCCTGCGGTGGCCCACGAAACCAACTGGCCGCCCGACAGCGTGTGATGGTGCGCTCAACCCTCGGTCCGAGAGCGGACCTAGGTCAAACAAGCGAAACCCCATCACGCCCGATGCGGAGGAGGCCAATTGCAGCCTCGTACCACAGATCGGGCACATCCCGTCCAGCAACCCGGCCTCCGGAACGTTCGCGAACAGGCGGATGCGACAGCCCGGGCAGCCGAGATGGCGAGGGGACATCACGCGGCCACGGTCGGACGCTCTTTCGCCACCTGGAGCTCGAAGTGCGCCGAGCGGGCGCCCTGGTAAACGTAGCGTGCGGCGCCCTCGGCGTCATCCTCAGAGGCGAAGCTCCTGGAATGAACGAGGCTTTCGCCGCTCTCATCGACGATCTCCCAGTGGTAGTCGCCGTCGTTGTCTCGGTAGATGAAAAACCCCAGCGACGCTACCTCTGCGAGGGCGGGCGTGGCAGCGTGCACCTTCTTTGTCGCGGTAGCCATCGCCGACCGCCTCTCTGCCCTTCTGAACGAAAATGTCGCCCGGGAAGCGAGAAGAGCTGGGCTCACTGGACGCACCAGCGACTATAACGCGTTCCGACGTTCGGACTCGGAATTTCGGCGCGACCTGACATGGCGCGGAGGCTCCGGAGAATGCGGCAGTCAGCCCGGGTCCGCACACGGCGTGACGAGAAGGCCGTCCGCGTGCAGCTCCGCGACCGTCGCATCGATCAGCTCGCCGGCCGCCGCGGCGCCGGCTGGCAGGTAGCAGCGGGTGTAATCATCGCTGTAGCCCGCGCACTTCGTGTCCGCCACCTTATCTACGAGCACGCGCTCCGTCCCCGCGAGCTTGGCTGTGCGATGGTGACGCGAGCGGACCTCCGAGAGGCCGCGCATCGCCTGCGAGCGACGCTTCTTCTCCTCCGCGGGTACCCGATCGCCGAGCGCCTCGGCGGCCGTGCCGGGGCGCGGTGAGTACTGGAAGGTGTGGACGCGACTGATCCCGGCCACCTTGACCAAGTCAAGAGTGTTCTCAAACGCGGCTTCATCCTCGTTGGGGAAACCCACGATCACATCGGTTGTCAAATTGATGCGCGGTACCGCGGCGCGCAGCGCGCGGATCGCGTCGAGGTACTCAGCCGCCGTGTAGTGGCGCCGCATCGCCGCGAGCACCTCATCGTCGCCCGACTGCAGCGGCACGTGCAGGTGTGGGCAGACCTTCGGCTCGTCGCGCAACGCCGCCATCAGGGAGTCCTTGACGTGGATCACCTCGATCGAGGAGATGCGCACGCGCTCCACGCCGGGGACGCGCGCAGCCTCGACCAGCAGCTCGCCGAGATCAAGCCCGCGCTCCGGGTCCCGGTAGTCCCCTACGCTGATGCCCGTCATCACCATCTCACGCTGATCTTGTGCGACGCGGCGCTCGACCTCGTTCAATACCGCCGAAGCCGCACGTGAGCGGGCGCTGCCACGCACGGTCGGGATGATGCAGTACGCACAATGGCAGTCGCAGCCATCCTGCACCTTGACAAAGCCGCGTGTGCGGGTCCCTGACCACGCGTTTGGCCGCCCCCCGGTAGGCGCCGTGCGTCCGGATTGGCGGATGAGCAGGTCATGCTCGAGATCGACGCACGCACTGGTCGCGCTCTGCGCATGCGGCTTTGTGATCGCCATCGCCGCCGCGACCTCCTCCGCGGTGCCGGTGAACACCTGAACGGCGGGGTCGATCTCGGCGAACTGCGTGGGGCGTAGATTGACGGCGCAACCACCGACGAATACCTCGGGCGCTGTCTTCAGCGAGCGGCGCACGGACTGACGCGACTTCGCCTCCGCCTCGCCAGTGATGCAGCAGGTGTTGATTACGTGAAGCTCGGCCTCAGCCTCCGACACCTCCTCGTGGCCGGCCGCGAGCAGCTGCCGCCGAGCGAGCATGGCGTCCGCCTGCGAGACCTTGCAGCCGAGAAACTTCACCGCGAAGCGCACTGGCTGCAGAGCGTAGCTTCTCGGAGCAGGCGTGGGATCACCCTCGGCGACACAACGCGAGGAGATGCGTGCGCGCAATCAAGTGCGCTCGTCACGCGTCGCCAGCTCGATTGCGGCGACCTTCGGCAAGACGACCGTGGGCGCCTCATCCGACAGCTTCCGGCGGGACCGCAAGCGGGTGAACCGCTACCTGCTGCCGGTCAGCGGGGCGGTGACCAAGCTGACGGTCTATCTGGCTCCGACGAGGACCGCCGGAAAGCAGGTCATCAAGGGCGTGCTCTATTCCGACGCCGCCGGCAAGCCCGAAGCGCTCCTGGCGGTCTCAGGACAGCTTGCGTTCACCAGCGCGATGCGGTGCTCGGCAGCGTCAGCTCGATCACGCTGAGCGGGCACCACGCGGCCGTGCTCATGCGCTAGCGACCGACAGCGCGCGCTCGATCCAGCGCCCGAACAGCTCGCGCGCGAGCGGCGTGGTGCGGTCCAACGCGCCAAGATCGCCCGCCAGCACCGCCCGCGCCGCTGGGCCGAGCGCCTGCGTGGCTTCGGCGGCGTACGCGGGCACCTCCAGCCAGGTGCGGGCGAGCTGCGCCGATGCCTCGAGATGGAACTGCAGCCCGTAGGCGCGCCGGGCCTCGCGCGAGCTTGCGCGCGTCCGCGCCACGGCCCGAGCAGCGGCGAGGGCCGCTCAGCTGACGTGCTCCTCAAAGAAGGCGAGCACCCGGCGCCAGCCGTCCTCGGCGGCCTGCTCGTCGTAGCCGACCGCCATCGGCGTCGGCACTCGCGCGAGCATGCCTTGCCAGCCATCGACCTTCGAGTAGAACGAGTGCCCGGCCCCGTCGTAGGTCTTGATGTCGTGGGGCACGCCGAGCGCGCTGAGGTGGCGCTCCAGGCGCTCGGCGTGCGCGCGGCCGACAACGCGGTCCTTGGCGCCATAGCTCGCGACGACCGGACAGACGCCGTCCAGCTTGGAGCGGTCCGAGGGCACGACCCCGTAGTTGACGGCTGCGGCCGAGAAGCCCGGACGCGTGGCGGCGATCAGCGCGAAGCCTCCGCCCTGGCAGAAGCCGGCGACGGCGATGCGTTGGGCGTCCACATCATCCATCGCCGCGAGCGCGTCCCGGGCCGCGTGAATGTCCGCGATCTCCCGCGAAACGCCGCCGCTCAGCATGTCGACGAGCACGCGGGTCAGACACACCAAGCGTGTCCCGTGCGAGTACAGGTCCGGCGCGAGCGCCGCGTAGCCGGCCTTCGCGAAGCGCGCGGCGAGGCGCCTGATGTCGTCGTTCAGCCCGAACGACTCGTGCAAGACGACGACGCCGGGGCTGGGCGTCTCGCCGGCGGCTGGAAAGAGCTCGGCGCGCAGGTTCGCGCCATCGCTCAACGGGATCTGCAGCGGCCTGGGGCTCGTCGGCATCGCCGCGCACGATATTCGAGCCACGGGCGCGCCGGCGAGCTCCTGCCGGCCCTGCGCACCCCGCTCGCTCGGGCGCCACCTCGCCAGAGCTCCGCAGCGCCCGCGCGGCCACCCGGTGTCATCGCTTCGCCTGCCACAGCGCCACCTCCGCGCCGGCGCGCGTGGCGACCACGCTGCGCCAACCCGCGGGGCCCTCGCGCGGCTCGAGCAGCACCGCGGCTCCGAGCAGGCGCGCGCGCTCGGTCGCGTGGCAGATGTCGCCGACCTCGACGTATGGCAGCCACAGCGAGCGCTCGGTCGGACACTCCACGAGCCCGCCACCCAGATTCGCGCCCAGTGCCAGCGCCAGATAGGACCCGTGGCGGGTGTCGATCCGCTGCGCGAGCCAGCCGCAGAGCTCCGCGTAGAAGGCCTGGGCGCGGGCGAGGTCGCCGGTGTGCAGCTCGAGGTGCACCACTTGGTTGCGGGCAAGGTGCCGCATCTCGTTAGCTTTGACGGCTGCGCGCGCGCGAACTCATCGCTGCGATGAGTTTTGTGCTGCGAGTAGGTCTACTCTGCTCGAGAATGCCCTCCGCTTCCACAGGCAAGGCAAACGCGGATCGGGCTCTGCTCGAGTGTGCCCGCGACGGCGATGAGACGGCGTTCGCTGCTCTGCTGGAGCGCTACCGCGGCGAGCTGCACGCCCATTGCTACCGCATGCTGGGGTCGGTGCACGATGCCGAGGACGCGCTGCAGGACGCGCTGCTCCGGGCCTGGCGCGGGCTCGCGAAGTTCGAGGGTCGCAGCTCGCTGCGTTCGTGGCTGTACACGATCGCCACCAACACCTGCCTTGACCAGATCGCGCGACGATACAAGCGGGTACTGCCGATCGACTACGGGCCGCCCACCGATCCCCACACCGGGCCGGGCGAACCGGTGGTCGAGTCGGTGTGGATCGAGCCCTACCCGGACGAGATCCTGGGCGTGGAGGACGGCCTT
>Ga0066709_100003135_pt1 | contig 12517 bp, 12 predicted proteins | sample GraSoiAngelo_158_FD_79665 | JGI IMG/M metagenome (GOLD analysis project Ga0066709, IMG submission 79665) | Grasslands soil microbial communities from the Angelo Coastal Reserve, California, USA - 14_1009_16_30cm | ecosystem: Environmental > Terrestrial > Soil > Grasslands | place: USA... | reverse complement strand
CGCGAGCGAGGGCGTCCCGACCGCGGTCGTCGGGATCCCGTGCCGCTACATGCATACCGGCGTCGAGACCGTGGAGCCGCGCGACGTGGATCGCTGCGCGCATCTTCTCGCCCGGTACCTCTCGGATCTCTCCCCCGGATGGCGGGCGCTCGAGGTGCTCAAGTGAACGGCAACGGAGCGCCCCGCTTCCAGGAAGGAATTCTCGAGGCGATCTCGAACGCCCCCGGCGTGAGCGGAGGCGAGGAGGCTGTCCGCGCGATCCTCACCGAGGTCGCGCGCGAGCGCGTCGATTCCCTGGAGGTCGACCCGATGGGAAGCCTCGTCGCGCGAATCGAGCCGGCGACCCGCCCCCGGGGCGCGGGAAAGCCCCGCGGCGCGCGGCGCGCGGGCCGGGGTCCGCACGTGATGCTTTGCGCGCACATGGACGAGGTCGGCCTCATGGTGACCGCGGTGGAGAAGGAGGGCCGGCTCCGGTTCCGGCGCGTCGGCGGGATCGACCCGCGGATTCTGCCCGGCCAAGCGTTCCGGATCGGACCGCGCGCCGTGCCCGGGGTGATCGGCGCGCTGCCGCCCCATCTCGTTCCGCGCGCGGACCGCGACAAGGTCACGCTCGCCGAGGACCTCTACCTCGACATCGGCGCCGGCTCGCGCGAGGAAGCGGAGGAACAGGTCTCGGTGGGTGAATACGCCGTCTTCGATACGACGTACGAGGGGTGGGGCACCACGCGAAAGGGAAAGGCGTTCGACGACCGCGCCGGATGCGCCGTGCTCGCGAGCCTGATCCAGAGGCGCCCGCCGGTGCCTGTGACCGCGGTCTGGAGCGTCCAGGAGGAGGTCGGCCTTCGCGGGGCGGCCGCGGCCGCGCGGCGCGTCGGCCCCGACCTCGCGATCGTGCTCGAGGGGACCGCCTCAGGCGAGGCGCCGGGCTCGCCCCCCGAGGAGCAGTATCCCTTCATGGGCCGCGGGCCGGCCCTGACCATCCAGGATCGCTCGCTCATGGCGCACGCGCGGCTCCTCGATTCGATCCAGACAACCGCGAAGCGGCACCGCGTCCCGACGCAGTGGAAACGCCCCGGCGTGGGCGGCACCGACGCGGGCCGCATCGCCATCTCGGGCGCCGGGGTCCCGTCCGCGGTCGTCTCGGTTGTCTGCCGCTACATCCACGCGCCCGCGGCCTATCTCGACGTGCGCGACGCGCAACGGGCCGTCACCTTGATCTGGCACACCCTCGAGACCCTGAGAAAGGAATGGCCGTGAGCCGATCCTCCCATCTCGATTCGCTGCTCCCGGCATTGAGCGAGGCGTATGGCCCGCCGGGGCGCGAGACGGGAATCCGCGCCGCGTTGAAGCGCGCTCTCAAGGGCGCGGGGTTGGTGCGTGAGGACGCGCTTGGAAATCTGCACCTTCATATCGCGGGCAAAGGGCCGCGGCTCCTCCTGACGGCCCACATGGACGCGCCCGGGCTGATCGTCACGCGCGTGGACCCCTCTGGGCTCGCGCGGGTGTCCATCTTGGGCCAGACCTCCGCGGTGGATTGGGTCGGCGCCACGGTGACGCTGGACGGCACCGCCCGCGGCGTGGTCGGCTGGGACCGCCCCAAGGACCCGAAGGAGACGCGCGAGATCGAGCCCGAGGCGCTTTACTTGGAAACCGGCCTGCGCCAGCGGCAAGCGCCGAAACGCATCGAGGTCGGCACGGTGGGCGCGCTGCTCGACCGGGCGGAGCGGCTGGGCGAGCTCTGGCACGGCGGCAATCTGGATAACCGCGCGGGGTGCGCCGCGATTCTCGCGGCGGTCCGGGGCACGCGTGGGATTCGGAGCGACCTCCACGTTGTCTTCAGCGCCCAGTCGGATCTCGGCGCGCGCGGCGCGGCGACGAGCGCCTTCGGGATCGACCCCGACGTGGCGGTGGTCCTGGACGTGGCCTTCGTGGGAGAATCGAGGGGACCGGGTGACATCGCGCTCGGGAAGGGGCCGTGCCTCGGGCTCAAAGAGGAAGGGTATCTCCCCCACCCGGCGGCGCTCGCCCTGGTGAAGCGCGCGGCGAAGGCTGCGCGGGTGCCGCACCAGTGGCTCATCCGCGAATCGGGCGGGAGCGACGCGCGCGCGGTGCGCGCCTCGAGGTCGGGAGTGCCGACCGCGCTCGTCGCGATCCCGGCGCGAAGGCCCGGCGGCCCGCGCGTCCTGATCCACGCGTCGGATCTCGAAGAGACCGTCAAGCTCCTGCGAGGGATCGTGACGACCCCCTACACCGGAGAGAAAGGTTCCCGATGAACGTCTCGACCCGAGGCACCAAGGCCCAGGCATCCCCGATCCGACGCTTGGCCCCCTACGCCGATCAGGCGGTGAGGAGCGGCAGGAAGGTCTATTACCTGAACATCGGCCAGCCCGACATCCCGACCCCCGAGATCGTGATGGAGCGGCTCAGGACCTACCCGGGGAAATACGTGCCGTACAGCCCCTCGGGCGGAATTCCCGAATTCGTGGAGGCGATGTCGCGCTACTACGCGCAGCACGGCCTCGAGGTCGCACCGAAGGAGATGATCACCACGGTCGGCGGAAGCGAGGCGCTCCAGTTCGCGTTCTGGGCGCTCTTCAACCCGGGCGACGAGGTAATCCTCTTCGAGCCCTTCTACACGAACTACGCCACGATGGCCCTCCTGGCAGGGGTCGACGTGAAGCCGATCCCCTGCGACGGGAGGACCGGGTACCACCTCCCGCCGATCGAGGCGATCGAGCGGGCGGCCGGCCCCCGCACGAAGGGGATTCTTCTCTGCGCGCCCTCGAACCCGACCGGGACGGCCTACACCGCGGCCGAAGTGGACGCGATCTGCGATCTCGCGAAGCGCCGCGATCTCTGGATCATCACCGACGAGGCCTATCGCGAGTTCATCTACGACGGCATGAAGCACGAGAGCCCGATGACGCGGCCCGCCGTGGCGGAGCGGGTGGTCCTCGTGGATTCGATCTCGAAGCGGCTCAACATGTGCGGCGCCCGGGTGGGAACCTTGGTCTCGAAGAACCCGGCGGTGCGCGAGGCCGCGCTCAAGTTCGCCCAGGCGCGGCTGAGCCCGCCCACCTTGGGCCAATGGGCGGCCGCGGTGATCGACAAGGTGCCCGCCTCGTACACGCAGGGCGTCGTCGCCGAGTATCGGAAACGGCGCGATCTCGTTCTCGACGGCCTGGCCGGGATCGCGGGCGCGTTCGCGCGAAAACCGGAGGGGGCGTTCTACCTCATGGCCGAGCTGCCGGTCACGGACGCGGAAGAGTTCGTGATCTGGATGCTCAAGGAATACAAGCAGGACAACGCGACGGTCATGGTCGCGCCGGGGGACGGGTTTTACGCCACGCCGGGTCGCGGGAAGAACGAGATCCGCTTCGCCTACGTGCTCGAATGCGACGCGCTCCGCAAGTCGATGGACATCCTGAAGGGCGCGCTCGAGGCCTACCCGGTGAAGGTGGCGCGGTAGGGCGCGGAATGGCGGAGGAGCCGCGCAGACCGGGATCCGGGGCTAACTGAACAGCGCCCGCACGCCCTGGCGGGCGGCTTCCATCCACCCCCCGGGGAAAATCCCCACACCGAGCGTCGCGACCGACGTCGCGAGGAGGGCGGCGCCGATGGCCGCCGGCACCCGGATCGGGGGCAGCACTTCCCCGGGCTCCCGCATGTACATCAGCACGAGCAGGCGCAGGTAATAGAACACCGACACCGCGCTGTTCAGCACGCCGATCACGGCGAGCGGAATGTGGCCCGTCTGGACGGCCGCGCCGAAGAGATAGAGCTTCCCCACGAACCCCACCGTGGGCGGTATTCCAGACAAAGAAATCATGAAGAGCGAGAGCGTCGCGCCGATGAGGGGATAACGGAACCCGAGTCCCGCGTAGTCGCGAAGCTCGTCTCCGCCGACGCCTCTGTGCTCGAGGAGGATCACGACCGCGAAGGCGCCCAGATTCATGGCCGTGTACGCGAGCAGATAGAAGATCGCGCCGGTTCCCCCGGCGTTTCCCCCCGCCACCAGCCCGATCAGGACATAGCCCGAGTGAGCGATGCTCGAGTAGGCAAGCATCCGCTTCACGTTCGTCTGCGCGATCGCCGCCACGTTCCCCACGGTCATCGTGAGCGCGGCGATCACCGAGAGGAGCATGTTCCAGTCGCCGTGGATCGGCCCGAACGCGACGAAGAACGTGCGGAGGAACGCAGCGAAGGCTGCCGCCTTGGGGCCGGCCGACATGAACGCCGTGATCGGAGTGGGCGCGCCCTCGTACACGTCGGGCGTCCACATGTGAAACGGCACGAGGGCCACCTTGAACGCGAATCCAATGAGGATCATCGCCATCCCGGCGAGGAGCAGCCCCGCCGGGAACGCAGCCTCGGCCGTCGTGAGCGCCTCGGCGATCTTGCTCAGGTTCGTGGTCGCGGTCGCGCCGTAGGTGAGCGCGATACCATAGAGCAGAATCGCGGAGGCGAAGGCGCCCAGGAGGAAATACTTCATCGCGGCTTCGTTCGAGGCATCCGAGCCCCGGCGGTAGCCCGCCAGGACGTAGAGGGAGATCGAGAGCACCTCGATCCCCAGGAAGAGCGTGATCAGATCGAGCGCGGATGCGAGGAGCATCATCCCCGCCGTGCAGAAGAGAAGGAGCGCGTAGTACTCGGTCTGCTCCACCGTTTCCGACCGGAGGAAGGGTTCCGAGAGGAGGATGGTCACGAAGGTGCTCGCGAGGAAAAGAAGGTTGAACAGCGTCGCGAGGTCGTCCAGCACCACCATGTCGGCGTAGCCCCTCTGCTCCAGGCCCCACTGCCCCACCGCGCGCACGAACGCCCACGCCACGCCCGCCAGGGCGATGGTCCCGGTCCAGTGTTTCTTCGAGTGCGGCAGCACGAGATCGAGAAGCAGGATCGCGAATCCGACGCCGCACACGATGAGGAGCGGCTCGATCATGCCGAGCGGAGTCGAGATCGGGAGCAGGTTCACTTGGCCCCCTCGGCGCTCGCCGGGACGGCCATCGAGGGCGACGCGGGCGGCGCCTTCAGCGACAAGGTATGCGTGCGGACGCGTCCCAGAAGCTCCGAGACCGAGACGTCGAGCCTGCGAAGGAACGGGTTGGGATACACGCCGATCCAGATGATGAGGAGAATCACCGGGGCGAGGGTCCAGAACTCGCGCTTCGTGAGGTCGGGCAGCCCGCGATTTTTCTCGTGGGTGATCGGCCCGAACATCACGCGTTGGTACATCCAGAGCAGGTAGACCGCCGCGAGGATGACCCCGACGGCGGCGATCGCGCTCACGAGCGGCCACGCGCGGAAGGCGCCCAGGAGCACCAGGAATTCCCCGATGAATCCGTTCAGGCCCGGCAGGCCGATGCTGGACAAACAAACGATCATGAACAGCGCCGCGAACCATGGCAACGTCTCGGACAGCCCGCCGAAATCGGCGATCTCGCGCGTGTGGCGGCGCTCGTAGAGGATCCCCACCGCCAAGAAGAGGGCGCCCGTCGAGAGCCCGTGGTTGATCGACTGGAGGATTCCGCCGGAGAGGCCCTGCACGTTCCATACGAAGAGCCCCAGCATGACGAACCCCAGGTGGCTCACGGAGGAATAGGCCACCAGCTTTTTCACGTCGCGCTGGACCATCGCGACCAAAGCTCCGTAGATGATCCCGATCAGCGCCAGCCCAATGATCCAGGGCGTGTAGGTCATCGCCGCCTCCGGGAAGAGCGGCACCGCGAATCGCAGGAATCCGTACACCCCCATTTTGAGCAGCACGCCCGCCAGGATCACGCTTCCCGCAGTGGGCGCCTCGACATGGGCGTCGGGGAGCCACGTATGGAACGGAAACATCGGAACCTTGATCGCGAAGGCGAGGGCGAAGGCGCCGAAGAGCCAGAGCTGCGTGCCAGGATCGAGAGCCGTGTCGTAGAGCTGGAGCAGATCGAACGTGTAGACGCCCGTCGTGGCATGGTGGGCGACGTAGAGTTTGAGGATGCCGACCAGCATGACGAGGCTCCCCGCGACGGTGTACAGGATGAACTTCACCGCGGCGTAGACGCGCCGGGGACCGCCCCAGACCCCGATGAGGAGGTACATCGGGATGAGCATCACTTCCCAGAAAATGTAGAAGAGAAAGAGATCGAGCGACACGAAGACGCCGATCATCCCGGTCTCGAGGAGCAGGAAGGTCACCATGTAGGCCTTCACGCGCGTCGTGATCGCCGAGAATGAGGCGAGGATGGATACCGCCGTGAGCAGGGTCGTGAGCAGGATCAGAAGCATACTGATCCCGTCCAGGCCCATGTGGTAGGTGATCCCCAAATCAGGCACCCACGCCGACTGCTCCGTGAACTGCATGCCGCGTTGGGTGGAATCGAACAAGGTGAAGAGCGGTATCGACGCGGCGAACGTGAAGAGCGACACGAGGAACGCCGTCACGCGCACCGTTCGGGGCTTGGAGGATGGCAGCAGCAAGATGAGGAGCGCCCCCACGGTCGGGAAAAACGTCAGGAACGTGAGAATCGGCACGCCCAGAATCGTGAGGGTCATCGGAGCGCCAGGTAGCCGATCACGACCACCGCCCCGAGCGTGAGGATGAGCGCGTAGACCTGCACGTAGCCGACCTGGGCGAGCCTCAAGAGGCCCGCGCCGCGCTCGATCTGCCGGCCCACTCCGTTCACCGCCCCGTCGATCACCGCGGCGTCGAACCGCTCCCAGAGCCGCACCGAGCCACGGTAGAGGGGCTGTACCACCCAGGAGTCAACCATCTCGTCCACCCAGTACTTGTTGAAGACGAGCCGGTAGGCTCCCCTCATCTGCTCCGCGAGCCGCCGCGGGAGGTCCGGGTCGGCAACGTAGAACTTGTACGCAACGAAGATCCCCACCAAGGCGACCGCGAGCGAGATGGCCATGAGACCGGCCTCGGCTCCCGCCGCGTTGGCCGCGTGCGCCGCCGGTGTGAGATCCGCCGCGTCGGCGAAGACCGGCTCCAAGAACCTGTCGAGCCGCTGCCCGCCGGCCAGGAGCGGAACCTGCACGAACCCACCGATCGCGCTCAAGACCGCGAGAAGCATGAGCGGGATCGTCATGCTGTTCGGGGATTCGTGAAGGTGCTGCTTCGCCCCCTCGGGCACGCGCGAGGGACCGTGGAAGGTGAGGAAATAGAGCCTGAACATGTAGAACGCGGTCAGAAAGGCGCCGACCACGCCCGCGCACCAGAGCAAGGGTCCCCCGCGGAGCCAGGTCTGATACAGGATCTCGTCCTTGCTGAAGAAGCCCGCCAACGGGAACACGCCCGCTATCGCCAGCGTGCCGATCAGGAACGTGATGTGGGTCCGCCGAAGGTGGCGCCGGAGCCCGCCCATCCTCCAGAGATTCTGCTCCCCCGAAAGCGCGTGGATCACGCTTCCGGCGCCGAGGAACAGGAGCGCCTTGAAGAAGGCGTGGGTCATCAGATGGAAGATCCCCGAAGCGAACGCGCCCACCCCGCAGCCCAGGAACATGTAGCCGAGCTGGCTGATCGTCGAGTAGGCGAGCACCCGCTTGATGTCGTTTTGCACGAGGCCGATCGTGGCCGCAAAGAGCGCGGTCAGGACCCCCACGATCGCGACCGTCTGGAGGGCCACCGGGGAAAGCAGGTAGAGGATGTGGCAGCGGGCCACCATGTAGACGCCCGCGGTCACCATGGTAGCGGCGTGGATGAGCGCGCTTACCGGAGTCGGCCCCTCCATCGCGTCGGGCAGCCAGACGTAGAGCGGAAGCTGCGCGCTCTTCCCGGTCGCGCCGAGGAACAGAAGCAGCGCGATCGTGGTCGCGAGCGCGCTCCCCATCGCGAGCCGCTGCGGCGCCTGCGCGAACACGGTCGCGAAATCGACGGTGCCGAAGGTGACGAAAATCAGGAAGATCCCGAGCAGGAATCCCCAGTCGCCGATGCGGTTCACGATGAAGGCCTTCTTCCCCGCTTCGGCGGCCGCGGGCCGCTGGTACCAGAACCCGATCAAGAGATAGGAGCAGAGCCCCACAGCCTCCCACCCCAGGAACATGAGGAGGAAGTTGTCCGCGAGGACCAGCGTGAGCATCGAGAACGTGAAGAGATTCAGGTACGAGAAATACCGGCCGTACGCCTGCTCGTGGCCCATGTAACCGGTCGAGTAGACGTGGATCAGGAAGCCGACGCCGGTCACGACGAGCATCATCACGGCGCCGAGGGGATCCAGCGCGTACCGAACCTCGGCGTGGAAGTCTCCCGATTGGACCCAGGTGAAGAGCCCCTGCGTCACGCGGCGCGCTTCGGGCGGAAGCGCGAGCAGCTCGCTGAAGCACGCGATCGCGATCGCGAACGAAAGCCCCACCGAGCCGACTCCGATCGCGCTCACCGCCTTCCGCGGCAGCTTCCCGGCGGACACCCCGTTCAGGATGGCGCCCAGGAGCGGGAAGAGCGGCACGAGCCAGAGGAGGGTCAGTCCCACGCGCTATCCTTTCAGGAGGTGGACATCGTCCACGCTCGCGGTCTCACGATTTCGGAAAATGGCGACCAGGATCGCGAGGCCGACCACCACTTCCGCCGCGGCGACCGCCATCACGAAGAAGACGAAGATCTGCCCGTCCATCTGGCCGTACTGCCTCGAGAAGGCGACGAAGCTCAGGTTCACCGCGTTCAACATCAGCTCGATCGACATGAAGATGATGAGCGCGTTCCGGCGAACCAACACTCCGACGATCCCGATCGTGAACAGAAGGGCCGCGACGAGCTGGTAATACTCGGTAGGAACGCCGTTCGGATCCATCAGGCGAACTTCCGCTTCGCGAGGACCACGGCCCCGACGACCGCAATCATGAGCAGGATGGAAGTCACCTCGAACGGGAACAGCCACGTGGTGTAGAGGATTCGTCCGATCTCCGACGGCGATCCGAAGCCCGGAGACAAGGCGGCCACCGCCTCGGGAAGTCCCTCCGAGCCGCCTCGCGACAGGACGATCCAGAGCAGCTCCACGAACGCGATGAACGCGAAGAAAAACCCGAACCCTTTGGCCGCGCCCGGGGTGAGCAGGGGGCTCTCCCCTCTCACGTTCAGGAGCATGACCACGAAGAGGAAGAGGACCATGATCGCGCCCGCGTACACGAGGATTTGGATCGCGGCGATGAACTGGGCGTGGAGCAGGACGAACATCCCGGAGAGGGAGAGAAGCACGCCGACCAGGTGGAGCGCGCAATGAACCGCATTTCTCCGAAAAACCATCCCGAGCGAGAACGCCACCGCCGACAGGGAGAAAAGCGTGAAGAGGATCGCCTCGACCATGGCCGCCTTATCCCGTGAGCGCCACGACGACCGCCGTGACCGCGAGATTGAGGAGCGATAACGGCAGAAGGACCTTCCACCCGAAGGCCATGAGCTGGTCATAGCGAAGGCGGGGGAACGTCGCCCGCAGCCACACGAAGAAGAAAAGGAACAGCGAGAGCTTGATCAGAAACCAGACCACGGGTGGAAGGATCGGTCCGTGCCATCCACCGAAGAAAACGGAGATCGCGACCGCCGAGACCACCATCATGTTCGCGTACTCCGCGAGGAAGTAGAGTGCGAACTTCATCGACGAGAACTCGGTGTGAAAGCCGGCCACCAGCTCGGTTTCCGCCTCCGGCAGGTCGAACGGTGCGCGGTTCGTCTCGGCGATGCCGCAGAGGAGGAAGATCACGAACGCGAAGAACTGCGGCACGATGAACCACATGTGCTCCTGCTGCCGCACGATCCCCGCAAGGCTGAGCGTCCCGGTCATGAGGATCACGCCCACGAGCGAGATGCCCTGAGCCAGCTCGTAGGAGATCATTTGCGCCGAGGAACGAAGCCCCCCCAGGAGGGGGTACTTGCTGTTCGAGGCCCAGCCGCCGAGCACGATTCCGTACACGCCCATCGAGGTCGTTCCCAGGACCCAGAGGATCGCGACGTTCACGTCGGCGATGTGGAGAGGCACCTCACGACCGAACACCGTGACCTTGTCGCCAAAGGGCACGACGCTCAGCGCCACAAAGGCGGTGATCACGGAGAGCGCCGGCGCGAGGAAGAAAACGACCCGGTCCGCCTGGCCGGGGATGATGTCCTCCTTGAAGAAGAGCTTGATGCCGTCGGCGATCGTCTGCAATAGCCCGAACGGCCCCACGCGCTGGGGCCCGATTCGGTCCTGCATGTGGCCGATCACCTTCCGCTCCATCCACACGATGAAGGGAACCGCGATCAACACGAATCCCAGGACAATCAAGACCTTGACCGCCGATGCGATCAGGAACGCGGCGTCCACGTGGCTACTTCAGCTCTTCCAGAAGCCGATCGACTTGTTGAGGCGTGACGTTTTCGTAGTACCGGTCGTTCACCATGAGTACCGGCGCGGTGCCGCACGAGCCGAGGCATTCGACGGAGACGTACGTGAAGCGTCCGTCCTGAGTGGTCTCGCCGTCCTCCAAGCCGAGCTTGTCCTGGATCTGCTTCTGGAGTCTCTGTCCGCCGAGAAGCGAGCAGGAAAGATTCCGGCACACCTGGATGAGATGGCGGCCGACCGGCTTCTGCTGGAACATGGTGTAGAAGGTGACGACCTGGCGGACCGCCTGAGCCGTGAGCCCCAGGATCGAGGCCACCTCGCGCTGCGTCTCTTCGCTCAGCCAGCCCTGGTCTTCCTGGGCAACGTGAAGCGCGGGGATGAGCGCGGATTGGTGGGTCTCATAGACCGCTTTGAGCGACTCGATCCTCTGGCGCGCCTCCGGCGACAGCACGGGGTCAACCCTCCACGACCGGGAACTGCGCGGACTGCGTCGGGAAATCCTTGCGGAGGGGATGGCCGAGCCAGCCTTCCGGCGTCAGGATCCTCTCCAGATTCGGATGGCCCGAGAAGATCACCCCGAACATGTCGTAGACCTCGCGCTCCATGAAGTTCGCGCCGCGCCACACCGTCGTGGCCGTCGGGACGCTTCCGCCTTCTTCCACCCAGGTCTTGACCAGGATGCGGCGGCTCAAGGTCGGCGAATAGAGGATGTAGACGACCTCGAAACGCGGCTCGCCGGGTTCGCGGTGGGTGTGTCGATCCACCGCCGTGATGTCGGTAAGGTATTCGTAGAGAAGATGGGGGTCGGTGCGAAGGAGCCGGAGCACATCCGGGAAGGCGCTCGTATCCAGCCGGACCGAGAGCTGACCCCGGAACAGCTGCTCCGAACGGTAGGCGCCCGCGAACCGCGCTTTGAGAATTGCGACGATCGAGGACTCGACCGGGCCCAGCGGGGACAGGTCTTCGGGATGGGGCGTCAATCCCACTCGAGCGCGCCTTTCCCCCAGACGTAGACCAGGCCCAGGAGCAGAATCCCCACGAACACCCCCATCTCGATCAGGCCGAAGATCCGGAGCTGCCTGAAGACGATCGCCCACGGGTAGAGGAAGACCGTTTCGATGTCGAACACGATGAAGAGCATGGCGACCAGATAGAAACGGGTGTGGAAGCGCTCCCGCGCCGTCCCGGTCGGCGTGATGCCGCACTCGTAGGGGCTCAGCTTGGCCGGATCGTTCACCCGGGTGCCCAGGAAATGGGACGCGACGAGCGTGAACACCGCAAAGCCGATCCCCACGATCAGCATCATGAGGATGGGTATGAAGGCCGTGGTCGAGTTGGGATCGACTTGATTCATCGTGATTCCCCGGAGCGCGAAATCGAGGCCCGGACCTACCGCCTCCCAACCTCCCCGACTTCGTGAAAAAAGGTGCTAAGTACGGCAGGATAAAAACTTGGGGGCTCCGCTGTCAAGCCACTTTCTCGAACGTGGGGCGTTCCGCGGGGCCCGCGACGCGGACCACGAGGTGATCCGGATCGTGCTCCAGGAGGAAGAGCCAGCCTTCGCGTGTCGCGTCCCGTAGGATCGCGCGTTTCGTCTCGAGCGTCGTGAGGGGGTGCGTGTCGAATCCCATGATGTACGGCAGCGGCAGGTGCGCGACCGTCGGAACGAGATCGACCGTGTAGAGCGCGCGCGTGCCGGCGACGTCGAAGAACACGCCCTGGTGCCCGACCGTGTGCCCCGGCAATCCCCTGAGGGTTACGCCGGGCAGGATCTCGATGTCCTTGTCGTGGAGCACCAGCTGCCCCGCCTTCTCGATCGGATCGTAGTTCTCCGAGAGATACGACGCACGATTTCGCTCGTTCGGCGGATGTGCGGACTCCCACTCCTGGCGCCGCACGAGGTAATGGGCGCGCGGGAAGGTCGGGCGCACCGCGCCGTCCTCCCCTCGCGTAGTTCCCCCGCCGCAGTGGTCGAAGTGGAGGTGGGTGGTCGCGACAGTGGTGACGTCCTCGGGCTTGATACCCAGCGCCGCGAGATCCTCGAGCAGCGACTCGGGGCGCTCCACGGCGAAGATGTCGCGAAACTTCGGATCGTTCTTCGTGCCGACGCCGGTATCCACCAGCACGTGCTTGCCGTCCCCTTCGATAAGGAGACAGTTCATCGCGAGGCGGATTCGATTTCTCTCGTCGGCGGGAGCGACCTTGTTCCAGAGCACCTT
>Ga0066709_100003134_pt1 | contig 12518 bp, 9 predicted proteins | sample GraSoiAngelo_158_FD_79665 | JGI IMG/M metagenome (GOLD analysis project Ga0066709, IMG submission 79665) | Grasslands soil microbial communities from the Angelo Coastal Reserve, California, USA - 14_1009_16_30cm | ecosystem: Environmental > Terrestrial > Soil > Grasslands | place: USA... | reverse complement strand
GGAGTCGACGTGACCGTCGTTGGCCTTGAACTGGAACGAGTCGGGGCCCGAGTAGCCGGCGTTGGGCTGGTAGGTCGCCGTGTCGAACGTGCCCGTCAGCGCGTAGGGCAGCTCGCCCGCCACGATGAGGTGGCCACCAGTGCCGGTGCCGTCGTAGAGCTTCCCGCTGGTCGGCAGCGACGTGACCTTGAAGTGCAGCGGGTCGTTGTTGGGATCCGAGCCGGTGAGGGTGACCGCGCTGGCGGTGTCCTGGTTGAGCGTCACGGACTGGGCGTTGGCCACCGGCGGGTCGTTCACCGTGATCGACACGCTCGCCGACGCGGTGCCCCCGTTGCCGTCGCTGATCGTGTAGGTGAACGAGTCGGGGCCCGAGTAACCCGAGGCCGGGGTGTAGGTGACGGTCGTGCCGCCGTTCACCACCGCAGTGCCCTGCGCGGGCGGCGACACGCCGGTCACCGTCAACAGGTCGTTGTCGGGATCGGTGTCGTTCGCCAGCACGCTGACCGTGACCGCGGTGTTCTGCGGCGTCGAGGCCGAGTCGTCGTTGGCCACCGGCGCATGGTTCACGTGGTTGACGGTGATCGACACCGTCGCCGCTGACGTCGAGTCGACCTGGCCGTCGTGCGCCTTGAACTGGAACGAGTCGCGGCCGGAGTAGCCGGCGTTGGGCTGGTAGGTGGCCTGGTTGAACGTGCCCGTCAGCGCGTAGGGCAGGTCGCCCGCCACGATCAGGTGGCCTCCGGTGCCGGTTCCGTCGTAGAGCTTGCCGCTCGCGGGCAGCGACGTGATCTTGAAGCGCAGCGGGTCGTTGTCCGCGTCGGTGCCGGTGAGGGTGAGCGTGCTCGTCGTGTCCTGGTTGAGCGTCACCGACTGCCCGCTCACCACCGGTGGGTCATTGACGGCAGTGACGGTGATCGACACCGTCGCCGCCGCGGTGGAGTCGACCTGGCCGTCGTTGGCCTTGAACTGGAAGGAGTCGGACCCGAAGTAGTTCGCGTTGGGCTGGTAGGTGGTCTTGTTGAACGTGCCCGTCAGCGCGTAGGGCAGGTCGCCCGCCACGATGACGTGGCCGGCCGTGCCCGTGCCGTCGTAGAGCTTGCCGTTGGCCGGCAGCGACGTGACCTTGAAGCGCAGCGGGTCGTTGTCGGCGTCGGTGCCGGTGAGGGTGACGGTGCTGGTGGTGTCCTCGACGAGCGACACCGACTGCGCGCTCGCCACCGGCGCGGCGTTGACGGAGGTGACGGTGATCGACACCGTCGCGGTCGCGGTGCCGCCCCTACCGTCGCTGATCGTGTAGTTGAAGGAGTCGGGCCCGGAGTAGTTGGCCGCCGGGGTGTAGGTGACGGTGTTGTTGCCGTTCACCACGGCGGTGCCGTGCGCGGGCGCGGATGTGCCGGTGACCGTGAGCGGATCGTTGTCGGGGTCGCTGTCGTTGGCCAGCACGTTGACGGTCACTGCGACGTTCTTCGGCGTGGTGGCGGTGTCGTTGACGGCCACCGGCGGACGATCGCCATTGGGTGGGTACTCGAAGGCGCCACGGTCGTCGTAGGCGCGCGGGCCGACCCCGGTGTTCGTCGTGAGCGGATCGTCGACCCGCGCCCGGCCGTCGAAGTCGGCGGCGGGCTGACCCCCCGCGCCCGAGTTGGCCGAATCGATCGCCGGCGATCCGGCGAGGAGATGGAAGTCGCCCGACGCGGAGTTGGCGAACTTGGGGTCGGCCTGCTTGCCGTGGAGCTCCTTGCCGATCGCTGCCTGGAAGGACGCGAGCGTCGTGTACTTGACGCCGAGATAGTCGATCAGGTCGTTGTCGGCGCTCAGGAAGAGGACGTTGTAGTCCATCGTCATCTGGGAGGCCGACCCCGAGTCGACCACTCTGATGTTGCCCTTGGTGCGCGGGCTGTTGATGCCGTTGTCGACGCTGATGTTGTTGCTGATGTCGGCCCCGGCGTTCGTCTGCAGCTCGATGCCGGAGTCGACGTTCTTGAAGACGGTGTTCGAGACGATCTTTTCGCCGGTCGAGCTGAGGGTGTCGATGCCGTGGTCGCCGTTCTTGTACACGACGTTGTCGAACACGGTGTTGTTGTTGGAGCCGTTCCACAGCCCGATGCCCGAGTCCTCGTTGTCGTGGACGAGGTTGTTGTGGACCGTGTTGCCCGGCGCCGAGGTCAGGAAGATGCCCTCGGCGGCGCGGCTGACCGTGCGGGCGTTGTTGTAGGAGACGTTGTTCGCGACGTCGTTTCCTGTCGCGTTGCCCACGAGCTGGATCCCGTGGTCGCTGTTGTCGTGCGTGGTGTTGCCGGTTAGGAGGGAGTTGGTGGTGGCGTCGAGTTTGATGCCGGGAGCCGTGTTGCCGCTCGTGCGCTGACCGGCAACGGAGACGTCGTTGCTGTCCAGCGTGATGTTGGACGCCGTCTTCAAATAGAGCCCGATGCCCGTCGTCTGGGTGACGGTGAAGCCCTTGATCGTGACGTAGCTCTTGCCCGAGACCTTGAAGCCGTTCGTTCCCCCGCTCACCGTGACGCTGGCGCCGGAGGCCTCCTGGAACACGATGCGCGCGCTCGACGTGCCGGAGTTCGAGACGACCACGTCGCCGCCATAGGTCCCGCTCGAGACGAGGACCGTCTGCCCGGCGACGGCCACGGTCGCGGCCTTCTTGATGGTGCAGTACGGCTGGCTTTGCCCGCCGTTGCCGGAATCGGAGCAGTTCGAGGCACCCTTGTTGACGTAGAGGGTCGACGCCACCGCCGACGCCCCTCTCCCCTCGGCGACCAGCAGCACCGCCATGGCGACCACGGCGATGCCACCCGCCAGCAGGGCCGGGGTCGCGGAGAAGCCAGGCTTCGTGGGCCCGGCCTTCCACCAACGAGTCACGGGTTTTGCCCGAGCGTCCACATGGTCCCCCCCCGAGGCCGCCGCGCTGGTTCACAGCTCGCCTTCGGCAGCCGGGTTCGGACTATACAAGAGGTGGTGGACGACAGCTAGAGCAAAACGGAACGTGGTCGGTCGATCAGCCGCTCGCGGTCAGGATCATCCCCGCCGCCAGCGTCTCGTGGGAAGCCTCGTCCACCAGGATGAAGCTGCCCGTCGAGCGGTTGCGACGGTAGTCGTCGTAGAGGAGCGGCACGGTGGTGCGCACCCTCACCCTCCCCAACTGGTTGAGGGTTAGCGAGGCGGGGTCCTCGTTGCGGTGCAAGGTGTTGACGTCGAGCTCGTAGATCAGGTCCTTCACGAGCGCCCGGCCCCATCGGGTCGTGTGCTTGATGGCGAGCTTCGCCCCCGCCCGAAGCGGCCGCTCGCTCATCCAGCAGATCATGGCGTCGATGTCCTGGCCCATCGAGGGCCGGTTGTGGACCCGGCAGATCATGTCGCCGCGCGATACGTCGATGTCGTCGGCCAGGGTGATCGTGACCGACATCGGCGGGAACGCCTCTTCCACGGGCCCGTCCTGGCTGTCGATCGATGCCACCGTGCTCGTGAAGCCCGAAGGGAGCACCACCACCTCGTCGCCCGGCTTGATCACCCCGCCGAGCACCTGACCGGCATAGCCCCGGTAGTCGTGGTGCGAGTTCGACATCGGACGGATCACGTACTGCACCGGGAAGCGCACGTCGATGAGGTTGCGGTCGGACGCGATGTGCACCTCTTCGAGGTGGTGCAACAGCGATGAGCCTTCGTACCAGTCCATGACCGTCGAGCGGTGCACGATGTTGTCGCCGTGCAGCGCCGACATCGGCACGAATGTGAGGTCGGGCACGTCGAGCTTCATCGCAAAGCTGCGGAAGTCCTCCTTGATCGACTCGAACACGTCTCGGTCGTAGTCGACGAGGTCCATCTTGTTGACGCACAGCACGAGATGGGGGATCCGCAGGAGCGACGCGATGAACGCATGGCGACGGCTCTGCTCGAGCACGCCCTTGCGAGCGTCGATCAGGATGAGCGCGAGGTCTGCCGTCGAGGCCCCCGTGACCATGTTGCGCGTGTACTGCACGTGGCCGGGCGTGTCGGCGATGATGAACTTGCGCTTCGGAGTGGCGAAGTAGCGGTAAGCGACGTCGATGGTGATGCCCTGCTCGCGCTCGGCTCGCAGCCCGTCGGTCAGCAGTGCCAGGTTCACGTACTCGTCGCCGCGCGCCAGGCTCACGCGCTCGACCGCCTCGTACTGGTCCTCGAAGATCTGCTTCGAGTCGTACAACAGCCGGCCGATGAGCGTGCTCTTGCCGTCGTCGACCGAGCCCGCCGTGGCAAAGCGCAGGAGCTCGCTCATCAGAAGTAGCCCTCGCGCTTGCGGTCCTCCATGGCGGCCTCGGAGAACTTGTCGTCGGCGCGGGTGGCACCCCGCTCCGTGATGCGGCTGGCGGCCACCTCGGCGATGACCTCCTCGACGGTGGCGGCGGTCGACTCGACCGCGCCGGTGCAGGTGGCGTCGCCGACCGTGCGGTAGCGCACGGTTGCCTCGTAGACATCGTCGGTCTCGGAGACCGTGAGGAAGGGGTTCACCGCCAGCAGCATGCCGTCGCGGCGGAAGACCTTGCGCCGGTGGGCGTAGTAGATCGACGGCAGCGGGAGGCCGACGTCGGCGATGTACTGCCAGATGTCGAGCTCGGTCCAGTTCGACAGAGGAAAGACCCGGATGTGCTCGCCCTGGTTGTGGCGACCGTTGTAGAGCGACCAGAGCTCGGGTCGTTGGTTCTTGGGATCCCACTGTCCGAACTCGTCGCGGAAGCTGAACACCCGCTCCTTGGCCCGGGCCTTCTCCTCGTCGCGCCGCGCGCCGCCGAACACGGCGTCGAAGCGGTGCTCCTCGATGGCGTCGAGCAGGGTCGTCGTCTGCAGGCGGTTGCGCGAAGGCGACGGCCCGCCGACGTCGACCACTCGACCCGCATCGATCGACGCCTGCACGGACGCAACGATGAGCCTCGCACCGAGCTCCTCCGCACACCGGTCGCGGAAGGCGATCACCTCGTCGAAGTTGTGGCCGGTGTCGACATGCATGATCGGGAAGGGCAGGCGCCCGGGCCAGAACGCCTTGACCGCCAGGCGCAGCATCACGCACGAGTCCTTGCCGCCGGAGAAGAGCAGCACCGGTCGTTCGAACTCGGCCGCGACCTCGCGGATGATGTGGATCGACTCGGCCTCGAGCGCCTTCAGGTGTGAGAGCTGGTACGTCGTCGTCATGTGTTCTCAGGGTAGAGGAGCCCATTGCGAAATGGCTGCGCCGGACCTCGATGCGGTCGTTGGGCGCGCGCCGACCGGTCTGTCGGGGACGAGGCGTCCAGCCACCCGTTCGAGATCGGATCCAGCTGCAACGACGGTCCCCCCTCCAGACGGCAGCAGCACGCCAGTGAACAGGTTCCCGGGCCGCGCGGTCAAGGGACAAAGGCCGCAGCGGGGCGTGCAAGCCCCAATCGGTCGCTCCACCGGTCGCCGACGACCACCAACTCTCGACATCAGGTTGACACCGAGACTTCCCGGCGCGGTGCGGAGGCTCCGAGATCGCGCCCCGACGGTAGGCTCCGACCGCACGTGAGGGGGCGGCGGACGGTGCCGGGAAGTGCGAAAAGTGGACGTGGGGGTGCTGGGGCGACGGCGACCAGGTCGCCGATCTCGACCTGGGCGCTCGTCGCATCGGTCTCGGTCCTGTCGCTGGTGGCGGCGCTCCTCTGGGTCGTCATCCCTCACGGCGACCCCGCCCCGACGGTGGTGAGCGATCGCGGAGCCGCGACGCGGTCGTACAGGGGTCCCGCTCGACTCATCGGAGCGGCAGGAGACATCGCGTGCGACCCGGCGAACCGCTTCTTCGGGAAAGACCCGGCGGCGGTCGGAAACTGCCATGCCGACGCCACTGCCGCGCTGTTGAAGCGCGCCGACGTCGACAGAGTCCTGGCTCTCGGCGACAACCAGTACGAGGCGGCAACGCTCGCCGACTACCGCGCCTCGTACGCCCGCTCGTGGGGAACCCTGAAGTCGATCACCTATCCGGTGGCGGGGAACCACGAGTACTACACGCGCGGCGCCGCCGCGTACTTCCAGTACTTCGGGCATGTCGCGGGAAAGCCCGGGCAGGGTTGGTACAGCTTCGACGTCGGTGCATGGCATCTCGTCGCGCTCAACTCCAACTGCAACGACGTGGGTTGCTTCGCAGGCTCGGACCAGGAGAGGTGGCTGCGCGACGACCTCGCTGCGCACGAGACCAAGTGCACGCTCGCCTTCTGGCACTCGCCTCTGTTCTCGTCGGGACCAGAAGCCGAGAACCGCTCGGTTCGGCCGCTGTGGAATGTGTTGTACGCGGCGGGGGTCGACGTCGTCCTCAACGGGCACAACCACAACTACGAGCGCTTCGCGCCACAGGACCCGGTGGGCCGGCTCGACGCGACGCGCGGCATCCGCGAGTTCGTGGTGGGAACGGGCGGCGACAACCTCCAGGGCTTCCCCAACGTGCATCCGAACAGCGAGGTGCGTATACGCGACACCTTTGGCGTCCTGCTCATGCGGCTCGAGACCAACGGCTATGAATGGCGCTTCACCCCCGAGCTCCCGAACGGCCCGACCGATGCCGGCAGCGCGGCGTGCCATTGAGGAGCGCCGGCCGCTCCGTCCGCCTCAGCGATTCTCAGCGAATCTGAGGCCCTTGCTGGTCAGTTCGATAGACCCCCTGCTTGACAATCCGCGCCCTCGGGGAAAAGGGTTGACGCAGCACTGGAGGGGGCTGTCCCAGGCTCGCGGTAGCACGTTTGGGTTGGTCGCGCGCCGAGGAACCTTCGCTTTCGGGCAGCCAAGATCTGCGAGCGAGGTGATCCTTCATGGGTCAGCGCGAGTCGACGTCCGCGTCTCGGCGCGACGACATTCTTCCCGATCGGCGGTTGCGCAGGCCGCGCGCGTGGCGCACGAAGCACTCGGTCGTTGCGCTGGTCATGATCCTCGTCGCGGGTGCTGCGGCCGGCTGCGACCGCGTGCTGGCCGCGACGAGCCCCGGGCAGTTCATCGTCCAGTGCCTCGGCCCCGTGCTCTCCAAACCCATCGATCCGATCACGCGTGCGGCGTCGCACAACCACGAGTTCTACGGGAGCCGGGCGATCAGCTTGACCGCGACGTACCAGGACCTGCGGGACGGCTCCTCGGCGTGCGCGACGCCCGCTCACTCGGGCGACGAGCCCGGCGACACCGCGTCGTACTGGGCGCCCACGCTCTACGTCTCGGGCAAACCTCTACCCGTGCCGAAATCGACCTTCTACTACACAGGCAGCAACAAGCCCCTTCCGTTGGCCACCTGGCCCGCGCATCTGAAGATCCTCGCGGGTGATTCGCACGCCACGTCACCCCAGCCGACCGAAGTCGTCTACTGGGGATGCGGAGCGGGGAGCAGCGTCAGCAGGACGAGCGCGCTGCCTCAGTGCCAGCCCGGCGACACGGGGCTCACCGCTCACGTGATGTTCCCTGATTGCTGGAACGGTCGAGACGTGACCAGCCCCGATCACAAGAGTCACATGGCCTACTCCAAGAAGGGGATCTGCCCCCCGGGCTATCCGGTGTCGCTCCCGCGGCTCATCGCCCGGTTCCAGTGGACGGATCGCTATCCGAGTCCTGCGACCGTGACCTTGTCCTCGGGATCGCCTTACACGATGCACGCCGACTTCTGGAACGCGTGGGACCAAGCTCGCCTGGTGCAGCTCGTCGACTATTGCATCAACGGCGGCCGGCACTGCACTTGAGCCGGCACTGCACCTAGGCGGACGCCTCCGAACGCGCCGCGACACGCTCGAGATGGCTGCGGATGACCGCCGCGGTCGTGGCGGACGCCCACACCTCGACCGTCGCCGGATCGAGGAGAGGCTGGTTCTGCTCGATCCGCCCGAGCACCGGACCACGCATCTGGCGCTTGGCCATGCGATAGGCCTCGGACCGCATGGCCGCGCGTGACCGCGCCACCTCGAGGGCCCGGCGCTGGACGACACCGTCGTCGACGACCTCGTGGGCAAGGCCGACCCGCACCGCGTCGTCGCCAGAGAAGAGCGCGCCTCCGAACACGACTTCCTCCGTGTGGCGGCCGCACGCATGGGTGAGCACCTCGAGCGCGGCGACGGGGAACGGGACACCGACCTGGAGCTCGGACGCCCCGATGCGCCCGCCGCGGGCGAGCACGCGATGGTCGCAGGCCGCGGCGAGGATGCAGCCGCCGGCGATCGCGTAGCCGTTCACCGCGGCCACGACCGGCATGGGCAGGCTGAACAGCGAGACGAACGCGTCCGCCAGCGTGGGAAGGAACTGCTCGACGTAGGCCGCACCCCCATCGACGATCCGCCGCAGGTCCACACCCGCGGAGAAGCCACGCGCCGATCCCGTGAGCACGACGGCGCGAACATCGCTCGCTTCGCCGAGTTGACCGAAGTGGTCGACGAGTGCCTCGGTCAACTCGAGATCGAGCGCGTTCACCTTGCCGTGCGCAAGTCGGATGACGCGGACCCCCTCGTCGTCCTCCACCTCGATCACTCCTGCACCGTACCCGGCCGTGCTCGTCAGCCGGATCGGGTGTCGAGCGGGAGGCGAAGGGTGAAGCGCGCACCGCCGCCCTCCGCGTTGGCCGCGGTGGCGGTACCGCCGTGCTCGTGGGCGATGCCCGCGACGATGGAGAGCCCCAAACCCGTGCCCGCGCCGGCGCGTGCCCGATCGGCCTGCCAGAAGCGGTCGAACACGTGCTCGCCGCGCTTCTTCGTCGAGACCCCGCCCATGGTCGCGTCGACGTGGATGGCGATCGAGGGTTCGGGAAGGACGGTCGTCGTCATGCAGACGAGCTTCGGCCGGAAAGCTCAGAGCCGCCTCCGCGGGGCTCACCAAATCGGCTGGGAATGGCGCCCGACGCGTGCGCCCCTCGCGTGCGACGGTCGACTCAGGACGTCGACTGCGCGCCGTCGCCGGACGGCACGTCCGCACGGCGCCGGAGGTCCTCCGGGGTATCGCCGGTGCGACGCATCAGGTCACCGTCGGCGATGCGCCGCATCATGCCCCCGTGAACCTCCCACTGCGCGCCACAGGCAGCACAGTCGATGCGCAACCAGCCGCCGGGGAAGTAGGTGCCCTCGATCGACGCCTGGCAGTAGGGACACAGCTCGAACGTCATGTCCAGGTTGTCGGTCGGGTGTAGGTATGACCTTGAGCGGTTCGGTGGGGCTGGAGGCGAGCCCTCGGCCCGCGCCCCTGTCCCCTAGCCGCACGGGCCAGGTGCCCATTCCGGCGCCTGACCCGTGCGGTTTGATGCTCGGTGAGCGGTTGGACGCCTACCGTGGACCGTCCTCCATGCTCGTGACCTTGAAGTTGCTGTCGACCTTGACGGTCACCTGGGTACCGTCGGCCTTGGTCATGTGCGCCTCGTAGGGCGACCCCTCGGCGTCGTTCTCGACGCGCTGGACCGTCCCACCCGGTACCGCGGCCAGCGCCGCGGCCCTGACCTTGTCGGCGGTGTCGCCGGTGAGCAGCACCTCCGTGATGCCGTTGGCGACGTGGCCGCCCTTGGTCGGGTCGAAGTTGGCGGGCGGCTGCCCGCTGGGGGGTGCCGGCTGGGCGGTGGACCGTGCGGCGGTCGTCGACGTGGACGTCTGAGCGTTGGCTGTGCCGTTCAGCAGAGCCGCACCGATACCGCCGCCGAGCAGGGTGCACGCCGCGAGCGCGCCGCCTACGACGGCCTTGCGTGTTCGGTTCATGGTCTCCTCCCTCGTGCTGTCTCGTCCCGAGCTCTTCGGGACGAGACTCAGCATGCGGTCGCCGACTCCGCGGGGCCTTGGCAGATGCTTGGAAACGATCAGACTTGGCGACGGGCGTCGATCGCCGCCAGCTTCGCTGCTTTCCTTCCTTCTTGACCGGCTGACTGAAGAACGTGTTCACTGACGTGAAGCTGCCGTGCGGAGGGGGACCATCTTGCAGCTGGATCTGACGTTGGCGGGATTGGTGGGCGGCTTCGTCGTGGGGCTCACGGGCATGGGCGGCGGCGCGCTGATGACTCCGATGCTCGTGCTTCTGTTCCACATCGACCCGCTGGCCGCCGTGTCGAGCGACCTCGTGGTGTCGCTCGTGATGAAGCCCGTGGGCGCGAGTGTGCACATGCGGCGGGGCACCGTCCGCAAGGAGCTCTTGCGTTGGCTGATGCTGGGCTCGGTGCCGGCCGCATTCTGTGGCGTGCTGGTGCTGCGGGCGCTCGGCGACGACGCCGGCAACCGCCTGAAGCTGTGGCTCGGGATCGCATTACTGGTAGCGGCCGCCTGCATCGTGGTGAAGGCGCGCCTCCAGCAGCGCTCCAGGGCCGAGCAGCGGGTGTTGGTCGCTGCCGGCGGCCCGCTCGAGGCGCCCGCGCCGCCGGCCCTGAACGTGCGACCGCTGCCTACGCTCGCCATCGGCGCCGTCGGCGGGCTCGTCGTAGGGATGACTTCGGTCGGCAGCGGCTCGCTCATCATCGTGGCGCTGATGCTGCTGTACCCCCGGCTGACGTCAGCGGAGTTGGTGGGCACCGACCTCGTGCAGGCGATCCCGCTCGTGGGCTCCGCCGCGCTGGGCCACCTGCTCTTCGGCGAGTTCCAGCTGGACGTGACAGCCGCGCTGCTGCTCGGCGGCATCCCTGGCATCTGGCTGGGCGCCCACGTCTCGTCTCAGGCTCCCGACCGAATCGTGAAGCCGGTGCTGTTCCTCGTGCTGATGGCGACGGGCCTGAAGCTGATCGGCGCCATCTGATGCCCTCGTCCTTCTTGTCGTAGACAACCGTCGTCAGCACGGCTCACTACGACAAGAACGCGATCAGCTCGATGCCGTCATTGACCTGCGGTGGCGCGGAGCACGTCGACGTCGAAGCGAGGCGGCGGCACCTTCACCGCACGGTAGGACGCGTAGCTGCTCGCGAACTTCACGTCGAACACTGCCTGCCCGGACGCGTTGATCTCGGTGAAGACCGCGCCGTTGCTCACGGTCACGTAGCCCCAGCCGATGACGCTGTGCCTGTCGGGATAGCGCCGGAAGCTGCCCATGCAACAGCTGGGTGCGTTGTCCGGTGACGAGAACGAGAAGACCGGTTGCGCCGTCTTCGCCGCAAGATCGAGCGCGTATTCGATGCCGCGCGCGAAACCGCCTGCTTGCGCACTCCGGTTGTCGAACATGCTGATGTGGTCGTTCGGCATGTACCGGGCATCGTGCTGCAGGACGGGGCCACCCGCAGGGTCGTTCTGGACGGCGATGATGTCGGCGCCGTCCTTGTTGACGGGCTTGCCGCCCATCTTCCACACGACCTTTCCGTCGGAGTGCCGGATCTCGAACACGGCGTTGAGGTGTCGGGCCGACACGAGCAGGTCGCCGGTGGGGCTTTCGTCGATCGAGTTGCAGTGATACACGTCGTAGACCGTCTCGCCGTTGATGGTCACCGCCGGCGCGATCGCCGATTCCGTCACCGGGTCGAGGTGGTCGCTCCCGGTCCACTGCCACACCAATCCGCCCTGCGCGTCGACGTCCTGCACGACGCAGTCCGCGATGGTCGAGTTCGGCCCGGGGGTGGGCGTCGCCTGCAGACCGGTCAGGTCGACGCCGCGCTTGAGCGGGTACGACAGCAGCAGGTGGTGGCCGTTCGGAAGCGCATACAACTCGTGCAGGTCGGTCGGCACTCCCACCGTGCTGATCGCGGTGGACTGTCCGTCGTCGAGGGAATACGCGTCGTAGTGCCAGTTCGGATCGGTGCCGAAGCCCCCCAGCGGCGTCGCCGACATGAAGGCAACCGAGTCGTGGCCGAGGGGGGTGACGTTGATCGCAGCCTGAGCTGCGCGCTTGTACCAGACGGGTGTGCCGCGTGCGTCGAGGATCATGGCGTACGAGCGGGTGCCTGAGGGACTGATGTTGTTGCCGATGAGGTACCAACCCGGGCTGGGCGCGCCCGCGGCCGGGTGGGGGGTGGCGGTGAGGGGCGGGAAGTCGCTGGGCAGGCAGCGCACCCAGTACCGGGCCGCGGCCCCGTTCGGGTCGGTCGCCTCCACCACCGCCGCCTGGTTCTCCTCCAGGTCGACCGTGGCGGTCTGGGAGGCGCTGGGCTCGGTGGTGGTCGGGGCGACGAGGGCGACGGTGCCCCCGGGCACCGCGCTCATGGTGAAGCTCACCGAGTTGGTTCCCGCCGCGCAGCGCAGCACGTAGTCGAAGGTGGAGGACGAGAACGCGGGACTCAGCGCGAGCGGTGAGGTGGACAGCGAGGCCAGGGGCTCCACCGGCGGCGCGTGCAGCGCCACCAGCGCGCCGGCAAGGGGCGCGTAGACCACGCCCTCGGCCACCGAGACGTTGGCCAGCCCCGCGCCGAACCCGCCGCTGCCCAGGTCCCAGCTCGCGAGCGGGCCGAGGTCGGTCTCGTCCCGGGCGATCAGCACGACGTGGTTGGCGGCGGCGACGACCTCGCGGGTGAGCAGGAACAGCACACCGTTGGCCACCACCGGCGACTGGCTGTAGCTCGGGGACCCGCCCAGCGGGGCGTCCACGCCCAGGGCGCGGTCGGGCTGGCAGCTCGG
>Ga0066709_100003133_pt1 | contig 12520 bp, 12 predicted proteins | sample GraSoiAngelo_158_FD_79665 | JGI IMG/M metagenome (GOLD analysis project Ga0066709, IMG submission 79665) | Grasslands soil microbial communities from the Angelo Coastal Reserve, California, USA - 14_1009_16_30cm | ecosystem: Environmental > Terrestrial > Soil > Grasslands | place: USA... | reverse complement strand
TTACATATTGGTGGTTCTGATAGGCCGGGTCGTAGCAGAGAATATTCATGTCGAAACCGGCGCATTTCTTGATCATGGCGAGGCCAATCCGACCCGTGCCGATAATCGCGATAGTCTTGCCCGTGACTTCATCGCCCAAGAATGGCAAATAGGGGTGCCAGAATCCCCACTTGTTGTCACGTGTGAGGTGCTCGGCTGGCCACAGCTTTCGCGCGAGTGAACCCATCATGAAGAATGCAAACTCTGCAGTGGCTTCAGTCAGAACATCTGCCGTGTTGGTAAATGGAATCTTGTAGCGATTGGCGTCGGCGCGATTGATGTTGTCGAATCCGACCGCGAATTGGGCAACAACTTTCAGCGTGCCCTTCCCAGCCTCAAAGACCTCGGCGTCAATCTGATCGCGCAGTGTCGTGATCAGGCCGTCAATTCCGGTGCGAAGTTTTTCTAGGATGAGAGCTTTTGGCGGCGCTTTGGGATCGGGATAGACCTCGAGCTTATAGCCTCGCTTGCGGAGTATGTCGAGAGCTTCTCCGATGTCGCAAGTAGCAAAGACTCTGAAGTGGTCTGCCATGGAGTGTTCAGCCGAAAATCCAACGGGTGGCGCTGTTTGAAAATGTTTTCTCGGCCATGCCAAAGGCGACCTTCGGACGGAGTAGGAACACGGGTTCTTTCAGCTTGAGCAGATCGTCCGCCATGTCAGACATGTCCCATTTGTATTTCTTCTCGTACAGTTTGAGAAAATCGCGAATCCGGTTGACGTTCTTCTCGGCGTCAACTTTCCCTTCGATAATCACAGCCTCGGCGGCGTTTTGCGTGCACATTGTGCAATGGGGGTTGTTGGCGAGGTTCTGCGCCTTGCGCGATTTGCTCCCGGTGCTGAAGTAGAGCGCGCCATCCACCCATAGCGCCCAGATAACCATCACATGCGGACGTCCGTCGGGACGCGTGGTTGCAATCCAGTATTGTCGGCTCTTCTTTAGTCGGTCGTCAGCCCACTTCCACGGCAGCAGTCCTTTTTTCGTCTTTGGTAAGCCGTAGCCTGGGATGTGCGGGCGGCTGGATTTGGGCGATTTTGGCTTCGGTCCTGTACGCACCGTGGCTGCCTCGTAAAAAAGCTTTTAACCGCAGACAACGCAGAGTGCGCCGAGAATGTTATTTACCACTTTAGCGACTCTTCGCGTGCCCGGCCCTAAGAATATTTCATTTGATGCTTGCCGCAATCCACTTCTCAATTCGCTCCAGCGCACGTTGCAGGTTCTCCGTCGAATTTGCGATGCTAAAGCGCAGATAACCTTCTCCAAATTCCCCAAATGACGTTCCTGAAAGGCAGGCCATACCTGCCTCTTCAAGCAGCGCATCAGCCAAGGGCTTCGATTTCCAACCGGTGGCCGTGACATTGGGGAAGACGTAAAAAGCTCCGTGGGGCGTGCGACATGAGAACCCTTTGATGCGATTGAGACCGGCGACGAACATATCTCTACGGCGCTGAAATTCCAGCCGCATGAGATCCACTGAACCTTGATCTCCGCGCAATGCTTCGATGCCCGCGACCTGCGTAAAACTCGCGGTGCAGGAATTCGAGTTGGTCATCAAGCGGGCAACTTGCACGGCGAGATCAGCACGCATCACGCCATAACCCATGCGCCATCCGGTCATCGCATAGGACTTCGAGAATCCATCAAGCAGAATTGTTCGCTCTTTGAAACCCGGTTCGGCGATGATCGAGTGATGCTTGCCTTCAAAGATGAGGCGGCTGTAGATCTCGTCAGAAAGAATAAAAATGTTGCGGTCACCCACTGCTTCGGCGATCTGTTCTATATCGCGCTTGCTGAGCACCCCGCCCGTAGGATTTTGCGGTGAATTCAGAATGATCAGTTTCGTGCGGTCGCCGATAAGGGCAGCAAGCTCTTCGGCGTCGAGGCTAAAGTATTTATCTTCGCGAAGGCGGATCGGCACAGCACGGCCACCAACGTAGTTGATCATGGATTCGTAGATCGGGAACCCGGGATTCGGATAGACGACTTCGTCGCCATCGTTAATGAGCGCGAGAATTGAAAAGAAAATGATCGGCTTGCCGCCGGGAACGACGACGACTTCTTCTGAGGCGACACGAACTCCGCGTGAGCGGCTTACCTCATCGGCAATTGCCTGGCGAAGATCGGGATAACCAGCCGATGGGCCATAGTGGGTCCAGCCTCCGCGCATTGCTTCAACGCCCGCTTCGATCACGTTTTGAGGAGTATCGAAATCGGGCTCGCCGATTTCGAGATGAATGATGTCCTTGCCCTGACGCTCGAGAGCACGGGCGCGGTTGAGTACTTCGAATGCAGTTTCGGTTCCGAGCCGTGACATCCGCTCAGCTAACCGCAATTCGAACTGGAGCGCCCGGGACATAAGGCAAAACGGGTTATTGTACTACCGGTAGATGCTTCTCACCACAGAGACGCGGGGGGGACGCTGAGCGAGCTCATTGATTCCCATACGTCGGGATCCCTTGCTGCACCATGTACAGCAGCCGTTTCGAACGCGGGCCCCAATCGCTCTGGCCACCTTGCGCGATGGCCTTTTCAGCGTCAGCGGTTGCCCGGTTCTTGGCCTCATCGGATTTCTTGGATTCTTCTCCCGACCTGTATATCTCGATCAGTGCTGACCAGCGATAAGCGGCTTGAAACAATGCTTGCGCCGCGGCGGGGGACTGTGGGTACTCAGCCGCGTATTTTTCGTAGATTTCGGCTTCTTTCACAGGGCACTTCGCTTGCGCCTGCCAGTCTCCGCACAGCTTGTTGTCGATCAGCTGAAATGTGGCCAGCTGTGCCCATTTGGTATTGGGGAATTTCTTAATCACCTTCTTGAAGTAATCTTCATTCATGCCCCTGCGCAGATACGGCTCCTGCTCCCGTGCCGAAGGCAACGACATGACATCGGCCTTCTCAATTTGCCAGCGGATATCGGCGGAGCGATACATGGCTTCGCCTGCGAGCGGCGATTGCGGGAATAGTTCGGCGACCTCGCCATAAAGTCGCATGGCATCCTGCGCGGCGTAGCGGCGGCCGTTGCGCTGGCTGGCTTGATCTTCCGCATCTACAGCCTCACCGAAAAGGATCTTGTCGCCGTCGGGCGTTGTGGACTGGATGAGTCCCTTGCTGGGAGTCCATCCGGTCACCGTGCGCTCCTCGGTCAAATTCGCTTCCACGTGGATCCAGTCGCCGCTGGTTTCGAGGTAGATGACTTCGCGGCCACGATCAATGTCGGCGAGCTTTGTCGAGGACGTGTCAGGTGAAAGATACAACCCTGCCACGCGGATGCTGGCGGCGCGCACCACCTCCGCAGAAAGCAGCGCCGGCGAGAGCAATGCCAGCATAATAGCCACAAACGTTCTTGCCATTCTCTTTGGCACCTCAGGCTCGAATTCGCGCGAGCAGGTCAGGATCAATATTACCCCCACTGATAACCGCAACAGTACGGTTCGATGCCGGCAGAAGCTCAGGATGGAAAAGCCATGCGGCGGTTGCAACCGCACCGCTGGGTTCGGCCACCGTCTTGGGATTACGGGCAAGGAGTTGTGCAGCCTGGATGATTTCGTTCTCCGAAACCGTGACGACATCGTCCACATGGCGCCGGATGTGCTCGAACGTCATGGTGCCGACGTATTGAGCGCGCAGACCGTCGGCGCAAGTGGAAAGCACCTGTTCGACGGGAAATTTGACGATGTGGCCGGCGCGCAGGCTGGCCTGCGCGTCTCCAGCGACTTCGGGCTCAACGCCGACAACCGTGGCGCTTGGCTTCACGGATTTGATTGCGGTTGAGACTCCGCTGATCAGGCCCCCGCCGCCAATCGGGACGAGGACGAGGTCAACATCGGGCAAATCTTCGAGAATTTCCAGTCCAGCTGTGCCTTGGCCGGCAATGATCTTTTCGTCCTCATACGGTGGCACGACCACGTAACCATGTTTCGCCGCCAGCTCCTCGGCTTTGAGCTGGCGTTCCATGCCACTCGGTCCAACGAGTACAATTTCGGCCCCGAGTGCCGCAGTGGCTTCGCGCTTGATTGCGGGAGCGGTGCTTGGCATGACGATAACGGACTTGGTGTCGAGCGCTCGGGCCGCGTAGGCGACGCCTTGAGCATGATTCCCACTTGAATATGTGATTACGCCGCGCGCTCGTTCGTCGTCAGTGAGAGACGCAATTTTGTTGTAAGCACCACGAAGCTTGAAGGCGCCGATGGGCTGAAGATTTTCAGGCTTGAGATAGAGTGTGCGCCCGTCGTGTTCGAGCGGAATAAGAGCTGTGCGGACAGTGATGCCGTCGAGGCGGGAACGGGCAGCACGGATGTCAGCGAGCGTGACCATGGCCTGGTCATAGCAGTTTACATTGGACGAACCTCCTACCTGATTTCCTAGGAGCCCGGCTGGTGCTGTGCTGATAAACACTCCCACGCGGGGCCCTCTCCTCAAGGAAACGAAGGCCGGTAAGCCCACAAAGAAAGGAACCAAAATGACGTATGATCTCGTTGCTTTTGAGCTAGAAACGAACAAAGAAGTATTGAACTGGTTTGGCGTACTAGCGACGCGCCGCTTTAGGGCGGGGACGTGATCATGAACCGAGATATCCGCTGGCACGTGGTTGGGGTTCGCAATACGAGTACTGAAAAATTGTGGCTCGTTGATGTGTTCAAGCCGGATAATACTAGCCGTTCAGGCTGACTTTGGATTGAAATATGACGACCGATGATGTCTTTGACTTTCCTCAAATAGAGGTCCCTCTCTCGTGAAAGTGCTCGTCAGATTTCCAAAATCACGGGCATGATCAGCGGCCTCTTCTGCGTCTGCTTCGAAATATACCGCTTCAAGTCCGCCCGAATCTTCTCTTTGATCACGCCATAATCGGCGCGTTCTTCCTCGCTTGACTGGCCCAGAGTTTCCACCACAACTTGCCGGACCTCCTCCATGAACCCGTTTTCGCCGCCGGTGAAGCCGCGCGTCACGATTTCCGGCGAGATTTCAACTTTGCCGGTGAGCTTATGGATGGCGATAATCGGCAGGACAAAACCGTCTTCACTCAAGTGGCGGCGATCTTTGATAACCAGGTCTTCGACCACGTCGGTACGCGATCCAGAGTCGATGCAGATGCGGCCAACATTGACTCGCCCAGCTTTACGTGCGCCGAGCTCGTCGAATTCCAGAATATCGCCGCTCTCGATCAGCATGACCTTGCCGACTGACCCGCGCATTGAAGCCGCCAGTTCTGCATGTAGCTTGAGCTGACGATATTCGCCGTGAACTGGAATAAAGTATTTGGGTTTGACCAGATTGATGATCAGCTTTAGCTCTTCCTGGCTGGCGTGTCCGCTGACGTGGATCGGAGGCGAGGAACCATCTTCATACATGACGTGCGCCTCGCGCCGGAATAGGTGATCCACCATGCGATAGATCGCCTTTTCGTTTCCCGGAATGATGCGCGAAGAAAGCACGACCGTGTCGCCCTTTTCAATCTTGGCGTGCTTGTGATTGTCCACTGCGGCGCGGGAAAGTGCGGACATGGGCTCGCCCTGGGTGCCGCTGATCATCACGCAGACTTTTTCCGGAGCGAAATTCTTGATTTCGCCTGGAGTGATCAATAAACCATCAGGGATTTCGATGTAGCCCAGGTCCTCAGCAATCTCGGACGAGTTGTTCATCGAGCGCCCGACGAATGCCACTTTTCGTCCGTGCTCAAAGGCCATCTCCACCGCCAGCTTGATGCGATGGATGGAAGATGCGAAACAGGAAATGAACAACCGGCGTTCAGTGCGAGCGAAGACTTCGTCAAATTTGCGCCGTACCGCGCGTTCGCTCGGAGTGTAACCACGGCGCTCGACATTGGTTGAATCCTGCAGCAGCGCGAGTACCCCTTCTTTTCCATACTCAGCGAAGGCATGCAGATCGAACAGCCGATTATCGGTTGGGGTGGGATCAACTTTGAAGTCGCCGGTATGAATCACAACGCCCAGCGGCGTATGGATCGCTAATGAAACGCAATCCACAAGGCTGTGCGTCACCTGAATGGGATGAATGGTGAATGGCCCGATCTTGAAGCGCTCGCCGGGCCGAATCTCGCGTAGCTCGGCATCATCCAAAAGCCCATGTTCATCCAGTTTGTCCTCTACATAGGCCAGGGTGAACTCCGTTCCCCAGACCGGAACGTTCAGCTCGGAAAGAACCCAAGGCAGGGCCCCGATATGGTCTTCATGCCCGTGCGTGAGCACAATCGCCCGGACCCGCTGGCGATTTTCCATCAAGTAGGAAATGTCGGGGACAACAATGTCTACACCCAGCAGCTCAGCCTCAGGAAACATCATGCCGGCATCAACGACGATGATGTCATCGCCCCAGCGCACGGCCATGCAGTTCATGCCGAACTCGCCAAGACCGCCGAGCGGTACCAGATGGAGTTTTCCGGAAGGCATTTAGGAACTATGATCGTAGCATAGGCACTGGTGGCTTGATTCGCATCCAATAGCTAAGTTATGCACGAGAAATCATGGTTGCGCCGGCGGGTTGAGAAGGCGTTTACGAAGGCCCTGACGCGCGCTTACGAGACGGTAAAAGTTGATCCGCAGCGTTTTTTACTCGAGCTGCGCGCAGCTCACGGACTTCCGATAACAAGTTTTCAGGGAATGTACACAGTCGAGCCCCCGGTGCTCGACACTGTCGCGGAACAAATCATCCGCAGCTCCATGAAGATCGCAGCAGCGGAGGGCGCGGGATTTGGTCTTGGCGGTTTCATCACCATTGTCCCCGACTTCAGTATTCTCGCGGCCATTACTCTGCGGACGATCCAAAAACTGAGCTTGGTATACGGCTTCGAATTCAATACAGACGAGGAAATGGCCGAGCTTTGGATTGCTGCAGCCAGTGCCGCAGGGGTGGATCTAGGGCGGGACTTGCTCGAGAAGAATGTGGTGAACCGGCTGATACCGCGCATTATTCAGCGCATTGCGGCAAAAGCCAGTACGGAGTTTGTTGAGAAGTGGGCCGGGCGGCTCATACCGGTTGCGAGTTCAATTATCGGCGGCGTGCTGAATTATTATTTCGTTCGAGGATGGGGAGAGCGGGCGCAGGCGCACTTCCGGCAAAAGCACTTGGAGTTGCGCAGGCGTACGCTGCAGCAGCAGACAATCGAAGCTGCTTCGATAACATCCTAAAAGCAACTTTGAAGACGCGAAGGTACACGAAGGTTTGGCGCAGCTGTCGTTATAAAGTTCCTTCGTGTTCCTTCGTGTCCTTTGTGGTTTCAGGTTTTGGCATGCTGCAATTGATATGAAGGTTCTTTCGATCTTCTTGCTGGCATTTACAGCGCCCTGCGGCGCACAGGAAATTACCGTTGCTGCGGCTGCGGACTTGCGTCCGGCGTTTGAAGAGATCATTGCTAGCTTCCAGCAATCGCATCCCGGGACGGCGGTGAAAGTGACCTACGGCTCGTCGGGGAATTTCTTTCAGCAAATACAAAATGGCGCTCCGTTTGACCTGTTTTTCTCGGCTAACGAAGACTATCCGAAGAGACTGGAGTCAGCGGGACTCATCGTTCCTGGTAGCTACTATCAATATGCTCGGGGCAAAATTGTTCTCCTGGTTTCATCAGGTTCGAAGCTGGACATAAACCAGGGTCTGAAAGGTCTGCTCGACGCGAATGTGAGGAAGATCGCTATCGCTGATCCGAGCCATGCCCCCTACGGGCAGGCGGCAGTGGCTGCGCTCAAGACTGAAGGGATCTACGGTCAGGTTTCCGCGAAGCTAGTCACCGGAGAAAATATTTCGCAAGCGGCGTCGTTCGTCTTATCCGGCGGCGCTGATGTTGGAATTGCATCGTTGTCACTGGCGCTAGCACCGGCCACGCGCGCACAGGTGCGCTATTGGGAAATTCCGTCGACCGATTATCCGCCGATTCAGCAGGCTTGCGTGGTTATCAAGGCCTCGAGGAATCGGCAGCTCGCGATGGAGTTTCAGACGTATTTTCGAAGCAAGGAAGTCAGCACCGTGCTCGAACGTTATGGTTTTGAGGTTCCCGCCGACAGCAAGACAGGCCAACCCGCCAACTAGAGCCAACCTTTGGTGCGTGCAATCCTCGCTGCCTCCACGCGATTGCCCGCACCCAGCTTGCTGATGGCCTCGGAAAGGTAGTTCCGAACGGTGCCTTCGGAAAGATTCAGTTTGCCGGCGATGTCATAGCTGGACATGCCTTCTCCGGCGAAGCGCAGCACCTGACGCTCGCGATCGGTGAGCGGGTCAGGTTCAACCCAAGCTTCGGCTGCGAGTTCTGGATCAATCACGCGCAGACCGCTCTGCACGTGGCGGACAGCCTCAGCGAGTTTCTCCGCCGCCATGTCCTTTAGCAGATAGCCCGAAGCGCCCGCCTCCAAAGCACGCCGTAAGTATCCAGCCCGCGCAAAAGTTGTCAGGATGATTACTCGCGTGGGCACGCGCCGGCGCTTGATTTCGGCAGCAACATCGAGGCCGCTCATTTCCGGCATTTCAATGTCTGTGAGAAAAATGTCGGGCTTGTGGGTGATGACAGCGCTCAGCGCGTCAGCACCACTACGAGCACGTGCCACGACGGTGATGTCGCCTTCGATCTCAAGTAGCGTGGCGAGCGCGCCGAGAACCATGCCTTGGTCCTCTGCTATGGCGACGCGGATGGTCTTGCGAGCGGTCTTAGCTAGAGGATTCAATTGGTCCCGTTCGTGGCAGCAGCCAGCGGGAATTCAAAACGGAGTTTTGTTCCGGCAGAAGTTTCGCGAATTACAGTCCCGCCCAAAGCCTCCACCCGCTCGCGCATGCCGCGAATGCCATTGCCTTCAGCCTGGTCGCCACCGCGTCCGTCGTCCTCGATTTCGAGCACGCAATTACCGTTGTTGCGCGCAACCCGCAACCCGCAATGCCGCGCGTACGCGTGCCGGACCACGTTGGTGACGGCTTCCCGCATGATCAGGGCCGCTACACTTTCCAGGGCAGGAGACATGGTCAACTCCGTCGCGACAGACTCCACTGTGACGCCCGCGCTTTCGAGTGCTGATTTTGCCCGCTGCAACTCTTCGCATAATTTGTACGTGCTGTATCCGCGAAGGGTGTTGCGAATGTCTGCCATAGCCTCGCGCGAAACCTTCTCGATATCAGCAATTTCATTCTTTGCCTTCGCCGTATCTATCTCGAGCAGTTTTCCGGCCAGTGTGGACTTTACGATGATCAACGAGAGAGTGTGGCCCAGCACATCGTGCAGGTCGCGGGCGATACGTTCCCGTTCTGCAACCTTGGCAAGGTGCTCGATCTCCTCGTGCGCCATGCGCAACTTTACGTTGGTGCGATTCTTCTCCGCGAAATACGTGTTTGAAAAACCGACACCCACTGACACGATTGTTGCGGGCATCCAGAACGCGGACGGAGCGTGAAAGAAAGCAGCATCAACTCCCAGCGCCGTCACCAACCCCGCAACGCCTACGAATGCCCAGCGCGGCTTTGGGATCGCCCAAGGAATGAACGATGCCGTGTAGATAATAAAGACGCAAGCTCCCGGGTTGATGTGACCGAGGCCGAGTCCCATGCCCGCCATGCCGGCGATTAAGACGTAATTCCAGGGAGGTCCCGTCCAGAAGAGCTTGAAATAGAGAACCAGAAAAACGGCGGTGGCCGCAATCGTGATCTGCCAATCCCTTGCTGTGGTGTGGGGGGCGAATATTGGTGGAACGATGAAGAAGGCCATGAACACGAGCCAAACATATGGCACCCAACCGTGATCGCGATCATTTGGAACAAGGCCCATTTTCATTGCGTGACTACTGATATCTTACCGTGCGCTGGAAGAATTGCTGCGCTTTGCCGCCCAGGCGCCATACCCGACGACGAGGGACAGGGGCACCACGATTGCGAGCAAGTCGAGCCTCCCGAGGATTGCCAGCAAGACAAATGCCGCTGATACGAGCGACCATGTTTGCCAATTGGCTTTCATAAAAGTCTGCATCATCCATTGGCCTTCTGGTCGCGTTGATGTCCGACCCACGCTATGCCTAAACAGACCAGGCTGAATCCAAGCAACGATTCCCAATGCCAGAGAATTGGTCCGCCCTGGCCCGCTCCCACCTGGTGAAATACCAGTTGCGACAGATGGTATGGCGGCAGGAGCGGCAGGAACACCGCTATCTTCTGTACAAACTTCGGAAGAAACATGAACGGCATCCACAGCCCGGAGCAGAACGACATCGGTAGATAGAAAATGTTGATGACTGCCGGCGCCGAAGTCGGTCCCGCAAAGTATCCGATTGCCAGCCCCATCGTGCAGAAGGGAAGCGAGCCTGAAACAAGAGTCAGTACCAGCTTGGCTGCAACTAATGTCGGAATGTGCACTCCACCGAAGGCGACCCCCAAAGTCAGAAGCGCCAGAACGTCCACGGTGCTGAATATCACGCTCATAACCACTTTGGCGAGGAAGTACGCGTAGATCGGCATCGGACTGGCTCTCTTCACTTGCAGCCATCCCAAGCCACGGTCTCCAGCGAGCGTTGCGGCGGTTCCGAACAACGATGCGCCCATCACGCCGAAGGTCCCATAAGCGGGAATCAAATAGACGCTTGTGCTGATGCTCCCAATCGTCTGCCTGCCCATGACCAGCCCGAAGAGCACGTAGAACATGATGGGAAAAAGCATGGTTGAAACCGAATACATGGGAAGACGAAGGCATTTGAGAAATTCGTACTTCGCTTCCTTGAAGCAAATTCGGAGCGGATTGGGGCGCGCAAACGTCGCAGCGGGCATTGTGGTCGAAACGCTGGCCATTGTTATTTCTCCTCTCGCGTCAGGGCGAGGAATGCATCTTCTAGTCCCGCGCTGGTTACCTCGATCCCAGAAATCTCAAGGTCCAGGCTCAGCAGTCCACGCAGGACACTCTCCGGGTGGTTAGATTGGATCACCACTGCTTCGCGGTCAGCTTGTACGTCAATGACGCCTTTTATGTCTCTGATTACAGCCGCGGAGAGCTGGGTGACACAGCGAATCTTTTTGCCTGCGGTGCGGGACTTGATCTGGGCGGGAGTCCCTTCGGCGATGAGGGAACCGTTGTTGATTACAGCCACACGATCTGCGAGAGTGTCGGTCTCTTCCAGATAGTGCGTGGTTAGCACGACCGTCTTGCCGCGGCCGAGCAGGTTGCGGATTTCCTGCCAGAGCAGATGGCGTGCTTCTACATCCAAGCCAACTGTAGGTTCGTCGAGAAACAAGAGATCAGGGTTCCCGCAGATGGCGAGAGCAAACAGTACGCGTTGTTTTTGGCCACCCGAAAGGTCTCCGAATTTGCGGTCACGTAACTCCTCGAGTCCCGCGATGGCCAAAGTTTCAGAAATCGGCAAAGGGTTGGGGTAGTAGGAGGAAAACAGATCAATGTGTTCCGCTGCGCGTAGCGACTCTGGCACACGGCCGACTTGCAGCATGGCGCCAACGCGGGTACGGGTGGTCGCTTCCGCGGGGTCGGCGCCAAAGACTGAAACCCGCCCAGAGGTCGGGCATGCCAGTCCCAAGAGAAGCTTAATTGCAGTGGTTTTTCCAGCGCCGTTTGGACCGAGCAACGCAGTCAACTCTCCAGCCCGCACCTGAAAGTTAAAGTCCACGAGTGCGCGAACGGAGCCGAAGTTCTTGCTTGCACCCTGTATCTCCGCGACGGTTCCATGTGCTCGACTGCGTTGAATCGACACAACCTGTGCTATTGCCATGTCTCCATCCCCGAATTCTTCGACGCTCAGCACATCATCGACCAGCGCTTGCAGCCGCAACAGTGCGAATCATCACCAGAGCTGCCTGACAAATGTCACGCGGCAGGCAGTCGTGCAAGTCGCGTATAATTCGAGCTTTTCGGAGCAACCGCGCCTAATGCGAATCCGTCCGGGGATTGAGATTGCCGGCCTCACCGACGTAGGCTGCCAACGAGAGAATAACGAAGACAGCCTCGGCTATTGGGAATCGGCGGATGACGCCGTTTTTGCGCGGCTTGGCCGATTGGCAGTTGTCGCCGATGGAATGGGCGGTCATGAAGGCGGGCAGATAGCCAGCCATATCGCCGTGGAAGCGATTCAACAGGCCTATTCCAATGCTGCCGACGCTGATCCACAAAAGGTGCTCATTGCAGCGCTGCAGGAAGCACACCACCGCATTCAGCGGCGAGCGAACGAAGATCCAGAGCTGCAGGGAATGGGCACTACATGCACGGCATGCGCCATTGTAGGCAGCAGAGTTTATTACGCACACGTCGGGGACAGCCGTCTTTACCTTCTGCGAAATGGAACGCTGCGCATTCTGTCGCGCGATCACTCCCTAGTTGCGCGTCTGATTGAGACCGGCGTCATCCGACAGGAAGATGCTGAAAGTCATCCACAAAGGCACGTGCTGACCGCTGCGCTCGGAGTTGCCGACGACGTCGAGCCTGATTTCCCCGCTGAACCACTGTCTCTTGAAAAATCTGACGTTCTTTTGATCTGCACCGATGGACTATGGGGGCAACT
>Ga0066709_100003132_pt1 | contig 12521 bp, 9 predicted proteins | sample GraSoiAngelo_158_FD_79665 | JGI IMG/M metagenome (GOLD analysis project Ga0066709, IMG submission 79665) | Grasslands soil microbial communities from the Angelo Coastal Reserve, California, USA - 14_1009_16_30cm | ecosystem: Environmental > Terrestrial > Soil > Grasslands | place: USA... | reverse complement strand
GACTTCGCGGCCGATGCCGGGAATCGAAAAGAAGCGCTCGACCAGGAAGGCGCCGATCAACAGGCCCGGAACCTGTGCCATCACGTGCGTGATGATCGGGATTGACGCATTGCGTAGCACATGAACCCACATGATCCGATTTTCGGACACGCCCTTGGCGCGGGCCGTGCGCACGTAGTCGTGATTGATCTCATCGAGGACGAAGGTCCGGAACAGCCGAAGGTCAGGCGCGATGGAAACTACGAGCAGGATGATGATCGGCAGCGAACCGTAGACCACAAGGTTCTGCCCGAAGCTGTCGCTCCACCCCTGCACCGGGAACCAGCCGAGCTTGTAGGCGAATACGTACTGGAAAACGATGATGTAGACCAGGATCGAGATCGACAATCCTACCGTGCACACGATCATGACGGCCCTGTCGGTCAAAGAGCCTCGCACGTACGCGACTGCGAGTGCCAGTCCCATCGCCACCAGCGTCGAGAGAATGAGATACGGAATCAGCACGGTAAGGGATGGACCGAGGCGCGTGGTCATGATGTGCGACACCGGCTCGTTGGTGCTCCAGCTTGCACCGAAGTCGGCGGTGAGCACCTGCTTCACAAAAATCCACAGTTGCACGTAGTACGGCTGATCCACGCCGAGCTGACGCCGGATGTTCTCGATTTGCTCCGCGCTGGAAATCTTTCCGGCAAGCACGTACGCGGGGTCGCCGCCAACCCAGTTGAACAGGAGGAATACCAGGAGGATGACACCCAGCAGTGTGGGAATCATCTGCCACAGGCGTCGGATGATATATCCGTACATTTTTCCCTCACCCCTTCCCCTCTCCCCTAGGGAGAGGGGTCCGATCAGTTGGCCCTCATCGCCTTGTCGCCTCTCCCTCCGGGAGAGGCCGCCGCGCCTCATTTGCCAAATGAGCGCGGCGGGTGAGGGTACGACATCTCAATTATCGAAGGATGCGAGCGATGCTACCCGCCCTTCCCCGTCGTGTCGACATCGATGTACTGCCACTCCGAGTGGAGAATCGGATGCTTCTTATACCCCAGCACCCTCGGCTGGATCAGCATGTTGCGGTAGCGGCTGATGCCGAGCCGCCACGGCGCGTAGGTCTCGATAATGCGGGCCATCTCGTGGTAGAGCCGGTCGCGTTCGGGTCCCGCGGGAATGCGGATGCTTTGCTCGTAAAGCTTGTCGTACTCGGGAATGGTCGCGCAGGCATTGTTGCTCTGGAAGATATTCTTGCTGTAGAGAAGCTGCATGAAGTTGTCGCCATCGGGATAGTCGGCGATCCATGAAGCCGTGCGCATCTGCAGCCTGCATTGCTTTTCGAGCTTGAGGAGCTCTGTGAACTTGTCCTTCTGGACTTCCATCCTGATCGAAATGGAGTCGAGCGCCTTCTTCCACATCTCGTCCTGCTGGCGGCCCAGCGAGTCAGGGCGAGAGGCGTATCGCAGAACCAGCGGTTTGCCGTCGGGAAGTGTGCGCCAGCCGTCGGGTCCTTTTTTGTAACCGAAACGGTCGAGCAGGGCGTTGGCCGATGTCGCATCGTGCTTGACGCTACTCCGGTAGGCAGGATCGTTGCCTACCACGCCCGGAGGAATCGGATACTGAGCTTCGATCGCCTGTCCGTTGCGCACAATGCGGATTTCCTCGTCGACGTCATAAGCCATCGCCATCGCACGGCGCAGAGCGATCTTCTCCTTCGAGAGTCCGCCGACTACCGGGTCGGTCATGTTCCAGTAGTGGTAGGAGAGCTCCGGGTCGACAAAGCGCGAGAGCTTGACACCCTTCTTCCGCATTTCGCCCGAGAGTGAAGCGCCGTTCATGACCATCGGCGCGAGAGGGCCCTCGAGATTCATGAGATCGAGCTCACCGTTCTGAAATGCGAGCAGCCGCGACTGGTCCTCCTCCATGATGCTGATCTCGACTCGGCCCACCTGCGGCATCATCTTGCCTTTCATCTCGGCGACGATGCGCGCGTCTTCCGGATCACTGCCGGCCTTGAAGTTCCAGGTGAATCCGCGGTATTCCGGATTGGCTTCGAGAAATATCTTCGACGAGCGGATCCAGTTTGCGAGTCTGTACGGACCCGTCCCGACGGGATTCGCCATCACGCGGCCACCGACGTCGGCATAGGTCTCGACGACTTCGCGCGCAACGGCGCTGGTGGGCTCGTGCGCCAGAACATACGACAGGTCGTAATCGGGTTGCTTGAGTCGGATGCGCAGGGTATAGCGGTCGACGACTTCGAGTCCGGGTAGCCTCGCGTCGTAGTCGAACTTGCCCGATTTTTTCGCTGCCGCGGCGAGCTCGTCGAGGCCGATGATTTTGCCTTCCAGCAGCCATGCCCACGGCGAGCGTATTTTGGGATCGACCAGCCGCTTCAGCGAGAACGCATAATCCTCGGCGACGAGCTCGCGCTTCTTGCCCTTGAAGGCCGCGTCCGGCGAAAAATAAATGCCCGGTCGAACGCGAAAAGTGTAGCTTCGCCCGCCATCGCTTACTTCGGGAAGCGATTGCGCGGCGAGCGGAACCAGTTTCGAGGGCCGCGCCAGGTAGTCGTAGGTGAGCAGGGTCTCGAAGATCGCCTGCTTGACCGTTCCCGAATACAGGTCATGCGCTGCCGCCGGATCGAAGCCTTGTTCAGCGGCGGGGAAAACGTGGCGCACCACCTTGTTCATGTCGGCGGCGACGACTTCTACGCAAACGGCCAGGGCCAGAAGGGTGGCAGCGCACAACGCTGATCGCATCACCCGGGATGCGTTTCGGCGGGAAGAACGCGGCGACCCCGGCAGCTTGCGACGCGAAGCGCGCAAGCTCATTGCCTGCGCGCGGCAGGATCGATGTCGAGGTATTCCCAGACCGCCGTGTTGATCGGGTGGTAGCGGTAGCCCTTGACCTGGGGATACACGAGCACGTTGCGGTAGCGGGATACGCCAAGCTTCCACGCGCCGTCGACTTCCATCTGGCGGCTCATCAACAGGAACAGCCGATCGCGTTCCGGCGAGTCGGGCATGTTCTTCATGCGAACGTACATCTCGTCGAAAGCCGCGGACTCGTAGCAACCATGATTGCTCTGGTGGCTGTTGGGTCCATACAGCAGCTGCATGAAGTTTTCGCCATCCGGGTAGTCGGCGGCCCATGCCGAACCCCACATCGCGAGCTGGCAAGCCTCCGCCGCCTTGATGTTGTCCGAAAAGGGACTCTTGCGCGTCTCGAAGCGCAAACCGATCCCATCGAGTGCTTTTTTCCACAGCTCATCGTACTCACGGCTGATCGCCTGCGGCTCGGAAGTGAGCACGATGGTGAAAGGTTTGCCGGACGGATCGTTACGGTAGCCGTCTGAGCCCTTCTTGTAACCGTAATAGTCGAGAAGCTGGTTGGCGAGCTGCGGATCGTGCCGGATGATGCTGCGGTACGCGGGGTCGTGCCCGACCACTCCAGCCGGAACAGGCATCTGGTCCTCGATCGCCTGGTTCTTGCGAATGACCCGGATCTCTTCGGCAGTGTCGTAGGCGAGAATCATCGCCCGGCGTAACGCTAGCTTCTCCTTGCTGTAGCCGCCGACGACCGGGTCCTTCATGTTGAAAAAGTAGTACGTGATCTCGGGCTCGACGCTGCGATCCCAGGTGATGCCGCGCGCGGCGAGATCCGGTGCGAGCTTGTTGTCCGGAATCGCGATCGGCGCGAAGGAACCGAAACGATCGATGAAGTCTATTTCCCCGCGCTGGAACGCGAGCCAGCGCGACTGCTCCTCTTCGATGACGCTGATCTCGACGCGCCCGATCTGCGGTATCCGCTTGCCCTTCATCGCCGCGACCGCGGCCTGATCGCGCGGATCATTGGAAGCAACAAAGTCCCAGATCACTTCGCGATAGTCCGGATTTGCCTCGAGCACGATCCTAGCTTTGCGGGTCCAGCTCTTGAGCATGTAGGGACCAGTTCCAACCGGGTGCGCGTTGCTGTCGTCGGGGTACGCCTCGATCACTTCGCGCGCCAGCGCCGACATCGCCGGCATCGCCATGATGTAGGCGAAGTTGTAGTCGCTCTGATTGAGGCGGATGCGCAGCGTGTAGCGATCAACGATTTCGAGGCCCGCGACCTTCGCGTCGTAGTCGAAGCGCTTGCTCTGCGCGGCTCTCTTCGCCACATCGTCGAGCCCGACAATCTTGCCGTCGACGAGAAAGCGCCATGGTGAGCGGTTGGCCGGGTCGACAAAGCGTTTGATGGAATACGCGTAGTCGGCAACAGTCAACTCGCGGCGCGCCCCCTTGAACGCTGGATCAGGCTGAAAGTAGATGCCCTTTCGCAGCCTGAAGAGATAAGTCTTGCCGTTATCGGTGACATCCGGCAACGCTTCGGCCGCGCCCGGGACGAGTTTCATCGGCCGAGCCAGATAGTCGTAGGAGAGCAACCGCTCGAACACGACCTGGGTGACCTGGTTGGAATAGTTGTCGGTCACCTTCGCCGGGTCGAAACCGGTTTCCGCGACCTCGAACGGGATCCGGAGCACTTTTTGCGGATCTGCAGCGAGCGATGTCGCCGGCGCGGCCAATAGCAGTCCAAGTACAACTGCGCTCGCACTGAGCCACGGCCGGACAGCTTCGAGCATTCGATCCCCTCCGATGAACGGCGCGTAATGTACCATTTCCGGCACCATCTCCGACTCCGTGGTCCAACTCACCGCCGCTTTAATGAAACCATCCTATTGGGACGAAGCCGCGCGCGAACTCTCTCGTCGCGATCGCATATTGCGGCGCGTGATTCGCGCCTATCCGGGCGTGCATCTGAAACGTCGCGCGGATCCATTCACTACACTCACCCGGGCAATCGTCGGGCAGCAAATCTCGGTGCGAGCCGCCGACAGCATCTGGCGCAGATTCGTCGCGGCAGTGGACCATGCACCTCAACGCAAGTTCCCACGATTGGCGCCTTCCAGCGTTGCCGGTGCCGGCCCGCAGGCGGTTCTGGCCTGCTGGCTGTCACAGCGCGAAGTCGAATACCTCACCGACCTCGCAGGACACTTCGCTTCCGGAAAACTCGATCCCAAACACTGGAAGCAGCTCGATGACGAAGCGCTCATTACGGCACTCGTGGACGTCAAGGGCATCGGCCGCTGGACGGCCGAGATGTTCCTGATGTTCCACGAGCTGCGTCCCGACGTCCTCCCGGTCGATGACATCGGGCTGCAGCGCGCGATCGCCATCCGTTACAACGACGGTGAGGCACTGCCGCGCGAGGCGATGTTCGCCGTCGCCGATCTTTGGCGGCCTTGGCGGTCGGTCGCAACCTGGTACCTCTGGCGCAGCCTCGATCCGGTTCCTGTCGAGTATTAGCGAATGCAAAGCGACCTGCGATGACCCGACTTCCCTACGCAGCGTTGACACCCGACTGCGTGCTCAGCGCACTCGATAGTGTGGGCTGGCATGGGGACGGTCGCCTGCTGGCCTTGAACAGCTTCGAAAATCGCGTCTATCAGGTCTGGCTCGATGAATCAGCGCCGGATTCGGAGTCGCGGCCCGGAAGCGTCGTCGCCAAGTTCTACCGTCCAGACCGATGGACCGACGCGCAAATCCTCGAGGAACATGGCTTCGCTTTTGAACTTGCGCAAATCGAGATTCCGGTTGTCGCACCGTTGAGGCTGCCGAATGGCAGCACGCTCGCGAGCTTCTCCGGCTTTCGCTTCGCGGTGTACGAGAGGCGCGGTGGACGAGCACCGGAGCTGGAGGATTGCTCCACGCTCGAATGGATAGGACGTTTCATCGGCCGCATCCATGCGGTAGGCGCGATCGCCCCTTTCTCGCAACGCCCCGCCATTGATATCGGGAGCTTTGGTGAAGAGCCGCGTGATTATCTGCTCTCGCATGGGTTCGTGCCGGTGGATCTGATTTCGGCGTGGACGAGCACGGTGGAACAGGCGCTCGATGGAGTACGGCGATGCTATGGGCGCGCCGGCGCGGTTCGTTCACTGCGCCTGCACGGTGATTGCCACGCCGGCAACATCCTGTGGGGCGCCGACGGTCCGCATTTTGTGGATTTCGACGACTGCCGCAACGGCCCCGCGATCCAGGATCTTTGGATGCTGCTCTCGGGCGGCCGAGCCGACATGGAGCAGCAACTGAGTGCTCTCCTCCGAGGCTACGAAAGCTTTTGTGCATTCGACCCGCGCGAGCTCTACATCCTTGAAGCCTTGCGCTCCTTGCGTCTCATACACTATTGCGCGTGGCTTGCGCGGCGCTGGAAGGATCCCGCGTTTCCCGCGGCATTTCCGTGGTTCAACACCCAGCGCTACTGGCAGGATCGCATTCTGGAATTGCGTGAGCAGATCGCGGCGATGGACGAGCCGCCTCTCGAGATAGAATGACCTCAGGCGAGAACGCCGTCGACTAAGTGCAGCGTGCGGTCGGTGCGCGCTGCAAGATCCGGATCGTGAGTGACGATGACCAGGCTCGTGCCGCTGTCGCGGTTCAAACCGAGCATCAGATCGAAGACCTGTCCCGCCGTGCGCCGGTCGAGATTGCCCGTTGGCTCATCGGCGAGCACACAGGCTGGCGTGGTCACCAGCGCTCTTGCCAGCGCAACGCGTTGCCGCTCTCCGCCTGAGAGCTCGCCGGGACGATGCATCGCGCGCGTGGCAAGCCCGACCCGCTCGAGCAGAGCGTGTGCCCGTTCGCGAGCAACATCGCCCGGTTCCCGGCGGATGTAGAGCGGCATGGCAACGTTTTCGAGCGCAGAGAACTCCGGTAGAAGATGATGGAACTGATAGATGAAGCCGAGCGCCCGGTTGCGTACCCGTCCGCGATCGGCTTCCGACAGGGTCTCGAAAGCCGCGCCCTGGATCAAAACTTCTCCGCTGCTTGGCGCGTCGAGCCCACCGAGCAAATGCAGCAAGGTGCTTTTGCCCGAACCTGACGCGCCGACGATCGCGACGCGTTCGCGCATCCGCACCGCGAGATCGATGCCGAGCAACACCGGGACGTCCAGCGGCCCCGTATGGTAAGTCTTGGCAAGCCTCCGACACTCGACCACCGGCGCTCCGTCATTCATAGCGCAGCGCCTCCGCCGGATTGACCTTCGCCGCGCGCCAGCTTGGATAGAGCGTCGCGAGCAGCGCCAGCGCCAATGCGATGGCGGCAATGAGGGTGATGTCGGCGCGTTGCAGGTTCGACGGCAGCTCGCTGATGTAATAGACGCTCTTGTCGAGAAACTGGATACCGAAGCTGCGTTCGATGAACGGCACGACGGTGTCGATATTGAGGGCGAGCAGCACTCCACCGACGACCCCGATCAGGGTTCCGATCACACCGACCAGCGCGCCCTGAATGATGAAGATGGCGAGGATGCTCGCCGGCGACGCTCCCTGCGTACGCAAAATGGCAATGTCGGCTTGCTTGTCAGTCACTACCATCACTTGCGCCGAAACGATGTTGAATGCAGCCACGGCGACAATGAGCGTGAGGATAATGAACATGACGCGCTTCTCGATGGCCACCGCGCGAAAGAAGTTGGCATGATCCATCGTCCAGTCACGGATTCCGGCGTCGACCGGCAGTGTCCTGGCAAGCTCCTGGGCGACTCGCGGCGCCATGAACATGTCGTCGAGCTTCAGCCTCACCCCGCTCACCGCATCGCCCAACCGATAGAGCTTCTGAGCATCGGCGAGGTTGATGAGCGCGAGGCCGCTGTCGAATTCGTACATCCCGATTTCGAACACACCGACCAGCCGAAAATTCCTGACCCTGGGCAGCGTCCCCGCGGGCGTGACCGTGCCTTGCGGCGTGATGACCAGCACCGAATCGCCGACCCGCACGCCAAGCGCGTGCGCAAGTTCCGCCCCGAGAACGATGCCGAACTCTCCCGGTTTGAGATCGGCGAGGGAACCGGCGCGCATGTGCTTGCCGACATCGGCGACGGTATCCTCCAGCGCCGGATCGACTCCGCGGATGATTGCGCCGCGATTGGCATTGCCCGCGGACAACATCGCCTGGCCGACGACGAAAGGCGCTGCTCCTCGCACGTGGGGATCCGCCTGCGCTGCCCGCGCGGCGACGTGCCAATCTTCCAGGCCGCCGCTCAAGCCTCTCACCTCGATATGCGACGCCACCGAAAGAATGCGGTTACGCAGCTCTTCCTGAAAGCCGTTCATCACCGAGAGAACCACGATCAGGGCAGCGACGCCGAGGGCGATGCCAAGCATCGACACCGCCGCAATAAAGGAAACGAAAGCGTTGCGACCGGAGCCGCGCCTCGCGCGAAAGTAACGCAGGCCAACCAAGAGTTCGTAGGGAATCGGCACGGATTGGAGACCGAAATCGGGGCCGCGCAAGTGTGCCATAAGCCACCCTCCGGCACACTTCGTCGCATGCTACACTCGCGCCGCCGCCGTTCGCGATCAATGGACGTTACGCTGGTTTTCCCTGGCCTGCTCGACCTGGACCCGTCCGCACTCAGGGCAGCAGAGGCGCGCGCTCCGTCACTTGGGCGCTTGCTCGCGAGGGCTTCATCGCCAACTTTTGAAGTCACCGGCGCGGTCGCGACCCTCTGTGCCCTGCTCGGCATAGCGCGTGCGCGCGATTGGCCCATCGCGCCCTGGCTGGCCCGCGGCGCCGGCATCGATGCGCAAGCGAGCTATTGGTTGTGCGCGGATCCGGTGAGCTTTGCAGTCGGGCAGAACGATGTGCGATTGGGGCAGCTGGTATGCGATCTCGGCGCCGATGAAAGCGCCGCGCTGCTCTCGCTTCTCAATCAGCATTTCGCGAACGATGGAATTCGTTTCTTTGCGCGGCAGCCGTCGCGCTGGCTGATTGGTGCCTCGTCATTGCAGGATCTCGAAACGCATCCACCGGACGAGGTCGCCGGTCAACCCGTGTTGCCTTTCCTTCCTTCAGGATCCGATGCGCCGCGATGGCTTCGCTGGCAGAGCGAAATGCAAATGCTGCTTTTCGAAAACGAGGTGAATCGCCAACGCGAAGGTGCGGGGCGCACGCCAGTCAATGGCGTCTGGCTGTGGGGAGGCGGGATGTTCGGGATTCGTCACGGGGCCTCAATCGCCGCGTTGTATGCCGATGGCGGATTGCCGAGTGAGCTGGCACTAAGCACCGGCGTCGTGGTGCGCCCCTTGCAGTCCTTTGCGGCGCTGACGAGCGCTCCATCGGCGTCACCCGCGGCGGTATGGATGAATACCTTCGATGGCGCCGACGCGCAGCAGCTCGGCTCGCAGCTCGCGGCAGTCGACAGCGACTGGATGCGCCCAGCCGCCGATGCGCTGGCTGCACAGACGCTGCGAGCCCTCGATCTCATCTTCACGGGCCGTCGCAAAAGGCTGCGTTTTCAACTCGGGCGGCCATCGCTCATGCAGCGCTTGCGTACGCGCCGCTCGGCGGGCTCCTTGGGCGCAGCGCTTGGCCGGTATCTCGAATCACAGCATTGATGAAGCTTAAACGACGTTTGCTCGCGAGCGATGCCGCGCAAGCGCTTGTCGCCGAGGGGCTCTCGCCACTGTTCGCGCGAATTTACGCAGCGCGCGGTATCCGTTCGATCGCGGAGATCGATCATCAGCTCGCGCGCTTGCCCCCGTGGTCCGGGCTCAAGGGCATCGACGACGCTGCTCGTCGCTTGGCGGACGCCGTACTCGCGGAGGAGCGGCTCCTCATCATTGCCGATTACGACGCCGACGGCGCCACTGCCTGTGCGGTAGGCGTTCGCGGTCTATCGGCCATGGGAGCAGAGATCGATTTTCTGGTTCCGAACCGCTTCGAGTTCGGTTATGGACTCACTCCTGAAATTGTCGCGCTGGCCGCCGAACGCCGACCTCAGCTCATCATTACGGTCGACAACGGCATCGCCAGTGTCGAAGGGGTCGCCGCTGCTCATGAGCGCGGAATCGACGTACTCATCACCGATCATCACTTGCCCGGCGATGCCTTGCCGGCGCCCGCCTGGATCGTCAATCCGAACCAGCCGGGATGCCTCTTTCCCAGCAAGTGTCTGGCCGGCGTGGGGGTCATGTTCTATGTTCTCACCGCGCTGCGCTCGGAGCTTCGCAGGCGTGGTCATTTCGGCGAAGAAGCGGGGCCCAATCTGGCTTCGCTGCTCGACCTGGTGGCGCTCGGAACGGTCGCCGACGTGGTCAAGCTCGACCACGTCAATCGTATTCTTGTCGATCACGGCCTGCGCCGAATTCGAGCGGGACGAGCCCAGCCTGGCGTGCATGCATTGTTCGCCGCGACCGGACGCGATCCTGGAACGGCCACCGCTTACGACCTGGGATTCGTCGTCGGGCCGCGCCTCAACGCCGCTGGCCGCATGGCTGATATGTCGATCGGCATTGCATGCCTTGTGACCGACGATGCGCTGATCGCGCAGAGGCTCGCTGCAACGCTTGAGCAACTCAATCGCGAACGCCGCGACGTCCAGTTGACGATGCAGGAACAGGCGCTCGCCGAAGCCGACGCCACCGCAGCCGCCGACGCCTACACATTTTGCATGTACCGTGCAGAGTGGCATCAGGGTGTCGTGGGCCTGGTCGCCTCGCGGCTCAAAGAACGCTTTCACAGGCCCGCCGTCGTGTTTGCGCCGGGGCCAGCCGGCGAGCTGCGCGGGTCCGGCCGGGCGATCGATGGCTTCCATTTGCGCGATGCCTTCGATCTCGTAGCCAAACGCGCACCGGGCACCATCACTCGCTTTGGCGGCCACGCCTTCGCTGCCGGAATCACTCTGAAGCACGCCGCCCTGCCGCGATTCGCCGAAGAATTCGAAAAAGTGGCGCGCGAATGGCTTCCCTCCGGGGCGATCAAACAGAGTGTCGAGACCGATGGCGCGCTGGAACCGGGCGAGCTCAATTTTGAGGTCGCGCAAGCGCTCGCTGCAAAGGTGTGGGGCCAAGGGTTTCCGGCGCCATTGTTCGAAGGCGAATTTCTCGTCTCCGATCAGCGCCTGGTCGGCGGGAAACACCTCCGACTGACCCTCCATGCGGGAAAGGTGCGCTGGGACGGCATCGTTTTCAATAACACCATGCTGTTGCCGGAACGTATTCGCGCGGCTTATCGGGCGGAATTGAACCATTACAACGGCCTGTCCGGCGTCCAGCTGATTGTCGAGCACTGGGACAGTGCCGCGGGATAGCGCCGGCCAGCGCCTCGCAGCCAATCCTAGCGTTTGTCCTACAACAGAATCGGTGCACCGCCGATATTCATTGGATCAACAGCAAGGAATATTCCGCACTGCAAGAGGAGGGCAATCGGCGCCCTGCGGAGAAGCCCTAAAGATGGGCTGATGACTGACTTTTGGCAACCGGAAGATGCGGATGACGACTCAAATCTGCGCGCTTTTTGGCGCAGTGCATGAACCAAGAGCAAGAATTAGAAGATAACTACATGATGCTTAAGACTTTGTCAAAAATACCACAATTTGTGCTTTTCGTTAGCTTTGATGAATCATCGCATTGTGCAATGCAATCAAAGGAGGCAGAATCGCTGCGGTGCGACAGGGCATTTTGATCCTGGACCGACGACGGGGGCTCGAGAGGGAACAATGGGGCTGAACGGCAATGGTCATAACAGCAATGGCGTGAACGGCAACGGTGCCGGACGGTTGCACGGCAAAGTAGCCATCATCACGGGGGGCGGCCAAGGCATCGGTCGGGCTACCTCGCTCAAGTTTACGAGGGAAGGCGCCAAGGTCGCGGTGTGTGATATCAACATGACCTCCGTCGCGGAGACGCTTGCGGAAATACGTGCTTGCGGCGGGGAAGCACTTGGCTTCCAGGTCGACGTGACGGACAAGCAGAGCATCGCTCGCATGGTCGAAGGCGTAATGTTCGCGTGGCAGCGTATCGACACGCTGGTCAACAATGCGGGCATCGTGCAGGACGCGCGTTTCAGCAAGATGACAGACGAGCAATTCGAGCGAGTCATCGACGTCAATCTCAAAGGCGTCTACAACTGCACCAAGGCCGTCGTCGACATCATGCTGCAGCAGAATTCGGGCTGCATCCTCAACGCTTCATCGATCGTCGGCATCTACGGAAACTTTGGCCAGACCAATTACGCCGCGACCAAGTTTGGCGTCATCGGGATGGTCAAGACCTGGGCTCGGGAGCTCGGCAGCAAGGGCATACGCGCCAATGCGATCTGCCCCGGCTTCATCGAAACGCCGATTCTCGACTCCATTCCGGAAAAAGTGCTCCGCGCCATCGAAGAAAAAGTGCCGATGGGCCGCTTGGGCAGGCCGGAAGACGTCGCCAACGCTTACGCGTGGCTCGCGTCCGATGAGGCGAGCTACATCAATGGCGCAGTGATCGAGGTCTCCGGAGGCGTCACCATCTGACGCATCTGTCCGAGAGCCAGAGGCGAAGCCTCGCAGCGATCGGAGACAGATGCGTCATCCCGGGCGAGCGCAAGCGAGGCCCGGGATCCAAGTTGACGTGTCGCGCAATTGGGTCCCGGCCTTCGCCTGGACGACAAACAGATGCGTCATCCCGGGCGAGCGCAAGCGAGGCCCGGGATCCAAGTTGACGTGTC
>Ga0066709_100003131_pt1 | contig 12521 bp, 13 predicted proteins | sample GraSoiAngelo_158_FD_79665 | JGI IMG/M metagenome (GOLD analysis project Ga0066709, IMG submission 79665) | Grasslands soil microbial communities from the Angelo Coastal Reserve, California, USA - 14_1009_16_30cm | ecosystem: Environmental > Terrestrial > Soil > Grasslands | place: USA... | reverse complement strand
GGCGGGATGGGAGAGGTCTACCGGGCGAAAGACCCGCGGCTCGGGCGCGAGGTTGCGATCAAGGTCCTGCCGGCGTCGTTCTCGAAGGATCCGGACCGGCTGCGCCGCTTCGAGCACGAAGCGCGCGCGGCGGGAGTCCTGAATCATCCGAACATCACTGCGGTCTACGACATCGGGTCGGTCGAGGGCGCGCCTTACGTGGTCTCCGAGCTCCTCGAGGGCGAGACGTTGCGGAGTCGGCTCGCGACGGGGGCGCTCTCGGCGCGGAAGGCGCTCGATTACGCGATCCAGATCGCGCGCGGGCTCGCGGCGGCGCACGAGAAGGGGATCGTGCACAGGGATTTGAAGCCGGAGAACCTCTTCGTGACGAAGGATGGCCGGGTCAAGATCCTCGACTTCGGACTGGCGAAGCTGAAGCAGCCGGAGGAGGGGACCGATAAGACCGATCTCGCGACGGCGACCGTCGGAACGGAGCCGGGCGTCGTGCTCGGGACGATGGGCTACATGTCGCCCGAGCAGGTGCGGGGGAAGCCCGCGGACTACCGATCGGACATTTTCGCGTTCGGCGCGATCCTCTACGAGATGCTGTCGGGAAAGCGCGCCTTCCACGGCGACACGGCGGCCGACACGATGTCGGCGATCCTGACGAAAGAGCCGCCGGAGCTTTCGGCGACCAATCGCGACGTTCACCCGGGGCTCGACCGCATCGTCCGGCACTGCCTCGAGAAGAATCCGGAGGAGCGATTCCACTCGGCCCACGATCTCGCGTTCGACCTCGAAGCGCTCTCCGGCGTCTCCGGTCCGCTGGCGTTGACGGTTGGGTTGCCGGCGGCAAAAAGACCGAGACCCTGGCTTCTTGCTCTCGCTGCCGCGGCCGTTGGTGCGCTGATCGCTGCGGCAATCGCCGGTCCTCTCGCGTACCGCTCCGGGAAAAAAGCCGGATACCTTCCTCCGCCCTCCTTCTTCCAGTTGAGCTTCCAGCGCGGCGAGGTCGGCGGATCGTTTTTCGCTCCCGACGGCCAGACCATCATCTATTCGGCTGCGTGGGAAGGTAAGCCGATGGAAGTTTTCGTCCATCGGGCGGAGAGTCCCGAGTCGCGCCCCTTCGGTCTCCGGGGCGAGGTCCTCGGGATGTCCCGAACCGGTGAAATGGCGGTCTCGTTGAACCGCCGTCCCTATGTTCCCTTCGTCGGAATCGGTCGACTCGCGCGTATCTCGATCGCCGGCGGAGCTCCGAGAGAAGTTCTCGACGACGTGCAATGGGCCGACTGGTCCGCCGATGGAAAGAGTCTCGCGATCGTTCGCGACGTCGGATCGCACAACCGGCTCGAGTTTCCGATCGGAAAAGTGATCTACGAGACCGAAGGCTGGATCGGCCATGCCCGCGTTTCCCCCGACGGCGAGCGGATCGCTTTCCTCGATCACCCGGTCCTCCGAGATGACGGCGGCTCGGTGGCCGTCATCGACCGCAGCGGCAAGAAAGCGACGCTCACACCGATCTACGCGACCGCTCAGGGCCTCGCCTGGAGACCGGATGGTCGGGAAATATGGTTTACGGCGGCCGAGGGTGGTTTTAATCGCGCCATTCACGCCGTCTCGCTGTCCGGTCAAACTCGTGTGATTGGCAGAATCCCCGGAGTGAGCACCCTCAAGGACATTTCCAGGGATGGCCGGGTTCTGATGGCGAATGAAACGTATCGCCTGGGGATTCTGGGTCGCCATATCGGAGATCAAAAGGAAACCGAGCTCTCGTGGCTCGACTTCTCGCTCGTGAGCGACATTTCTTCCGATGGGAGCACGATTCTTTTGACCGAGTCCGGCGAAGGGGGCGGTCCGGGTTACTCCGCGTACCTTCGGAAACTGGACGGCTCCCCGGCGGTCCGGCTGGGCGAGGGCCGTTCGGACGCATTCTCTCCGGATGGTCGATGGGCGCTCTGCATCCTCCATCCCGCGACCGACGCAACGCTCGTCGCCGTTCCGACCGGAGTCGGCGAGACACGAACGTTCAAGGACGAGCTGCGGGTCCGGGTCGCCGACTGGTTCCCCGATGGAAAGCGAATCCTGATCACCGCCACTGAGCCGGGCCACGGAATGCGCCTTTTCGTACGCGACTTCGCCGGGGGGAAAGCCAGACCCCTGACACCCGAGGGATACAGACACTTCGAGCGCGCCGTCTCGTCGGACGGCAAGTTCGCCGCCGTGCGGGGCCCGGATCGCAGAATCTATCTCTACCCGCTCGGAGGTGGAGAGCCGACGCCGCTCTCCAGCTTGACGCCAGAGGACGTACCGGTGCGATTCGATCGAGAAGGCCGATGGCTGTACTTTTATCGGCAGGGAGAGGTCCCCCTGCGGCTCTCTCGTTACGAGATCTCCTCGGGGCGCAAGGAAACCTGGAAAGAGGTAAGTCCCGCCGATACTGCGGGACTCTCCTCGATCAACCGGATGGTGACAACGCCCGACGGTCAGGCGTACGCCTACAGTTATTTCCGCGTCCTTTCTTATCTGCAGATCGTCGATGGCCTGAAATGACGATCGCCCCCGGCAGCCGCCTCGGCCCCTACGAGATCGTTTCGCCGCTCGGCGCGGGCGGGATGGGAGAGGTCTACCGGGCGAAAGACCCGCGGCTCGGGCGCGAGGTCGCGATCAAGGTCCTTCCGGCGTCGTTCTCGAAGGATCCCGATCGGCTGCGCCGCTTCGAGCACGAGGCGCGCGCGGCGGGAGTCTTGAACCATCCGAACATCACGGCCGTTTACGATGTCGGTTCCGCCGAGGGCGCGCCGTACGTCGTCTCGGAGCTTCTCGAAGGCGAGACGCTCCGCAGCCGTCTCGCTGCAGGCCCTCTCGCTCTGCGCAAGGCGCTCGACTATGCGATCCAGATCACGCGGGGTCTCGCGGCGGCGCACGAGAAGGGGATCGTCCACCGGGACCTGAAGCCCGAGAATCTCTTCGTCACGAAGGACGGCCGGGTGAAGATCCTCGACTTCGGCCTCGCCAAGCTGACGCACCCGGAGCGAGCCGGGGCGCCCGTCACGGAAGCTCCGACGGAGACGCGTGACACCGAGCCTGGCGTCGTGATGGGCACCGTCGGATACACGTCCCCCGAGCAGGTACGTGGCCTGCCGGCCGATCAGCGATCCGACATCTTCGCGTTTGGCGCGATCCTCTACGAGATGCTCTCCGGCAAGAGAGCGTTCCACGGCGCGACGTCGGCAGATACGATGTCGGCGATCCTGACGACGGAGCCACCGGACCTTTCCCAGACGAATCGGGAAATTCATCCCGGCCTCGAGCGCATCGTGAGGCATTGCCTCGAGAAAAATCTCGAGGAGCGGTTCCAATCGGCGAGAGATGTCGCCTTCGATCTCGAGGCGCTGTCGGCGGTGTCCTTGCCGGGAGCGATCCCGGTTGCCGCCGCGCCGACCGTTCGAAAAGCCCGACTCCTCCCGATCCTGGTGCCCATTGCGCTCGCCCTATTTGCCGTCGCGGGTCTCTTCGCCGGTAAGAAAGTCTGGGAGCGTCCGCCTCCCTCCTTCCATCAGCTCACGTTTCGGCGCGGGGAAATCTCTTCCGCTCGCTTCGCTCCCGACGGCCAGACCGTCCTTTATAGCGCTGCCTGGGAAGGAAAACCGATGGAAGTTTTCACGAGCCGCGTGGAGACGCCGGAGCCCCGTCCATTTGGTCTGGTCGGGGCCGACGTATTGGCGGTGTCACACTCTGGCGAGCTCGCCGTATCCGTCGGCCGTCGCGCGACGGCAAACGGCTGGATCCGCACCGGGACACTCGCGCGAGTAAGCGTCTCCGGCGGGACGGCGCCCCGGGACGTTCTCGAGGACGTCCAGTGGGCGGATTGGGCGCCGAACGCAGAGAGCCTTGCGGTCGTCCGAGACGTCGGTCCGATGAACCGTCTGGAATACCCGATCGGGACGGTGCTCTATCAGACGACCGGGTGGATCCAGCATCCTCGAGTCTCTCCGGGCGGCGACCAGGTCGCCTTCATCGATCACCCGGTCAAAGGCGATGATGGCGGGACCGTCGCCGTCGTCGATCGCGGCGGCAACCGGAAGGTCGTCTCGCAGCCCTTCGGGAGCGTGCAGGGATTGGCCTGGTCGCCCTCGGGCGGCGAGGTCTGGTTCACCGCCGCGGCGATCGCGAACCGGGATCTCTACTCGCTGACGCTTTCCGGTCGAGAAACCATTCGCGCTCGCCTCGCCGGTTCTCTGACGTTGCACGACATCTCAGCCGGCGGTCGAGCTCTGATCGGCCGCGAGACGTTCCGCGTCGGGACGCTCGGTTTTTCTCCCGGCGCCGACAGAGAGCATGAGCTGACCTGGCTCGACTGGTCGCTCGCCCGGGATCTCTCTCCCGACGGCCGGACGTTCCTCCTGGCCGAGGAAGGAGAAGGCGGAGGTGCCGGATACTCCGTCTACCTTCGACAGATGGATGGATCGCCGCCGGTTCGGCTCGGCGAAGGAGCCGGTGAGAGCCTCTCGCCCGATGGGAAGTGGGTACTGTCGATCGTTCATCCCATTTCCGATACTCAACTGGTCGCCTACCCGACCGGCGCCGGCGAGCCGAAGCGATTCTCGCGAGACAGCCTCGCCGTGCAGATTGCCGACTGGACGCCGGATGGGAGGCGAATCGTCTTCTCGGGCAACGAGCGGGGACGCGGAGCCAGGATCTATCTCCGCGAGTTCGCCGGCGGCAAGCCGCGCCCGGTCACGCCGGAAGGCTATCGGATGTTCCGCCACGGAGTCTCCCCCGATGGGCGGTTCGTCATCGCGACCGGCCCCGACCAGAGGATCTATCTCTATCCTCTTGCGGGAGGAGAGCCGACGCCGTTACCCGGCTCCATCCTGGGAGATATCCCTGACCGGTGGACCGCCGATGGCCGCGCCGTCTACATCCACCGTCGCGACCAGATGCCGGCGAAGGTTTATCTCCTCGATGTCGCGACCGGCCGCAAGGAGCTCTGGAAAGAGCTGATTCCGGCCGATGCGGCCGGTGTCACGCAGATCGCGTTCGTGATTCCGACTCCCGACGGACGCTCGTACGTCTATTCCTACCTCCGCTTGCTCTCCGACCTGTACGTGGTCCAGGGGTTGAAGTGACCGTCGCCTCCGGCTCCGCCTCGGTCTCCACGAGTTTGACCGTTGATTCGATGTGGACCAGAGTCCACATATGGAGACGATCCAGATCGTCCTGGAGCCCGATCTGCTGCGCGCCGCGGACCGCGCGGCCCGAAAGCTGAAGACGAACCGGTGCGCACTTTTTCGTGAGGCGCTCGCGCCCCATCTCAGGCGATTGGATACTCACGACAGAGGGCACCACGACCGCGAAGGTTATCTTCGATACCCGGATTCGCTGGACGATCCAGCCGTTTGGGACCGGGTGGCCGATTGGCCGGACGAATAGAACGCGGGGAAGTTTGCCTCTGCCGCTTTCCTTCGCCGGACAAGGAGCGGCCGGTTTTGATTCTGACCCGCGGCACTGCCATCCCATACCTGTCGCGCGTGAGCGTCGCGCGGATCACCTCGACGATTCGCGGTATTCCTTCCGAAGTCACCCTCGGCGGGGAAGATGGGATGCGACAGCCGTGTGCTGCCAACCTGCACAACGTGGTGACCGTCGCCCAGAGCGTGCTGGGCCGGCGTCTGACGCAATTGACTGCTCGTCGGATGCACGAGGTCTGCGCGGCGCTGGGGTTCGTGCTCGGATGCGAGGCATCCCACGTCATGAAATGAGTCTCGGACTGAAATAGCCTTTGGCGATGGCCAGCCCGGTCCCCACAAACGTCGTCGACGTCGGCAAAGAGCTCGTGATCGTCTGGGACGACGGCCGCGAGGACTACCTGCCGTTAGAGAAGCTCCGCCGCGAGTGCCCCTGCGCGATGTGCCGGGGCGAACGGGACTTGCTCGGAAAGGTCTACCGCGGTCCGAACCGACCGTTGACTGAGAGGTCGTTCCAGCTGGTCTCCCACCGTCCGGTCGGCGCCTATGCGCTCCAGATTCGGTGGGCCGATGGCCACGACGACGGGATCTATTCGTACGAGACGCTGCGCAGGATCGGAGACGAGACGAGATAGCGAGAAAAGGGGACAGACTTATTTATCGGAGGTCCCGTCGAAAACAAGTCTGTCCCCATATCGTGTGGGCTTTCGGCCTCGGAACGACAGGCGAAATGGTGGCGGAGAGGGAGGGATTCGAACCCTCGGTACCTTTTGGGCACACACGCTTTCCAAGCGTGCTCCTTAAGCCACTCGGACACCTCTCCGGGGGCGGAAATGGTACCTCAGCGCTCTTTTTCGCCCGCCGACTAGAATGCTCACCTTGAATCCTTTTCGTCCGATCGCGCGTCTTTCCCGATGAAGACGGACGGCAGCGCCGCGCCGGCGGAGCCGAGCGACCTCGACCTGGTGCAGCGCATCAAGTCGGGGCAAGAGGACGCATTCGAACAGATGGTGGATCGCTATCACGCCCGGGTCTACTCGCTCTCCTACGGCGTCCTTCGCAACGCGGAAGACGCGGAGGAGGCGACCCAGGACACGTTCCTGACCCTCTACCGGAAGATCGGGACGTTCGACGAGTCGAAGAAGTTCTTCTCCTGGTTCTACCGCGTCGCCTTGAACCAGGCCTACAGCCGCGCCCGCCGCAGGCGTCCCGCGTCCACTGTTCCCATCGAGGACTATCTGCCCCGGTTCTCCTCGGACGGGCACATCGCGTCGCCGGAGCTTCCCGACTGGAGCGCCTCGATCGAGGACGGCGCGATCGCCCGGGAACTCGCGGGTCGGGCGGGCGAGTTCATCGCCGACCTGCCTCCGGCGTACCGGGACGTGATCTGGATGTACGACGTGGAGGAGATGAGTACCTCGGACATCGCGGAAACGCTCGAAATCTCCATTCCCGCTCTCAAATCGAGGCTCCATCGCGCCCGCCTCTACGTCCGGCAGCGGTTGGCGGAAATCTCGCAGGCGCCCGCGCAGGAAGAGGTGTCGCGTTGAGCGACGTGACCTGCAAGAAGTTCATTCTCGACCTTCTGGTGGACTACGAAGACGGGACCATGCCGGCGGAGGAGCGCGCGCTCTTCCAGCAGCACATGGAGCTCTGTCCTCCGTGTCTCCGGTTCCTGACGAGCTACCAGGCCACGGGCAAGACGCTCAAGCTCTTGAAGCCCGAGGAAATCCCGCCCGATCTCGCCCGGTCGGTTCTCGCTTTCGTCCGATCGCGCGCCGGAAAGAAGACGTGATCGGAGGACGGCGGCTCGCTGCCGCGGTTCTCGGCGGACTCCTCTGGCTCGCTCTCTTCTCTCTGCTGTACTCCCTCGGCGACGAGATCGGAGCCTGGCCGAAGGCTCCGCCGGGCGGCTTTCGAGACGTCGATCTCTTCGCCGGCTTCGCGGGCGCGATCGCGCTCCTCGTGGCGCTCGTGCTCCCGCGCCGAAGCACGCCGCGGTTCGGATAGAATCGCGGCCCGGCCGCCGGAGATGGGTTCGGGTCCTGTGCGACGGAAGCCTCTGAACCTCGTCAGGTCCGGAAGGAAGCAGCGATCAGGAGGCGCTCCCGTGCGCCGCAGGTCAACCTGAGCCCATCTTCGACGGCCGCATTTCGATGATCGATCATTCGACCACGCACCTCTCTCTCCCGCGCAAGTGGCGCCCACGGACTTTTGCGGACCTGGTCGGCCAGGACTCCGTCGCGCGCACGCTGACGAACGCGATCTCCGAGCAGCGCATCGCTCCGGCGTACCTGCTGACGGGCCCGCGCGGGGTCGGAAAGACGTCGACCGCGCGGCTCCTCGCCCGCTGCATGAACTGCGACCGCGGGCCCACGATCGAGCCGTGCGGAGAGTGCGCGTCCTGCCGCGAGATCCTGGCCCGAGGCGATTCTCTGGACGTCCAGGAGATGGACGGGGCGTCGAACCGCAAGATCGAGAACGCCCGCGAGCTGATCGAGACCGTGCGGTACGCCCCGCAGCGCGACCGGTTCCGGATCGCGATCATCGATGAAGTCCACATGCTGACCACCGAGGCCTTCAATGCGCTCTTGAAGACGCTCGAGGAGCCCCCGCCGTACTCCCGGTTCATCCTGGCGTCGACCGAGCTGCACAAAATCCCGGCCACGATCGTCTCGCGCTGCCAGCGGTTCACGTTCCGGGCGCTGTCGGCCGCCGAGATCGCCCGGCACCTGGAAAAGGTCGCGCGGGAGGAGGACATCCAGGCCACCCGGGACGCTCTCGCGACGCTGGCGACGGCCGCGGAAGGCAGCCTCCGCGACGCGCTTTCGCTTCTGGAACAGGCGGCGACGCTTTCCGGGGGCAACGTGGACGCCGCGACGTGCGCCGACATCCTCGCGCTCGTCGATCGAGAGCTCTTAGAGGCCGTGTACTCCGGAATCGCGTCGGGGGACCGCGCCGCCGCCGTCGCCGCCTTAGCAAAGCTCACCGAAGGAGGGGAGGATCCCCGTCACGTCCTGAAGGAGTTCATCGAGCTCCTCCGACGCCTCCTGCTTTCCTCGGCGGGCGCCGTCCCGGACGTGCCGGAGGGGGACCGGGAGCGTCTTCTCGCGCTCGCCCGGGCGATGCCTTACGAGAACCTGCTCCGAGCGCTGGCGCTCGCGGTCGACGCGGACCAGCTCAGCCGCCGGTCCGACGAAGGAGGCCTCGTTCTCCAGATGCTCGTGCTGCGCCTCGCGGAGCTGCCGCGCTTGAAGTCGATCGAGCAGGCGCTCTCGGGCCTTCCGCCCGAACGCTCCGCGCCGCCGACGCCGTCGACCGTGGCAGAGGATGGCTCACGCGCGCGCGAGGAAGGCCCGCGAATCCTTTCGCTGGCGCCGGTGGGCGGGGAACCCGAGCCCGCGCCGGCGGTCCCGGCCGGAAGCGAGGAGAACCGCATCCGCCGGTTCGCGGAGCTTCTGGGCTCGCGGCGCCGCGTCACCGCGGCGAAAATCAGTCTCGCCGAGTCCACGACCGCGGAGGGGGACGAGGTCGTCCTGCGGTTCGGCATCGACCGCGCCGCCGCCAAGGAAGCTCTCGACGATCCGCCGACCCGCAAGCTCCTCTCGGACGTCGCCACCGAAGCGTTCGGGCGGCCGATGCGAGTCCGCCTGTTGACCGGGCCTCCGGCCGACGGCGATTTGGGCAAGGCGGCCCGGGACGTCCCGCGTGCCACGCTCGCACGGGAGCACGCCACGACGCGGGCGGAGACCGACCCGGTCGTACGGTCCGCGATGGATCTCTTCCGCGCGGAGCTGACGGAAGTGAAGGAAGAGGAGTGATCCGGAGACTCCGACTCACCCGCCCATGAACATCGAAAAGATGATGCAACAGGCCCAGGCGATGCAGGGCAAGGTGCAGGCCGAGCTGAAAGCGTTGCGCAAGAAGGGCTCGGCCGGAGGGGGGCTCGTCTCGATCGAGATGTCCGGCGAAAAGGAAGTGCTCTCGGTTTCGATCGACCCCTCGGCGGTCGACGCGAGCGACGTGGAAACGCTCCAGGACCTGGTGCTGGCTGCCCTGCGCGACGCCTCCCGGCAGGTGGATGAAGCCGTCCGGCAGAAGACCTCGGCGATGCTCGGGGGGATGCTGCCGGGGATGCGGTAGGTGCGGCTCAAGGGCTTCGACCGCCTCGTCTCGGAATTTCAGCGCCTGCCCGGAATCGGGGCGAAGAGCGCGGCCCGGCTGGCGTATTTCCTTCTCCGAGCGCCCCGCGAGGAGGCGGACCGCCTCTCGCAGGCCATCTCGGAGTCCCGCGAGGCCGTGCGCCGGTGCTCCGTCTGCAACACTCTGACCGAGACGGACCCCTGCGAGATCTGCTCCGAGCCGGAGCGCGATTCCACGCTGCTGTGCGTAGTCGAAGAGCCGGGCAACGTCGCCGCGATCGAGAAGACCCGGGAGTTCCGCGGCCGCTACCACGTGCTGTGGGGGGCGCTCTCGCCGCTGAAAGGGATCGGGCCCGAAGAGATCGACGTCGCGGGGCTCATTCGCCGGGTCACGCCGGAAGTCCGGGAGGTCGTCCTCGCGACGAACCCGAACGTCGAAGGGGAGACGACCGCTCTCTACATCGCCCGGCGACTGAAGCCGACCGGAGTGCGCGTGACGCGAATCGCTTTCGGTCTGCCGGTCGGAGGAGACATCGAGTACGCCGACGAGGTGACCATGGCGAGGTCGCTGGAGAACCGAAGAGAGCTTTGAAAAAGGGGACAGACTTATTTTTGATTCACGCCGGTTAAATAAGTCTGTCCCCATTATGCGGGCGCTACAATGAATCGATGTCGCCGGCCGATCTGGTCCTCTTCGAAGAGGACTTCCGGAGCCTTCGAGAGATCCTGCGTCGGCTCCGTCAGGAATCGGGGGCAAGCGTCGTCCTGCTGGTGGACAAGAACGGCCAACGGATCACGTCGGTGGGAGACGTCGAAGCGCTCGACATGACGGCGCTCGCTTCGCTGACGGCCGGGAACGTGGCCGCGACCGACGGCTTGGCGCGCATTCTGGGAGAGCGGGAGTTCTCGGTCCTGCTCCACGAGGGGGAGAAAGAGAACATCCACGTCTCGATCGTGGCGCAGCGGGTGATCCTCGTGGTCATCTTCGGGGACCGCTCCTCTCTCGGCCTCGTCCGGCTCCGGGTCCGCCAGGCGGGAGCGGAGCTGGAGCGGACCTTCGCGGAGATCACGCAGCGGATGGACCGGGAGCCGGTCCTCCACTCGGGCTTCGAGCCTCTGCTCGCCGAGATCACCGACGAGGACATCGACCGCCTGTTTTCCGAGTGACGATTGGCCTTCGTTGATTTCTCGGCCCGCGAGATCCACTGCAAGATCGTCTATTACGGTCCGGGGCTCGGCGGGAAGACGAAAAATCTGCAATATCTCCACGAGAGGACGGCCCCGTCCCGTCGGGGCCAGCTCATTTCTCTCGCGACGCCCAACGAACGGACTCTTTTTTTCGACTTTCTCCCACTCGACGTCGGAAGCCTGCGGGGGTTCCAGACCCGCCTTCATCTCTACACCGTCCCGGGGCAGGTCTTCTACGACGCCGCCCGCCGCGCGATCCTCCGGGGGGTGGACGGAATCGTGTTCGTCGCCGACTCGCAGGAGGCGCGCCTGGCCGCGAACTTCGAATCGATCCGGAACCTCGAGAAGAACCTCCGCGAGCAGGGCTACGAGATCGCCGACGTTCCGTACGTCCTGCAGCTGAACAAGCGCGATCTCCCTTCGGCGATGCCGGCGGACGAGCTCGCCCGCCGCCTGGTGATCAAGGGCGAGCCGGCGCTCGAGGCGACGGCGGCGACCGGCGCGGGGGTGTTCGAGACCATGAAAGCGATCGCGCGCCTGGTCCTTCTCGACCTGAGGAAGAGGAGGACGCCGTCGGGCTTCAGCCGCGCGACAGCCGCGAGCTGATCGCGGCTCGCGGCGACGTCGCCGCGAGGACCTGTCCCGCGAGGACCAGGAGACCGACGTCCCGCAGAAGGACCCAGCGCATGTCGGCGAGCTGTTCGTCGCGACTCTTGCCCGCCGAGCGGACGTCGAAGCAGCCGCAGTCGATGCCGTGGCCCCGGAGCAGGTTCCAGCCGATCGCCCCCAGGAAAACGACTAGCAGAGCTCCGGCGACGAGCGCGGCCTCCCTCCTCCAGACGCCGAGCACGAGCGCGAGCCCCGCAAGGAGCTCGATCCAGGGCATCACGAGGGCGAGCGCGTTGACCAGTCCACCCGGGACCAGGCGATAGTTGTAGATCATGTGCGCAAAGGCGGGCGGGTCCAGGATCTTGGGGATCGCCGCTGCTACGAAGACCGCGCCGAGCGCGATCTGAACTCGGATCGACAGCCACGGACGAGTCAACCAATCCGCGAACCGACGTCTCAGGGGTTCGCTCCCTTCGAGCTGGGAAGCGCCCGCTTCTGCCAGTCGGGAAAACCGTCCTTGTAGATGAGGACGTTGTCGAAACCGACCATGTAGAGCTTTTCGGCGAGCATGTGCGAGTCCTCGCAGGTTCCGCCGCTGCAGTAGACGACGATCGGCGCTTTCTGGTCGAGCCCCTCCTCGTAGAGTCCTTTGACGCGAGCGTCGATGTCGGACTCCCAGACGGGAAAGCTTCGCGCGCCGGCGATGTGTCCCTCTGCATAGACCGAGGAGCGCCGGGCGTCCAAGAACAGAGCCTTCCCCCTGTAGAGGCGCTCGACGTCCGCCGGCGCGATCTCGACCGCGGGCTTGTCCGGGTGCGGCGGAAACGCGCGGGCGAGGCCGGCCGTGTCGGCGGCCGGGGGAACCGCGGGCGGGGCCGCAGGCGGAGTCGCGGGGGAGCCCACGGCGGACGAGCTCGCTGAAGAGGTCGCGGGCGTCGCGGGAGCCTGCACGGGCGGCTCTTTTCGTTGCAGGGCCGGTGGGGCGGCCTCCGCCATCGCCGGACTCCCGGCGGGCTCGACCTGGAGAGCCCGCGGGTAGCTGCCGACCCACGCGAGCTTGCGGTCGGACGAGGCGGCGAAGTTCGAGATCGCCGCGCCCGCGCCGGCGAGGACGAGGAGGGCCACGACGCGGCCG
>Ga0066709_100003128_pt1 | contig 12522 bp, 13 predicted proteins | sample GraSoiAngelo_158_FD_79665 | JGI IMG/M metagenome (GOLD analysis project Ga0066709, IMG submission 79665) | Grasslands soil microbial communities from the Angelo Coastal Reserve, California, USA - 14_1009_16_30cm | ecosystem: Environmental > Terrestrial > Soil > Grasslands | place: USA... | reverse complement strand
TCCGGTGGCTCGGCAGCGGCGGTGGCCGGCGGGCTGTGTTACGCCGCGCTCGGATCTGATACCGGTGGATCGATCCGCGAGCCCGCGGCCTACTGCGGCATCGTCGGACTCAAACCAACCTACGGCCGCGTCAGCACTTGCGGAGCCATACCGCTTTCATGGTCCCTGGACCACATAGGCCCGATGACGCGCACGGTGGCGGACGCGGCGCTGGTGCTCGAGGTCATCGCCGGCTACGACTCCCAGGACCCAGGCAGCGTCGACCTGCCGGTTCCCGAGTACGCCACGGACATCGCTGCCTCGACGTCCGCAGCACGCCTTGGAATTCTCAAGGACTACTTCTACGAGAACCTGCATCCCGAGATCGAGGCGGCCATGCAGAGCGCTCTGTCGGTTCTCAAGGGCCTGACGCGCAGCCTGCACGAAGTTGCGCCGCTCGCAAGCGACGCGACCTACGCATCAGTGATGAAACCTTACGTCGCAATCCTCACCGCCGAGGCGTACGAATTTCACAAGGACTACATCGCGAAGAGCCCGGAGCTCTACCAGGCGCCGACTCTCAAGCGACTGCGCGCCGGGGCGGACGTGACGATGTCCGCATACATTCAGAGCCGGCGTCAGCTGGAGCAGATCCGCCACGCGGTGGCGCGGCGGTTCGATGACGTGGACTTTCTGATCACTCCGACCACGCCCGTCCCGCCGTTCACGATCGCCGAGCTCAGTGACCCCGACGCTGCCCGCCCGATGGAACTGCAGATGCTGCACAACACCCGACCTGTCAACATGCTGGGGTTGCCGAGCATCTCGGTTCCCTGTGGCTTCACCGCCGCGCGCCTGCCGATCGGATTGCAGATCAGCGGCCGCCCGGGTGCCGAAGCGGGCGTGCTGCGCCTTGCGCACGCTTATGAGCGCGCCGCCGGCTGGCGGAAAATCAAGCCCTCCACGCTTGGACCGACGTGAAAGCAAATGCCACGGATGTCCTCCAAGAGCTCGCAGAGCAGCGCAAGCCCTTGATCATCACGCAGAATGGCAAAGCCAAGGCCGTGATTCAAGACGTTACCTCTTATGAGGAGACTCAAGAGACACTTGCACCACGTGCTCGAGCGGCTCCCTCGGGCGACTGAGGGCCTCAGCACGTTTCCCGGTCGGGCTTCTTGCCCGAAGGAGCTTCGCTCCCTTGGCATTGCGGAATACCGCCGGGTTTTCTTCAAGCCCTGTCGACTGATCTATCGAGTGCTTGCGCAGCAAGGTGACCGTGTGACCAAGGGCGGCATGCCGAAGGGAGATCGGAGCCGCCTCCGTGAAGTCCCGCCGGGTCTGCATAGTCGCCGCGCTTAGGCGACGTTTCCATTTGGTCGTATTTGCGCTTGGCCGCTGTGATTTGCCACGCCAACAGCGCGAGCGCATGCTTGGCTTGCCTATCGCGCGCAGCTTATGTCCGAAGAACGAGACCGCGCACCGCTATCGACCGAGGTCGCACCCTTGGAGACCGAGGGCGATCCGTACCCCTCAGGCCGCCGAGACAGCAAAAGCCCAGACGCCGAACGTGTGCCGGGGTCCTCGGACGACTCGGAAACTGCCGGCCTCGATGAAAGGCTGGCGATCGGTCAGCGGCTCTCCGGCCGCTACCGCATCGAGCGCGAGCTCGGTGAGGGTGGGATGGGGGTGGTGTACCTCGCGACCGATGAACAGGTGGTCGGCGAGACCTTTGCGATCAAGGTCTTGAAGGAAGCCGTTCACCCCGAGGCGCTCGAGCTGCTGCGCGAGGAGGTGCGCAAGACCCGAAAACTCAGCCATCCGAATATCGTCGATATGCATTCGGTGAATGTGGACGGCAGGAAGCTCTACGTGCTGATGGAATACCTGGAGGGCAAGTCACTGAATGCGCTGCTCGAAGAAGAGTTCGGCCGCGGCATGCCCTTCAGCCGCGCTTGGCCAATCATCGAAGATGTCGGCGCGGCGCTCGGCTACGCGCACGACCATAACGTGATCCACAGTGACTTGAAGCCCGCGAACATCTTCGTGACGACCGCGGGAAAGTCGAAGCTGCTCGATTTCGGGATTGCGCGGGTCTCGCGCGGACCGCTGCTGGATAAAGGGTCGGGTCCGCTCGCACTCACGCCTGCCTATGCCAGCTGCGAAATGCTGGAGGGGAAGGAAGCGGACCGGCGCGATGACATCTACTCCTTTGCCTGTGTGATCTACGAGACGCTCTCCGGCGAGCATCCCTTCGGGGATCTCAGCGCGCTCGAGGCTCGGGAGGCGGGTACTCGGGTGCCGCCCCTTGCGGGGCTGTCGCGCGGACAAAACGCCGCGCTCGCAAGAGCGTTGGCCTTTGACCGTGAGGCGCGGACTGCATCCGTGGAGAAACTCCTCGAGAGGCTCGCCGGCGAGCGCCTGCCCCGCAGTCGCCCGGCGGCGTTTCTTGGGGCGGCGGTCATTGGGGTCGTGGCCGCTGTCGGCTTGACCTACTTAGCCCTCGACCGGCTGTGGGTATCCCGGCACTCTGTCGTGGTTGCGGGTGGGACCTCGAACGCGCAGCAAGACACCCCCCTTACTACCGCCCCCACCGCTGCCACCTTCAACCCGCCGCCGCACGCGATTGCGGTGCTCCCGTTCGTGAACATCAGCGGTGACAAGGAGCAGGAGTACTTCTCGGACGGGCTGTCGGAAGAGCTGATAGACCACCTCGTGCACAGCGCGGATCTGAAGGTTATCGCGCGCACCTCGTCGTTCCAGTTCAAGGGCAGGAACGAAGACGTGCGCTCGATTGCTCGCAAGCTCGGGGTGACATACGTGCTCGAGGGCAGTGTTCGCAAGGGCCGCGAGCAGCTGCGCATCACCGCGCAGCTGATTCGCGCTTCAGACGGGGTGCAGCTGTGGTCGCAGAGTTACGACCGTAACCTCGTCGACATTTTCCAGGTACAGGAGGAGATTGGAGAGAAGGTTTCCCAGGCCCTGCACGTGGCTTTGCGAAGCGGTCATCGGGCAGGAAATCTGGAGCCTGACGTCCGGGCGTATAACCTCGTTCTGGAAGGAAATTACTTCAAGGAACGCAGGACCCTGCGCGATGTCGAGAAAGCCGCGCAGCTCTACCAACAAGCGATCGACATCAATCCCGACTACGCGCTGGCGTGGGGGCGCCTCGCAAGTGCGTACCTAAGCGAGGAGGTCCTGAAAGGACCGCCATCAGACGACCAAAGCAGGCGAGTTCTCGATGCGCTGGACCGGGCCATCCAGCTCGACCCTAATCTCGCGTGGGCGTATTACACGCGGGCCGGATTCGAGATGAGCATTGCGTGGAATTGGGCGGCCGCGAAGGCGGCCACGGAGCGCCTACACGAAATCGACCCCCGATCTCATTTGTGGCCAAGCGCCTTAGCAGACCTCGCACTCGCGTTCGGCAATGTCGACAGGGCTCTGGAATTAGATCAGGAAGACCTCGCGCGAAATCCGCTCGACCCTAACGCGCTCGACTCTCTCGGCACCGCGCTCTGCGCCGCCAACCGCCTGCAGGAGTGTCTAGAAACCCGGCTGCGGATCCTGCAGCTGCACCCGGAATTCGGCGGAGTCAACAGCTCCGTTGGCCTTGCTCGACTGTCCCTTGGCGAACTTGCCGCAGCGCTCGAAGCGATGCTGAGGGAGTCCAACGAGGATTACAGGCTCGGCGGCCTCTCGTTGATCTACTGGGCGATGGGACGGCGCGGCGAGTCCAATGCTGCACTGCGTTCGCTTACGGACGCATTTGCGTCGATCGACGGCTACGGAATTGCCATGGTCCACGCATATCGCGGGGAGATCGACGATGCCTTCCGATGGCTCGATCGCGCTTATCAAAGACATGAGTACGGGATGCTTGGGCTCAAGACGGACCCCCTGCTTCGAAATCTGCACCGCGACCGGAGGTTCCAAGCATTGCTGCGCCGCATGAGATTGTTAGACTAGAGACAGCCCGAGGGCACGGTCGTCGAGACTTAGAACAATCAGGAACTCAACAACAAGCAGGAACTCAACATGCGATCCAAGAGAAGCGTCGCGAAAAACAGCTCGGACAAACGCCGGGCGAGATACGTCCTCGCGCTTTCACGGAGAGCGAAAGCCGAGGTGAAGGCGTTGCTAAGGCGCAATCGGGCCGGAACCCTTACCCAGACGCACCTGAAGACAGAATTGAAGGAAGTAGAAGGGCAGCTGAAGCGAATGCTGGGCATGATACGTCACTTCTTGTAGTCATCAGCATTACGGAACTTAGGTGGGCCGCGCTTCTTTGAAGTTGCAGAGCGCATCCTGCCGGATTGCATACTGGGAGGCCGGAGAGCTGCGGATCGCCAACTATCTCACCAGAAGAACATTCTCGACCAATTCGGTGACCCTGGACCTGCTGCGCTTCTTCTCGAGCCCCCGGACGATCAGGAAGGCGGTATTCGAGTTCGGAGCCTACAGCTCTCAAAGCGTGGCCAGGGCGATCCTGCAGCTGATCGATGCCCAACTGCTGCTCGAGCACGGCTCAGTCGAATGGGAGCGTGACCAACTGCTCGATTCGTCGTGGAGGCCCTGGCTTCCGGAAGGCGGATTTCACTTCATCACAAAAGACACCCCTTTCGTCCCTGAGAGTTGGCCCCTAGAGGAGAAAATGAAGTTGCTTCCGGCAACTCCGGCGCCGCCTCAGTTCAAAAAGATTCGGGGTGCCGATGTGGTCCGGCTGCCGTCGCATGAAATAGCCGGAGACACTTTCTTCGAGACGCTGCACGCCAGAAGGACGCACAGAGAGTTCGCGAGAGGGAAGGTATCTCTGGGTAACGTCTCCAGGCTGCTGCAAACGACATGGGGTGTCCAGGGATACTTCGAGACGAATGTATTCGGAAGGCTTCCGTACAAGACCAGCCCTTCCGGCGGTGCCAGGCACCCGGGCGAGGTATATCTGATGGCGCTCAGGGTCGAGGGGCTCGAGAGGGGCATGTATCACTACCAGGCCAGGGACAACGAGTTGGCGAGACTCCCTGCCAAAGTAAGTCCGCGCCTGGCCAGCGCGTATTGCGCGGATCAGCGGTACTTTGCCGGCGCGGCAGCGCTTTTCATCATGACGGCGGTTTTTGCGAGGACCATGTGGAAGTACGGTAGAGCTCGAGGATATCGAGTTGTTCTGCTCGAGACCGGCCATCTCTGTCAGACGTTTTGCCTCACGGCAACGAGGCTGGGACTAGCTCCCTTCAGCACGGCCGCGCTGAAGGACTCACTGATCGAGAAGGACTTGGGATTAGACGGAATTTCGGAATCGGTTCTTTATGTTGCAGGGGTCGGCTTGGTTGCGGCTCGCCCGCACGAGCCGGCGCGCGAAGGACGCCGTAGGTAGCCTCTCTTTGTGGCACCAAGCATCACCACTTCCTAAGAACTCCGTAAAGATCTCCTGACCGTCGATCGCTAACGTCACACCCGAGGCCTGAGGACCGTTGACGAAACCGCAGTCCGAAGCCGGAGTGAAGTTACGAACAACCCTGAGTGAGGAGATCATCATGAACTCAAACGTCAAGACCGAAAACCGTATTCCCGTCACCTTCTCGATCGCAATGTTGCTGGCGTGCGCAGTGATCGTTTCCAGTGCTTTTGCCGACGATCAGGTTCGCTCGGAAACTGTGAAGTTTGCGGATCTGAATGTGACTACGCCGGCGGGCGCAGAGGCGCTGTACACCCGCATTCATGCGGCTGCCAAGCGCGTCTGCCCTGAGACCGAGCCATTGCTGCGGGCTGCTGCATCCGCATGCGCCAGGAAAGCGGAGGCTCAGGCTATCGAAAAACTGGGCCTGCCGCAGCTCACGGCGTACTACCAGATGAAGAGCGGCAAGCACACGGAGCGGTTCAGCGCGAGTCGATGAGCTAGGTGTGGGGTCCGGACGAAAGGACACGTTCGGACCCCTCTTTCGGCAGGCGGCGACTTTGCCGATCTCTCGGAATCAGTTGCGCGAGGGGGCTGTCGTACCCCTTGCTGTACACCGTAAAGCCGGGAGGTGATTGATACACGTTTCCGGAAGTGCTCTGATCGGGAACCATGAGGCTAAGGTTCGCCGACTGCGTTCTCGATTTGCGCGCACGGCAGCTCGAGCGACAGGGCACAATCGTGCCCCTCGAGCCCAAGGTGTACGAATTGCTCGAGGCCTTGATCAAGCGTCGACCCGCCGTCGTCACCAACAACGAGCTCGATGAGCTCCTCTGGCCGCAGGTTTACGTGGCGCGCACGAGCCTGACGCGTCTGGTATCGGAGCTCCGGGCCGCGCTTGGTGACACGCCGCAGGGTTCCCACGTTATTCGAACCGTCTACAAAACTGGATATGCGTTCTGCGCCGAGGTGACGTGCGTGCCGTCGCAGGCTGCCTCCCCAGCAACGATTGAGCTCGTTTGGAAGAAGCAGCCCCTGCCCCTCAGCGACGGCGAGCACCTTGCCGGACGGGATGCTGAATGTTCGCTTGTGATCGACGCCAGTACTGTCTCAAGGCGTCACGCACGAATTACGGTCGTCTCGGGAACAGCAACCATCGAAGATCTTGATAGTACGAACGGTACACACGTCAATGGAACCCGGATTTCTGGACCGATGCGACTTAGCCCTGGGGACGAGCTCTCGCTCGGCAGCGAGGTGCTGCAGGTCAGGAAGCGTAGCGCGTCGGCGCTCACCGTCAAGGTCGACCACGACAAAAAAGGCCGGTGACACGCTGCGAAAAAATAGACTGAGGGCAGGCGCGGCCGACACTCCACCGCCTTGGCAGGTCCCTAAACGTATGTCCGGCGATACTTGCAGCGGTTGGCGGCGGGTTGAATGCTTCGCAGGCGCCTACGAGAAGGCGCAGAAATCGCCGAGCCCACAAGGAGACGACCGGGTACGCAACCGCACACTGGAACGAACGCGATGAGTTCCCAACGCTCTAACTACCGATGCCCGAGCTAGGATCGAAGGTCGCGCGCAGGTGGCTGATTCACTTACGGGAATCAGTAGCTTACCCGGGCCGCATACCCCATAGCGTACCCCGAGTGCTTGGATTCAACATCGGATCGAGAAGATGGCCCATCGGACTCAAATTGAAATTCCAATCACGCCGCGCGCCATTCACCCGACCAGGAGCCGCAATCCGCCCACTCCGGCGGCACGCTCCGACTCTGATACACCGGCTGGCACGCGCCCGGCATCTCAGCTGCCCTCGAATAGTCTCGGCCATCTGCTGACAGGCGAGCCTTAGATTTTCGGGACCGACAACATCTAACGCTTCCGACATATTCGTCGCCATACGGCAGATTTAACCTAAATTCACAATGACGCCTACATCTGCCGAAAAAGATGAGCGTGCGATTCGCTGACATTTAACTTTTCTTCGCGGCCCTTAAGTTTTAGGTTGATATGTCCAAACATATCTCTCGAGACGCCTGCGATCGCGTTAGCGTTAACGATGGTCGAGCGGTGAACTTGCCAAAATACTGAAGGGTCAAGTTCATTGCGCAGTTCATTCAGAGGCTTTCTAATGAGTGCCTCGCACGTTGCGATGACCACCCGGGTGTATTTCGCGTCCGCCTGGAAATACACTACCTCGTCCACAGTGATTAGCTGCATTAGGTGTCCGACCGATGCATTTATCCAACGCAGATACTTGCGCGGCTCGGCGTTTCTAATCAGTTCGCGGAGCAGTCCTTCGAGATTTTGCGGGGTTGAGCCCAAACGTTGCCTGACACGATCGACCGCTAATCGCAAACGCGCACGCTCCAGAGGCTTCAAGACGTAGTCCAGCGCGCCGGTTTCGAAGGCGGCAACGGCATACGCGTCATAGGCCGTCACAAATACAATGTGGCAGCGTCCCTGCGCCTGATGTGCGATTTCCAAACCGGTCATTCCCGGCATCTGAATGTCGAGGAACATCAGATCAGGCGCATGTTTTTCCAGCAGTTGCAATGCTTCGATCCCGGTGCCGGCCTCTCCTATCACGAGAAGTTCGGGCCACAGCTCGCTCAACCGCTGCCGCAGTTCATCGCGCAACGCCTTTTCGTCCTCCGCGATAATTGCGGTCGGTGGGCTCATTGACATTCAGCAGCGAGCGCTCTTGAGCTCAATGAGGAGAGAACGGATATTGCTGCCGCTGATGTTCTCGACCTCGTGCGTCACCGCATTGCTCCAGAATACCGCACCGACCGGATCACTGTGGACCTCAACTTTGCCGTCCGGCGTTTTGATGCGGACTTTGCCGGTCGACAGGAGGACGGTGAGATGTGCCGGATGCGAATGCATTCCATCACCACAGACTCCCATACCCGGACGGCCGCTGTATTCGAGCACGCGCAACTTATCGTTCTCAAATGCAACGCGATAGTTCTGCGGTTGGCTCTGAACGGCATCTTGGGCGCCCGAGTCTTCTGTGATGACGAGCATGGGCAGCAGCGCAAGTAAGGCCCGGCGCAAGCCATCGGGTTGTTCGGGGTTCATTGAATGCTCCTTATGGTTCGGCGATCAACGTTATCTCCAGCACGGTCTTTGTCGATGGATCTCGTTTGACGGTAAAAGCCTCGCCGTGCACGCTTTGTAAGCGAGTTCGCAGAACTTGCTCGAAATCAAGAGACGCTTCGCGAAGGCCACTCAAGGTCAGTGTGACGCGGCCATTGGCAGCCTGGGTTGTCAACAGTGAGTTCGAGCCATCGGCTCCCAGCGCCAAGAGGGGCAGCATCAACAGGCTCGGGAACTGCGCCTGCAAAGCTCCGTGTTGTAACTCCTCGATGCTCCAGCCAGAGCCCGATCCGCGCTCTTCCTGCAATCTTACATAGGCGCGCGCCAGGCGCAATTCGGCTTCTACCGTGGATATGGGTTCGCGCAGACCAGGCATTGCGCAGCGCAGAAACTCAACCAGCATTTCCAACAGGCGCTCAGCCCGCTCAGGCTCATTGCGGTAGCGCTTTTCCAGTTCACCCATCGAATTCAGTAACAGAGCGGGATCCACTTGTCTTTGCAATGCCTGGAGTCGGGCCTCATCAAGGATTGCCTGGGTATGATTGCGAGCGACCGCAGTCGCGTGCAACAAGGAGCGCATACGCTCGCGTCGCAGCGTCAATGAGTAGGCCATCATCAGCAGGCCGCCGTAAAACAAATTGATCCAAAGGTTGTATACCGCGAGCGACATCGTGGGTGGATGAAGCGGGATTTGCCCGGCCCCGTGCGTTGTCAATGCAGCCGCGTCCGGCAGGAATTCGCGAATCCACGTCTGCACGCGGATACTAAGTAAAGGCTGCCCGATGGCCGAAATCACCGCGACCGTTAGCCACCCGAGCAGTGAGCCGCGAATCTTGTGCTGGCGCACAGCGCGATCAGCCACCCACACAAAAATGCATCCCACTAGACACCACACGGGAGTCAACCACTTCGTCAGCCACCACAACAGCATACTTGCCGTGGCCCAGGCCTCGCCGGGTGTAAATGCCAGTTGCTCGACGACTGTCATGGCGATGCCCCAGGCCGTACCCCAGGCGAGAATCCGCCGACGGCGCGTGCTCGATTCGCCGATCACTGTGGCGGCACCAGATGACAGGGCAACCTCAGTGTGGCGCGCACGCCTGTCGGTGTGTTGGCCTCGACCCGCAAAGACCCGAGCGCGCCATACAAAGTCGAAAGGCGTGAACACACATTGCTGAGCCCGATTCCGGTGCCGCTGCCGGAGCCCGGATTAAAGCCTGCCCCGGTGTCGGTGACACTAAGAACAAGCTGATGCTCGACTTCATGCGCGAGGATCGCGATTTCTCCGCCGTATTGCGCGGGTGATATGCCGTGCTTAACCGCATTCTCGACCAGCGTGGCCAGCGCCAGCGGGGGGACTCGAGCGCGCCGCAAGTCCAGCGGGACGTCGATTGCGACGTGCAGGCGCCCGCCCATGCGCATTTCGACAACCTCAAGATAAGCTCGCATCAAGTCAATCTCTTCCCCGAGTGATACCTCGCTGCACTCGAGCATCGGCGCCATGCGACGCAAGTAATCGATAAAGCTCGCGAGCATGCGCGCGCCGGCCTCGGGCTCAGTACGCTGCAGCCAGCGCAGTGTCGCCAAGGTATTGAATAGGAAGTGAGGCTCAATCTGGCTCCTCAGCGCAGCCAGCCGCGTATTGGTCAGCAGATGTTCGGTGTTCAAGCGGCGCAATGTTTCGTTACGCAATTGTTCATTTGCGTCGGAAGACATGCGCCACAGATAAAACATTGCGGATACCCCGAGTGCCACTGCACTCCAACGCAATGCGTGCGCGGTGAGGGAGCTGCTGCCGTCAAGTTGGCCGTATAACCGGCCGACAATCAATTCGCCGCTTACCGCGCCGATGACCACGCCAACTGCCAACAATACCGCCCGTAGTTGCAGCGACTCGGTACGCACCAGGGCCGTTGCACTGATCGCGGCGGCGATAAGTACAGTCACAATCAGGCGATCGCGAAAAATGAACAGCCAGCCCTCCAGCACTTCCTCCACCGGCCAATTGCGCCAAACAAAGGGTTGCGCGAAATACTGTAGCGACAACGCAAACGCGATCACAGCGCCGAGACCTAAAGCAGTTCCCAACCGAGCGCCCGCCGTTGCCGCCGGCAGTGCGCTCGGCCTCACATCCAACTTCGTGGGAATGATTGACAAAGCAAGATGGCCACGCTGGGATTGCTTTCTCCCAACACTCTCAACGAAACCGCAACGCAGAGCAAGTCCCCTGCCGTGCGCACGAATCGCAGCGCCATGGATTGCCGATGCGCCGTGACCGATTCGTGTCCGGATTGAAGGACTTCATACTCGAAAAGCGTCTGCTCGTCGCAAACTCAAGCGCTGATTTGGCCTTTCTTGGCCTAATGACATCAAAGAGGCCGACTCCGGTACCACTGCAAGAGGATCATCATGTTTCGCTCAATCGGATCTGTGACGGTTCTGGCTCTGCTCATGGTCGGGTGCGGGGGCGGGGGCGGTGACTCAGGTTCGCCACCTCCGCCGCCACCCCGTTACACGGTGGGAGGCACGGTATCGGGGCTGGTGGGCTCAGGTTTGACACTTGAAATTTGTTCAGGAAGTAGACAGAAGGGTTCTTGCCACAGTCCGCTCCAGGTCGGTGCCAACGGCGCGTTCATCCTGGACTCTGTTTATCCCGCGGGATACTCGGGCCCCGATTACGTCCTCATTACCAACCAGCCTAATTTTCCTCCGCAGTGGTGCGTAATCAATGACGCGGCAGTCAGGATTCACGCCAGCGTCACAGTGACCTGTGCGACATTCCTCTATGTCACAAATGCCGCGGACAATACGCTCTCGGCGTATAGCGTTGACGCGACCACCGGCGCGCTCACAGTCATCGACACACCGATTGCCACGGGCGCCTCCCCTCACACAATTTTTGGTTTCAAAAACCCTGCCAGCGGATATGTCTTCGTCGGCAATGAGGACAGCAATGACGTTTCCGCCTTTACCGTCAACAACACAACTGGCGCATTGACCGCCGCTCCCGGCTCCCCCTTTGCCGCCGGTACCGACCCCCAGGCCATGGCCCTCTATGGATCGTCTCTGTACGTTGCGAATGCCGGCTCTGACAACGTTTCCGCCTACACCATCGATCCGAACACCGGAGCACTGACCGGGACCTCTACAAGTGCCTCGGGCAAGAACCCGACGTCGATTGTCAATAGTTACGGATATATCTACGTGGCGAACCACGGTGGCTCGAACGACATTTCGGCATTTTTTACAGACCTGACCCCAGTGTCCGGATCACCGTTTCCCGCTGGCGGCAATCCGCTTAGTCTGGCGCTCTGGGGCGGCAAATTTCTCTACACGGCAAACCCCGACGCCACGAACCCAAGCATATCGGGCTTCAGTATCGACCCGGCCAGCGGAACATTGACGCCGCTCAGCGGCTCTCCATTTCCCTTACCGGTAAGCCATTACATCACCACGACCGGTAACTACCTGTATGTCACGTCGGGCGCGAACGTCGTCGGCTATAGCATCGACGCGAAAACAGGTGCCCTTACTGCGCTTGCGGGATTCCCGGTCAGTGCCGGCGCGAACGCCTATTCAATAACCATCGATCCCACCAACCAGTTCCTCTATGTCACCAATGACGGCGCGGCGAATGTTAGTGGCTTCACACTGAACGCCTCGACGGGCGCACTGACCCCTATGGCCGGCTCACCCTTTCCGGCAGGTAACCACCCGGAATTCATCGCGACGTTTTGAAACCCCGGAGAAACTCAAATGGAACCGCACACCATTCACGAACAGCCTGCCTGGCTCGGAGCCTGGCTCCAGCTTGGCCTGGGCTAGGTCGATGCGGCTCACCGGCCCTTCACATCTCAGGACTCAAGGAGAACGACATGAAGATCAAACGTAGTCCATTCCAGATTATTGCCTTCTTTTCCGCCGTACTGATTGGCCTCGCCCTGCTTATGCCGGCGCGCGCCTTCGCGACCGGCAGCGCCGATAGCATCGAGCGTTGGAATATCGCCATGACCGATTTCTCGGCTGGCCTGCCGCTATTTGCTCTG
>Ga0066709_100003127_pt1 | contig 12522 bp, 11 predicted proteins | sample GraSoiAngelo_158_FD_79665 | JGI IMG/M metagenome (GOLD analysis project Ga0066709, IMG submission 79665) | Grasslands soil microbial communities from the Angelo Coastal Reserve, California, USA - 14_1009_16_30cm | ecosystem: Environmental > Terrestrial > Soil > Grasslands | place: USA... | reverse complement strand
TGTTTGCGTGTGCGTGGACCAGGCGGGAGTCGAACCCGCAGCCGTCTCCTTGCAAGGGAGCCGTCGCTTCCGTTCGCAACTGGCCCATGAGTCGCGGGAGCGGGAATCGAACCCGCGTGCAAGGCGTATGAGACCTCGCTGATCCCAGATCCCCCGCAGTGCGATACCTCCAGCCGCCTGCGTGTCGTGCAGGTGCGCTACCGCTTGCGCCACGCGTCGACGTTGTGGTCCCAGGAGCGCTCGAATCTCCTCCTGCCGGACTTCAACCGGCCGCTCCACCGTCAGAGCTTCAGGACCGTGGGCCTGCTCGAGAACCGAGCGATCGAAGGCGCACGCCCTTGCGGGTATTCACGTGACAGGTGAAGGAACCCTCGTTCTTCGCATCGAGCAGACAGAGTGGGCGAAGGGAGTTGAACCCTCGCCTTCGGTGTGGGGAACCGACGTGCTGTCCGTTGACACCACGCCCACTGGGTTGCGATGGCCGCCCTGCGTCAGTCCCCTGCGGGAGCTGACCCGCGACGGCCGTCGCGAGGTTCAGGTCCCCTTGTAGTTGAGAACCTGGTGCAGCGTGTGGCGGATCTCGACGAGGTCGGCTTGGTCGGCCATGACCTGATCGATGTCCTTGTAGGCCGAGGGGATCTCGTCCACCAGTGCGCCGGCCCGCTTGTCGAGCCAGACCTTGCCGGCCATCTGCTCGGCGAGGTCTGCGGCGGTGAACAGCTTCTTGGCCCGAGTACGGCTGTGCCGGCGACCGGCGCCGTGGCTGCACGACATCCAGCTGGCCTCGTTACCCTTGCCCGCCACGATGTAGCTGCGCGTGCCCATCGAGCCGGGGATGACACCGAGGTCACCGGTGTCCGCCTTGATCGCACCCTTGCGGGTGATCCACAGCTCGGCGCCGTTATGGACCTCGCGCTGGGTGAAGTTGTGATGGCAGTTGATGCGCTGCGTCTCCCGGCCGTGGCCGATGAACGCAAACACCTCGCGCATCGCGTTGTCCATCATCTGATCGCGATTCGCACGGGCATAGTCCTGGGCCCACAGCATGTCGCCGATGTAGGCCTGGAACTCGGGCGTGCCCTCCATGAAGTACGCCAGGTCAGGATCCTCCAGACGCAGCTGCAGGTCCTTGGCGAGCCGACGTGCCTTCGCGATGTGCATCTGCGCGAGCTGGTTGCCGATGCCCCGGCTGCCCGAGTGCAGCACCACCCACACCCGGTCCCGCTCGTCGATGCACAGCTCGAAGAAGTGGTTGCCGGAGCCGAGGGTGCCGAACTGCTTGGTCACCTTCACCGCCTGCTTGTCGGCCAGCTCGGTCGCCGGCTTGTGCTGCGCCAGCCACTCGTCGGCGTTGCGAGCCGCCACGTCGTGGCCCTGGCCGACACCAGCGGGGATTGCCCTGCCGATGCGGCCAAGCAACGGCTCGAGCGCATCGGGCAGCTGGTCCTCGATGACGTTGAGCTCGGCGGCGACCATGCCGCAACCGATGTCGACACCGACCGCGGCGGGGATCACGGCGCCCTTGGTCGGGATCACCGAGCCGACCGTTGCGCCGATACCGATGTGTGCGTCGGGCATGAGAGCGGCATGGCCCTCCACGATCGGGAGGCGAGCGGCCTTCTCAGCCTGGCGGATGGTCCCCGGGTCGATGTCGCTCGCCCAGGAGATGAGCTTGTCGTTCACGTTGGTGGGCATGTCACCTCCTCCTTGCTCTTGTTGGTGTGGTGTGGTCGGCGGGAGTCGAACCCGCATCACAAGCATGGCGTGCTCGCATCCTCGCCGTTGGACGACGACCACGTGGTCTGCGATCCGTGAACCTGGAACGAGGCGTGCCGGATGATGCCGGTCTGCAGCCCCGTGCCTCGATCCTCGGCCACCGGGCGATGCGCTGCCAGAGGAGGACTCGAACCCCCACAGTCGGAGTAACAATCCGACGTCCTTCCGGTTAGACGATCTGGCATCGACCGGCTGGTCTCGCCTGCGCTTCGCTGGCTCGCTCGCCGGTTCGTACCGCGACGGGGAGTCGAACCCCGGCTTCCGGGTTGAGGGCCCGGCGTCGTGTCCGTTGGACTACCGCGGCATGGAGGAAGCGGTGGGACTCGCGCCCACAAAGCCCTCGCGACCCCTACCTGTTTTCGGGACAGGCTCCTCATTTGGCCGGATCCCTTCCGTGATGGGGCCCTCGGTGGGAGTAGCACCCACGGCCTCGTCCGTACCGGGGACGCGCTCTGGCTCGCTGAGCTACAAGGGCCTGATCTATGACATCACGCCTCGCCGGCACGACTCGAACGTGCGACCCCGCCTTCGGAGGGCGGTGCTCTCGTCCACTGAGCTACGGCGAGCTGAGCGCCGACGGCAGGGGTCGAACCCGCACTCTCCGGTTTCGTAGACCGGTACCTTCTCCATTCGGCCACGTCGACATGGCGCCACCGACGGGACTTGAACCCGTGACCTTCTGCTCGACAGGCAGCTGCTCTAGCCGGCTGAGCTACGGCGGCGTGGTGCGCGCCCTGGGCCTCGAACCCAGTCTTGTCCGGGGTAAGAGCCCGGTGCCCTACCGGTCAGGCGTGACGCGCGCGGTGGGCCGGAGGGAATCGAACCCCCTGTGTCGGAAGACGGCTGGTCTACAGCCAGCTGCGCCCCATGGCGCGACCGACCCATGTCGAAGCCAGGTGGCGCTGGCCTCGACGACGATGTCTCTGCAGTTGTCAAGGTGCTGGTGTCCGACTGATAGCCAGGCGCGTTGAAGCAGGCTCGGAAGGAGTCGAACCTCCGGCCGTCGGTTTTGGAGACCGCGACACCACCGTGACTCAAGCCCAAGTGAGATCGCGGCATGACGTTGTGCGCGGCTACGGGCGGAGCGCCGGCGAGATCGGCGAGAAGTGCTGCGTCTTACCAGCGCACGACAGGCCTGCCGGCATCGGCAGAGTCCCGTCGTCCCGGCTTCATCTCATGATCGAGATATGTGCCGGGCGAGCACGCGGACGCGCCGAAGCTCGACAGGGCCTGACCCTGGACCGTTCGTTCGGCGGTGAAGATGCGTGCCATAGGAACGATGATGATCGGCTCTTCGCCGCTCCGTGTCAACCGCTTATCGCGGTGGGGGGACGCGCTGCTGCTGAGTCCGGCCGAAACAGTCAGATGAGCTCGGCCTCGAGCGCCCTTGCGCGGCGGGAAGTGTTCAAGCTTCGTCACGTCATGACAGAGCGATGTTACGGAGATGGGTCGATCTATCGGCGGTCGGTCGACGGCCGATGGTACGGCGCCCTCGGAGTGGGCCGTGAGGGACTCGACCCCCGCCCCTTGCGCGTCATCTATGTGAAGCGCAGTCCAGCATGTATCCGTGGACATCCCGAACACTTCCGCGTACCAGGCCGCGCTGCGTTCGGGATCGCAAACAGAGAGGTTCACCTCGATGCGACCGGTGATGGCAGGCACACTGGCAGTCTTTCAGCGCAGTCACGACGGTGCCCCGGTTGACGCGTCCAGTGCCCCCACGCGCCGGCTACGTGAGGCACCGGGGTGCATCGATTGATCCGCCAACCTGGAGTGCCCGGGTCGTTCACGATCGAGGTGGTCGATCCGAGCAGCGCCGGACTGTTCGCGCTGAATCGAAAATTCGGAGCGTCGGACCCGACCCTGAGGGATCATCCCGCAGTGACCTCCTTGACCTGCTATCTGACGACGTCGTGCTGACGTCGCGCCTCGAGGTTCGTCTCCCGAGAGGATCAGACCGGGCTCGGTTCGTGGAGCTCTTCTGCGATGCAGACTTCATGGTCTTCTCGGCGGGCGTGCTCACGACAGACACGGCGCACGACCGTTTCGACGAGATGCTCGCGAGAGGCGCAGAGCTTTCCTTCGCGAAGCAGCCCGTGATCGAGCGGTCGACGGGAATCATCGTCGGCTACGCCGGTGTGAACTGGTTCGACTTCGAGGGTCGTCGACGTCTCGAGTTCGGCTACCGGCTCGTCCCCGAAGCGCGCGGCATGGGCTACGCCACCGAGGCCAGCCGAGCAGTGCTCGCCAAAGCGGCGGACGACTTCCGCGGCGAGATCCTGATGATGATCGATCCAACCAACCATGCGTCGCAGAACGTTGCGCGCAAGCTCGAATTCACCTTCTGGAAGCAGGCGATCGTGGATGGCTACCTCGACAACATCTACCGGCGGCATATCGACTCGGCAGTGCCGTGGCACCCGAGCAACGATCACCTCCCCTGTCCCCAAACCCCGGCTGACGGCGATTCGCGATGAGGGGACGCTGGGCTGCGCCCTGCGATGACCTCGACGAGAAGGAAATGGATAGATCGGTCGACACCCGCGCCGTACGGTTTGGTGCATGCGCCGTTCGCCCGCCCCCAATGACCTTGACGGTTGGGTGAGCCAGCTGGGGATCTCGTCCTGTCGTCAGCGGGCGAAAGCTCACCTCCTGATGTCCGGACCTCCCGCGTTGCCTGCGCTCCGCCGCGGTCTCCGGCATCCAAAGGCGATCGTGAGGCAGCAGTGCGTGAGGATCTTCGACCAGCTTGTGGACGAGGCCTCACTCCCTGACCTGGTCGTTGCGCTCGACGACGAGGATCCAGGAGTCTGCGCTCGGGCGCTTCACGCGCTGGCGTGCGATCGCTGCAAACAGGATGCATGCCGTCCCGGTGAGGAGCTCTGGGTGCCGAGAGCGCTGGACTTCCTCCGGAACCACCCCAACCCAGACATCCGCGCCGCGGCCATCGATGCCCTAGGCAAGGTGGTGAGAAACCGGCCGGATGTCGTCGCTGCCCTCATCACCGCATCCGAAACCGAACGCAACATCGGTCTTCGGAGCATGGCGCGGCGGCGCGCTCTCGCCTGATCAAGAGCCCTTCAGCTCGGTCTGTCCCGGACCGCCGGGCGGTGACGCTCGGGATCGTGCCCGATCGGCATGGTCAATACCGGGCCCAGCTGCGAACGAGCTTCCAAGTGCCACGTAGGACGCGCCCGCCCGCAAGTGCACCGCTCCTGACGCGGCGGCCGCGCCACCGACCCTTGTCGTCGACGGCCTCGCTGTCGAACCGCTCGTCCCGCAACCGGCGGCAACGACGAGCAACACCACGGCGCCACACGCCGCCACGACGCCTCTCGATCGCCGGCACACGGTCTGCGTCACCCACGCCATCCCCACCCGAGGGTACAACGCGGCCGTCGGGCCAAAGGGTCGCGTCAATCGCCCCGTTGTCGATCTGCGCAGGGTTGGGCCAAGGTTCGCACCGAACTGCCAATCCGCGCTCGCGGATCAGCCGCGACGACCATGACTTCATCATCTTCCTGACCGAGCGAGCGACAACAAATGACGAGCCGCGGTGCGTCCTCTACTTCGAGGTGGCAGACGTCGACATCGAGCACGAGCGGCTCATCGACAGCGACGTCGAGGTGGTCCACGCGCCGCGCGAGAACCCTTGGGGTTACGGGCCGGAGTTTGTGACCCAGACGGCCATGCCATCCGGCTATGGGACTCGCGGAGCGTGAAGTAGCGCATTGCCGCCGCTCGGCGCTGGTGATTGGCGTTCGCTAACCCATGAGAATTGCCGACGGGCACACGATCGGGCCCTCGACTTCTTCCTCGGGAAGAGGTAGCTCTGCGGAGCCTGCACCCGTGAACGGCCGAGGACGTCGAGGATACCGGGAACCCGCACTGCCGCCACGGCCTCGATGAAGCAGGAGACCGTGGACCGGATCCGGTACGGCATCAAGAGCCGCCTGCACTACCGGCGCTTCGCAGAACCGCTCCCACGTGAACTCGTCTGGCAACTCGATCTCGAGGACGGCTCCCCAGCCGTGGTAGTGCCAGTTCCAGTCGGTGGCTCCTTCGAGTTGCGCGGCGTAGAGGAGAGAGTCGCCGTAGCTCTCGGCCCACGACCGCGCTGAGAACCTCGCATCGAAGACCTCGATCGAGAACCACTCGCCCACGGCGCGAGCCTAGATCCCGTCAGGTCGGAGATGTCGGCGGAATCTCGGCGACGGTGTGTCGTCTGTCGACCACAAGAACCGTCACCATTGCTCACTTCTGGCATTCCGAACGGTGAGAAGCCCGAGTGTCCTCGACGCTCGACCCACGAGGAGCGGAGGCGGGTTGTAGTCACGGGGTTCTTCTTAGGATCGGTTGGGCGTTCGGGCTCGACGGTACGTGAGGCCGCGGCCCAGCCGGACGGCTGGCGTTAGTCGATGGCGGCGCGGGTGAACACTCGGGTCGACAGCGCGAGCACGCCGATGGCGAACATGGCGACGACGAGAAGGCTGAGGGTGGCCATGGCGGTGGTGTTGGTCATGCCCCAGATGTCGTGCAGGCCGTGGCCGTTGTGGTCCACGAGCCCGTAGCGCAACAGCGCCAGCGCGTGGGTGACGGGGAGGAGCTTGGCGATGGCGGTCAGTCCGGCGGGCATGGCGCTGATCGGAAAGAAGCTACCGGCCAGGAACCAAGGCAAAAGCGCGACGGGCGGGGCGGCGCCGACGTACTCCTCCTGTTTCTTGATGCGGGCAGCGAGAATCTCCGCCAGGCCATGCATGAACGTTGCCAGGCCGACGACTGCCGCGGCGGCCCACAGCCAGCCCGCGACGTCCGTGGTGAACGTCGCTCCGCGAGCCAGGGAGGCACCCAACAGCGCGATCACTTGGAACAGGCTCACCGCGAGGGCGACGGTCAGGTTGCCGAGCACCATCAACGAGCGGGGGGCGGGGGCGGCCAGCAGGTCACGTTGAGCGCCGCTATCGCGGTCCACGATCATCCCGATCCCGCCAAGGATGCAGCTGAGCGGAACGAGCAGGCCGATCGTGCCGACGGCAACGAAGCTCTGGTAGTCGATCCCCGAGGTCGCGGGGATGGACTTGGCGAGTGCCGGCGCGAGCACATCGGCGAACAGGATCGGGGTGAGGAGCGGGACGAGGATCTCGCGTGGGGTATGGGCGCTGAGTACGAACCGGCGGCCGGTCAGGGTGGAGAACACCGACCGCCAGGCCGGACGAGTGACAGCGGTGTCGGTCGTGGGTCGGAGGTCGACGGGCGGTGCAGTGATAGTCGTGGTCATCGGGTTCCTTGGGTCACGCGGCGGCCGCGAGCCGGCCGCCTGTCAGGTTGAGGTACACGTCGTCGAGGGAAGGCGGTCTTGTGGTCGTGGCGATCACGGCGGCGCCGAAGTCATCAACGGCGGCGAACACGTCGGCTGCAGGGATGCCGCGCAACGGCAGTGTCAGGGTTGAGCCCAAAGCGAAGGCGCCATCGCCGATCACGGAGCGTTGGCGCAGGAAGGAGAGCAGCGGCTCGCCCGGAGCATCGACGCGCAGTTCGACGATCTCGTGGCCGAGCTCGTCCAGCAGCGCTTGGGGCTTGCCGAGGGCGACGATGCGTCCTTCGTGGACGATGGCGACGCGGTCACAGAGCCGTTCGGCTTCGTCCAGGTAGTGGGTGGTCAGCACGATCGTCATATCGCCCGCGTCGCGCAGCGCGCCGATCACGTCGAGCAGCTCGTGACGGATCCTCGGGTCGAGCCCGACGGTCGGCTCGTCCAAGAACAGGACTCTCGGCCGGGAGACGAGCGACCGGGCGATCTCGAGCCGGCGACGTTGCCCGCCGCTGTAGGTGTCGACCGTGCGTTGCAGCAGATCACCCAACCCGAACCGGGTGGCGACTTCACCGATGCGTGATCCGATCTCGCCGCGGGGGACACCCCATAGGCGGGCGTGGATCTCCAGATTGCGTTCACCGGTGAGCGCGCGGTCCACGACCGGGTCTTGGAACACGACCGCGCTCGCCGCCCGCACACCGATCGGGTCCGTAACGACATCGGACCCCGCGACCCGGGCGGTACCGCTGGTGGGCGACACCGTCGTGGTCAGCATCCCGATCGTCGTCGACTTCCCCGCCCCGTTCGGGCCGAGGAGCCCGAAGACCTCGCCTTGGGCGACTTCAAAGCTCAAGCCCTTCACGGCCTCGACGCCACCGGCGTAGACCTTGGTCAACCCGGTTACTTCGATCGCTGGTCGTCTTCCGTTCGAGCCCGACATCATCAACTCGCTCCGTTCCGTTCGTGCATCGCGGTCGGATGCATCCATGAGTAAGGACGAGATGGCGGCGGCGAACGTGACACGACGGAGCTGTCACATTCCGGCTGCCTACTTCGTCGTATCTCTAGACAAGCGATGCTGGAGGACTGATGACCGACCCACACGACCAGGAGTTCCGCGACGCGTGGCTGGAACACCGTGCATACGTCGTCGATCTCGCCTTCCGGATGCTGGGCAACATCCAAGACGCCGAAGACGTCGTCCAAGATGCGTTCGGTCGCCTGCTAACCAACGATGTGGACAGCATCGACGACGTGCGCGGCTGGCTCGTCGTGGTCGTGAGCCGCTTGTGCCTCGATCAGCTCCGATCGGCGCGTGTTCGCCACGCATCCAACACCGCCAGCGTCGATGACCACTCGGACGGGATGCCCGCACCGGCGATTTCCGATCCGGCCGATCGGGTGACGTTGGACGACAGCATCCGCATGGCCTTGCTCGTCGTGCTGCAACAGCTCACGCCGGCGGAACGCGCCGTATTCGTACTGCACGATCTCTTCCAGTTCTCCTTCGATGCCGTCGGTGAGATCGTCGGGCGCAGTACAGCCGCGTGCCGCCAGCTCGCCAGCCGGGCCCGCAAACGCATCGAAGCCGAGACCGGGCCCGACCGTTTCCAACCCGACGCCCGAGATCAACACCGCGTCGCCCAGCGGTTCATCGCCGCCTGCGCCGGCGGCGATCTCAGTGCCCTGCTCGAACTGCTCGATCCCGACGCTGTCGGCGATGTCGACCTCGGCATCGGCGGCAGAGCGGGCCGAGCGCTGCACGGTCACCTGGTGATCGGCCGCAACCTGCTCAAGTTCTGGGGTCCCGCCCGCGGCCGAACGCTCGTCTCCCAACCGGTCAATGGGTATCCAGGTGTGCTGGCGTTCCAGGACCGCCAACTCGTCGGCATCCTGCAACTCAAGGCGCGTGACGGGATCATCCACGACCTGCACGCCATCGCCGACCCAGCCAAGCTCGCCTTCGTCAGCCTGCAGCTCACCTCCGCCGATCGCGGCGACTGAGGTGAGCGAAAGCCTCAGGAGCTCGCTCGTATCGCCGCGGAGGATCAGGCGCTCGCCATTCGCCGTCGGTCGGCCACACCCGGACCACTCCGTCCGTCTGAGACGGGGCGTCCCATCCCCTACATCGACCAGGTGGCTCTGGACCTCTCTGGGTACAACGCCCACAGGCTCGCCTGGACCGGAGCCGCGACCGAGCACTACGACAAGGACTTCGGCCGCGAGCGTGCGCCCCAAATTACGAGACAACGAGGCGGTAACCGAAGTCGAGCGCGTCGAGCTCGAGGAGGTGGCGGTTGCGTCGGCGCCACGCCCCTGATCGCAGGTCCGCCTCGAGCCGGTCGAGCCCGGGCGCAAGCACCGCTGCGTCCAGCAAGGCAAGAGCGGAGATCGACGCGCGGACCCCCGGATCGAGGTACGCGTGGGGTCGCCGCCAATAGGCGCAGAAGAACCCGTCCGTGCAGTCGAAGGGTACGGGGACAACCTCGACACGCATCGGTTTGATCACTGCGCAAACTTGGGAGAGGCCCGAGAACAACGTCCCGCGGAACTGCGCGTATGGCAGGTAGTCGCGGGTAAGCCAGAAGTTGTCCAGCCACTCGTCGCCTTGATCGAAAGTGAGGATCACTTGCCGTCGCGCGACACGCTCGAGCTCGCGCAGACCCGTGGCCGAGTCCTGCCAGTGATGAACGGTGAACGTCGCGAGCGCAGCATCGAAGCACTGATCGGGGAACGGGAGCGCCTCGGCAACTGCTTGCACTACCGGCGCGGCATCGACGGCCCGCTGATCGATCATGACCGGCGATGGTTCGACCGCGACTACCTGGCGATCGATGGGTTCGTAGGCGCCCGCACCCCCTCCAACGTTCACCACGGTGTAGGCGTCACCGAGCGCACGTTCGATCTGTCGCGTGATGCGAGGATCAGGCACGCGGTGGCGTGCGTAGACCTGCCCGACCGTATCGTAGCGATGGGCCACCAAAGGAGTATTGCCCGAGGTCGCAAGACATGGCACTCCAAGGAGGCCGCGAGATCCGACCACGAGGGCGAGGCTCGACATCGGTTCTTGTCCAGGGATGGGCTCTCGTCGTCCTAGTGATCGGCGCACAGGCCGGTCACGCGATCAGGTCTCGCCGGAGGCACGCGGGTTCGCGCCTCGGCGACTGAGGAGACCGTCGACTCGCTGATACATCAGCGCCGAGCTGAAGTTCGGGCGCGTCAGTCGCCGATGAACCAGAGGTAGAGATGGACTTCGTCGCGGCAGTGCTCCGCCATCACGCGAAGGCGGTCAAGCCCGCGACGCTCGACTGAAGTCAGGTCGATGTCCGCTCAGCCGGTCAAGGTCGGCCAGCAGGTCGGACATCTGCAACGCGTACAGGTTGCCCGATCAGCGAGCGCCGCGTCCGCCTCGCCCGGAGGAGCGGGCGGGACCACGGTCACCGCGTAATCGACACGCTCGGCCCGCAGGCCTCGCATCTTCTTGCGGCTGCTGCTCTTGCCCGCCACCGCTCCATAGTGCCCGATGCGGCGCGACCTAGCGGCAGCTCGGTACTCCGTCGGGGTGTGCGCGTACCGCCGCGTGCTCGCATCGCGCGATGAGCCAGAACCGTCGATCTGCGCTGGCGGCTACCCGAGTACCCCGACGAGGTGGATGTCGTTGGGTTCGTGTTCGAACAGCGCGGGGTGCACGGGATCGGCTAATCAGCATCCGCGGGAGAGGTAGAAACCGACGGCCGACGCTGTGGGCGTCGCGGAAACGTATAGGTGAAGCGCGCTGCTCTCTCGCGCGAGGTGGCCCGCCGCATCCCACAACGCGGAGGCAACGCCGTGGCGTCGATCGGCACGGTTGACATCCAAGTACGCGAACCACGCCAGCGGCGGCTCGAAGGATGGTGCCACGACGGCTACGCCGGCGACGCGCTCGCCGTTGAAGGCGCCGAGCACGACGCCAGCATGTTCGTCAACGACGGAGGCGCAGAACTGCACCCTCGCGGCGACGCTGTGGAACCCGTCACCAACAGGATCGAGCGGTGGGATATCGCTCATCGTGACCGGCCGCTCGACGAGGCGACCCTCGACGACCGCGTACTCGCCATCTACGTGCTCCGAGCGGTCGATGGCACCAACGACCTCTCGTAGGCCTGTGAGCCCGATCCGTCGGATGGAGATCACGCACTCAGGCTGCCAGCTCCCCGACCAGCCTGCTTCGCACCACCCGCCGAGTTCATGATCGGTCGAGGACCTGGCGGCGGCGCGTCCCACGCAGAGCACGCAGACTGTTGGTCGATGGCCGAGATGCCCCAGACCCGTTACGCGAAGAGCGGCGAGGTCCACATCGCCTACCAGGTCTTCGGCGCGGGACCACCGGACGTGGTCTATGTGCCTGGGCTGCTCTCCCATCTCGACCTCACCTGGGAGGATCGGTTGCTGAGCCGGTTCTTTACCCGGCTCGCCTCGTTCAGCCGGGTCATCCTGTTCGACAAGCGAGGGACGGGCCTGTCCGATCGGGACGTGGGCATGCCCACGTTGGAGCAACGCATGGAAGACCTCCACGCAGTCATGGAGGCGGTGGGCTCCGAGCGCGCCGCCATCTTCGGCTACTCCGACGGGGGTGCCATGAGCATCCTCTTCGCCGCCACCTACCCCCGTCAGACCTCGGCCCTGGTGTTGTGCATGACGACCCCAAGTGCTGTGGGCGACATCGACTTTCCCTGCGGCGACGACATCGAGGCCATGAGCGCCGAGCTGGTCCGCCTGGCCGACGAGGCGTGGGGTGAGGGCGCGACACTGCGCTACTTCGGGGCGAGCGTGGCTCACGAGCCCTGGGCGCGCCAGCTCTGGGGCCGCTGGGAGCGTCTCTCGGTCAGCCCGAGCGGGGCCAGGGCGCTGGTCGAGATGGACACCCAGATCGACGTGCGTCCCGTGCTGTCGGCGGTCGCGGCGCCCACCCTCGTGATCCACCGCAGCGACGACCACGCCATCCCGCGGGCCTGCGGGCGCTACCTCGCCGAGCACATCGACGGCGCCCGCTACTGGGAGCAGCCCGGCGAACATCTGCTCGGGCTGGGCGATGCCGATGCGCTTCTCGACGAGGTGGAGGAGTTCCTCACCGGCGTCCGATCGGTTCCTGAGCCCGACCGCATGCTGGCCACCGTCCTGTTCACCGACATCGTGGGCTCCACCGAGCGCGCGACGGCGCTGGGTGACAAGCGTTGGCGAGAGCTGCTCGACGCCCACCACCGCGCGGTCAGGCGCGAGCTTGACCGCTTCCGGGGCCAGGAGATCGACACCGCGGGCGACGGCTTCTTTGCGACCTTTGACGGACCCGGTCGTGCCGTGCGGTGTGCGTGCGCGATTCGAGATTCGGTGAAGGGGTTGGGCCTGGACCTGCGCGCAGGCTTGCACACCGGAGAGATCGAGCTACAGGGCGA
>Ga0066709_100003126_pt1 | contig 12523 bp, 11 predicted proteins | sample GraSoiAngelo_158_FD_79665 | JGI IMG/M metagenome (GOLD analysis project Ga0066709, IMG submission 79665) | Grasslands soil microbial communities from the Angelo Coastal Reserve, California, USA - 14_1009_16_30cm | ecosystem: Environmental > Terrestrial > Soil > Grasslands | place: USA... | reverse complement strand
CTGCGGGCGCCAGTTCGAGGTTCCGTGGATGCAGGACAACGAAAGGCCGCGGCGCAGTGATTTCCAGGTGTTTTGGCAGACGGTGGCCGGCTCGAACCGGTGACCGGGGAAGGGAAACGCGTATGTGGGTTGCACATTGTCTCGTGATTTTCGTGGTCCTGAGCCTGGGGATGTCGCTGGTGGCGTATCCGCCACCGTCCGGGCGCCGTTAAGCGAATTGTGGCCGGCGGTTGCGGCCCTACGTGCTCGCGCGAATGCGGTACAGGTGCTTTTCGGCGCGGATGTAGACCGAATCGCCAACCAGCGCGAGCGATGCGAATATCTGCTCGCCCAGCGGATTGGTTCCGATGATTTCATGCACCGGGCCGGCTTTCACAACGTAGGTATCGCCGTCCTGACTGGTGATGAGCACTTTGCCGTCGAAAGCCACGGGCGACGCCACGAATTGTCCAGGCGTGGGAAAGCGCTTGGCTTCGTACCGCGGCTCTCCGGTGTGGGCGTCGAGGCAGGTGAGCAGGCCCGCGCCGGTCATCAGGTAAACATAATCGCCGTAGAGAATGGGCGACGGGATGTAGCCGGTGCCCTTTTCGTATTTCCACGCCACGCGCGCTTCACCGGGCGCAGGGTCGAGCCGGATGCCCATGGTCTTCTTGGTTGGATATCCGGTCGAGACATACACCATGCCGTGGCCCGTGACGGGAGTGTGTACAACGGTGCCGCCGAGCCCTTCGGCGCGCCATAGCTCCTTGCCGCTGCGCGGATCGTAGGCGACGACGTCCTCTGTGGATGGGACGATCAGCAGCTTGCGGCCGCCGGATTCGACGAGCGCTGGCGTGGTCCAGGTGATGGCGTTTTTGCGATTGAGCTTCCAGGCGACCTTTCCATCGCGCGTCGAGACGGCGGCTAGAAACGAATCCTTACCTTCGTCCTGATCGCAGAGCAGCAGGATCAGGTCTTCGAACAGAACGGGCGAACCGCCGGTGCCCACGCCCAGCGAGGCGATCCCACCGAGCGACGCCGTCCAGACCAGCTTCCCATCGAAATCATATTTGTAGAGTCCCTGCGATTCGAACCAGACGTAGACGAACTTGCCGTCGGTTACGGGCGTGGGTGACGCGTAGGTGTTGAAGCGATGAATGTCGTCGAAGACCTTGCCTTCGTAGGCGGTGCGCTCCCACAGCAGTTTTCCATTGCCGGCGTCATAGGCGAGCACTTTGAGCGTGTGTTTGCGATTGCCGCTCACGCTTTCGGGATGCACGAAGGGCTGGCCTTCAAGTTTGTGCTTCACGGGAGCAGCGCCGGAAATCACTTCGCCTTCGATATCGGTAGTAAGAAATATGCGATTGCCCCAAACCACCGGAGACGAGTGGCCGCGCCCGGGCACATCCGCCTTCCATGCGACGCCGCGCTCGGCGTTCCACGAGGATGGGAGGGTGCGGAGCATGGAGACCCCGTTGGCAGGGCCGCGCCAGCCCGGCCAGACGTCAGGCGGCTCGGCGATAGCGGTTGCCGCAAGGATCAGGAACGGAAGAAGTCTGTGCATGAGGGCATATCCCATGAGAGAGTATCCAGGGTTCGTGTTTGAGCTGCGGGTCTCAGGAAATGATACAACGCTTCGGTTACTACTCAAGCGTCTTTCGAGATTGCCGAATCGTAAACGTGCACCGGACGGCGCCCGTGCTAGGGCTCCGGAGCCGGCTGCGGGTCGAGGCGCGCGTGGTGCGTGCTGGCGTGGTGGTGAATTTCCATGATGCTCCGGCCGGTGAACAGGACGGCGATGAATCCGACGATTAGAAGCGGCAGGGTCAGGGCGGCCCACATCAACACGGACAGCTCCAGGGCGACATTGGGCTCCACATTGAAAAGGGTTAGGGACATTTTGACAACGGATTGGAAAACGCCGAGGTTTGCAGGTGCACTGGGGATGACGGTGCCAATCGACTTAATGATCAGGACCACGGATGCGGCCCAGATGGAAAGATCCATGTCGTAACTAAGGAACAGCGCCCACACCGCGAGAATCTGCAGAATCCAGTAGATAAACGTGATTGCGAAGGCCTCCGTCAGCGTGCGCCGGTTGCCCATTTGATGGATCTGGTCCAGAACGTGAATGAATTTCCGGCCCCACGCACGGCTCGACAGCACGGAGTGCGCGTGGTGTTTGTGGAAGAGGATATAGACAAACAGCGCGGCCAAAGCTGCTACACCCACGGCCAGCACGCGCGCGGAATATACCCACGCCCGCGGCATGTTCATTAACGAGGCGGAGACCCAGAACGCGGCTACCAGCCAGATGCCGTCGAGTACGCGCTCGATAGCCATCGAAGTCAGGGTTAGCGAAATAGGAATCTTGCCCCAGATGGCCAGCAGGTAGCCGCGGATGATCTCGCCGGGGCGCAGCGGCAGCACGCCACTCGCAAACAGGCCGATGTAGATGGCATGCACGGTCTCCCAGAGGCCCATGCGTTCGATCGGACGCAACAACGTAAGCCATCTCCAGCCCTGGACCACGTAAACCGCGAGCTCGAGCAGCACACCCAGGAGCACCCATCCCCATTTCACCGAGAGAATGGCGAGTTTGATTTGGGAAAAATCGTAACCGTAGAGGGCCCAAACCAGGCTGCCGATGGAAATAGCCCAGGTAACGAGCATGACGAGCCATCGCGGAACTCGTGGGCGTGCGGGTTTCGCCTGGGTGGGGTTCATGCGGGGCGGCGCTTCCAGGAATTCATGATAACAGCCGTTTTGTTTCACCCGGCTACAGCGGCTTTACATCGCATGCCGGAGAAATTGTACGCACCCGGAGAAGCAACTTCCCGGTGGGTGTGCGGTTCCTCACTGCAACCACAGGGTTGTAGGGTGGGCACGCAAATTGCTGACATGTCGAGCGGGAGGTACTTCCATGGAAAAATTTGCACTGTGGGTGATTGTGTTCGCACTGGCTTGCGGTCTGGCTTTCGCGCAGGCGGATTCGCCGCAATCCACGCAGCCGGCCAGGCAACCGGCGGCCACTTCACAGTCGAGCGCATCTACGAGCACAGCGCCGGGTAGTGGAACGACTACGCTAGCGAATGTGCGTAGCTGGCGAGGAACCCTGATCGATGCCAGTTGCGCGAGCGGGACAGGGACCAGTTCACCAGCCGCGGAGAGCAGCAACACCGAGGCAAAGGACAACAAATCGGCCGACGGCGACAACCCGGAGGGTAAAGCGGCCAAACCCCACAAGAATCATCGGAACCGGATGGACCCGCAGGTTCAGGCTTGTGCGGTTTCGAATTCGACCACCGCGTTTGCCCTCAAGACCAAGGACGGTCAGATCCTCAAGTTTGACGCTGTGGGCAACAACCGCGCGGCTGAAGAACTGAAGACGAAATGGGGACAGAATCTGAGCGCGGGAAAACCGATTCACGCCAAAGTTTCGGGCAGCATCAACGGCGATACGGTTACCGTGACTTCGGTCGACTAAGCAAGAAATCCCAGCGTTTCGATCGACAACAAAGTCCCCTTGTTTACGCGTGCGGCCCGGAAACTCTTGTACCGGGCCGCGTTCGCCGCCGTTGCTGGCCCGCGCCCGTCCCATGTTCCATAAGCTGACGCTGGTAATCCGCTTCGTCAAAGTGGCCCAATGAGCGGGCGATCAACCCGTCCGCACCGATCTCCCATTCCTCGAACCCGCTGAACAGCACCTGCTGCCCGGTGCCCCCCGGCCCCATGTTGGTGCTGGCGAAAGTCCAGTGATAAACAATGCTGTCGCCCTCGATGCGCACCTCGTCCATCGTCATCACGAGGTCTGGAAATGCCGTCATGAACCCCTGAGCGACCTCGCGGATGGCGCCCTTTCCCACTGCCGGAGCACCGCCGTTGATGCTCGACGAGCCGCTGGTCGAGAAGAGCGAGGCCACGCGCTCAGGGTCCTGACTGCACCATGCCGCGGTATAGCACTCGCCAAACCCGACTAACTGCCCAGTGTCTATTTTCATCAAGGTTGTTCCTCTACAACTGCTGAGTTTACGTTGAAGCAGTGATCTAGTAGACGAAACTGTCTCGGCCATCTCCGTCGGGCCTTGATTCCAAGCGAACGTCGCCTATTTTTTCTCCGCCGCCCGTACACAGATCATCCAACCTGGGCCGGTGTGCGCCAATTTCGCCGCTACGCCGGTTCGCGGTAAACTCCCGGTGTGAAGCCAATCCAACGGGTGGCCGTGCTGGGCGCGGGCACGATGGGGTCGCGTATTGCGGCCCACTTTGCGAACGCCGGGATTCCGGCGATGTTGCTGGACATCGTTTTACCGGGAAATCCCAATCGCAACGCGGCGGCGGTCGCCGGGATCGAGACGGCGGCAAAACAAAAACCGGTCGCGTTCTTTACACCCGACGCCGCGAAGCTGGTCACGCCCGGCAACTTCGAAGACAATCTAAAAGAAATCGGTCGCGCGGACTGGATCATCGAAGCGGTCACGGAAAATCTGGACATCAAGCGCGCACTCATGGCGAAAGTCGGCGTGATGCGCGCGCCAGGAAGCATCATTTCCACCAACACCAGCGGCATACCGCTCGGGGCGATTTCAGACGGCTTTGACAGCGAGTTCCGTCAGCATTTTCTAGGTACGCATTTCTTCAACCCGCCGCGCTATTTGCATCTGCTCGAAATGATTCCGGGCGCGGAAACGCTGCCCGCGGTGCTGAACTTCGTGCGTGATTTCTGCGACCGGCGGCTGGGTAAAGGCGTGGTGCCTTGCAAGGATACGCCCAACTTCATCGCCAACCGCATCGGCACGTTCTTCGGCTCGACGGTTCACAAAATCACCGTCGAGGACGGCTACACCATTGAAGAAGTCGACACGCTGACCGGACCGGCCATTGGCCTGCCCAAGAGCGCCAGTTACCGGCTGCTCGACATTGTGGGTCTGGATGTCTGGGCGCTGGTCACGCGCAACTTGCACGACATGGCGCCGCACGATCCGTGGCGCGACCGCTTCGTGCTGCAGCCGTTTCTGCAAGAGCTGGTGAAGCGCGGCTGGCTGGGCGAAAAGCGCGGGCAAGGTCTTTACAAGCGCGTGGGCAAAGGTGCCGAGAAGGAAATCTGGGCCATCGACTGGAAGACGCTCGAATATCATCCGGCGCAAAAGCCGCGCTTTCCTTCGATCGACGCGGCGAAGAATATCGAGGACCTGGGCGAGCGGCTGCGCATGTTGATCGCGGCCCAGGATCGCGCGGGATCTTTTCTGTGGAAGCTGTTCAGCGATCTGTTTCTTTACTCGGCCAGCGAGGTGCCGGAGATTTCCGACCGGGTGGTGGAGATCGATCGCGCCATGCGCTGGGGCTACGCCAACAAGCTCGGGCCGTTCGAGCTATGGGACGCAGTCGGGTTCGAAGCCACGACGCGCCGCATGGAGAAAGAGCGGCCGATCCCGGAGAACGTCCACCGGATGCTCTCGGCCGGCGTGAAATCGTTCTACCGGCCCGCGGATCGCGAGGGAAGTCCGCACACCGAGTATTTCGATCTGGCAGGCGGCGGGGGCTATAAGACACTCGAAGATCGGCCTGGCATTCTGGTGCTCGCCGATATCAAGCGCGCGCGCGGCGTGATGAAGAGGAATGCGGGGGCGTCGCTCATCGACATCGGCGACGGCGTCGTGTGCCTGGAGTTTCACAGCAAGATGAACTCCATCGGCGGCGATCAGGTGGCTTTGATTCGCGCGGGGATCGAAGAAGCCACGCGTAATTTTCAGGCGATGATCATTGCCAACGAGGGCGAGAATTTCAGTGTGGGCGCCAACCTGATGCTGGTGCTGCTGGCCGCGCAGGAAGGCGATTGGGACGAGCTGAACGCCGCGGTAAATGCGTTCCAGCAGGCCAACATGGCCATCAAGTACGCTCCGGTGCCGGTGGTGGCGGCGCCGTTCGGCATGACGCTGGGCGGCGGCTGCGAAGTCGCGCTCCATGCCGCGCGCATCCAGCCGTCGGCGGAGCTGTACATGGGGATGGTCGAGACGGGTGTGGGCGTGATCCCGGCTGGCGGGGGCTGCAAAGAGATGCTGCTGCGCATGAACGATGCCAAACGAGCCTTCGAGCTGATCGGCTACGCCAAGGTTTCGACCAGCGCGGAAGATGCGCGGCATCTGGGCCTTCTGCGCGATGGCGACGGCGTTTCCATGAATCCCGAGCGGCTCATGGCGGACGCGAAAGCGCAGGCGCTGCTGCTGCCCGAAACGCATGCGGCGGGTGTCCCGCGCAGTGATATCAAAGTGGGCGGCGACAGCGTCTACGCGCTGCTGAAGCTGGGCCTGTACCTGGCGCGCCAGGGCAATTACATCACCGAGTACGATACCGTAGTAGGTGAGAAGCTGGCTTACGTTTTGAGCGGCGGCCGCAATTCCGGTGAGCAGACGGTCTCCGAACAGTACCTGCTGGATCTGGAGCGCGAGGCTTTCTTGAGCCTGTGCGGACGGCCTGAAACGCAACAGCGCATGCAGCACATGCTCAAGACGGGCAAGCCGCTGAGGAATTAGCAATATGCAAGAAGCGGTTGTTGTCGATTGTTTGCGCACCGCGGTGGGCAAAGCGCCGCGGGGTATACTTCGAAACTCTCGCCCCGACGATCTGGCGGCGGCGTGCATCCGGACGCTCCTTAGTAAATATCCGCAAGTTCCCAAAGACGAAGTGGACGACGTCATTCTGGGTTGCGCCATGCCGGAAGCCGAATCGGGCATGAACATGGCGCGCCAGGCGGCGTTGCGCGCTGGGTTGCCGGACATTGTGCCGGGCGTGACTATCAACCGCTTCTGCAGCTCGGGGTTGCAGGCGATCGCCATGGCCGCGGACCGCATACGGTCGGGCGGCGCCGAGATCGTCGTGGCGGGCGGCAGCGAGTCGATGAGCCTGATCCCGCGCGGCGGCAACAAGCTCGCCCCGAATCCGTGGTTCGTCGATCACCGGCCCGAGATCTACATGAACATGGGGCTGACGGCCGAGCAGTTGCAGCAGAAATACAAGATCTCGCGCGAGGGTCAGGACGCGTTTTCGATGCGCAGCCATCAGAACGCGCTGCGCGCCCAGGCCGAAGGCAAGTTCAACGAGGAGATCGTGCCCTTCGAGGTGGAAACAGTGACGCCAAACGGCGCCAAGCCGCACGTATCGAAAATCGTTTTCGATCGCGACGAGGGCCCGCGCGCCGATACCAGCGTGGAAGCGCTGGGCAAGCTGAAGCCCGTATTTCACGCCAATGGCACGGTGACCGCGGGTAACTCCTCGCAGACCAGCGATGGCGCGGCGGCGGCTCTGGTGATGTCTGAACGCAAAGCGAAAGAGCTGGGACTGAAGCCCAGGGCACGTTTCGTGAGTTTCTCGGCTGGAGGTGTTCCGCCGGAGATCATGGGCATCGGCCCGGTAGTGGCGATCCCCAAAGCGCTTGCGCTCGCCGGTCTCAAGCTGGAAGACATCGCCCTCATCGAGTTGAACGAAGCCTTCGCCGTACAGGCGCTGGCCGTGATTCGGCGAGCCGGGCTGGATATCGACAAGATCAACGTGAATGGCGGCGCCATTGCGCTGGGCCATCCGTTGGGATGCACGGGCGCAAAGCTGACCGCGACCATCCTGCGGGAGATGGAGCGCCGCCAGGCGCGCTACGGCATGGTCACGATGTGCGTGGGCGGCGGGCAGGGCGCCGCGGGGATTTTCGAAAGAATGTAATCACCGATGTGATGACCGCGGACACCCGCGGGCTCCGCTCCGCCGCGAGACAAGAACTGGAGATTCAAAATGGCCACGGTAATTGCCACACTTCCAAAAACTCAGGGCGGAGCGTTCCTCATCGAGGACCGAACACCCGCCGAGATTTTCACCCCAGAAGACCTGACCGATGAGCATCGCGCCATTGCGCGTACTGCCGAAGAGTTCTGGCGGAAGGAAGTCGATCCGAATCTCGAGGATATCCAGCAACAGAAGCCTGGTGTCGCCGTTTCCGTGCTGCGCAAAGCCGCGGAGCTCGGTCTGACCGCCATCGTCATTCCCGAAAAATTCGGCGGCATGGAGATGGACCTGGCATCGGCCTTGGTGGTTGCGGAGCATATGTCCCGCGACGGCTCGTACTCCGGCTGGCACGGCGCGCACTCCGGCATCGGCACGCTGCCCATTCTCTATTTCGGAACTGAGGAACAAAAGCAGCGCTATTTGCCGCGGCTGGCCAAGGCCGAATTGGTGGCGGCGTATGCACTCAGCGAACCGCAAGCCGGATCGGATGCGCTGGCCGCCAAAACGCGCGCCGACCTGAGTCCCGATGGCAAGCATTACATCCTGAACGGCCAGAAGATGTGGATCACCAACGGCGGCGCGGCCGATTTGTTCACGGTGTTCGCGAAGGTAGGCGGCGAAAAATTTACAGCGTTTCTGGTGGAGCGCGCTTTTCCCGGCGTAAGCTCCGGCCACGAAGAGAAAAAGATGGGGATCAAGGGCAGCTCGACGACGGCCGTGTATCTCGACAACGTGCACGTGCCGGTCGAGAACGTGCTCGGCGAAATCGGGCGCGGGCACATCATTGCCTTTAACATTCTGAACATCGGGCGGTTGAAGCTGGGGCCGTTTGCGGTGGGCGGCTCGAAAAACGTGCTGGCGATCTCAATCAAGTACGCCAAAGAGCGCAAAGCGTTCGGCACGACGATTTCGCAGTTCGGCATGATCCAGCACAAGTTGGGCGAAATGGCGATTCGCATTTACGCGGCCGAGAGCATGACGTATCGCGTGGTGGGGCAGATCGAATCACAGCTCGATGGATTCTCCTGGGAGCAGCCGAACGCGTCCCAGAGCATGCTCAAGGCTATCGAGGAGTACGCGGCCGAGTGCTCGATCATCAAGGTGTACGCGTCGGAAGTGTTGGACTACGTTGTCGACGAAGGCGTGCAGATTCACGGCGGCTATGGATATCACCAGGATTACGCAGTGGAGCGCGCGTACCGCGATTCGCGCATCAACCGTATTTTCGAGGGAACTAACGAGATCAACCGGATGCTGGTCACGGGCATGCTGCTCAAGCGCGCGGCGCGCGGCCAATTGGGCCTCGTGAAAGCGGCGCAGGGCGTACTGGCTGAAGTGCTGGGCGGCCCGGGCGCTTCGAACGGCGCGGGCGAGGGCGCGTTCGCCGAGGAAACCAAGATCGTTCACAACGCGAAGAAGATCGCGCTGCTACTGATGGGCGTGGCCTACCAGAGGTTCCTGGCGGATCTCGAGAAGCAGCAGGAAGTACTCGCGGGCATTACCGACGTGGTGATGGACGTGTTCGCCGCGGAATCGGCGCTGCTGCGCACGCAAAAGCTGGCGGCCGGGGGCAAGGGCGCGCAGGCGGCGGATATGCTCGCCGTACTCGCGCGCGATGTCATGGCGCACATCGAGGTGACCGCACGCACGGTGCTGGCTGCATGCTCGGAAGGTGACAATCTGCGCGCCAATCTCGCGGTGCTGCGCCGTTTCGCGAAATACGAGCCGGCAAATGCTATCGAGCTGCGGCGCAAGATCGCGGGCCGGCTGATTGATGCCGAACGATACGTCGTTTAGCCCGCGAACGGCGGCGCTGAGCGGGAGCGTCGCCAGCCGCGCCGGTCGACGCGGCGAGCGCCAACGACAGCGTATCGTCCTGATGGTTGGGCTGCCTGGATCGGGCAAGTCGACATACCTCGAGCGTCTGGGCGTGATGCCGCTCTCTTCCGATGCCGTCCGGCAGTTACTGGCCGACGACGCCACCGACCAAACCATCCACGAGCGAGTCTTCGCTACGCTCCGCTACTTGCTCCGGCAGCGGCTGGCCATTGGACGGGCCGTAACTTATCTCGACGCCACGCATCTGACGCCCGGCGAGCGCCGGCCTTATATAAAGATCGCGCGGCAGTACGGCTGCGATGTTGAAGCCGTGTTCTTCGACGTGCCGCTCGAAATTTGTATCGCGCGGAACCGAGGGCGAGAGCGGGTCGTGCCGGTGGAGGCAATGCGGAAGATGGCGGCGAAGCTGGTGCCGCCCAAAGAGGCGGAAGGGTTCAGGCGGGTAACGGTGATGCGATAATCTACGGAAATCGATGCTTGCCCTCAGCGCTTACGATACATACCTTGACCAGCTCTTCGATGTCATGAAGCGCTTCACCGGCGCTCTCACGCAGGCCGGAATCGAGTATGGTGTAATCGGTAGCATGGCCGTCTTCCTGCACGTGAACGAACGAGACACCATGGCAGCACGGCCTCACGCGCGATATTGATGCCGCGGTGGAGCGCACCGATCTACCTGCGATCATCCGTGCCGTAGAACCATTCGGGTTTACTCACCAGCACGTAGACGGCGCAGATACGCTGGTCGATACGCCAAACCGAAGGCGCGAAGCGCAGTCTACCTCATTTTCGTGGATGAAAAAGTCCGTCCCGGGTACCTGGAGCCCGTACCGGATTTTTCACCTGTTATGCCGACATCGGATGGCGTTCTGATCGCCCCAGTCGCCGATCTGGTGAAAATGAAGTTGACCAGCTTTCGCGACAAAGATCGCGTTCATGTGCGCGACATGGATGTGTCGGCCTGATCACGGCTGAAATTGAAGCTGGCTTACCCGAACCCCTGCGGCAGCGCCTGGCAGAAGTGCGCGCGTCGGAGTAACTGCGGTCAGAACCCGCTAGGTACAACCCAGAAACTCTCGCGCCATGTGCCGCCGGGCGGAATGCTCTGCAGCTTCTTGTAGATCCCGCTGTGCGCCAGATTGAAGGCATCGGTGATGGCCGACATGGGCTCGAAGCAGATGAAGTCCTTGCCGGGCGGTGCGTAAATCACCGCCACCGTATATTTCGGGCCGTACACCACCGAGATTTTCTTTCCGCCGCCTTCGACCCAGAATTCCGCGCGCTCGTCCTTGCCGCGGACAAGGTGGCTGAACACGTCATCGAGCTGCGTGGTAGCGAGTGAGACCGGGTCGGGGTACGTCACGGGCGTGTGCTCGCCCGTGGGGATCAGCAGCGGCGATAGCTCGAGATGCTCGCGCGCCGCGACGTGCACTTTACACTGATCGCGCGGCGTATCGGGCACTTGGAAATACGGATGGTAGCCCACACCCACGGGCATCGGATCAATGGATTCATTCTCCAACAGGGTTTCGACTTCGAGCGTGCCGCCCGCGAGCTTATACGTCATCTCGACTGCATGAGCGAAGGGAAACTGCGCCATCAGCTCCGGATAACGCCAGAATTCCAGGCGGCTGGTCACGCGCGCCGCATGGTCGCCGGCTTCGAGCTTCGTCACTTTCCAATAAGGTGAAAATAGCAGCAGGCCGTGGATCGGCTTCTGATTCGGATCGCGTCGGACATTGCCCAGATCCGCATTCAGCAGGTACTTCCGGCCATTGGCATAAAACGCGTCTTGGTCCAGGCGGTTGGCCCACGGCTCGAGAAACGGCACGCCGCAAAGCGCCGGCTTGGCTTTCATCTCCGCCAGACTCTTGAACGGAGACCACAGGATGTTTTTCCCGTGGACCGTCATCGCGTAAGCGATATTGCCAACAGATGGCACGATGGAGACTTCGGTCGCGTGCGCGCGATCCGCAAGCTGCACGATCTCGATGCCATCGGCCGTGCCTTTCTTCGCGGAGTAGTTGGCGGCTTCGGTCACGATAGGGAGAACCAGGGCCCAGGCCAGGCTTTTCATTCGGGATCGGGCTCGTGAAGATCGAGTTTGGTTTCGCGCTGGCAGCACCAGCAGGGGCCTGGCTCATACTGGCGGATGGAGCATATCTCGCACCAGTAGGTGACCATCAGGCGCTTGCCGTCTTGGATCACGTAGAGCGCGCGGGTGTAGAACGGGTCCACCTGAAAGCGGTCCGCGGCGGTGAAATGGCCCTTGGCTTCGAAATCGAGCCCGGCCAGCCGCTTGTCGTGCAGGACATGCACGGTCGCTTCATCGCCCGCGAGCACGATCAGCTTGTGGTCCGCGGCCTCGATGGCGGGCGTCTGATTTTCGCGTTGGATCAGCTTGCCGTGAACGGTCGTCGATGTCGATGGGGTAGCGGGAGCCTTCGGTGAATCCGCGAAGCACACCACGGTGAAGGTTGCCAGCAGAAAGATCGCGAGCCTTCGCATCTCTTCTATCTTACCGCCGTTCATCTACCGCCGGACACGTGCCGCCGGACACGCTGCCTCCGTCCGCGCACCTGCTACAATCGCTGTTTCTCCACATGGCGGCGCGCGTTTCGCTTTTTGTCACCTGCATTGTCGACCAGCTATTTCCAAAAGCCGGCATGGCTGTGGTTGAGGTGCTGGAGCGCCTGGGCTTTCCAGTAGATTTTCCGGTGCAGCAGACGTGCTGCGGGCAGCCGGCGTTCAACAGCGGTTATCGCGAGGAAGCGCGGGAGGTCGCGCGCCATTTTCTCGATGTCTTTCGCGGCGCCGAATACATCGTGGTCCCGTCGGGCTCGTGCACGTCGATGATCGCGCATCACTTTGCAGACATCTTCCAAGAGGAGCCGGAATATCTGGAACAGGTGCGGCAGCTCGCGCCCAAGGT
>Ga0066709_100003124_pt1 | contig 12524 bp, 17 predicted proteins | sample GraSoiAngelo_158_FD_79665 | JGI IMG/M metagenome (GOLD analysis project Ga0066709, IMG submission 79665) | Grasslands soil microbial communities from the Angelo Coastal Reserve, California, USA - 14_1009_16_30cm | ecosystem: Environmental > Terrestrial > Soil > Grasslands | place: USA... | reverse complement strand
GAGCAGGCGAGCCACAACGGCGAGCTCGTCCATGCCGTCGAAGCCGGTGCGCTCTCCCGAGAGCAGGTCACCGAGCTCGGTGCGGTTCTCACCGGCGATGCACCAGGCCGCACAGGCGACGAGGAGATCACGACGTTCGACTCGACCGGACTCGCGATCCAAGACCTCGCGATCGCGCTTGCCGCTCTCGAGCAAGCGGACAAGCTGGACCTGCCGACGCTCGAGCTTTAGTACTCGCCACTCTCCACTGCCTCGACAATCCGCGCTTCGGGGCCGTCCAGGCCGAGATCGTCCCCGACGCGACCCCAGAGCTCGCGCAGCTTCATCCGAAAGGCCTCCGCCTCGCTCGAGCTGTCGAACTCGAGGTCGACGATGACGTAGTTCGGATCGTCCGTTCGTCTCAAGACGCGGTAACGGCGCACGCCGCCCTGCTCGCGCCCGACAGGATCGCTGTCGAACGCCTGTTTCCACGCGTCAAAGTCGCGTACGCCATGTTCGATTTGCAGAATGGCCACCTCGTCCTCCTCCTCCCCTAGATCTAGGCCAAGCCCAAACTCATCACTCTTCGATAGCGTCTCACTGATCGACATCTTGGGGCTAGCGAAAGGAGAGGGGATGAAGGGCAAGATCGTGCACGTGGAGATTCCGGCCGACGACACTCAGCGGGCAATGAAGTTCTGGGGTGCGCTCGCGGGCTGGCAGTTCAAGGCCTACGGCGACGGCGCCGAAGGCGCGCCCGAGTACAACATGTTCGAAGGCGAGCCCGGCGGCGCGATTTATCCGTCGCGGGAGGGCGAGAAGGGCCTCATGGTCTACTTCGAGACCGACGACATCGACGCGGAGCTCGGTCGTATCCGCGATGCCGGGGGCAACACCGAGGACAAGATGCCCGTGCCGAGCATGGGCTGGTTCGCCCAGGCGAAGGACACTGAGGGCAATCCGTTCGCCGTGTGGCAGGGCGACGAGAACGCGCCGGTGCCCGAGGGCATGGGCGCACAGTCGGCTTCTTCTTCCTAGGACAGAAGCCGCGCAGGATCGAAGAGGTCGAGCTCGGGCTTGCGGCGCCCGAGCACGGCCTCTCCGACGAGCTCGCCGCAAGCGAGCCCGAGCACGTTTCCGTGGCCTGAATAACCGGCCGCAACCCAGACGCCTTCATGGCCGGGCACCCGTCCCGCGAGCGGGAGCCGGTCCTCCGTCGCGCCGAAGATTCCCGACCAGCGGTGCGTGATTCGCGGCGGCTCGCCGAGTAGCTCGGCGGCGAGCGACTCGAGCTCGGCCTGGATTTCGGCGGTGACGGCCTCTTCGTTCGTGTATTCGCCCTCGAGGCTGGTGTCGCGGCGGCCGCCGAGCACGAGGTTTCCCTCGGGCGTCTGTTGCCAGTAATCGAACCCGTGGCGTGAATAATGGGGCCGGTCGAAAAGCCGCCGGCCGAGCGGCTCGGTCGCGAAGACCTGTCCACGGATCGGCCGGATGGCCGCGTCCAGCGCAGGCACGAGGCCCGACGTGTAGCCGTCGGTCGCGATCACAACCGCTGCCGCGTCCAGCTTGTCGAGCGATTCGACCTTGCTCGCTTCGACGATCTCGGCCCCGGCCGCAACCGCGTGAGTGGCGAGCCGTCGCACCCAGCGCGCGGGCTGGAGTGAGCCGTCGCCTGGATGCTCGATCGCTCCGCGAAAGAGATGGTCGAGGGGTGGGTCGAGCTCGTCGACCCACTCCGCCGCGATCCCGTCCTCACGGAGAGCCTCGAACTCGCCGCGCACGTCCGCCAGCTCCTCCTCGTCGGCGAGCCGCAGGCTGCCGGTGCGGCGAAGCGCGTCCCCCGCGAGCTCTTCCATCCGCTCGAGATAGCGCTCGGTGAGACGCCAGAGCTCACGGGCGCGCTCCACCCCGAGCTCCTCTCGGGCCCTGGTGTACGGCATCGCGCCGCCGCGGAGCGCGAAGCCGCCGTTGCGGCCGCTCGCGCCCGAGGCGACTCGCCGCGCCTCGTACACGCGCACGCGCAGCCCACCCTCGGCGAGGGTCAGCGCGCAGGCGCAGCCCGTGACGCCCGCGCCGATGACGGCGACGTCCACCTGCCCGTCGAGCCGCGCGGCGGGCGGCGGCTCAACGGGCTCGGCGAGCCAGTAGGGCTCGGTCATGTCTCGATGCTAATTGGCTCGGTACACACCCCCTGCTGCGACGGCGACCCCGGCAAGCTCCAGCTCGGTGAGCGCCGAGGCGAGGGCGCCGGCATCGATGCTCGTTGCCCGGGCAAGCTCGTCCGCGCTGGCGGAGCCATCGCGAAGCCGCCTCAGCACGGTTGATGCAATCTCGCTCAGGGCAACGTTCTCGGCTTCGGCCGAGCTGAGACCGAAGAGCTCGAGGACATCCTCGGAGCTCAGGAGCGGCGTCGCCCCCAGTCGCAGGAGATCGTTCGTCCCTCGCGAGAGCGCGGAGGTGATCTCGCCGGGCACCGCGAACACCTCGCGCCCTTCTTCCAGCGCGAGGTCGGCCGTGATGAGAGCACCGCTCCGCTCTCTCGCCTCGACGACGACCGTCGCCGCGGCGAGACCGGCGATGATCCGGTTCCGCGCCGGGAACCTCCACGGCGCAGGCTCGACCCCGGGCGCGTACTCCGAAACCGCGAGGCCGCTCGTGCGGACGCGCGCTGCGAGCTCGGCGTTCGCCGCTGGATAGTCGCGGTCGATCCCGCAGCCGAGCACCGCGATCGTGGTTCCGCCCTCGAGCGCGCCGCGATGAGCCTCGCCGTCGATGCCTCGGGCGAGGCCGCTGACCACGACGAGGCCCGCTCCGGCCAGCTCACGGCCGAGCATCCGGGCGACTTGCGCCCCGTACGGCGAGCACGAGCGCGCGCCGACGATCGCGGCTGTGGCCCGCCGCAGCAAATCGATCTCCGCGTCCCCGCGGACGAACAGGCCAGCCGGAGGATCGTGAATCGCACGGAGAAGTGGCGGGAAGCCCGGATCGGAACGTCCGAGCCATCGCACTCCCGCCTCTCGAAGGCTCGCCAGATAGGCCGCCGCGTCGAATCGGCGCGCGAACGCCGCGTAGGCGCGATCGCGGGGCTCCTTGACGAGGTGCGCGTCCCGCTCGGCCGCGAATGCGGCGAGCGCGAGCTCGTTCACGTGAGCCCGAGCTCGGTCGGCGAGCGGTACGAGAGCGCCTCGGCCAGATGATCGGCGCCCACCCCGCTCTCAGCCGCCAGCGCCGAGATCGTCTCGGCGACCCGGCGTGCCCGCGCGCGCCCGCGCCCCGACAGCGGCAGCCGCTCGACGGCGCGGTCGAGCAGGTCGGTCGCTTCCTTCGACCACCCCGGACGCCCGGACTCGATGCGGGCTCGCGCCGCTTCGACCCGCTGCCGAACAGGAGCCGAGGCCTCGCCGGGGGGAGCCGCCAGCTCGGCCGCGCGAGGGCGCGGCATCGCGACCACGAGGTCGAAGCGATCGAGAAGCGCGCGAGACAGCTTGTCTCGAAAGGCGGCGAGGCGCTGCGGCGAGCACGAGCACTCGGCAGCCGGATCGCCGCGCGCGCCACACGGACACAGGTTCATCGCCGCAACGAGCTGGAAACGGGCCGGGAAGACGGCTCGCCCTTCGACCCGGGCGATGCTGACGACGCCGTCCTCGAGCGGCTGCCGCAGCGCCTCGAGCGCCGGCCGTTGAAACTCGGCGAACTCGTCGAGCACGAGGACGCCGCGATGAGCGAGGCTGACCTCGCCCGGCCGCGGTCCCGCTCTACCGCCGCCGACGATCGCGGCCATCGACGCGCTGTAGTGCGGCGACCGCAGCGGACGAGCGGTGATCAGCGGCCGGTCGGCTGCGAGCAGGCCCGCGACCGAGTGGATCCGGGTCACCTCGAGCGCCTCCGCCGTGCTCAGCGGCGGCAGGATCCCGGGCAGCCGACGCGCGAGCATCGTCTTCCCGGTGCCCGGCGGGCCGGCGAGCAGCAGGTTGTGCCCGCCTGCTGCGGCGACCTCCAGGGCACGTCGCGCCCGTTCCTGGCCCCGGACGTCGGCAAGATCGAGCTGGGGCGGCTCCGGACCGTGCCCGTTTTTCTGCACGAACGGCTCGGGCTCGCCTTCGCCTCGCAGGTACGCTGCCGCTTCCGCCAGATGCCGGATCGGAACGGCTTCGATCCCGGCGAGGGCAGCCTCCGGCGACGAGCGCGCGGCGCAGAGGATCCGCGGTAGGCCGGCGCGTCTCGCAGCCTCGGCGAGCGCGAGCACGCCGCCCACGGGCCGCAACCGTCCGTCGAGGGACAGCTCGCCGACCGCCGCGTGCTCGGCGAGCCGATCGGACGGGATCTGGCCCGACGCGGCCAGGATCGAGAGCGCGATCGGGAGGTCGAATCCCGAGCCCTCCTTGCGCAGACCGGCCGGCGCGAGATTGACGGTGATGCGCCGCATCGGCCATTCGAGCTCGGCGGAGGCGATGCCGCTGCGGACTCGCTCCTTCGCCTCCTGGCAAGCGCGGTCGGCGAGGCCGACGATCGAGAATCCGGGCACGCCGCGCTGGAGGTGCGCCTCCACCTCGACCCGCCGTGCGTCCAGCCCGACGAGAGCGTGCGTCACCGTCCGCGCCAGCACGCAGGTCAGGCTAGGCTGGCCGTGTGCGCGTGTCTGTGCCGTTAGTGCGCCGGAAGCGTGTCATCGTGTTCGGCTTGCTCGTGCTCGTCGCAGCCGCCACCACAATCGCGGGCGGCGCCGCTACTCCGATCGCCGTCAAGGCATCGAGCCGAAACGAGCAGGCACCTGCCGCCGGCACCGACTGGTTCGCCTGGGCGAAGAGCCGGCATAGCGACACGAGCCCGTACGACACCTGGGCCCAGCACGGCACCGACCGCGCGTTCAAGGTCAACGCGAGGAACACGCAGGCCTATCCCGGCGGGATCGACGGGACGACGCTCGTCTACCAGCAGATCGTCGGCATCGACAGCTCCGACATCAAGCTGTACGACCTCGCCCAGCGCCGACGCCTCTCGCTCCCGAGGGGTGTGAACACGACGGGCTGGGAATGCTGCGCCACCCTGTCAGGCAACTGGCTCCTCTACACCCGCGGCTCCCCCGAGACACGCCAGCTCCAGCTGATCCTGCTCCGCAACCTCGTCACCGGCGAGCAGCGCGTGCTCGATCGGCTCCGCAATCCGAGGGGAGTCCTGAGCGCGGGGCAGATCACGGGGAACTTCGTAGTCTGGTCCCGGTGTAACCCGCACCCGGCCTGCAGGATCTTGCGCTACGACGTGATTGCGAAGACGACGACGGCCCTCCGGGTGCCGTCCGGGAAGGTCGTCTACGGACCGTCGGTCAACTCGAACGGGACGACCTACTACCTGCGCAGCAAGCGCGGCTGCGGAAAGTCGGTCGAGCTCGTGAAGGAACCGCTCACCGGCGGGAGCGAGGTGCTCGTCGCGTTCCCCCAGGGCCGGGACGGCGACGTGACGTATGCCTTCACGGTGTCGACAGGGCCGCCGCCGGCGCCGCCGACCAAGATCACGCGCGTGTACTACGACCGGGTGTTGTGCCGTCGACAAACATGGGATATCTACCGGGTCGACGACTTCGAACGCCTGCCTCCAGTGCGCTTGCGGCACTGATGTTTACGAGCCCCCGGAGCGGAAAGGAACCCCCACAAATGCGGGAAAAGACTGTGGTCCGGCTTCTCGTCTTGCTTGCCGGCGCAGGTCTTGTCGCCGTCGCCGTGGCGGCGGCCTCGGCGCCGGTTCCCGTCAAGGCCACCACCCGGAACGAGAACACCCCGTCCGCCAGCGCTGAGTACCTGGCGTGGTCGAAGAGCAGGCGCGGCAAGCCGACCACCTTCGACGTCTACGCGCAACCGACCGGGGGCGCTCCCTTCAAGGTCAACGCACCGGGAACGGTCGGCTGGGCCGGCGGGATCGACGGCACGCGGCTCGCCTACCAGCAAGTGTGGAAGAAGAACTCGGACATTCGCTTCTTCGATCTCCTGGCACGGCGGCGCAGCAGTCCATCCGGGGTGAACACGAAGCGGTGGGAATGGCGGGCGACGATCTCGGGCGACTGGCTCCTCTTCGGCAGGGGCAGGATCTTCAACCGTGCGCTCCAGCAGGTGATCCTCCGCAACCTCGTAACGCACGAGCAGCGGGTGCTCGATTCGATCCACAACAAGAACGGGATGCTGCAGGCCGGGCAGGTGAATGGGAACTTCGCGGTCTGGATGAAGTGCAATCCCTCGCCTAGCTGCAGCGTCTACCGCTACGACATCACCGCGCGGACGACGACGCCGATGCCCAGCAGCGGGAAGGTCCAATACGGCCCGTCCGTGACGCCGATCGGAACTACTTATTACGGGCGCAGCGGTCCGAGTTGTGGCGCCTCGGCCGAGCTCGTCAAGACGACGATCGACGGCGCGACCGAGGTCCTCTACACGCTGCCGGCCGGGAAGGACTTCTTCAGCTCGTTTGCGCTGGCCGTTCCGAGTAAGCCGCCACCGCCTCCGGTGACGATAACGCGGGTCTACTTCGACCTCGCGACGTGCCACCCGGATCGCGAGGACATCTACAGCCTCGACGACGGCACGCGGCTTCCGCCTTCGCCTCCGCCCGGCGCGCAGCCCGCAAGGCCCTAGCCGGCGACGATCACGTCCTCGAAGAACTCGCCGGCGCGGCGTCCCGTGCGGCGGTTCACATGCCGCCGGTAACGCGTCTCCACCGCCAGGCCCGCTCGCTCGAGGATTTGCGGATAGAGATCCCGCCGGTCGTTGATCACGATCACGACCTTGCTCTGCGTCCGTAGCGCTCGACGCACGTTCTCGAGCGCGGCTGCGATTCCCTCGACGTACTCACCGAGTGCCTTCGCGCTCGTGCCCCGCGCGGCGGCGCCGACCTCCAGCTCACGCCGGTCGTCGAGCCCCAGCAGCTCGTACGCGTAGCGGTGCTGCTCGTGGTAGTCGATCAGGCCGGGGTACGGCGGCGAGGTGACGACGCCGTCGAACGACTCCAGGTCCAGCTCACGCACGTCTCCGTGGAGCACGTCCGCGGCGGCGGTTCGGTCTCGCACGCGCGAGAACTCACGGATGCGGGCGAGTGTGTCGAGGGCGTATCGGCGCAGGAAGTGCGCTGCGCGGTCGATCGGCCGACAGGTGCGGCGGTGCTTGTGGCACCAGTACTCCTCGAGCTGCGGGGTGCGCGGGAAGTCGAGGTCGAAGTGCGTCGTGCGCCGGGCCGACCGGGCCGCGCGCGCCAGGACGACGCGGAGCACGTCTGCGTGCTCGTACTCGTCGACGAGCGAGCGAAAGAAGAGGAGCTCCGCCGCGGCGCGCGGCGCGTACCAGGCCTTCACATAGGCCGACGGCTTCTCTGGGGCAGCGCCGTCGAAGCCTTCGAGACGGCCGAGCGCGTCGCGCAGCTCGCTCTCGAGTGCAAAGAGGTTGAAGCGGCGCGTCTTGACCTCCATCAGCAGGCAGTTGAAGGCGGCGACATCGATTCCGGTCGCGTCGCGCCCGTCCTCGAGCGCCTGGACGAGAGTCGTGCCGGAGCCTGCAAACGGATCGAGCACGCGCCGGGCCCGCGGCAGGTGGCGGGCGAGCAGCGCCTCGACGAGCTGCGGCACGAACTTGCCGAGGTAGGGATGCAGCCGGTGGACGTGCTTCGTCCGCTCCCGCTCGGGAAGGTCTCGTTCAGACCAGGAGAGTTCGAGGTCGAGCTCCCGGTACAGCGCGTCCTGGGTCGGGGCCATCGCCCTGACCGAGTTCTACGGCCCCGGCTCGACTCCTAGAGGGGGACGCGTTCAAGCCGACCCTCACGCAAAGCGAGCACGTCGAAACGAACGTCGAGGCCGGCGTGCTCTAAATTCGCGGCGAGCCAGGCCTCGGCTGCTCGTCGAAGTCGCCGCTGCTTTTCGGGCGACACCATTTCCAGCGGATCGCCGCGGTCGCGGCCGCCCTTCGCCTTCACCTCGCAGAAGACGAGCGTCCCGCCACGGCGCACGACGAGATCGAGCTCGTAGCCGCCGATCCAGACATTGGCGCCCAGGATTCGATAACCGCGCAGCCGGTAGTGCCACAGCACGCGCCGCTCGGCGCGCGATCCGATTGCGCGCGTGCTGGCTCTAGACGGCGGCGAGCCGGGCGGCTGCTTCTTCTTCGCTGAGATAGCAGAGCGCCTGGAACGAGCGGCGGTGGATCTCGCACGGGCCGCGCTCGCGGACCATCCGGGAGTGCTTCGGCGTGATGTAGCCCACGTGCGAGGAGAACCCGTAGCCCGGGAAGAGCGAGTCGAGCCGGCGCATCGTGCGGTCGCGGACGACCTTGGCGACGATCGAGGCGGCGGCGATCGCGGCGCTCCGCTCGTCGCCGTCGACGACGGCCACGTGCTCGGGCGCGCTCGGCCCGAGCCGGAAACCATCCACGAGGCAAGCCTCCGCGGGCGGCGACAGCGCATGGAGCGCGCGACGCAGGCCGGCGAGGTTGGATCGGTGCAGGCCCGACCGGTCGATCTCCGCGTGCGAGATCACCTGGACGGAGATCTGTGTCGCGCACCCGACCACGGCGCGGAAAAGCTCTTCCCGGTTCTCGGCGCTGACCTGCTTCGAGTCGTTCAGCTGCGCGAGCGGGCGAACCCGATGGTCGCGCAACGATTCGTAATCGAGCAGGACGCCCGCGACGACGAGCGGCCCGGCGAGCGAGCCCCGGCCGGCCTCATCCGCGCCGGCGACGTAGCGAGCGCCGAGCCTTCGGTCGAACCTCAGCAGCCTCTGACCCGTCTTCGACGGCTGCAGCCGGCTCTTCTGCCGCGGGCTCATCGCCGACAGCTTCTTCGGCAGCGGGCTCTTCGGCCGGCTGCTCTCCGGGCCCTGCTTCAAGCTCGACCTCGTCCTCGGCACGCGACGAGGATACCGCGGGGCCCTGCTGAGCCTCGCGGACGCGCGCCTTCTTCCCCACTTTCGCGCGCAGGTAGTAGAGCTTTGCGCGGCTGACGTCGCCGATCGCCTGCACCTCGATCTGCTCGATCTTCGGGGAGTGGAGCGGGAACGTCCGCTCGACGCCGACACCGAACGACTGCTTGCGGACGGTGAACGTCTCACGGACACCGGCACCCTGCCGCTTGATGACGATTCCCTCGAAGACCTGGACACGCCGGCGCTGTCCCTCGATCACCTGGAAATGGACGCGCACGGTGTCGCCTGCCTTGAAGGCCGGCAGGTCGGATCGCAGCTGGCGCTGCTCGAGTAGCTCGATCGGGTTCGTCATGGCGAGGAGGCCCGGCGGGCCTTGGCCGGATGCTAGCGGACTATCTGAAGCCGATGCGGCTCGGTGGCCAGTACACGGCGAAGACGGGGCCGATCAGGTTCTTGCGCGGGACGGTGCCCCAGCGGCGGGAGTCGCACGACTGGTTGCGGTTGTCGCCGAGCATCACGAACTGGTCCTTCGGGACGGTCCGCTCGGTGATCGTCATGTCGTCCCGTCGATCGGGCTTCACGTACGGCTCATTCAGCTTCTGCCCGTTGACATAGACGTAGCCGTTCTGCTCGCTCCAGCGGTCGCCCGGGACCGCGATCAGGCGCTTGACGAACGTGCCGCCGGAACCGCATTCGAGCTTCGCTCGCAGCGGGGTCTTGAAGACGACGATCTCGCCCCGGTGAGGGTCGCGGAAGCGGTAGATGAACCGGTTCGCGAGCACCCGGTCGGAGAAGCGCGCGAGGCAGCCCTGGCCCGGCTTGGCGCAGTGCAGCGTCGGCTCCATCGACGACGAGGGGATGCGATACGGGTTGACGACGTACGCCTTGATCGCGAGCACGATCGCGACGGCACCGAGGATCGTCACCGCCCAGTCGATCGCGATCCGCCACTGGCGAGGCAGCCCGTGCGTCAGGTGATCGATCGGGTTTCTCAGCGAACGCTCCTGGCCCGGCTCTGCTCCCGTCGCCATTCTTCGATGCGCGCATGGTCGCCCGAGAGCAGCACCTCCGGCACCTGCCACCCGCGGAACTCGGCAGGCCGCGTGAAGTGCGGGTACTCCAGGCCGCCCTCGAGCTCGGCCGAGAAGCTCTCCTCGAGGCCCGACTCCTCGCTACCGAGCGCGCCCGGCAGACGCCGCGCGACCGCGTCGAGCAGCACCATCGCCGGCAGCTCGCCGCCGGAAAGCACGTACGGGCCGATCGACACCGCGTCGGTGGCCAGATGCTCGACGACGCGCTCGTCGAACCCCTCGAAGCGGGCCGAGAGCAGGGTCAGCTGCTCCTCCCCCGCAAGCTCCTCGACCAGCTCCTGATCGAGCTGCCTTCCCTGCGGCGTCAGTACGACCACCCGGTGGCCGGGAGGCCCGCCGTAGGCCGCATCGAGCGCTGCGGCGACGACGTCGACGCGCAGGACCATGCCCGCGCCCCCGCCGTAGGGCTCGTCGTCGACCTGGCCGCTCTTGAGCGGCGTCGTGTCGCGGTAGCTGAGCAGGCGCAGCTCGAGCTCCGTGCCGAGCACGGCCGCAAGCGGGCGCTGCTCCGTGAGCCAGGCGAACGCATGGGGGACGAGCGTGAAGACATCGATGCGCAAAAGGGGACGTGAGGTTAGCCGGAGGAGGTGAAGCCGCGTTGCACCACGATTCGACCCGCATCGAGATCGACCTTCTGGACGCAGGCATCGACGAGCGGCAGGGCGAGGCCGGTGTCGAGCTCGATGACGTCGTTGGCCGGCGTCGACGAGATCTCGGACACGCGCCCGAGCGAGCGGCCGCCTTCCTCCTCCACCTCCAGGCCGACGAGCTGGAAGGCGTAGTACGAGCCCTCCTCCGGCTCCGGCAGGCTGGCGAGCTCGACCTCGATCGGCGCTCCGCGCTCTACCTCGCCGTCGAGCCGGATCACCGGCCTGCCGCCCGCGCGCTTGGACTCCAGGATGCGCGCCGGTCTCCCGCCGACGAGCAGCGTCGCGCCGACCGCGAAGCGGTCCGGGTCATCGCTTGCGTCCTCGATGACGAATCCGCCGTCCAGTCCATGCGGCCGCCCAACGCGGCCGACCGTCACGAGCTCATTCACCTGACGAGGCTCTCGAAGAACTCGGTCGCCTCGGCCCTCGTCGCCTGAGGAAACTCGTAATCCTCGAACACGACGGGCTCGAGCTCCGTACGCCACAGTTCCACGTCCGGCCCGAGAAGCGCCCAGTAGGCGCCCGGCTCGTCCTCGTATGGCATGCCGACACTGCCGGCATTGACAAAGCGGATACCGTCGACGACCCGGTCGTCCTGCATGTGCGTGTGGCCGACGACCACCACGTTCGCCTCGACCTCGGCGAGAACCTCGCGCAAACGGGCTTCCGATGACGCGGGCGTGACGATCTCGATGTCGTTGCGTGGGGTCGCGTGGCAGAAGAGAACGCGGCCGAGGCCCTCGATCTCCAGCTCCTGCCGCTCCGGTACTCCATAGGCGAACGCGATCTGCTCGTCCGTCAACTTCGCCCTCTGTTCGTCGAGCATGCCCGGGGGCGGGCCGCCCGGCCGAGGCGGATCGGGCTCGACGAGCTCACGTTCGGCGTTGCCGCGGATGAACCGCACCCGTTCGCCGAGCCCGCGCAGCAACTCGAGCACTTCCGCCGGTCGAGGGCCTCCCAGAAAGTCCCCGCCGACGACGATCAGGTCGACGTCGTCTCCGATCTCGGCCAGGACGGCCTCCAGGGCCGGCGGATTGCCGTGGATATCGTAGAGCGCGGCGACGCGCAAGCTATTCGAGGATCTCGAGCACGACGCGATGATGCGACTTGGCGCCGCTCGCGCGAACGATCGCCCGCAGCGCGCGGGCGATTCGGCCCTGCCGCCCGATCACCTTGCCGACCTCGTCCTTCGCGACGCGCAGCTGCAGCACGGTCGCGCCTTCGCGCTGAACCTCGGTCACTTCGACGGCGTCCGCATCGTCCACGAGCTGCCGGGCCAGGTGGGCGAGCAGCTCAGCCACCGACGTTCGCCTTCTTCAGCAAGCGCGCGACCGTGTTCGACGGCGTCGCGCCCTTCGCGAGCCATTCCTTCACCTTGTCCTCGTCGAAGTCGATCGTCGAGGGATCGGTCTGCGGGTTGTAGCGCCCCACGATCTCGATGAACTTTCCGTCTCGCGGCGAACGCGAGTCGGCGACGACGACCCGGTAGATCGGGTTCTTCTTCGACCCGACCCGGGTCAACCTCATCTTTACCGCCATGTCACCTTCTTCCTTGTTGTTGTGCCTGCTTCAGGAGCTCCGGCGGGAGCCCGGGCATTTTGCCTTTCTTCATCTGTTTCATCATCTTCTGCATCTGCTTGCGGGCCGAGAGCAGCTGGTTCACCTGCTGGATCGTCGTTCCGCTGCCGGCGGCGATGCGCTTTCGCCGTGAGCCGTCGATGAGATGCGGCAGCGCGCGCTCCTTCGGAGTCATCGACAAGACGATCGCCTCCACACGAGACATGTCCTTCTCGTTCACGTCCAGCCCCTGCAGCTGGTTCCCGACGTTCGGGATCATTGAGAGCACGTTCTTCAGCGGCCCTATTCGCCTTAGCATCTTGTAGCTCGAGAGGAAGTCGTCGAACGTGAACT
>Ga0066709_100003122_pt1 | contig 12525 bp, 13 predicted proteins | sample GraSoiAngelo_158_FD_79665 | JGI IMG/M metagenome (GOLD analysis project Ga0066709, IMG submission 79665) | Grasslands soil microbial communities from the Angelo Coastal Reserve, California, USA - 14_1009_16_30cm | ecosystem: Environmental > Terrestrial > Soil > Grasslands | place: USA... | reverse complement strand
CGGACGGCACGACGCGGGCACGGGCGGGCGAGACAGGAGCCGGAGATGATACACACGAGCAGACGCGCAGACAGACAAAAGCGACAGGGAGCGCGGGGGGAGGGGGGGGGGGGGGGGGGGGGGGGGGGGGGGGGGGGGGGGAGGCGCCCAACACGCCCCACGAGAGCGGCGCGCACGGACAGGCTGCGGAAGTGAGCTTCCGCGAGGACGGCGTTGCCGCGCTCGAATGGGCTGCGCGCTATCTCGAGCGTGTGGGCGAGCTCCCCGTACTGGCCCAGGTTGAGCCCGGCGAAATCCGCGCGCGCCTGCCGGCCTCGCCGCCCGAGCAGGGCGAGCCGTTCGCGAACGTGCTTCGCGACCTCGACGAGATCCTCCTGCCCGGTGTGACCCACTGGCAGAGCCCGCGCTTCTTTGCGTACTTCGCAAACAGCGCGTCGGAGCCGGGCATCCTCGCGGAGCTGCTGGCCGCGACGTTGAACTCCGTCGCGTTTCTCTGGCGTACCGCGCCCGCCTCCACCGAGCTGGAGTTCTTGACGCTGGACTGGGCGGCGCAGCTCCTCGGCCTGCCCGGCGGCTGGCACGGGCACATCGAGGACACCGCCTCGACCTCCACCATCGCATCGCTAGCCGCTGCACGGGAGGCGAACGGCGGCAGCACCGTCGTCTGCTCCGAGCACGCGCACTCCTCGGTCGACAAGGCCGCCCGGCTGCTCGGCCTCGACGTTCGGAGGACTCCGTGCGGCGCCGACTTCGCGCTCCGTCCCGAGGCGCTCGATCTCACGGATGCGGCGGCCGTCGTCGCAACCGTGGGGACGACCTCGATCGCCTCGGTCGATCCCGTCGTCGCCGTCGCGGACGCGTGCGCGGAAACGGGGGTCTGGCTGCACGTCGACGCCGCGTACGCGGGCTCAGCGTGGGTGTGCCCCGAGTTTCGCTGGTCGCAGCGGGGCGTGGAGCGGGCCGACTCCGTCGTGGTGAACGCGCACAAGTGGCTGTTCACGCCGATGGACTGCTCGCTGCTCTGGACAAGCCGTCCGGACGACCTGCGCCGGGCGTTCAGCCTCGTTCCCGAATACCTGCGCACGACCGAAGCGGTCGACAGCCTCTCCGACTACGGCCCCGCGCTCGGCCGGCGCTTCCGCTCCCTCAAGCTCTGGGCGGTTCTGCGCTGCTACGGCCGGGAAGGCCTGCAGGCCCGGATCCGGGAAACCGTGCGCCTCGCCGAGCTCTTCGAAGGCTGGGTCGAGGCCGAGCCAGGCTGGGAGGTGTGCGCCCCACGCCACTTCTCGCTCGTCTGCTTCCGTCGGGAGGGGTCGGACGAGGAGAACGAGGAGATTCTCGAGCGGGTGAATCGGAGCGGCGAGCTCTTCATCTCCCACACCCGCGTCGGCGACCGTTATGTCCTGCGGCTCGCCATCGGCAGCGACCGGACGTCGGAGGAGGACGTCCGCCGCGCCTGGGACCAGATCCGTAGCTGAGCAAAAAGACGATTTGCTCCTCATACCTCCGGGTAGTTGAATTCAGGTCAATGGGGGAGCGTGAGGCTCTGGGAGGACTCTTGCGAGAGAGACTCGACGCTTTTTCTTGCGTTCCAGGGGTCAGCTCTTCTAGCCGTACGGTCTAGGGGAAAGGGAGGAAACAGGCGTGCGCAAGCGATTTGCAGGCCCGGCGCTTCTTGCGGTGGTGGTGGTCGTCGCCGCGATCCTCAGCGCCGGATCACAGGCGATGACGGACCGTGGCAAGGGGCCCGAGAGGGTCGCCAAGTCCGCAGTGACCACCGTCTCGCTGAACGGATGGGTGGGGGCGAAGGTCGAGGACGACCTCTTGAAGGAGGTCATCGCGGCGTTCGAGAGATCGCATCCGAACATCAAGGTCAACTACGACGCGTTCAACAACTACCAAACCACGATGCTCGCCAAGTTCTCGGCGAGGAAGCCACCGGACGTCCTCTACGTCGCGGCTGAAGACTTCGCGGACTGGGTCCGTCAGGGCGTCCTCCAGCCGCTCGACTCCTACGCGAAGAAATCCAAGTTCAAGTCGAAGCCGTTCTACGGGGGACTGCTCAACAGCTTCAAGTACAAGGGCAAGATCTACGGGTATCCGAAGGACTGGTCGTCGCTGGCCATGGAGGTGAATCCGGCCCTTATGGGTGGCCAGCCCGTCCCGAAGACCTGGGCGCAGCTTCGCTCGGTGGCCCAGAAGATCAAGGTAGCCGGCGGTAAGCCGATCTGCCTCCAGGCCGACTGGGCGCGCCTGATGGCGTGGGTCTACCAGGCCGGCGGAAACGGCCAGTTCAAGAGCGCGAACTCCGCCGCGTTCAGGACGGCGGCGAACTTCTACGTCGGCCTGCTCAGAGATGGGCTTGCGACCCTGCCCACCGATGTCGGCGCCAGTTGGTGCGGCGAAGCCTTCGGCAAGGAGAAGGTCGCAATCGCGTTCGAGGGCAACTGGATGCTCGGCTACCTAAAGGACACGTTCCCGAACCTCCGCTACTCGCTTGCCCCGATGCCGAAGGGCAAGACGCGCGGCAACCTTGCTTTCACCGTTTCGTACTCGATGGCGAAGGACTCCAAGAACAAAGCCGCTGCCTGGACGCTGCTGAGTTGGCTGACGGGCAAGACTGGCATGAAGAAGTGGACGTCGCTCGGGTTCGCCCTGCCCACGCGGAGCGACGTCAAGCCGGTCGCCGGCCGCGGTGCCTTCGTGAAATACCCGCAGTTCACGCACGGTTGGGGTAATCAGGTCGACTTCCGCCACGTCTGGACGGAGGTCGCCAACAACGAGCTGACGGCGGTCGTGCAGGGCAAGGAGAGCGTCAACGACATGCTCTCCAAGATCGCCGCCGCAGCGCACTAGCGCTGACGTAGTCGTCTCGCCAGTCCCCGCGCGTCATACTGACGCGCGGGGGCCGGCGACGAACCGGGGGTGTGCGTGGCGGTTGCGGTTGCGAGCGAGAAGAAGGTCCGGGCCCTTGGTTCCGAGCGCCTTCGCGAGGCACTCGTCGGCTACGGGTTCATCGCGCTGCCGATGGCTTTCTTCCTCGTCTTTTTCATCTTCCCGATCGGCTACGCCTTCTACATCAGCCGTTACGACTGGGAGATCTTCAAGGGCCCGTTCATCGGCTGGGACAACTACCGTGAGCTCTACCACGACAGCGTCTTCTGGCGTCACGCCGTCCGGAACACGCTCGTCTACACCGCGTTCGTCGTGCCCCTGCAGATGGCGCTCGGCCTGTCGCTGGCAGTCGTCGTCAACCAGGCGATCCGCTTCCGGACGTTCTTCCGCGCGGCCTTCTACTTTCCGTCGCTCGCCTCGTCGGCCGCAATCGTCTCGATCGCGACCTACATCCTCGCTTCCGACGGCCTCTTGAACTCGTTCCTCGGGAACCTCGGCTATCACCACACCAAGGCCTGGTTCTCCCAGGAGAACACCGCGCTGCCGTCGATCATCGGCCTCAACGCCTGGACGACTGCCGGAACGATGATGCTCTTCTACCTCGCTTCGCTGCAGGCGATTCCCACAGAGGTGTACGAGGCGGCGGCGATCGACGGCGCCGGCGCGTGGCGCACCTTCCGCAAGATCACCTTCCCGTTGCTGAAGCCGGGCCACTTCTTCGTCGCGGTCGTCTCCGTGATCGGCGCGCTGCAGATGTTCGACCAGTCGTTCATCGTCGGTGGTACCTCGGGTGGTCCGAACTACTCGACGATGACCGTCGTCCTCTATCTCTTCAACCGTGCTTTTTCAGGTACGGCTCGCTTCGGTTATGCGGCCACGGTGGGGCTCGTCCTCTTCGTCTTCATCTTTGCCGTCACCCTGATCCAGCGTTTGCTGTTCGGCAAGGCGGAGGTGGCCTGATGGACCCGGAAAAGGTTCCGCCGACTCCACCCGTGCTCGCGGCCGAGGAGCTCGCCCTGGAAGGGGAAGCCGCGGCCGGGACCGTGGGCCCTTCCGGGATCCCGGGTCGTGAGCGGGCCGAGCGGATCAGAACGTTCCTGACCTACGCGGTCATGTTCACGGTCGCCGCGCTGTTCTTCATTCCGTTCCTCTGGAGCGTCTCGACCTCGTTCAGGACGATCGCGGACACGGTCCAGGGGTTCTCACTTCTACCCAAGCACTGGACGACCCTCGGCTATCACGAGGTCTTCTACAAGTACCACTTCGGCCGCTACACGCTGAACAGCGCGATCATTGCCGGCGCCGTCACTGTCTCGAACCTTTTCCTCGCATCGCTCGGCGGCTACGCCTTCGCGCGACTGAAGTTTCCCGGCCGAGAGGTGCTCTTCATGCTCGTACTCGGGACGCTGATGATTCCGGATCAGCTCCGCCTCGTTCCGATCTACCAGATGCTCGTCAACCTGGTGCCGGGTTGGCTGGGCCATGTGGGCTGGCACAACGCATCCTTTGTCAATCGGAACGGTGTGATTCTGATCAACCTCGTCTCGGCTTCGAGCCTCTTCCTCATGCGCCAGTACTTCCTCACGATTCCCCGCGACCTGGAAGAGGCGGCGAAGCTCGACGGTGCGGGCTACTTCAAGACATACCGGCGCGTCATGCTGCCGCTCGCCGGCCCGGCGCTGGCGGCGGTGGCAATCCTCACCTTCCAGGGCTCCTGGAACGGCCTCTTCTGGCCGGCTGTCCTCCTGCAGGACGAGTCGCAGCACACGATTCCCCTCGGCCTTGCCTTCTTCCAGCAGGTCTATACGACGCTCTGGCCGCAGTTGATGGCGGCCAGCGTCACGGCAATCCTGCCGATCCTCGTCCTCTTCGTCCTGTTCCAGCGTTACTTCGTTGCGGGTGTCGCCGCCTCAGGGGTCAAGGGATGAGCCTGGCGCGCGCACTCGGAGTTGCCGCTTCGGACCTCTATCACCAGTCGTGGAGGCTGGTCATCCTGAACGCGCTTCTCGGCGCCGTCGTGGTGGGTGTGGTGCTTGCGAGTCTCGCAGTCCGGCAGGCGATCCTGCTCGTTGTGCTACTCGGTCCCGCCGCCGCCGCTGTCATGCACTGCGCAGTGACCCTCGCCCAGACCGAAGAGCTACGCCTGTCCGAGGTGCTCGTCGGACTTCGGCGGCACTGGCGTCGAGGACTGGCACTGGGTGCGCTCATCACAGCGGCCGCGTCGCTCGGCACGGTCGCGGTGCCGTTCTACTCGAGTGCTGGAACCTGGGCGTGGCCGCTCGCGGCGCTGAGTGTCTACATCCTCGTGGTCTTCGCAGTCATCCAGCTCGCCCTGTGGCCGCTGGCGGTGTTCGAGGACGCGCGTTCATTCCGGGAGGTCTTTCGCGATGCCATACTCGTCGTCGGACGACGCCCTCTCGGTTTCGCCGGCCTCGCACTGGCGCTGCTGCTCGTCAACGCGATCGGCGTGGCGGCGGCGATCTTGCCTTTTCTGACCCTGACGATCGCATACTCGTTCCTCGTCTCGGCGCACTTCGCGCTACCGAAGAACCCGGCCCGGGAGGTCTGAGCGAAATGGCCACCGTCACCTACGACCACGTCACGAAGACCTTCGGCGACACTGCGGCCGTCAAGGATCTGATGCTCGAGATCCAGGACGGCGAGTTCATGGTTCTCGTCGGTCCATCCGGGTGTGGGAAGAGCACCGCGTTGCGGATGCTGGCGGGCCTCGAAAAGGTCTCGGACGGGCGCATCCTGATCGGCGATCGCGTCGTCAACAACGTCGCGCCCCAGTCACGCGACATCGCAATGGTGTTTCAGTCCTACGCGCTCTATCCGCACATGACGGTCTACGACAACCTCGCCTTCGGTCTTCGAAATCAGAAGGTGCAGAAGAAGGACATCGACCGGCGTGTGCGCAAGGCCGCGGACATCCTCGACCTCGGACCGCTGATCAAGCGCAAGCCGAAACAGCTGTCCGGTGGCCAGCGCCAGCGCGTCGCGCTCGGCCGTGCGATCGTGCGCGAGCCCGAGGCCTTCCTCATGGACGAGCCCTTGTCGAACCTGGACGCGAAGCTACGCGTTCAGACGCGCGCGGAGATCCTCAAGCTCCAGCAGGAGCTCGGCACGACGACGATCTACGTCACGCACGATCAGGTCGAGGCGATGACGATGGGCGATCGGATCGCGGTGATGAGCATGGGCGTTCTCCAGCAGGTCGGTCCGCCCGAGGAGCTGTACCGCGAACCGAGGAATCTGTTCGTCGCGGGGTTCATCGGCTCGCCGGCCATGAACCTCGTGCCCGCCGAGGTTCTGGACGGCGTGGGTGGGCAGGGCCGCATTGCGGGCTTCCGTCCGGAGCACGTCGAGCTTGCGAACGGGCGAGGCGACGGCTTCGCCTTCGACGCCCGGGCCGAGGTGGTGGAGTACCTCGGCGACGAGCAGCTCGTTCACCTGACCCGAAAGGACACCGCGATTCAGGCCAAGCTTCCAGTCGAGGAGCACATCGGCTCCGGGCAGGAGCTGAGGCTGATGATTCCGCGCGACAAGCTGCTGTTGTTCGACGCCGAAACAGAGGAACGCGTCAGCTCTTAGAGCCGACGGAGGACGGCAAGCACTTCCTCCGGCCCGTCGACGATCACGTCGGCGGCGTCCCGCAACTCGGTCGGCCCTTCGCTGGAGGCGACGGCGAGGCGGACCGCCAGCTCCAGCCCGTCGAGGGCTTGGAAGGCATCGAGGTCGGTCGTGTCGTCGCCCGCGAAGAGGGCGCGTCGACAGTCGTGAGCAGCGAGCAGGTGGCGGACGGCGCTGCCCTTGTTGGCGCGAAGCGGTGGGAGGATCTCCAGCACCTTCCGGCCGAAACGAGGGACGAAGCCTTCCGCGCGGGCCTGCACGGCGATCTCTTCCAGTTCCGCGCGCGCGGCTTCCTCGTCAGGCCGGTCGCGGTAGTGGAGCGACGCTGCGATGCCCTTGTCCTCGATTCGAGGCCAGTCGAGTCCGGCCAGGAAGGGCGCGAGCCGCGCCGCCCAGTCCGGGGCGGCAGGGTCGAGCTCGAGACCGTGGTTCCCGACGTAGACGAGCTCCGGAACTCCGACGACACGTTGAGCGTCTACGCTGGGGCGACCGGTGATGCAGGCGACGAGCTCGTAGCGCTCGTCGAGCCTCCGCAACTCTTGACGTGTTTCCTCCGGGACCGCTGCGTCCTCGGGCCGCGCGACGATCGGCGCCAGAACGCCGTCGATGTCGAGAAAGATCGCGGCGGCGGATGGATCCTCGGCGAAGCGAGCGATGAGATCCACATTGCAAGAATAGGCCGGTGCGCCTCGTCCTCATCGGCCTTCTGGCCGGCTTCTTCAGCGCGCTGTTCGGGGTCGGAGGCGGCACGATCATCGTTCCGCTGCTCCTCCTCGTCTGCAGCTGGGAGGCGCGGAGCGCGACCGCGACTTCGCTAGCGTCGATCGGCATCACAGCGGTGTCCGGCGTGATCGCCTATGCGATCCACGGTGACGTTCGCGCGGAGTACGCCGCACTCGTGGGCCTCCCGGCTGCGGTATCGGTGGCCTGGGCGACTGCGTTGCAGCAGCGCGTGCACACGCGCGTCCTCGAGCTCTCCTTCGCGGCCTTTCTGCTCGGTATCGCGGTCTGGCTGTTCGTGAAATGACCTATGCCCTCGCCATTGTGCTCGGACTCGTTGCCGGCCTTCTCGCCGGGTTGTTCGGCGTGGGCGGCGGGATCGTCTTCGTTCCCGCTCTGGTGGCGTTGGGTCTCGACCACCACGAGGCGATCGGGACCTCGCTGCTGGCGATCGTGCCGACGGTTCTCGTCGGCAGTTGGCGCCAAGCGGGCTACGGCAACGTTCGCTGGCGGGCCGCGCTCGTTCTGGGACTCGCGGCCGCAGTCACCGCGCAAGGCGGCGTGGCGCTCGCGGAATCGCTTTCGGATGCGACGTTACGCCGTCTGTTCGCCGGCTTGCTGGTGTTGGTGGCGTTCCAGATCGCATGGCGGGCGCGCCGCCGAGATTCCTGACCTATTCTGTGCGAATGGCGGGTCCCGAAGAAGTCTGGCTGCCGCTCGTCGACGAACCGGTCGGCGACATCGTGGCGCGTATCCAGGCTGACGATCCGGAGATCGAGCGCCTCATCGGATCGCCTCACCGGGTCCTGGCCTTTCGCACCTTCGCCTACATCCGCGTCGGCATCCTCCTCGGCGAGTTGCTTTTCGAACAGGAACGGGACCACTTGGATGCGGACGAGACCTGGGTCGAGGCGTTGCTGAGGGATCCGAAGACCCGCGAGGCCCTTCATCGCGAGGTCCGGGCGGTAGCCGAGGAGATCGCGGCCGATCCGCGCTACGCCGACGAGGAGCCCCTCGGCCCAGACGACGCCGCGCGCGAGCGGTTTCGAGCGTTCGCGCGCAAACAGCTCGCCGGCGACTGACCGCTCAGTGTGCGTGGGTGTGGGCTTCCGCAGCCGCGAGTTGCCGGTCCCGACATGCGGGGTGCGAGCAGCGCCGCCAACGCTGTGGTGATCGGCATCGAAGCGATCAAGCCGATCGAGCCCACGAGCGCCGCGATGACTTCGTCCGCGACGGCTTCGCCGTTGACCGCATCCGTGAACGAGGTTTCGCCGACGCTGAAGATCAGCAACACCGGTAGGGCGGCGCCCGCGTAGGCGAAGACGAGCGTCGCCACGGTGGCGGCGATGTGATCGTGGCCGACCTCGAGCGCTCCGCGGAACAGTCCGCTGAACCGGAGCGAAGGGTTGACACGCCGGAGCGCGATCACGGTCGAGGCCTGGCTGACGGTCAGGTCGACGAGGACGCCGAGCGCACCGATGACCATGCCGGCCACCAGCAGACCCTGAAGTGAGAGGCGCGACTGGGACGCGCCGAGGTAGACGCTTTCGTCCGACGATGCTCCGCTCAGGTGCGCCACGTGCGCGAATGCATACGCGAGCCCCGCTGCGAGCAGCAGGCTGACCGCCGTGCCGAGCCAGGCGGCCAGCGACTTGGCGCCCAGCCCGTAGGACAGCGGCATCATCACGAGCATGACCGCGAAAGCGCCGACGATCGCGACGGCAAGAGGCGACGAGCCGTGCAGGATCGCGGGAACCACGAACTTGACCACGATCACCAGGCTCGCCAGCAGTCCGGCCAGTGCCCGCAGCCCGTGGAAGCGGCCGGTGGCGAGCAGCAGCACGACGAAGCCGAGGGAGAGCCACAGCATCGCGCCGCGTCGATCGAAGTCCGCGAACGAGTAGTCGTCGCGTTGCCTTGCGGGACCGGTACCGGCGGGGACGGTGTTCTTGTACACGCGAATCCGGTCGCCCTGCGAGACGTCGAGTGATCCGACCGCCGCGACGGTCGTGAGAACCGTCCTTTCGCCCTTCCCCGGGCCGTCGAGAATCCTTATGTGGGCGACACGGCACGTCTGGGAGGCCGACAGCTTGCAGCGAACGGTGTCCACACGCTCGGCAACCGCGCCGACCGTGTGGATCGGCCCGAGTTGGCCCGACTGCTGGAGCTTGCCGTGCGGCCAGAGGACGACCAGGCCGACGAGGGTGGCGAGGACGAGGGCACTCACGGTCAGGACGAGAGCGTCGACCACGTAGGAGCCCGTCAGGGGGAGCCGGAGACGACTGGGCCCACCCCAGAAGCTCTCGTCGACGGTTTCCGCGTCCCGGCGGCGGCCCCTCACTCGACTGGATCGTGCCAGCGCGCCTGGACGACTCTTCCTCCGTCGGCCGAACAGGCTGCATAATGGGGTGCTTGTGAAGCGCGCGTCTGTCGGCTTCCTCATCGCTCTGCTCCTCCTGACTGCTGCGTCCGCCGATGCGGGGTGGCAGCACACCCAGGCGGCAGGTGCGACCGCACGCGCCTATGCGATCCGTGTCGTTGTCCCCGGCCAGACGGGCGCGGAGACGCCGACTGTGTCCGCACCCAACGACCAGGTGCAGTTCAGCGGCAGCTTCACCTACGGAACGGGTCCCGACGGGAAACCGATCGTGAGCACCTCGTCGGCGAACGCGAGCGCCTCGGCGCAGGCGGGGGCGAACGCGTCGGCGACTGCCTCGGCCGAGGTGAACTCGCTCTCCGTGTTCAGCGGCGAGATCACTGCGACCGATGTGGTGGCGCAGGCACACGCGGAGGCAAGTGCCGGCGCGGCGAAGGGAGACATCACGGGCTCGACCGTGACCGATCTCGTCGCGCTCGGGCAGAAGGTGACGGGCGCGACTTCGGTGCCGCTCGCAGACTGGGGGTCGCTGACGACTGTGTCCGGTGGAGCAAGCGGCACGCCCGCGACCGGATACCGCGGCAGCGTGACCTCGCTCGAGATCCGCCTGACGGCGGATCACGGCGGCCTGCCTGCAGGAACGACGATTCTCGTCGGGTACGCCGAGGTCGCCGCGCAGGCCGCGCCGGAGCCGTCGGTGCAGAAGCCAACCGCCCCGAAGGGGAAGCTCGGACCGAAGTCGCTTGCGCCCGAACCGATACCGGGCTTTCCGCCGGTCCGTCAGCCGCCGAAGGTGACGCCGAAGCTGACGGCGGGCGGCTATGTCTTCCCGGTGTACGGCCCCTCGTCCTACACCGACACGTTCGGCGCTCCGCGGGGCGACATCTCGAGCGGCTGGCACCACGGCGACGACATCTTCGCCCCGCTCGGCGCGCCTCTGCTCGCGGTCGCGTCGGGCACCGTCTTCTCCGTCGGTTGGAACAAGGTCGGCGGCAACCGCCTCTGGTTGCGTGACGGCCAGGGGAATCTCTTCTACTACGCGCACCTCTCCGCGTTCTCGCCACTGGCCGTGAACGGGAACAAGGTCAATGCAGGGGACGTGGTCGGCTTCGTCGGCAACACCGGCGACGCGCAGGGGACCCCGTTCCATCTGCACTTCGAGATTCATCCGGTCGGTTTGCTCGGACTCGGTTACGACGGCGCGGTCGATCCCACCTCGTACCTCAACGCCTGGCAGCACCTGCAGGACGTCAGCTTCGCGGGCGGCGACGCCTGGGCTCCGCTGCACTCGCTCGGCAGCGCGCCGAAGCCGGGAGCGATCCTGCTCGCGGCGACGGACATCTCGATTGCGGACGGACTGGTCCCGGGCTCGCTGCTGCGCGCCATTCGGCCCCTGATCGTCAGGGGCGACAACTTCAGCTCGGCGAGCCCGGGTAAGTAACTAACTAGAAGAGCCGGCGCCTGCTCCCGAGTTCCCGCCGCCCTGGTAGGTGAACTCGTCGCTCGAGCCGAACATCGCATCCGAAAGCCACTTGCGCGTCTGAGCGCCCGAAAGCGGGTTGAAGAGGATCCCCAGTGCGATGCCCGTGATCAAGAGCATCGTGTTGCGCGCACTGTGGTCTTTCTTTCCCTGCACCCGGTCTGCGGCCTGGCGTAGCTCGTCGATCGCCTCCTTGAGGCGATCCTGGATCTCCTTGTCGGTTGCGACACGCGTGGCGACGGGAATCGGCCCACGGCCACCGATCAGCTCGTTGTAGACCTCACGCGCGGACTCGAACGCATTGCGAACGTTCTGGCGCAGATCCTCATCCTTCATCGCACGTTCGATGTACGGTCTCGCGCCGCCGGCCCGGTCCAATACCTTGTCCTTCGTCTTGGTCATCCTTCATCGGTCCTTTCGCTGGATTGCCTGCCGTTTGGTACCCGCCCCCAATCCTCGCAAACGGGCGGCGCTCGGGGTGGCTCTGCTGCTCGCCGCCGGGTGCGGAGGAGGCGGTGGGACGAAGGAACGCGTCGTGTCGGGAGAGGGTTTCACGTTCAGCGCCCCCGCGGCGTGGCCGGTTGAGCGGCGTGGCGGGGTCGTGGAGGTGGGCCACGGGACGGATCTGGTCTCGGTGACCCGGTACCCGCTCCTCCGGCGCTTTCGACCTGGGCTCTGGGCGAAGGTCGTTCCGGAGCTCGATCGGGCGGCTGCCGCGGTGGCCAGCCAGCAGCAGGGCAAGGTGGCCGACCCGCAGACGGTCACGGTCGGCGGACAGGAAGCGCGGCGCTACGACGTCCTCTACGAGCGCGACGGCAAGGAGCTCACCGAGCGAATCACCTTCGTCCTCCGGGAGAAGACGGAGTACCTGCTGCTCTGCCGTTACGAGCGGGGCCGCCCGACCGACGCCTGCGAGCTTCTGCTCAGGTCCTTCAGGCTCGCCGCGGCCTGACGATCACGTACCGGCGACCTCTTGGGGCGTGTCACGCTCTTGCCGTCGAACGCTGCGTCGAAGACCTGATCGATCGAGTCGACGAGGACGAAGTCGAGCTCGCGTTTCGTCTCGCGCGGAAGGTCGGCCAGATCGGGCTCGTTCTCGCGGGGAAGGATGACGCGCTTCAGCCCCGCGCGCTGCGCCGCGAGCGTCTTCTCGCGCACGCCGCCGATCGGCAGCACCTGGCCGGTCAGCGTGATCTCTCCGGTCATGCCGACGTCCTCCGAGACGGGCTCGTCTTTCACGAGCGACGCGATCGCAGTGGCCATCGTGATGCCGGCGGACGGCCCGTCTTTCGGCACCGCGCCGGCCGGAACGTGCAGGTGGATGTCGTGCTCTCGGAACCAGTCCGGATCCAGCTCGAGCGAGTCGGCGTGTGCTCGCACCCAAGAGAGGGCGGCCTGCGCCGACTCTTGCATCACGTCG
>Ga0066709_100003120_pt1 | contig 12529 bp, 7 predicted proteins | sample GraSoiAngelo_158_FD_79665 | JGI IMG/M metagenome (GOLD analysis project Ga0066709, IMG submission 79665) | Grasslands soil microbial communities from the Angelo Coastal Reserve, California, USA - 14_1009_16_30cm | ecosystem: Environmental > Terrestrial > Soil > Grasslands | place: USA... | reverse complement strand
TCCGGTTCCCGCGGCGGAAGGCCCGCTGGAACTCGGCGGGGGAGCGAAGACGCTGCCAGGGCCGGAAACGTGCTCCGGCCGCGGGCGCCCTAGGCTCCGATCCGCTTCCGTCCCTTCCGGCGGCGCCGCTTGAGGACGAGACGACCCCCCTTGCTCCGCATCCGGACCAGAAAGCCGTGTGTCCGCTTCCGCTTCCGGTTGTTTGGTTGAAATGTCCGCTTCATCGTGGGTTGCCCTTCGTCCGGCGGGCCGCGTCAAGGCCGGCCTGTCCCGGGGAAAGGGGTAAGTCTACTGGCCACGCCGGGTTCGTGTCAAACCCGCGCCACGTTTGCCCCCGCTTCGTCTTGTCGCGGTCGTCGCCCGTGTGATAGCCTAGGCGCTTGGAGCAACGCGACCCGCTCCCAACCTTTTTCCGTGTTCAGGCTTGGCTTTTCCACAGCTGTTGAAATCTCTGTGCAAAAGGGCCCTGGGCGAGAAATGGTGCGGCCAAAATGATCGCCGTATCATATAAGTAGTTATAAAAAAAAGACTTAGATATATCAGGCATGAACCTCTGGGACGAGGTGCTGGCCAAGGTCGAGGCCAAGGTCAATCGGCATAGCTTTGCGACCTGGTTTCGCCCGACGACGTTCCACGCCCTCCACGGGTCGAGCCTGCTCGTCCAAGTGCCGAATCCCCAGTTCAAGGATTGGCTCGCACGCAACTACCAAGGGATCATCGCCGAGTCCCTGCACGACCTCGGCCGCGCGGAGGTCCAGGTCGTCTTCGAATGCGAGGCGGCGGCGGCGGCCGCGCCCGACGCCGGGAGCGACCGCGAGGCCGTCGCGGTCTCGACCGCGCTCAACCCGAAGTACACCTTCGAGAGCTTCGTCGTCGGCTCGTCCAACCAGTTCGCCCACGCGGCCGCGCGGGCGGTGGCCGAGATCCCGAGCAAGTCCTACAACCCCCTCTTCCTCTACGGAGGCGTGGGGCTCGGCAAGACGCACCTCATGCATGCGATCGGGCATTACATCCAGGCCCGCAACCGCCACCTCAATCTCGTCTACATCTCCTCCGACCGCTTCATCAACGAGATGATCAACGCCATCCGCTTCGACCGCCTGCCCGCCTTTCGCCAGAAGTACCGGGCGGTGGACGTGCTGCTCGTGGACGACATCCAGTTCATCGCGGGCAAGGACCGCACCCAGGAGGAGTTCTTCCACATCTTCAACGCGCTCCACGACGCGCAGAAGCAGATCGTGATCTCCAGCGATTGCCCGCCGCGCCAGATCCCGACGCTCGAAGAGCGGCTGCACAGCCGCTTCGAATGGGGGCTCATCGCCGACATCCAGGCCCCCGACATCGAGACCAAGGTCGCGATCCTCCGCAAGAAAGCGGAGGCGGAGCGGGTGGAGATCCCCGAGAACGTCGCGCTCTTCATCGCGAGCAAGGTCCGCACGAACATCCGCGAGCTGGAGGGGAGCCTCATCCGGCTCATCGCCTATGCGAGCCTGACCGGCCGCGACATCGACCTCACCCTCGCCCAGGAGATCCTCCGCGACCTCCTCCATACCGAGGACAAGCCCATCACGATCGAGATGATCCAGAAATTCGTGGCCGACCAGTTCGGCGTCAAGATCACCGAGCTCAAGGCCAAGAACAACTCGAAGACGGTGGCCGAGCCCCGCCAGATCGCCATGTATCTCATCAAGAACCTGACCGCCGCCTCGCTGCCGGAGATCGGCAAGGCCTTCGGGGGCAAGCACCACTCGACGGTCATCCATTCGGTGCGCAAGATCGACACCTTGCGCAAGCGCGACCCCGAATTCGACCGCCGCATCAACAGCTTTGTCCAAGCGTTCCGATGAGGTTGCCCTGGTTTTCCGCCACGGCGGGCCGCCCGTCTGCATCCGCGGGCGCGGGGCCCTCCGCCATCCGCAGCGGGAAGCGCCGTCACCCTCGGACGTCCACACGTCCGCCCACAGGCCAAGCCTCCGCGGTGGAGCGAGTTGGCCGCCTTTTCGCGGTTTCCGCACCCTCTCTTTTCATCCTTCAATGGACATCCGGGAGAAGAGAGGAGAGGAGGTAGAGCGCTGATGGAGATCACGGTCCGGAAGAACGACCTCGTGCGAGAACTGCACCTCGTGCAGGGGATCGTGGAGAAGAAGAACTCGATCCCGATCCTCTCCAACGTGCTCGCGGAGGCCAAGGGGAAGGAGCTGCGGATCTCGGCCACCGACCTCGACGTCTCGCTGCGGTGCGGATGCCCGGCGGAGATCGCGGACGAGGGCGCGATCACGCTGGCGGCCAAGAAGCTCTATGAGATCGCGCGATCGCTGCCGGAGGCGGACGTCAAGATCAAGGTCCTGCCCGACGCGTGGGCCTCGATCGAGTGTGAGCGGGTGACCTTCAAGATGGCCGGGCTGCCCAAGGAGGACTTCCCGTCGCTGCCCGAGGCCAAGGGAAAAGGGGGAGTGGAGGTGCCGGGCGAGGTGCTCCGGGAGCTGATCGCGCGCACCGCTTTCGCGATCACGGCCGAGGACGCCCGCTACTACCTGGCCGGGGCCCTCATGATCCTGGACAAGGACGGCGTCGCGATGGTGGCCACGGACGGGCACCGTCTCTCGTACGCGCATCGCCAGAGCGCGCTGAAGCTCGCCGACCCCCAGCGCGTGCTGGTGCCGCGCAAGGCGATCCACGAGCTGGCGCGCCTTCTCGAAGAGGAAGAGACGGTGAGCTTCCAGCAGGTGGAGAACCACCTCGTCTTCGTCGTCGGCGGCCGGACGCTCGCCTCCAAGATGATCGAGGGCCAGTTCCCCGCCTTCGAGAAGGTCATCGCGGTGACGGGGGACAAGGTGGTGAATCTCGGCCGCGAGGAGCTGGGGACCGCGATCCGCCGGGTCAGCCTGCTCTCTTCGGAGCGGAGCCGGGCCGTGAAGCTGTCGCTCAACCCCGACCGCCTCGATCTGGCCGCTTCCTCCCCCGACCTCGGCGAAGCGCGCGAATCCCTCGCCGCCGAATACAAGGGGGACTCGGTGGAGATCGGCTTCAACGCGCAATACCTCCTCGATTTCCTCGGGGTGGCGGGGACGGAAGCGGTGCGCATGGAGCTGAAGGACCACGAGAGCCAGGGGGTCTTCCGGCCCCAGGGCTCGGCGGAGACCGATTACCGCTACGTCGTGATGCCGATGCGTCTATAGAGAGCAGATGCTGAGGAATCCTACGCATGTGAACGTCCGGCGCGCGAAGCGGAGTGTTTCCTCTGCCGGATGGCGGCGTATTCACTCCGCCGCCGTCCGCTTGTTGAAGGCGCGCGCGGAGCGAAGCGCGCCGCATCCGGTTTAAGCGTGTGGGTGGCGAGGATGGAGGTACGGGACCTGCGTAACGTGAAGGAGGCGAGCCTGGAGTTCGCACCGGGGCTGAACGTGCTGGTGGGGCGCAACGCGCAGGGCAAGACGAGCCTGCTCGAGGCGGTGGGCCTGCTCGCGCGCGGCCGCTCGTTCCGCACCGAGGATACCGAGACCTTGATCCGGCGGGGCGCGGCAGTACTGCGCGCGCGGGGAACCGCGACGGCGCCGGACCGCCGCACCTGCCTGGAAGTCGAGATCGCCCCCGGCACGAGGCGCCTGCGCGTCGACGGACGGGAAGTGCCGCCACGCGAGTACCACGGCCGCCTCGAGGTGGTGGTCTACTCGACCGACCGCCTGCGGGTCGTGCGCGGCCCGATGCGCGAGCGCCGGCAGTTCCTCGACCGCTCCGGCTCGGCGCTGTGGCCGGCGTATCGGCAGACGGTGCGGGACTTCGAGCGCGTGCTCGGGCAGCGCAATGCGGCCCTGGAGGCGGGGGCCAGGGATCTCGACACGTGGAACGAGCGCTTCGTGGAGCTGGGCGCGCGGCTGCGCGACCGGCGGGCGTCCTACGTCGAGCGGCTGCGGGTGGCCTTGCGGCATGGGTTCCACCCGGAGGGCGAGCGCTACGACGTCGTGCTCGTCCCCGCGCCGCTCGCCGGCGGGGTCGAGGCGGAACGACCCCGGCTCGTGGCCGAGATGGAGGGCCGCCGGCGGGACGAGGGCCGCACCCGGCGGAGCCTCGTCGGCCCGCATCGGGACGAGGTGCTGTTGCTGGTGGATGGCGAGGAAGCGGGCGTCGCCGCCTCGTCGGGCCAGGCCCGCAGCCTCCTGCTCGCGCTGGCGCTGGCGACGCTCGAGGTCTACCGGCAGGAGACGGGCAGCGCCGCGGTGGCGCTGCTCGACGACCTCGACTCCGAGCTGGACGAGGCGCGCGCCACCGAGCTGTGCCGCGAGGTGAGCCGCCGGGGGCAGGCCCTCGTCACCACCGCCCACGCGGGCTGGGCGCGCCGCCTGGCCGATGGAGGGCGGCTCTTCGAGGTGGAGGCGGGCGAGGTGCGAGCGGCTTGAGCAACGGGTCCCGCGCCGGCGGGGTCCGGGGATAGGGTTACCAGGGAGCGAATGAGCGACCCCACGAAAACGGTCGAAGACGAGATGGGCGCCTACGGGGCGGAGGCGATCCGGGTCCTGGAGGGGCTGGAGGCCGTCCGCGTCCGGCCCGCCATGTACATCGGCTCCACGGGCGAGTCGGGTCTCCACCACCTCGTCTACGAGGTGGTGGACAACTCGATCGACGAGGCGCTGGCCGGCTACTGCTCCGAGATCAGCGTCACGATCCACATCGACAACTCGGTGACGGTGGTGGACAACGGCCGCGGCATACCCGTCGGTCCCCACCCGACGGTCGTGGGCATGGACGCGGCCGAGGTGGTGCTCACCAAGCTGCACGCGGGCGGCAAGTTCGACAAGAAGTCCTACAAGGTCTCGGGCGGCCTCCACGGCGTGGGCGTCTCCGTCGTCAACGCGCTCTCCGAGAGCCTCGAGGTCGAGATCTGGCGGGACAAGAAGGTCTACCGCCAGAGCTACAAGCGCGGGGCGCCCCAAGGACCGCTGGAGAACGTGGGCGTCACCGACAAGCGCGGCACGAAGATCCGGTTCAAGCCCGACGCCGAGATCTTCGAGACGACCTCGTTCAGCTTCGACACGCTCTCCCAGCGCCTGCGCGAGCTGAGCTTCCTGAACCGCGGCATCCTCATCGTTCTCGAGGACGAGCGCGACGGGAAGAAGAACCGCTTCCAGTACGAGGGCGGCATCGCGTCCTTCGTGGAGCACCTCAACCGCAACAAGGAGACGATGCACCCGCGGCCGATCCTCATCGAGGGCGTGCGCGAGGGCGTGCAGGTCGAGATCGCCCTTCAGTGGAACGACGGCTACGCGGAGAACATCTATTCCTTCGCCAACAACATCAACACCCACGACGGAGGGACCCACCTCGTCGGCTTCAAGAGCGCCCTCACACGCAGCCTCAACAACTACGCGACGTCTTCCGGCCTCGGCAAGGACATGGCCGAGCCGCTGCAGGGGGAGGACGCGCGCGAGGGGCTGTGCGCGGTCATCAGCGTCAAGGTCCCCAACCCGCAGTTCGAGGGCCAGACCAAGGGGAAGCTCGGCAACTCCGAGGTGAAGGGGATCGTCGAGAGCCTGATGGGCGACAAGCTCTCCGCCTTTCTCGAGGAGACGCCGTCGGTCGCCAAGCGGATCGTCTTCAAGGTGCTGGAGGCGGCCCGGGCGCGGGAGGCCGCCCGCAAGGCGCGCGACCTCACGCGCCGCAAGGGCGCCCTCGACGGGGCGGGGCTCCCCGGCAAGCTCGCCGAGTGCCAGGAGCGCAACCCGGAGCTGTGCGAGCTGTACCTGGTGGAGGGCGACTCCGCGGGGGGCTCGGCCAAGCAGGGGCGCGACCGCCACTTCCAGGCGATCCTGCCCCTCCGCGGGAAGATCCTGAACGTGGAGAAGGCGCGCCTGGACAAGACGCTCGCCTCGGAGGAGATCCGCAACATCATCACCGCGCTGGGGACCGGCGTCGGGGCCGACGACTTCGACGTCACCAAGCTCCGCTACCACCGGATCATCATCATGTGCGACGCGGACGTGGACGGCAGCCACATCCGCACCCTGCTCCTGACCTTCTTCTACCGGCAGATGAAGGAGCTCATCGAGCGCGGCCACCTCTACATCGCGCAGCCTCCGCTCTACAAGGCGAAGGTCGGCAAGACCGAGCGTTACCTGAAGGACGACCACGAGCTCAACGCGTTCCTGATGGAGCGGGCGGTCGAGAAGCGCAAGGTGCGCCTGGCCGCGGGCCAGGAGATCGAGGGCGCGCGTCTCATCCGGCTGCTGGACCGCATGGTCGGCTACTCCAAGCTGCTGGCCATGGTGGAGAAGAAGGGCACGCCGCGGGCGCTCGTGGAGTTGCTGCTCAAGGGGCAGGTCAAGGACGCCGAGGCCTTCACGGACAGGACGCGGCTGCAGGAGCTGATCAAGCCGCTCCGCGCGACGGGGGCGGACGTGGTGCTCGAGAAGGACGAGGAGCACGGGGTGTTCGAGATCGTGCTCCAGCTGGGAACCGACGGCCAGACCCGGGAGGCGCGCGTGGGCGAGGCGTTCGTCTCCTCGCCCGAGTACAAGGCGCTCTACTCGGCCTACGAGGAGTTCCGCGACCTCGACCAGCCGCCCCTGGTGGTGGTGGACGGCGGGGAGACGCCGGTCGCCGGCCGCGAGGCGCTCCTCAGCCTCTTCCTGGCCGAGGGACAGCGGGGCGTCACCATCCAGCGCTACAAGGGGCTGGGCGAGATGAACGCCGAGCAGCTCTGGGAATCGACGATGGACCCCGCCACGCGGCGGCTGCTCCAGGTGCGACTCGAGGACGAGGAGGTGGCGGAGAACATCTTCACCACCCTCATGGGCGACGCGGTGGAGCCGCGCCGGATCTTCATCGAAGAGAACGCCCTCAACGTGAGGAACCTGGACATCTGACATGGCGGGACCCGAGCAAGATCCGGTAGCCTTCCAGAAGATCCCCACGAACATCGCGGACGAGATGCGTCAGTCCTACATGGACTACGCCATGTCCGTGATCATCGGCCGCGCCCTGCCCGACGTGCGGGACGGCCTCAAGCCCGCGAACCGTCGGGTGCTCTTCGGCATGCACGAGATGGGCCTCCAGCCCGGGAGACCCTACAAGAAGAGCGCGCGGGTCGCCGGCGACGTGATGGGCAAGTACCACCCGCACGGCGAGGGGGCGATCTACGACACCCTCGTGCGCATGGCCCAGGACTGGAACATGCGCGCGCCGCTCGTGGACGGCCAGGGCAACTTCGGCTCCGTCGACGGCGACCCGCCGGCGGCGATGAGATACACCGAAGCGCGGCTCTCGCGCGTGGGCGCCTCGATGATGCTGGACATCGACAAGGACACCGTCGATTTCCAGCCCACCTACGACAACGAGTCGAAGGAGCCGACGGTCCTTCCCACCGTGCTCCCCAACCTGCTCGTCAACGGAGCGGAGGGGATCGCGGTCGGCATGGCCACCAAGATCCCGCCCCACAACCTCGGGGAAGTCGTCGACGGGCTCACGTTCCTCATCGAGAACCCGGACCTCACGCCCGACGAGCGGCTGGAAGGGCTCATGGAGCGGATCGCGGGCCCCGACTTCCCCACCGCGGGCTTCATCTGCGGCCGGGCCGGCATCCGCCAGGCCTACCGCACCGGGCGGGGATCGGTCGTGATGCGGGCGCGGGCGGAGATCGAGACCCGCAAGGGGGACAAGGAATCGATCATCGTCACCGAGATCCCCTACCAGGTCAACAAGTCGCGCCTCATCGAGAGGATCGCCGAGCTCGTGCGCGAGAAGCGGATCGACGGCATCGCCGACATCCGCGACGAGAGCTCCCGGGAGGGCATGCGGATCGTCATGGACATCCGCAAGGGCGAGCCGAGCCAGGTGATCCTGAACAACCTCTACAAGCTCACGCCGCTCCAGGACACGTTCGGGATCATCATGCTCGCGATCGTCGACCAGCGGCCGAAGGTCCTGAACCTGCTCGAGGCCGCGGAGCTGTTCGTCGAGTTCCGCCGCGAGGTCGTGCGCCGGCGGACGGCCTTCGAGCTGCGAAAGGCCGAGGCGCGGGCCCACGTCCTCGAAGGCCTCGTCATCGCCCTCGACCACCTCGACCAGGTGATCGCCCTCATCCGCGAGGCGAAGACGCCGCCGGAGGCGCGCACCGGCCTCATGGGCCGCTTCGGCCTCAGCCAGATCCAGGCCGACGCGATCCTGGAGATGCAGCTCCAGCGGCTCACCGGCCTCGAGCGGCAGAAGATCGTCGACGAGCTGAAGGAGATCAAGGTCCTCATCGCGGACCTGAAGGACATCCTCAGCAAGCCCCGGCGCATCGACCAGATCGTCGCCGACGAGCTGAAGAAGGTCCGCGATGACCACGGCAACCCGCGCCGCACGGTGATCGTGGACGCGGTGGAAGACATCACCGTGGAGGACATGATCGCCGAGGAGGACGTGGCGATCTCGATAACGCACGGGGGCTACATCAAGCGCACCTCGATCTCCTCGTACCGCGCCCAACACCGCGGCGGGCGCGGCCGGATGGGCATGCGCACCAAGGACGAGGACTTCGTGGACCAGCTCTTCATCGCCTCCACGCACTCCTACGTCCTGATCTTCACCGACCGCGGCCGCGTCCACTGGCTGAAGGTCCACGAGATCCCCGAGGTGGGGCCGCAGGGCCGGGGCAAGGCCGTCGTCAACCTCGTCCAGTTGCACCCCCAGGAGAAGATCGCCGCCTTCGCCGCGGTCAAGGAGTTCGCCTCCGGCCGCTACGTCCTGCTCGCCACCCGCAAGGGCATCGTGAAGAAGACGGAGCTCTCCGCCTTCGCGAACCCGCGCGCGGGAGGCATCATCGCCCTCTCGGTGGAGGACGACGACGCGCTCATCGAGGCGGTGCTGACCTCCGGCGCGGACGAGGTCCTCCTCGCCACCCGCGACGGGATGGCCATCCACTTCAGCGAGGACGACGTGCGGCCGATGGGGCGGGCGGCCTACGGCGTGAAGGGCATCGAGCTGGAGACGGGCGACGAGGTGGTCGCGCTCGAGGTCGTGGCCGCCGGCGGCACCGTGCTCACCGTGACCGAGAACGGCTACGGCAAGAAGACCTCCCTCGACGAGTACCGCGTCCAGAGCCGCGGGGGCAAGGGCCTCATCAACATCAAGACCTCCGGCCGCAACGGGAAGGTGGTGGGGGTCAAGTTCCTGAAGGGCGACGAGGGCGTGATGCTCATCACCGAAAAGGGTATGATCATCCGCCTGAACACGGCGGACATCTCGACCATTGGCCGGAACACCCAGGGGGTGCGCCTCATACAGCTGGAGGAGGGGGACCACCTGGTGTCGGTGGCCCGCCTCGCGGAGCGCGAGGAGGGCGAGGACGCACCTCCCGCGGGGGGAGAGGCCTGAGCCACCAACCCCCCCCGGGGGCGGCAGCGCGCGGAGCGGCGAAAGGAGGACGACGATGAGGAGTGTCATCCGGCACCTGTTGGTCTTGACAGGCCTCGGCCTCGCGCTGGCGGCCTGCGGCCACCGCGACCAGAGACTGGTCGACCAGTACTTCAACGCCGTCAACTCGAAGGACAACCAGACCCTGGGCAGTTTTGCCGCCGTGGGGTTCGACAAGAAGGTGGACCGCTGGCGGATCGCGAAGGAGAGCGACGAGGAGAAGGCTCCCATCCCGCTGACCGACCTGATCGCCAAGCAGAAGGAGCTCGAGAAGGCGGTCGCGGAGAACAAGAAGGCGGCCACGGCCTACTCCATGGACCACTACGCGGAGGTCGATCAGGTCCGCGAGGGGCGCAAGGCGGGCAAGCCCGTCCCCGCGAAGCTTCAGGCGGTGGCCGCAGAGTGGGACAAATACAACCAGAAGGACCGCGACCTCAAGAAGGCGCTCGCCGACGCCACCGCCGCGGTGGAGAAGGAGAAGCGAAACCTCGAGCGGTCCCTCGGACCCACGGAGAACGCCGAGGGGCTCAGCGGTGACATGGTGACCAAGCGGCTGGACCTCGTGCTCACCATCAACGGCGAGGACCAGCCCTACGTGATGACGCTGCGGAAGTACGACATCAAGGGCAGCGCCCGCCCGCGGTGGGTGGTCCAGGACCTGAAGCCGGCCTAGGAGAGACGGCCGAGGTCGTTAAACCAGCTCCAGGCCCGCGTAGCGGGCCACCAGCCGCTTCGCTCCGACGCCGGGGAACGAGACCGTCACCTTCAGATCCTCGCCCGTGGCTTCGCTCCGCAGCACGGTCCCCACCCCGAAGAGCGGGTGGCGCACGCGGGCCCCCGGCCTCAGCTCCTTGAGGGCCTCGGGCGAAGGCGCGGGAGCGGGGGTGAAGCTGCGGTCGGTGCCGAGGCGGCGGCGGGGGGCGGAGGCGGCGATCACGGGCCGGCGGCCGTCGGCGGTCTCCTCCACCTGGTCGCGGGGGATCTCCAGGAGGAACCGGCTCGGCTCGCTGAGGCGGCGCTGGCCGAACACCGAGCGGCTCTGGGCCCAGGTCAGGTGCAGCCGCTCGCGGGCCCGCGTCATTCCCACGTAGCAGAGGCGGCGCTCCTCCTCGAGCGCGTCCCCGCGGGCGAGGCTGCGCGCGTGGGGGACGAGGCCCTCCTCGAGGCCGACGAGGAAGATCGCGTCGAACTCGAGCCCCTTGGCTGAATGCAGCGTCATCAGGACCACCGGCGCGTCGTCCTTGGCCTTGTCGACGTCGGAGAGCAGGGACACGCGATCGAGGAAGCCCGCGAGGGACGGGCTGTCCTCGCGCGCCTGATAGTCGGCCGCCGCGGACAGCAGCTCGGCCAGGTTCTCGAGCCGGTCCTGGCTCTCGTGGCTGTCTTCCTGGGCCAGCGCCGCCGCGTATCCGGTCACCTCGAGGACGCGGGTCAGCAGGTCCTTCAGCCCGAGGCTCGGCGCCTCCGCGCGGAGCGCTTCCACCATCTCCCGGAAGCGGCGAAGAGGCTGGGTGGCCCGCGCCGGCAGCAGCGCCTCGCCTTCCACGACCGCGACGGCTTCCCAGGTCGAGGTCCCGCGCTCCCTCGCCACCCGCTCCAGCTCCTGCACCGTGCGGTCCCCGATCCCTCTCGGCGGCACGTTCACCACCCGGCGCAGGGCCATGGGATCGCGGGGGTTCGCGATGAGCCGCAGGTAGGCGAGGACGTCCTTCACCTCCCGGCGCTCGTAGAAGCCGACGCCCCCCCACACCTCGTAGGGCACGCCCGCCCGCATGAGGGCCTCCTCGAACAGCCGGCTCTGGGAGTTCATGCGGTAGAGCACCGCCGCCCGGCCCCCGTCCCGCCGGCCGGAGATGCGGGAGACGACCCACGCCGCCTCCTGGAACTCGTCCCCCGCCTGATGCAGACGCACGGGGTCCCCGGCCGTCTTCACCGCGCGCAACGTCTTGCCCTTGCGCTTCTCGTTGTGGGCGACGAGCCCGGAAGCGGCGTCGAGGATGGCCGGTCGCGAGCGGTAGTTCTCCTCCAGCCGTAGCACGCGCGCGCCGGGGAAGTCGGCCTCGAAGTCGAGGATGTTCCGGATGTCGGCGCCCCGCCACGAGTAGATCGATTGGTCCTCGTCGCCGACCACGGTGATGTTGCCGTGGGGACCCGACAGGTGGCGCACGAGCTCGTACTGCGCGCGGTTGGTGTCCTGATACTCGTCGACCAGGACGTACTGGAACCGCTGCCGGTAGCTCTCCCGCACGGCCTCGTTCGACTCGAGCAGGGCCACCGTGCGCAGCAGCAGGTCGTCGAAGTCGAGGGCGTGGGCCGCCTCCAGCGTCTGCCGGTATCGCTCGGCGACGCGGGCGAGCTTGACCGCCGCCTCCGACTCGGAGTCGTTCTCCTGCTCGGGGTCGCGCCCCGCGTTCTTGGCCGCCGAGATGCGGGCGAGGAGGCGGCGCGGGGGATTCACCTTCTCAGGCATGTCGAGCGCGCGCAGCGCCTCGCGCACCGCCTGCAGCTGGTCCTCGTCGTCGTAGATCACGAAGTCCCGGGGCAGGCCGGCCGCCACCGCCTCCCGGCGGAGGATGCGCACGCACAGGCTGTGGAACGTCGAGATCCAGCTCTTGACGGCGTGGCCGGGGAGCAGCGCCTCCGTGCGCGCCTTCATCTGCCCCGCCGCCTTGTTGGTGAAGGTGACGGCCAGGATGCGCTCCGAGGGCACGCCCTGGTCGAGGACGAGGTGGGCGATGCGGTGGGTGATGACGCGGGTCTTGCCGCTCCCGGCGCCGGCGAGGATGAGGACGGCGCCCTCGCTCGCGAGCACCGCCTCGCGCTGCTGCGGGTTCAGCCCCTCGAGCAGCGGGGACTCCTGGATCCCAGGTTCAGAGGAGCCGGAATTGCTCAACGGATTCAACGCAGAGGCCGCAGAGAGCGCGCAGAGATCGCAGAGGGGCCAGTACAGCTGGAGAACACATCAGATTCTAATCTCTGCGGCCTCTGCGTGTCCTCTGCGGCCTCTGCGTGGAAAGGCTATTCGACGGTGACGGACTTGGCGAGGTTGCGGGGCTGGTCCACGTCGCGGCCGGCGCGCACCGCGGTGTGATAGGCGAGGAGCTGAAGCGGAAGCACCGTGAGCAGCGGAGACCAGACC
>Ga0066709_100003119_pt1 | contig 12529 bp, 9 predicted proteins | sample GraSoiAngelo_158_FD_79665 | JGI IMG/M metagenome (GOLD analysis project Ga0066709, IMG submission 79665) | Grasslands soil microbial communities from the Angelo Coastal Reserve, California, USA - 14_1009_16_30cm | ecosystem: Environmental > Terrestrial > Soil > Grasslands | place: USA... | reverse complement strand
GAGGGGCTGCTGTGGCAGGACGGCAAGACATATGCGGTGCACGCCCAGGACTGCATCGTGCACAGGCCCAAACGCGGGGCGCACACGCTGCGCGGCGGCGCCGGTGGGCTCGACGTGGTCGTCTTCGCCCAGCGGCTCGATCCATCGCTCACGGCGCTGCCGCGCGCGGGCATCGCGTGGTCCTTCCCGCGCTGGGTGGAGCTGGGCGAAGGCGATTGGCCGTTCGCGCGCGAGGCCGCCGCCGGCCCGCCCGAGTGCTCGCCTCCGGAGGCCGAGCGGCCGCGCAACGTGGTGGCGCTCAGCGAGGTCACGCCGATCCTCGACGGTCGCGCGCGGCGCCTGGGGATGGCGGCCGGTGCGGTGGCCACGGGGCTTAACTACGTCGTGCTGCCGGCGGGCACAGAGGGAGCGCCGGCGCACTGCCACTCACTGGAGGAGGAGATCTTCCTGGTCCTGGACGGCGATGGCGTGCTGGAGCTGTGGGGTCCCGGCGAGCGAGCGCCCGACGAGCATCCCCTGCGCGCCGGCGATGCGATCTCGCGCCCACCCGGGACCGGCGTCGCGCATGCGCTGCGTCCGGGCGCGCACGGCCTCACGTACCTCGCATACGGCACGCGCGAGCCAGGCGACATGTGCTTCTACCCGCAACAGGGACGCGTATCGCTGCGCGGTCTCGGCATCGCCCTGCGCTCGCCCGAGATCGATTATCTGCCCCGGTTGTGAGCGTCGCACGGCGCCGTCGTCGATCGTGCGACGCCGCGGCAGCGTTGGGTCAGCGCGGGGTTGACGTGGCGGGCCGCCGACCCAGGCGGGCCACCCTGTAACGGACCACTGCGGCGACCGCCTCGCCGGATGACGTCGGCTCGTTGACCACTTCGCCGGTGCTCATCGACACCGCGGCGAGCAGGCGACCATTGATCGCGCCGACCATCAGGGCACCGCTCGGGTTTGGCGACCCCGCGCGCGCCGCCAACGCGGCAATCGGCTCGTGCTCGTCCTGTCCGGCGATACGGACATCGAGGTTGTCGATCACCTCGTCGGGCACGCGGCCGCCGTTGGAACCTCGGCTGCCGTTGGCCCCGACAGTTGAGTGCGTCGAGTGTATTGGTGGGGTGGTGGGAATCGTTGCTGGGCTCATGGCTCCAGGTTGCCTAAAGATCATCATTAGCGCAAGCAAACCTGTTACTCGATCGATAAGCTGCGCTTATGCTGAATCCCAGACGGCTCGTCGTCTTCCGTGAGCTCGCCGATCGAGGCTCGTTCACGGCCGCGGCCGAGGCGCTCTCCTACACGCAGTCGGCGATCAGCCAGCAGATCTCTGCGCTGGAGCGCGAAACCGGGGCGACGCTGATCGAACGCGATCGCAAGCGCGCGGGGCTCACCGAGGCCGGCGAGATCCTGCTTGCGCACGCTGACGCGATCCTGGGCCGCATGGCGCACGCCGAGCAGGAGCTCGCAGCGTACGTGCAAGCGCGCTCCGGCCGCCTTCGGCTCGCCGCGTTTGAGTCAGCCGGCGCGGCGCTGGTGCCCGCGGCGGTCGAGACCTTTCACCGGCGCAACCCGCAGGTCGAGCTGAACGTGGTGCAGATGGAGCCCGCGGAAGCAGCCACGCGGCTCGAGAATCGCGAACTCGACCTGGCGCTCGTGTACGACCTGAAGCCCCCGACGGGTGCCTTGGGTGATGAGCTGGAGTTGACCTACCTGCTCGATGATCCCTACACGGCGGTGATCTCGCGCGAGCACCGGCTCGCGCGGTCGCGGTCGATCGAGCTGGGCGAGCTCGCGGACGACGTCTGGATCAACACCACCGAGCGCGACCTGTGCCACGAGATCATCCTTAGCGCCTGCCGGACGGCGGGCTTCGAGCCCAAGGTGGCGTTCGAAGTCGACGAGATCGCCACCAGCCAGGCGCTGATCGCCCGCGGCTCGGGAGTCGCGCTGTTGCCTTCGCTCGCACTCGGGAGCCTGCATCGCGACGTCGTGGTCGCCTCGCTCGGAGACGCCGCACCCGTTCGCAGCATCTATGCGGTGCGCCTGTCCACCCGTTACGCCACTCCGGCGTCCGAGGCGATGCTGACCGTCTTGGCCGAGGCGGCTCGGCGGGCAGCGCCGCGCTTGCGCGCGGCACGCACGTGAACGTCTGTGCCAGCAGCGCGGACGGCACGTGATCCCTCACAACTGCGGATGGAGCTAGTCGGGCTCGAACCGACGACCTCTGCCATGCCATGGCAGCGCTCTCCCAGCTGAGCTATAGCCCCGGGTGAGCTTCATCGTATCGAGCGATCGCCCGGTCTCAGCTCTCGCTATTCCAGTTCCGCCGGATCGACGTCTCGGACTCATAATCGTCCGCCCCGCGAACGCGTCGAGCCTGGTTGTTGCGGGCAGCGTCCGTATGCGTGGTGCGTACGCACGCACCGCGGCGTGGCAGAAATCGTTGGAAATCTGTCCTTGCAGACGCGAGCCGCGTAGTTCATGATCGGCCGATGGCATCGTCGTCGACCGACACTGCCCGACAGGTCGTGATCGTCGTCTATCCGGGCGTGCAGAGCCTCGACGCGACCGGTCCGCTGGAGGTCTTCGCCGGCGCCCAGCAGCTGATTCGCGCCGGGTTGAGCGGCGGACGCAGCTACGAGATCACGATCGTGAGCCGCGACGGCAAGCCGCTGCGCAGCTCGAGCGGCTTGACGCTGGTGCCAAATGGAAGCCTGCGCACCGCGCCGCGTGAGATCGACACGCTGATCGTGGCCGGCGGCCCTGGCTGTGAGCAGGCTGCTGAAGACGAGGTACTGATCGAGTGGATCGCACGCAAATCCGCTGCCGCCAGGCGCACGGCAGCGGTGTGCACCGGCGCCTTCCTGCTGGCGCGCGCCGGCCTGCTCGACGGACGCCGGGCGACGACGCACTGGTCGGCGGCGGCCGAGCTCGCCCGCCGCTATCCCGAGGTGCGCGTCGACGCTGAGCCGATCTTCCTGCGCGATGGCGACGTGTGGACGTCCGCGGGCGTGACCGCGGGGATGGACCTTGCGCTGGCGCTCGTGGAGGAGGACCTGGATCGTGACGCTGCGCTGACGATCGCTCGCCACCTGGTGCTGTTCCTGCGCCGGCCCGGCAACCAGTCGCAGTTCAGCGCCACGCTCGCAGCGCAAGAGCCGGCGCGCGAGCCGCTTCGCGAGATCCAGCGACAGGTCGTCGAGGATGTCGCGGGCGAGCACTCGGTCGAGGCGATGGCGCGGCGGGCGCACATGAGCGCGCGCCATTTCGCCCGAGCGTTTCGCGCCGAGACGGGGCTCACGCCGGGCCGGTACGTGGAGCGGGTGCGCCTGGAGGCCGCGCGCCGCCGACTGGAGGACACTGCCGATCCGATCGTCTCGGTGGCGACAGGGTGCGGGTTTGGAACGGCCGAGACGATGCGGCGCGTGTTTCTGCGGACGCTTGCTGTGGCCCCGGCCGAGTACCGCCGACGCTTCCACGCCAGCCCGCAGGACACGCGCAGAGCGGCTTGACAGCAGCCACAGCCGACAAGGAGCCAGCCATGAACATCGCCATCCTGTTGTACGACCGCGTGACGGCGCTCGACGCGATCGGGCCCTATGAGGTTCTCAGCCGGCTGCCCGGCGGCGAGCTGCAGTTCGTGGCGGCCAAGCCCGGCCCCGTGCGCACCGACAACGGCATGCTGGCGCTCGTCGCGGAGCGCTCGATCGAGGACGTCACCTCGCCCGATGTCGTGCTCGTGCCGGGCGGGCCCGGCGAGGTCGCCGCGCGCGCGGGCGACGCCGTGCTCGGCTGGCTGCGCGCGGTTCATGAGCGCACCACGTGGACCACCTCGGTGTGCACCGGCTCGCTGATCCTCGCGGCCGCGGGCGTGCTGGCAGGCAAGCGCGCGACCAGTCATTGGCTTGCGCTCGAGGAGCTCGGCCGGCTCGGCGCCGTGCCGGTGTCCGAGCGGGTCGTGTTCGACGGCAAGGTGGTGACCGCCGCGGGCGTGTCGGCGGGGATCGACATGGCGCTCGCGCTGGCGGCGAAGCTGGCCGGGGACGCGACCGCGCAGGCGATCCAGCTCGGGCTCGAGTACGACCCGCAGCCACCGTTCGACGCCGGCTCGCCGGGCAAGGCGCCGATCGCGATCGTCGAGCTGCTGCGCGCCCGTAGCCGCTTTGCGCACTCGCCGAAGAGCACGGCCGGCACGGCCGCCTGAGCGCGCGCGGCGGCTCGCGACACCTGCGCGGCGCAGCTGAGCGGTCGCGGCGGTCGGCTCGAGGCCGCCCGCTAATGTGCGTTTCGCGATGGCAGAGCGCCGCTATGACCCGCAGGAGATCGAGCCGCGCTGGCAGGCGGTGTGGGCGGATGAGCGCACCTGGGAGGTCGCCAACGAGAGCGCCGCCGACGGTGTGGCGGCGCCGCGTGCTGGCTTCCAGGGGGCGGGCGGGTTCATGCAGCCGGGCGGGCGCGAGCAGAACTCCTACGTGCTCGAGATGCTGCCGTATCCCAGCGGAGAGCCGCACGTAGGTCACCTGAAGAACTACGCCGTCGGCGACACGGTCGCGCACTTCCGCCGCCGTCGCGGCGAGCGCGTGCTGCACCCGATGGGCTACGACGCGTTCGGTCTGCCGGCTGAGAACAACGCGATCAAGACTGGCATCCATCCCCGCGACGCCACGCAGGCCTCGATCGACTCGTACCGGCGGCAGTTCCGTCGCTGGGGCATATCGATCGACTGGTCACGCGAGTTCGGCACGCAGGAACCGAGCTACTACCGCTGGACGCAGTGGATCTTCCTGCGCCTGTACGAGCGCGGCCTGGCGTATCGCAAGCAGGCGGCGGTGAAGTGGTGCCCCAAAGACCAGACCGTGCTCGCGAACGAGCAGGTGGACGCCGAAGGTCGCTGCGAGCGCTGCGGCTCGCTGGTCGAAATCAGGCAGCTCGAGCAGTGGTTCTTCCGCATAACCGACTACGCCGAGCGGCTGCTGAGCGACCTCGATGGGATCGACTGGCCGGAGCACGTGAAGACGATGCAGCGCAACTGGATCGGGCGCTCGGAGGGAGCCGAGGTGACGTTTCGCTGCGAGGAACTGGGCATCGACTACCCCGTGTTCACCACCCGTCCCGACACGCTGTTCGGGGCTACCTTCTTCGTGATGGCCCCCGAGCACCCGGATGTGCTGCGCCTGGCCGAGGGCACCGAGCACGAGCGGCAGGTGCGCGACTACGTCAATCACGCGATCACCGAGTCCGGCGAGGAGCGAGGCGACCTCGACAAGCCAAAGACCGGCGTCGCGCTCGGGCGGACCGTGGTCAATCCGGTCAACGGCGAGCGCATCCCGATGTACGTGGCCGACTACGTGCTGATGGAGTACGGCACGGGCGCGATCATGGCCGTGCCCGCGCACGACGAGCGCGACTACGCCTTCGCGCGCGCCTTCGGGCTGCCGATCCGGCGCGTGATCGAAGGCACTGACCCCGATGCCGACGAGCAGGGCCTGCCCTATAGCGCCGAGGGAACGCTGGTGAACTCCGCTCCCGAGTTCGACGGGCTTGACAGCCGCACGGCGTTGGCAGAGATCGTCGCGTGGCTCGATCGTGGCGGGAAGGGCCACGCCTCGGTCAACTACCGGCTGCGCGACTGGCTCGTGTCGCGCCAGCGCTACTGGGGCTGCCCGATCCCGATCCTCTACTGCGAGCGCTGCGGCATCGTGCCGGTGCCCGAGGACGAGCTTCCGGTGGAGCTGCCCGAGATCGAGGACTACACGCCCAAGGGCCGCTCGCCGCTGGCGGCTGCGGAGGACTGGGTGAACACGAGTTGCCCCACTTGTGAAGGTCCGGCGCGACGCGAGACCGACACGATGGACACGTTCGTGGACTCCTCCTGGTACTTCCTGCGCTATTGCGACGCGAACAACGATCGCGCCGCCTGGGATCAGGCGGCGCTGCGCGAGTGGATGCCCGTGGACCAGTACATCGGCGGGGTGGAGCACGCGATCCTGCACCTGATGTACGCGCGCTTCTTCTGCAAGGCGCTATCCGACATGGAGCTGCTCGAGGTGCAGGAGCCGTTCTCGTCCCTGTTCACCCAGGGCATGATCACGCGCGACGGCGCCAAGATGTCGAGCTCCAGGGGCAACGTGGTCGCGCCGTCGAGCATCGTCGAACGCTTCGGCGCGGACACCGCCCGCTGCTACGTGCTGTTCATCGGCCCGCCCGATCAGGACGCCGACTGGTCAGACGAGGGCGTGGAAGGCGTGCACCGCTTCCTCGGCAGGTTGTGGCGCCTGTCCGCCGAAGTCGCCGAGCTCGCCGGTCCGCCCGGCGAGGGATCTCCGGCAGCGGCCGACGCGCAGGGTCCCGACCTGGAGCTGCTGCGCAAGGCGCACTGGGCGATCGACAAGGTGACCGGCGATCTGCGGAGGTTCGCGTTCAACACGGCAATCGCGGCCGTGATGGAGCTGCTCAACGAATGCCGCCGCCTGCGCGACGCCGCCGGGACCGAGACGCTGCGCTTCGCGCTGGCGAGCGCGGCGTCGGTGCTGTTCCCGTTCGCGCCGCACACCTGTGCCGATGCCTATGAGCTGCTGACGGGGACACGCGTGTGGGAGCAGCCATGGCCTGAGGCCGATGAGGCGCTGCTGGAGCGCGACGTATACGAGCTCGTGTGCCAGGTCAACGGCAAGCTGCGCGACCGCGTGCAGGTTGCGGCGGGCACCAGCGCGGAGGAGCTAAAGCAACGCTGCAGGGTGGCGCCCAACGTCAGGGCCCACGTGGATGGCCGCGAGATCGTCAAGGAGATCGTCGTGCCCGGCAAGCTCGTCAACCTGGTGGTGCGCTGAGGGTGTCGGCCCGATCGATCGCGCCGGAGACGCGTCGATGCCCGAGCTGAAGCCGGCCTACCTGATCCACGGAGACGACCACGGCGCGATCGCCGAGCGCCGCGCCGGCCTGCGAGCGCTGGTCGAGGCCGGCGCCGAGGGCGGCGCGGGCGTCGAGGCGCTCGAGGGCGACGCCGCGACCCCCGCGAACGTGGCGGCTGCGCTCGCGGCCATGACGCTCGCGGTCGGTCAACGCGTGGTGATCGTCGAGGGGGCAGAGCGCTGGCGCCAGGCCGATGTCGAGCGCGAGCTCGCGCCCGCGCTGAAGCACCTCGCGCCGGGGACGACGGTGGCGTTCTTCGCGCGCGAGGACCCGCGCGTCAAGGCACCCGAGGCGCTCGCCAAGGCGGTGCGCGGCGCCGGCGGCCAGATCGTCGCCCGCATGCACGTCAAGCCGTGGGAGCTCCCAGGGTGGGTCCGGGAGCAGGCGGAGCGACTGGGCATCGCGCTCGATCGCGATGCCTCTCACGCGCTCGTCAAGCAGGTTGGCGAGCGCCAGCAGCGGCTTCTGCGAGAGCTCGAGAAGCTGGCGCTGGAAGCCGACCTGCCCGACACCACTGGCGCGGGCGATACTGCGGCGCTCGCGCGCGCGCCGGCGATCGACGCTGAGCAGATCGAGCGACGCGCGGCGCACTCGGCCGAATGGCGTGCGTACGAGCTCGCCGACGCGCTCGTTGCAGGCGACACCGCGCGAGCCGTCGAGTCCTACCTGGGCGTGCGCGGGCAGGGAGAGAGCCTCTCGGGGCTGATCTATCTGATGGCCAGGCGGCTGCGCGAGGCGCTCGCGGTCTCGCTGCGCCTGCAGGCGGGCGAGTCTGCGGCGCAAATCAAGCGGTCGCTGCGCATGCCCGGGCGAGCCGCCGAGCGCTTCATCGCCGACGTCTCGCGCACCGAGCCCGAGCGGCTGCGCCGGGCACTCGCGGCGCTGGCGGACCTCGAGCTGGACTCAAGAGGCGGCGCCGCAGTTCTCGCGCAGCGCTCGGCGCTGGCGCCGCTCCACGAGGACACGAGCGCCCTGCGCGCGATCGGCGCGATCACGACGTAGGGCAGGTCACGCCGAGGCTGCGACATGGCCGACTCCGACTCGCGCCGCACCCGCAAAGCCGCCCCCCGATCGCGCCGCGCCAGCGAGGCCGCCCCCCGATCGCGCCGCGCCGCCGAAGCCGCCCCGCGTGACCGGAGCACCCGCGAACCCGGCGCTCGGGCGATCCGGGCGCTGATCACGGGAGCTCGCGACGACGAGGACGTGCGAGCGGTCATCTGCGAGCGCGCGCGGAAGCTGGGCGTGATGGGATGGGTGCGCGCTGACGGCAAGGGCACGCTCGAGCTACACGCGGAGGGCCCCTCCGCGGTGGTCGAGGCGCTGCTGGCGCTCCTGCGCGAGGGCGGTCTGGCGGGCGCGTCCGCTTCCGCACGCGACGTTCGCGACGTGCGCGTCGAGGGCCACGAGCACTTCGCGATCCGCGGCCTCTGCTCGGGCGCGTTCGTGGTGCAGGAGCACGCTGCCACCACACGCCACTTCGACCTGCGCCTTGAGGTCGACGGGGTGATGCGATCGTGGGCGGTGCCCAAGGGCCCGCCGATGGACCCGGCCGCCAAGCGCCTGGCCGTGCAGGTCGAGGACCATTCGATCGAGCACAACGACTTCGAGGGCCGCACCGACCACGGCGCGGTGGTGATCTGGGATCGCGGCACATACGAGCAGGGCGGCAGGGTGGCGTGGCCCGAAGCGCTCGACCGCGGTCACGCGGTGTTCGTCCTGCATGGCGAGAAGCTTCGCGGCGGCTTTGCGCTTCAGCGCACCGGTCGCGGACGCAAGCCCCAGTGGCTGCTCATCAAGCGCCGCGACGAGCACGCGCGTATCGGATCAGACATCGTCGCCGAACAGCCGGCCTCGGTCATCAGCCACCGCACGCTCGATGAGCTGCTGCGCGAGGCGGCGTCCGCGTGAGACGCCAAGCGTCTGCTCGCGCTGCCCCGCTGCCGCGCGGCCGCGGGCAGCCGCCTACAATCACCGCGATGTGTGCAGCGTGCGCAATCGCGGCGATGGCGGGCGCCAACGGAGCCCGCTCGTGGCTTCAAGCGCGGGATCTGACCTGGCTGACCCCGCGACGCATGCGAGCTGCCACCGTGGCGCTGTTTGCGGTCGCGACGCTCTTTGCCTCGATCGGCCTGAGCGGCTCAACCAAGCCGGCGTCACCAGCTGCCGCCCATCACGGCCACGCGCTAGCGCGCTAGCGCACGCGGCGCGGCGCGTCTACGACGAGGCCCCCGCCCGGATGCGCGCGGCGCGCGCCTTCTTGTGTGCTCCGGCGTTGCGGTGCAGCGCGCCGCGCTTGACGGCCTTGTCGACCGTGCTCTGTAGACGCGCGTGCTCGGCATTGGCAGCCTGCTGATCGCCGTTTGTCACGGCGTCCTGAAGGCGGTGGAGGTAGGTCTTGATCGCGGAGGTGTAGTTGCGGTTCTCCAGCCGCTCGCGCTGGCCGCGCAGAATGCGCTTCTTCTGGGAGTGAATGTTGGCCATGAAAAATCGCGCCGCGCGCCCAGCGAAGTCGTCTAGGCGCGCCGCGGAGCGCCGTACTATAGCGGCCTTGTCCACGATCCCAGACGCGGCGGAGCTGGCCGCGGGCCCGGGGCCACCGCCCGGCGGCGGCGCCGTGGCGCGCAACACTGCGATCTTCTCGGGCGCCACCGGGCTCTCACGAATCGCGGGCCTCGCGAGGGAAATCGTGGCCGCGAGCTACTTCGGCACGACCGCGGCGGCGTCGGCTTTCACGATCGCCTACCTGGTGCCGAACCTGATCGCGAACCTGTTCGCCAACGCCGTGCTGTCGGCGGCGTTCGTGCCGGTCTTCACCGACCTGCTGCAGCGCGAGCGCAAGGAGGAGGCGTTGCGGCTTGCGCGCACGCTGTTCTGGGTGATGCTGCTCGCGCTAGGCGCGATCACGCTCGTGTTCATCCTGGCGGCGGGCGTGATCATGCCCCTGATCACGGGGTTCAATCACAGCACCAACACGCTCACGGTGGGCCTCTCACGCGTGCTCTTCCCGGTCGTGCTGCTGCTCGGGCTCAACGGACTGTTGCTCGGAATCCTGCAGTCGTACGACCGCTTCACGATCCAGGCGATCTCGCCGGCGGTGTGGAACCTCGTGACGATCGTGTTGCTGGTGGTGCTGCACACGCGCTTCCACGGCGAAAACAAGATCTACGCGCTCGCGATCGGAATCCTCGCCGCCACGGTCGTGCAGTTCCTGGTGGCGCTGGCGGCGCTGCGGCGCATGCACTTCGACCTGAGGTTCTCATTCGACTGGCGTGATCGGCGCGTCAAGCAGGTGTTCGCGCTGATGCTGCCGATCATGATCGGCCTGGGCATCGTCAACCTCGACCAGCTCATCAACTCGCTGTTCGGCACGCTGGTGTCGGCGGAAGCGCCGCGCGCGATCGACAACGCCTTCCGGCTGTACATGCTGCCGCAGGGCCTGTTCAGCGTGGCGGTCGCTACCGTCCTGTTTCCCGCGCTCAGCCGCATGGCCTCGCGCCGCGATGCCGCCAGCATGCGTCGCGCACTGGGCGTGGGGATGCGCCAGATCAACCTCCTGTTGATCCCCTCGGCGACGTTCATGCTCGTGCTCACCACGCCGATCGTGCGGCTGGTGTACGAGCGCGGTCATTTCACGCCGCACTCCACGCACCTCGCGTCGATCGCGCTGTTCTGGTTTGCCTTCAGCCTGCCGTTCGGCGGGGTCAACCTGCTGCTCACGCGCACGTTCTTCGCCGTTCAGCGTCCGTGGATCCCGACGCGGCTGGCGGCGATCAATATCGTCGTCGACGTCATTGTCAGCGTCGGCCTTTACAAGCCGCTCGGCATCGCGGGCCTGGTCATCGGCACGGTGGCCGCCAACGCGGTGATGACGGTGCTGCAGCTCGTGAGGCTGCGCGACGGCTTCGACGGCCGGCTCGAAGGCGCCCAGACGACGATGGTCACCGCCCGCATCGCGCTCGCGTCGGCGCTGCTCGCGGCGGCCTCCTGGGTGGTGTGGTACCTGCTCGATCACCTGCTCGGGCGCGCGCTGCCGGCGCAGATCGTTTCGGTTGGAGGCGCCGCGGCTGCGGGGCTGTGGCTGTACTCCCGAGCCGTGCTCGCGATGCGCGTGCCCGAGGCTCACCAGGTCAATCGCCTGATCCGCGCCCAGCTGGGCCGCACCTGAGCGGCGGACCCGAGCGAGCCCGGGAGGCGTAAAGAGAAGCCGGGCGGATGCTTGACCCGCCCGGCGCCCGACATGGATCGCCGCTGTACTACTACGTCCCAGGACTTAGTGTCTTGCCTGGGTGGCGTGACACTCCCGGCCACCTGGACAGGCCGCCAGGCTTGCGCCTGGCGCGTAGCCAAGGCCGGCCCGCGAGGGCCTGAGGCCGAGTGGGCGATCCGCCGGTGCCGCTAAAGCTAGCGCGTATCTGCCCGCACTCGCGCCCGCCGCGTGCGCTGCGTGCGGGATCGCTCGCGCGCCGACCCGGTCAACCCACCATCTATCGTGACGCGAGCCCGTGGACCAGGCCCGCATCCGCAACTTCTCGATCATCGCCCACATCGACCACGGCAAGTCGACGCTTGCCGACCGCATCCTGGAGATGACGCACACGGTCGCCCCGCGGGAGATGCGCGCCCAGCTGCTGGACTCCATGGACCTGGAGCGCGAGCGGGGCATCACGATCAAGTCGCAGGCGGTGCGCGTGTTCTACGAGGCGGCCGACGGGCAGACCTGCCAGCTGCACCTGATCGATACGCCGGGGCACGTGGACTTCACCTACGAGGTGTCGCGCTCGCTGGCGGCGTGCGAGGGGGCGTTGCTGGTGGTCGACGCCTCGCAGGGGGTGGAGGCGCAGACGGTCGCCAACACCTATCTGGCGATCGAGTCGGGGCTCGAGCTGATTCCGTGCCTGAACAAGATCGACCTGCCGGGCGCCGAGCCCGAGCGGGTGGCGGCGGAGGTGAGCGAGCTGATCGGCGAGCCGCCCGAGTCGATCCTGCGCATGAGCGGCAAGACCGGCGAGGGCGTGCGCGAGGTGCTGGAGGAGCTGATCGCGCGCGTGCCGCCGCCGCAGGGCGATCCCGGCGCGGCGCCGCGGGCGCTGATCTTCGATTCGGAGTTCGACCAGTACCGCGGCGTGATCGCGTACGTGCGGGTGGTCGACGGCGCCTTCCGCAAGGGCGAGCCGATCCGCGCGATGGCCACGGGGACCGAGGCGGAGATAGACGACATCGGCTTCTTCTCGCCGCAGATGATGCCCAGCGGCGAGCTCGCCGCGGGCGAGGTCGGCTACCTGATCACCGGCATCAAGGACGTGACGCAGCTGCGCGTCGGTGACACGCTCACCACCAGGGCGCGCCTCGGCGCGGCGCGCGGTGAAAGGGGCGAGGCGACCGAGCCGCTGCCCGGCTACCGCGAGGTCAAGCCGATGGTGTTCTGCGGGCTGTTTCCGATCGACTCCGACGACTACCCCGACCTGCGCGACGCGCTGGAGAAGCTAACGCTGAATGACGCCGCGCTGTCGTGGGAGCCGGAGACCAGCGACGCGCTCGGGTTCGGCTTCCGCTGCGGCTTTCTGGGTCTGCTGCACATGGACATCGTGCGCGAGCGGCTGGAGCGCGAGTACGACCTGGAGCTGCT
>Ga0066709_100003118_pt1 | contig 12531 bp, 10 predicted proteins | sample GraSoiAngelo_158_FD_79665 | JGI IMG/M metagenome (GOLD analysis project Ga0066709, IMG submission 79665) | Grasslands soil microbial communities from the Angelo Coastal Reserve, California, USA - 14_1009_16_30cm | ecosystem: Environmental > Terrestrial > Soil > Grasslands | place: USA... | reverse complement strand
CCCGTCCAATGAAATTATTGGGACGACATAGAGGTCTTCCCTCTATTATGTTGTAAATCATGCCTTCCTCTTCGCTTTGGCAGCGTTTTCAACAGTATTTCGTGCACTACGACGATCTCGGTTTCTCTCTCGACATTAGTCGGATGAGATTTCCCGACGATTTCTTCGAGAAAATGCAGCCGAAGATCGACAAGGCGTTTGCGGCAATGCGGGAGCTTGAATCGGGAGCAATCGCCAATCCCGATGAGAAACGGATGGTTGGCCATTATTGGCTGCGGAATTCCGCGCTGGCGCCCACCACGGAGCTTCGCACAGATATCGAAGGAACGAACAAACGTATCAAGAGATTCGCCGGCGATATTCACGCCGGGAAAATCGCGAACGAAAAAGGGGAACATTTTAAACATGTGCTGCTGATTGGGATCGGCGGCTCGGCGCTCGGGCCACAATTCGTCGCAGACGCGCTCGGGTCATCCGGAGATCCAATGGATATCTACTTTTTCGATAACACCGACCCAGACGGCTTCGATCGCGTCTTCGACAGAATCGACAAGCACCTTTCGCAGACGCTCGTCGTTGTGGTTTCCAAATCTGGTGGGACAAAGGAAACCCGAAATGGAATGCTCGAAGCGGAAGCAAAATTCAAAGCGAAGGGGCTTCACTTCGGCAAACACGCTGTCGCTGTAACTGGTGTGGGGAGCGAACTGGACAAGCACGCGGAAAAGAACGAATGGCTCGCCCGATTCCCGATGTTCGATTGGATTGGCGGGCGCACTTCGGCGATGAGCGCGGTCGGACTTCTTCCGATGGCCCTGAAAGGCTTCGACATCGACAATTTTCTCGCCGGCGCGGCTGCCATGGACGAACGGACGCGCATTGCCGATGCAGCGCAAAACGCCGCGATGCTTCTGGCGCTCATGTGGTATCACGCTGGCAATGGGAAAGGTGAGAAAGATATGGTTATCCTTCCCTACAAAGATCGGCTGGCATTGTTCAGCAGATATCTGCAGCAACTCGTAATGGAATCGTTGGGAAAAGAGAAAGACCTCGACGGAAATATTGTGCACCAGGGCATTGCTGTTTACGGCAACAAGGGCTCGACCGATCAGCACGCTTACGTGCAGCAGTTACGTGACGGCGTCTTAAATTTCTTCGTGACGTTCATCGAAGTTGTCAAAGATCGACAGGATGCACGGTTCGAAGTCGATGAGGGAATCACAAGCGGCGATTACCTCCACGGGTTTTTGCGCGGGACTCGGAGCGCGCTCTATGAAAGCGGGCGGGAATCAATCACCGTGAGCATTTCCGAAGTAAATGCGTTTCATATTGGCGCGTTGATCGCGCTTTATGAACGCGCGGTCGGCTTCTATGGGTCACTGGTCAATATCAATGCCTATAATCAGCCTGGCGTTGAGGCTGGGAAGAAAGCTGCGACCAGATTGTTGCAGCTTCAAAAGCAAGCGCGCGAAAAACTGACCGCCGACGCCGGAAAAACCGCCGAAGAGATTGCGCGTTTCATTAATGCCGACCCCGAGGAGGTGTTTCATGCGCTGCGGCACCTGGCCAGCAATGATCCCCATATTCGGATCACGTCCGGGGACGAGATGGTGGACGACGAGTTTTCGCTGGAAAAATAGCCGGTCAATTGTTCGCGAATATGGCAGGCGCGGCTCCCGACGATCGAAGCGATTTATTGAGTATTCGTTGGAGCGACGCCGTTCGCTTTATCCGGCAGCTCATTCATGATCTGCGTAACCATTTAAACGCGATTGAGCTGCAGTCCGCGTACATCAGTGAGTTGGAGAGAACTGAAAACCTCAAAGCTGAGATCAATCGGCTGCGCGAGATGATTTCGGGACTGACGTTCGCTTTACAAAAACTTTCGAGGAAACTCGGTGACGTTAAATCCGATCTAATCTCCTACCCCGCCTCTGATTTTGTTGAGGATTTGCGGAAGAAAATCGCGCAGGAGTTCCCGAACAATAGCGGCGAGATTACTTGGAAGATCGAAGTGAGCGACGCAGTTTTGAATATCGCTCCTGAACTTTTGCAGGAGGCCTTCATCGAACTTTTTGCCAATGCCTTCCGACACGATCGTGACGAAGGTGCACTTGTGGCCAAGGTAACGGTCGACAAAAACCAATTCATCTTTACACTTTATGAGCCAAAAGAGCGGTTCGAGTCGTCCACCGTTAATTGGGGGCGCGAACCCCTTCGGAACATCAGTCATGGGCATTATGGGCTTGGGCTGAACCGCGTCCGCATCATCATTGAGGCTCACGGCGGCGACATGCATGCTCAATATGATGCAAAATCTGCGACACTTGCTACGACGCTCACCTTGCCATTGTAATCCTGTAGCCACCGCTCCGCGGTGGGTTATCTCTTTCAATCGACGGCTCACGGAGCTGTGGTTACAATTGCATCAGCAGCGCAGATCCCTGAGATGAAAACAGAAAACCGTCGCATCCTGATCATCGACGATGAGCGGCCGATTCTCATGACGCTCGAGGCGCTTCTCGAGCGGCATGGTTATCAAGTCGATACTGCTCCCACCGCGGCCCAGGGACTGAAATTGCTGAAATCAAAATCTCCGGCGCTTGTTTTGCTCGATCTCCAATTGCCTGACGCCGAAGGACTGGAAATGCTCGACCGGATCAAGACCGAGCTACCAGACATGCAGGTTATTATTTTGACCGCGCACGACTCATTGCACAATGCAATCGAGTCGATCAAGCGCGGGGCTTACCATTTCATCAGCAAACCGTACGCGTCTGAAGAATTGCTCAGTTTGGTTGAGAACGCGCTGGAAAAACAGTTTCTGGTGCGAGAAGCCGAGAAACTTCGGGAAAAGACAGAGCAACTCGAAAAACGCCTGGAAATGGCCGAGACGCGGGCTACGCCAATTTTCAAGAGCAAGCCGATGCAACAGGTCGATGAATTGATCAATGCGATGGGGCCGTCAGACGCGAATGTCCTCATCCTCGGTGAAAGCGGCGTAGGCAAGGAAGTCATCGCGAACGCGATTCACGCGCGTAGCCGGCGCGCGGGAAAACTAATAGTAAAGCTGAATTGCGCCGCATTTCCGCAAACCATGATCGAGGGAGAGCTTTTTGGTTATGTGAAAGGCGCATTCACCGGTGCGGTTCACGATTTTTCGGGAATGATCGCCGCAGCGGAGGGGGGCACGCTTTTTCTAGACGAAATCTCCGACATGCCATCGGATTTACAGACGCGGTTTTTGCGCGTGCTGCAGGAGCGCGAGTATCGGCCGCTTGGGAGCACGCGCACCATGAAGGCCGATTTTCGAGTGATCGGTTCGACCAATCGGCCAATCGCGCAAGCACTGGCTGAGAACCGCCTGCGCTCCGATTTGTACTATCGGCTAAACACTTTTCAAATTGAGGTACCGCCGCTCCGGGAGCGGAAGCAGGACATCCCGCCCCTGATCGCTCTGTTCCTCAGACAGTTTGCTCAACAACTCGGCAAACCCGAACCAGACGTCGCGCCAGATGCGTTTCAAAAGTTACTCGATTACGGCTGGCCGGGAAACGTGCGGGAGTTGCAGAACGCAATTGAATACGCGGTGGTGCTGGCACGAAAGGGCTTGATCGGCGTAAAAGAGCTGCCGGCCGAGGTTCAATTGCCGACAGTACTCCAACAAACAGAGCGTGGTCCGGCGGCTGCCGGACGAACGGGCGTGCAGAGTCTCGACGACGTCGAGCGGAACACGATTCTTCAGGCGCTCGCAGAATGCCACGGCAACAAGAAGAAGGCGGCTCAACTTCTCGGCATCCAGCGTCCCACACTCTATAATAAAATGAAACGTTACGCGATCGAGATCTGAGAAGGAGCCCGCGAATCACACGAATTGACGCGAAAGAAGAGCTTCGGTCTCGAATTCATTTGCGTTTGTTCGCGCCTGCCGCGCCGCAGCGTGCGAAAGTGGGGTGGGATTCGCGGACACATTCGCTTAGCGCGGATTTTGGATTTTCGATTTTAGATTTTAAGTTAAGCGGTTAAGCAATCCGCAATCCAAAATCCGACATGGCGACATCCCGGCATCTCGAACAAGTTCTGGCACACGCGGCGAATCAACTCGCCGCCACTGGGGCGAGACGCCCGACAGAGGTCCTCCCGCTTTACAAAAAATTCCTCAACGTGGAAGAACATCGCTTGCGCTTGAAGCACCAGGCGGGCGGAGGCGGCCGCGAAATTTGCGCGCGGCGGGCCGAGCTTATTGATGTTTTGTTGCGATACGTTTTCGCAGCTGCCGCCGCCGCCACTCGCCGAAACGGCGCGTCCGGGACTCCCCTCGCGTTGATCGCTCTTGGTGGATATGGGCGCGGCGAGCTCAATCCGTTTAGCGACATCGACGTCATGTTTTTACACCATCACGGAACGAAGAAAATCTCGCCGCATCTCGAAGAAATGGGTCAGCAGGTGCTCTACCTCCTTTGGGATAGCGGCTTCAAGGTTGGTCATTCCACGCGTTCGATCAAAGAAGCGATTGCGCAGGCCAATCGCGATATGCGCACGAAGACCGCCATGCTCGAGTCGCGCTTCCTCGCTGGCGACGCAGAGCTGGCGCGAGAATTTCGGCAACAATTTCGTTCAAAGTGTGTCGAGGGGCACGAGCGGGGATACGTCGAAATGCGCATGCAAGATCAGGTCGCGCGGCACAAGAAATTCGGCGACAGCGTGTATTTGCAGGAGCCTCATGTGAAGAGCGGATGCGGTGGACTCCGCGATTATCAAAATCTCCTTTGGATGACGTATTTCAGAGAGGGTTCACTAAGCACGAACCAACTCGTGGGGAAAGATTGGCTGAGCGAAAGCGACCAGCGGCAAATCGAGAGGGCCTACGATTTTCTCCTGCGCCTCCGCACTGATTTGCACTACATGACAGGGCGCGCCACCGACACCCTGCACATGAACTTACAGGAACAAATCGCCAAACGGCTCAATTATTCTCCTCAGAATGGCCAGCTTCGCAGTGAGACGCTCATGCGGGACTATTTCGAGCACACGCGCAATATCTTCCGTGTGACGGAGCGCATTACGGAGCAATTTGTAAGCGGCCACGTCACGAGCAGGACCCGTTCTCTGTTCGATTTTCTTCCGTTGATACGTCCGCACAAAACTCCGATCGGCGACTTTTTTTTTGTTCGCAATAATCAATTGCATCCGGCGCGACGCGATCTCTTTCGCAAAGATCCCGAGCAAATGATGCGAGCATTTGAGCTTACGCAACAGCGGGCCCTGGATCTTAGTCCCGAACTGGCGGATCTATTGAGCCGCAGCCTCGGCCAGGTCACCCGCACCTATCAGTATGCGCGCGGACCGCGCGACATCTTTAAGGCAATTTTATCCCGGAAAGGGGAAGTTGGCCGGGTCCTTCGAATGATGCATCGGGTTGATTTCCTGGGTCGATACATTCCCGAATTCGGTCAGCTCACCTGTCTGGTGCAACACGAGTTTCTGCATCGTTACACCGCGGACGAGCATACGCTAGTGTGCATCGACAAACTCGATGCACTGGCGACGACGGAAGATCCGAAGTTGATCGCCTATCGCAGGATATTTGAGGAACTCGATGACCCATTCGTTCTTTATCTCGGGCTGCTTTTGCATGACAGCGGCAAAGCCGTTGGCGCACGGCGGCACTCTGAAGCAAGCGCGCTGTTCGCCCAGCGCGTCGCTACCCGCCTGCAGTTATCATCCGAGCAGCGCAAATCGCTCATTCTGGTGGTCGACCACCACCTCACGCTCTCCATGATCGCGCAACAGAGAAATCTTGATGACCCCGCGACAGTGACAGAATTGGCCGGTATCGTGAAGAATCAGAAAAACCTGAATGCATTGATGCTGCTGACTCTGGCTGACGGCCAGGGGACAAGCGCAGAGGCATGGTCGGATTGGAAAGAATCGCTTGTCTGGGAATTGTTTCACGAGACCTCCCGCTATCTGGCGGACCAAAAGTCTTATTACGAACAAACGAGAATCGAGCGCGAAAGCCTGCAGGTTGCCGTGGCGAAAAATCTTTCGCGCGATTATGTCGATGAAATCGACGCGCATTTTGAGTTTATGCCCGACAATTATTTTCGCGGCAGCGATGTCCCCGACATTGTCGAACATCTGAAACTATTCCGTTCGTTTGTTGAAAATGTCTCCGGCTGTGGCGAGCATCCCTTGGCTTCGGCGGTCAAATGGAAGGCTTTCCTGGAGCAAGGCCACAGCGTTGTCACTTTCTGTACGTGGGATCGTGAGCGGTTGCTGGCCAAGATTGCCGGATCATTTTCGGTCGTGCCAATTAATATTTTGAGCGCGGATGTTTTTGCACGAGGAGACAGCGTCGTGCTGAGCATTTTTCGCGTGTGCGATACGAAGGCACGCGCTGTCACCGACCCGCGCACCTTCGAACTGGTCGAGCAAACTTTACAAAGCGCGCTCGATGATGAGAACTTTGATTTTCTTCCGTTGATTGAAAAAGCGAAGCGTCAGAGTCGCCACCGTCCCACGCCAGGGATCGAATTTCCCACCCGCATTGCCATGGACAACAAAACGCATCCGGCTTATACGCTGATTGAGATCCAGGCTCCCGACCGGCTCGGTTTGCTTTATGACATTTTGACCTGCCTCGATCGCGACAGCGTTTCGATCGCGCTTTCTCGTATTAACACGCAGGATGGCGCAGCCATTGATACCCTGTATGTTGTGGATCGTTCCACGCACGCTAAGATTACCGATTCGCATCGGATCAGGGCAATTCACGAACACCTTACGAGCGCAATCCTGGGTGGAGGCGCCGGCAAAACAACATAACTAAGAAAAGAACGCGCCCAACGGTCTTCGCTGCTCATTGTTCCTGATTTCATGAACGCGCTAATTCTCGCTGCGGGATACGCAACACGCCTTTATCCGCTGACGCTCGACAAGCCAAAGCCCCTGCTGTTAGTGGGCGGCAAACCGATTATCGAATGGGTCGTCGATAGCCTCGTAGATGTTCCAAATCTGGAAACGATTTATGTCGTAACGAACGACAAGTTCGCCTCTGACTTCCAAGCGTGGAGCGAGCGTTATCAGAGCCGGCAGCCAAAATTCAAATTCAAAATCATCAACGACGGCTCCAAAAGCGACGAAGATAAGCTGGGTGCGATTGGAGATATCAATTTCGTCGTTTCCCGGGAAAATCTGACCAGAGGCGGCTTGCTAATTATTGCGGGCGACAACCTGTTTACTGAATCGCTAACTGGCTTTGTCGCCTTCGCGAAAGAAAGCGAAGCAACAGTTGCCGTTTACGACGTCGGCGATATTGAGGCGATCAAAAAGTACGGCAACATCGCGATCGACGCTGACGGAATTATCACCCACTTCGAGGAAAAGCCGCAGAAACCTCGGGGGACCCTGGCCGCGATCGCACTTTACTATTACTCACCCGAAGTGCTTTCCCTTTTGACGACGTATCTCGCTGCAGGCAACAATCCAGATCAGCCGGGCCGCTTTGTGCAATGGCTCTACACGCGAAAACCCGTGAAAACGTTCCAGATCAAGGGCAAGTGGCTCGATATCGGAAGCAAAGAGACGTTGGAGAAAGCAGACCAGGTTCTGGGAAGGATCACCTGATTTTCGGATTTCATCAATCCTTCGAGCTTCGTCATTCAGATTTCGCCATTTCCGCCATTCGTCATTTCAATCGCCCCTCATCAAATTCGATCAGATCGAAATAAGTCCCAATGTCTTTACGCCCTTCACCTCCCGCTTTTTTGAGAAAATGGAGAAAACGCGCTTTTTTTGCGGCCGTGTCGGGATGACGGGAGACCATCGCCTGGTTCCACTGTTCGACCGCTTGCGGGGAATGTCTCGCTCCGTTCTTCTGTACCCAGTCTAGAATTGCGCCATCGTCGTCCAGTTTATGGGCGATCTCTTCAAATGCATCGCCGTCGATTTTTAGGAATGCCAGCAAATGCTTGTCGAAACCGACAGTTTTATAATTGTAACCAGCGAGCAGCCCTTTGCGATGCAGTCTGGCCTTGTCGATCAAACGCGGCAGATGCACGTAACCGCCAAGCTTTTCGTACGGACTGCGTGGATGCAGTCTTTGCATTAAGACGAATGGATTACGTCGCCGGCAAAGGCCGGGGTGCGCTTCCCGAAATATCGGCCTCCGGCACGCTCCCGGCCGCTAGTTTCTGTTCCGGCAATAATTCTCCCTGTGTAAGACCGGCCTGGCCGATGACCAACTGACCGGAAAACATTCCGCCTTTTTCAACTGAAATTGCCCTGGCGGTAACGTTGCCTTCGAGTGAGCCCCTTTTATGAATGGTAACCATTGTTTGAGCAATAATCTCACCCGACATCGTTCCCTTGATTTCGATGCTTCCCGCCCGGATTCGGCGAGAGCAGTGAATATCGGCTTTACGTTCGACAATTACGTGTCGAGCGCTAAGCAGGCCGGGAATTTTCCCTGAGAAATTAATCGTCGCGGTATCGTCACAATGCAGATTGCCGCGCAGTTTGCCTTCTATCAAGGCGGACCGGCAAATCACGCTACTGCTGCCCAGATCGCCTTTGGCTGCGAGATGCACGTCGCCACGCGTTCGAATCGTTCGGCTGAATCCGCTGGTGATCTTGTAATCGCGGAGATCAATATGGGCGCTGCATGCCGGGCAGATTGTCGACGTCGCCGTGCCGCAGACCTGCTGTTTCCGCTTACATTCGAAACACTCGATAACCGAGCTGCGTTGCCGTTTCCAAAAATCCTCAAACCGGCGAAAGATGGACGAATTCTCCGACGTCGGCGCTTCTTCTTTTACACGCAGTTTCAGGCCGGGTTTCGGCGCAAATGGAGAAAAGTAACGGCCGCATTGCCGACAGATCGAGCTTTTGGCCGCGGCATACTCCACCTGCTTGAAGCCACAGTGCGGGCATTCCACACCGACCTTGGCAGGCGACGTATTGGCCACTGGGTGCTAAGCCAAAACCCTTTCCTTATTAGCGCCCTCCAAAGGCCGCCTTGATCGGTTCGTCATGCCGCACAACTTCCGGACGGCTCGACGTCGACTTTGCAGGGATCGTTCCGCTTGTGACTTCGGATTTGCCAACAAAAGTCGCTCCCTCTTCAATGACGAGGCGCGCTGCTTTCAAATCTCCTTGCAACGTGCACTTCGATTTTAGTTCGCAGCGCTCGGCCACCGTGATATTGCCGTGCACTTTGCCGTACACCGTGATCGATTTCGTTTTTACTTCGCCCCGAATGTCAGCGTTCTCGCCGATCGTTAAGACGCCGTCTGAATTGATTTCCCCTTCGACCTTGCCGTCGATGAGAAGTTCCTTTTGAAATTTTATTGAGCCCTTGATCTCGACATCGCTCGAGAGCACGTCCTTGCCAGAATGTTCAGTCATAGTTTTTTGATGGTTAGTTGATGGTGGTAATGTTCTTGGTTCGTCGCGGTAAGCAACACGATTATTTTCATCCGCGTCCGAGTTAAACGATCGTTCCGGGATCGATGGCGTCGGTTTTTGCGGAATAAACTTTTTCAGCATTGGCTATTATTGGGACGCTCCGCCGCCCTGTCAACGGATTCTCACAGAGAGAGAGGCATTTTTTATTATTTAACGGCCCGGTAAAGCTTGCCGGCCCCGTTTTGGGCCGAAAAAACCAGGAACCGCGGCACTTGGGCGGGCGTCCTTTCCAGTACGAAACAGAGCGGGTACTGAGGCAGCGTAAAACCTAGAATCGCAGAGGAATTTCGCGCGACGCGTTCGAAATCGTAAGCAACGACCCATGCCACCCGGCGGTCCTCCAGAATTTTGCGCGCCGTTCGCCAATCCTGACTGAGAAAAAAACGCGCACTCTGCTCAATTCCTGGCAGGCTCTCGTGCGAGCTTCCGGCGACGCCAGGTTGCCCCGACCAATAAGCAATCGCTGGCGAAACCCACCACGGTGCAAGAAACGGGCGTGTCTGGAACGATCGCATATTGATTGCCAGCTCGCGAAACTGCATCGATTCATTTCGCTGTTCGATGCGGCGAGCGAACTCAGCCTCGTTAGGCCACAGGCGCGCGTCCCAATCACGCAAGATCGGAAAGATCGACAATACAAAAGCGATCGAAACCGCCGCGCGCGATTTAATCGGCTCGAGCAAGGCCGGAAGTGCAATTGCAAAGATCAGAAGAAAAAAATACGCCCAGCGCGCCTGCCAAATCGTCAGCAAATAAGTCGCGACGAGCAAAACGACGAAGAAAAGCGGCGTCGTTTCGCTCGTGTTCTTACTCTTCCTCTTCCATAGCCCAAACCAGATAAGAAACGGCGCGACCAGAATTAAATAACCAGCCCACCGCAACCAGATCGGATTCGCCGGCGAGACGTGCGCAAGTTCGCCGATCGTGCCCGACCAGTTTTTGAAAAGCCCGCCGGAATAAAAGGTCGAGAATGATGGAATGCGCCGTTCGATCAGCAACGTGAGCGCCACAATTCCAGCAAGCAATATCCACCCGGTGCAACGCTGTTTTCCGAAAACAAGATGTCGATCTTGTACCGCGCCGAGCAACAGAATGAGTAAAAGCAAGATGACCGGTTCGTAAGCAGAAACCCAGATCGCGAGTCCCCACGCGATTCCGCTAATGGCGCTCCATGGTGTTGACGGTTCCCTTCGCAAACGCCATTCCGCGCAAACCGCGATCCCGAGCAGTAAGATGAGCAATGATTGATGATCGGGCCGGCCAAGCTCGGTCCCATGAACAAGAATCGGACTGATCGCGTATAGAATCAGCATCATCCAGCGATATTGGAATCGCATTCGCCGCGACCACCACCAGAGAAACCAACCGCCAAGTAGCGCGAGCAATGGTGAAATAAATGCACCGCCCAAATCGAGCGCATGCGAAGTGAAGGGTTGCAGCAAGATCGACAACGCGAGAATGAGATAATCGAGCGGCGCCGTCGCGTGCGGAGTCGTTCCTGTTGGGAAGTTTTCGAAATCGTGGTGACGTACGATCAACCCCGGATACTCGGAGCACATTCGCGCGCGCGTCATCCGCGCATAGCAATCCGCGTCAGTGAAATAAACGTTACCGGCGACAAAAACGTCCTGATAATTTGCGCACCGCGTTGCCAAAATCAGTGCACTGAGCGCCGTAATCTCGATAATAGCTAAACCGATGTATGTGACTCGTTGCACGACATCGATAATCGCAAATCTAAAATCGAAAATCGAAAATTAAATGACCTGCCAAGCCGCAGTCTTGGAGCGCATCGAGGAAAGTCAAAACACACAGCCCGCCTTCACTTTGTTACAGTGTGGCAGCCCCGAAAGCTTTCGGGGCTGGGCCCGCCAGGATTCGAACCTGGGACCAAGGGATTATGAGTCCCCTGCTCTAACCGCTGAGCTACAGGCCCGTTTACCTATAAAAAAGGCGAAATGCCAGAAGAAGAGGTGAAAGTGCCGCTTTCATTTCATCCTTCATAATTCATCCTTCGACCTTAATCAACGCACCGGCCAGCGGGTTGGTAACTGTCTTGAGTTCAAGCATAGATTGGGTCGGATTTGAGGGCGCTGTTGAGAACGATCAGGAGTTTTCAACATCCGCTCGTAGCCACCGCTGGGGGGCATCGCTTGGTTAAATGATTTATTTGGGACCTTCGCCCTCCAGTTTCCGTAGAATTCCTTAGAGGGCAGCATGAAAAAGCGTGGGCGCCACCGAATACGCTCGGCCGAATACTGGCGCGCGTATTACGCGCAGAAACAGCGCGAATGGCGCGCTGCTCATCCGCGCGCCCGAAGACGGCGAAAACAAAAAATAGTGGATTGGCCGAGTCTTCCGACACACGAAGAATCCTTGTTCTTACGGCAGAACGATTACTGGACCATTCGGTATCACGGTCACGCCGCATTGCTTAAATCCACGCGCGGCCTCCACTATCTCGCCGTCTTGCTTCGCGATCCGGGACGTGAGTTCCATGTCAGGGAATTGCTCGCCCGCCCGATGGACGTATCAACTCCGGCTGCAGTAGTCGCCGCGCATGGACGCGTTACGGGCGGACTCTATGACGGCGTCCCAGTGTTGGACGCACAGGCTAAAGCAGAATACAAATGCCGGGTCAACGATCTGCGGCAAGACTTGAACCAAGCAAAACGATTCAACGACCCTCAGCGGAAGACCGAGGTTCAGAACGAGTTACAGGCGATTGCAGACCATCTCGCCTTCGCGGTCGGACTCGGGGCAGGGACCGCAAGACTTCCTCGGACGCCGAACGAGCGCGTTCTGCCGTGACCAAATGTATTAAGAAAGCCGTCCAAAAAATCGGCGAGGCAATCCCATCGCTGGGTTACCACTTGGCCGCTAGGATCAAAACTGGATACTTCTGCTCCTATAATCCGCACCCGGAACGCCCAATCGCCTGGAAGTTCTACCTGGAAGTTCTGATTTTTCTGCCGCTTTTCGGGTTGTGACCCGAAAGTCACAGTGTGACCCGGAAAGTCACGCCACGAAAATATAATGGTAAAATGTCGCCCATCTTTTTAATGG
>Ga0066709_100003115_pt1 | contig 12536 bp, 12 predicted proteins | sample GraSoiAngelo_158_FD_79665 | JGI IMG/M metagenome (GOLD analysis project Ga0066709, IMG submission 79665) | Grasslands soil microbial communities from the Angelo Coastal Reserve, California, USA - 14_1009_16_30cm | ecosystem: Environmental > Terrestrial > Soil > Grasslands | place: USA... | reverse complement strand
GCCGCGCATGCGTAGCGGCCAGTGTCGATCGGGTGGCGTCCGCTGGCATCCTGCACGTCGGAGGCGACCTCGTCGTCGGTGAGCGCGTAAGCCTGGTTGGGGTCGCTGGCAGAAGTCGCGAAAACAATCCCGAGCACCTTTCCCTGCAGGTCGACCAGCGGTCCGCCGGAGTTGCCCGGCCGCACCCTGGCCTGGATTACATAGACCTGCCTGGTGACCGGGTTGTTGCTGTAGATGTCGCGGCCCTGCGCCTGTACGGCGCCGTCGACCACTGCGGGCTCGACGGTCTCGCGGCCCCCACCGGGGTATCCGATCACTGCCGCCTCGGTGCCTCGGGCGGCCGGCGCGAACGACAGGCCGGCCGCTGAAAGACCCGGCACGCTGAGGAGCGCGAAGTCGCGATTGGGATCGAAGTAGACGACTGTAGCGGCGAGCTCATCGCCACCCGGCGTTTGCACGCGATGGGTGCGTGTGCCGGAGACGACGTGCGCGTTGGTCACGACGTATCCGTCGCCGATCGCGAAGCCGCTGCCCGTGACCAGTCCTCCGCACCCAAGGCTTGTCACCTTGTAGACCGCCTGCGCTGCGCTGTTCACACCTGACGTGTCCACCGACGCCGGTATGGGGAGTGGGGCGGGCAGCGTGGGTTCGAGACCGGCGAACACCGGCGGGAATGAAACTCCTGACAGGATGCCCTCGACGCGCGCCAGGAAGGCCGGCGGCCGCGGTGCTATGGAGTCCAGCTGGTGCAGCACCACAGACTTCTGGATCAGCTGCGCGACCTCGACGCTCGGGCCGCGAGAGAAGCTCAGGCCCAGGAACCACATGATGGTCAGGACGGCCAGCGTCGAGAAGGCGGCGCCGCCAAGGGAATCGGTTGTGCCGTGTATGCCGGTGCGCAAGATGCTCTTGCGGATCGGCTCCCCGGCTGCGTAGCCGATGCTCGAGCCGAGGCTGCCTCCGATGATCAGCACGAGCACCGCTCCCAGCGGACGCGCGACAGGGCTGGAGACGCGGATGTAATCGAGCAGCGGCTGGGCCGCCACCGCGCCAAGCAGCACGCCGGCCAGCAGGCCGAGGTACTGCGTCAGCGAGAGCCAGAACCCGCGGCGAAACCCGTTGGCAAGGCCGATCAGCGTGGCGGCCACGATCACCAGATCGATGAGGTTTGGGATGTCTTTAGGTTACGGGTGTTTCGGGTGTGCTTCGTCGTGCTCGGCCGTCGCCGTCGTTGGTTCCTCGATTTCGGCTGCCCGGTTGCGGGCGTCGCCGCGAAGGACCCACCAGCCCAGCCCGACGACCCCGAGGCTGGCGACAAGAAAGGTGATGCGCATGGCGAGCCATGCAGTCACCGATTCGCCGATGGCAAGGAAGATCACGGCCTCAGCTCGAGAGCGCCGGCACGGGCTCGGCCGGCTCGCCACGAGCCTCGCGAAGATCGCGCAGCGGCATGAAGCTGCGTACCGGCGGGACCCGTTCGAAGTTGTAGGGAGGCGGGGGCGATGTCGTCGCCCATTCGAGCGTGTTGGCAAGCCAGGGGTCGTCCCCGGCGATCTCGCCGCCGTTCCAGCTGCGGATGACATTGATCAGGAACAGCAGCACCGAGAATGCGATGAGGAAAGACGAGAAGGTGATGATCATGTTGGTGGTGCCCCACGCGGGGTTGGCGTAGGTCGCGATACGGCGGGGCATGCCCTCGAGGCCGAGCGTGTGCATGATCAGGAAGGTCCCGTTGAAGCCGACGAACAGCGTCCAGAAGTTCCATTCGCCGAGCGTCTTGTTGAGCATGCGGCCGGTGATCTTCGGGAACCAGTAGTAGATCCCGGCGAAGATCGTGAACACGCTGCCTCCGAACAACACGTAGTGGAGGTGGGCGACCACGTAGTACGACTGGTGCAGCTGGGTGTCGACGGGAACTGAGGCCAGGTAGACGCCTGTGATGCCTCCGATCAAGAACGTGGCGAGGAATCCCCACGCGAACTTCATGGGCACAGTGAACTCAACCGAACCCCACCATGTGGTTGCGATCCAGTTGAAGAACTTGATGCCGGTCGGCACCGCGATCAGCATCGTCATCAACATGAAGAACCCTTCGACGTACGTGTTCATGCCCACCGTGAACATGTGGTGAGCCCAGACCGTCATCGAGAGGAACACGATGCCGAACAGTGCGGCGACCATCGACATGTAGCCGAAGATCGGCTTGCGCGCGAAAACCGGGACGATCTCCGAGATCATGCCGAACCCGGGCAGGATCATGATGTAGACCTCGGGGTGCCCGAAGAACCAGAACAGGTGCTGGTAGAGGACGGGCCGGCCCTGCGTGGTGAAGAACTGCGTCCCGAGCTGGCGGTCGAACTCGAGCAGGATCATCGCCGCCGCCAGCGGTGCGCCCACAACGAGCAGCAGGATCGAGGTCGAGATCTGCGCCCAGACGAACAGCGGCATGCGCGTGAGCTTCATGCCTGGCGCGCGAAGGGCGATGATCGTGGTCAGGAAGTTGGTCGAGGCCATGATCCCCGAGATGGCCCACACGATGATGCTCAGCGCCCAGAAGTCGACGCCGAGACTGTGGCTCTGGTACGCCTTCTCGGTCAGGGGCGCATAGCCGGTCCATCCCGCGTTGAGCGCGCCGCCCGTGAAGAAGCCGCTGTAATAAAGGATGATCGAGACCGGTATCAGCCAGAACCCGAGCAGGTTCACACGCGGGAAGGCCATGTCCCGCGCGCCGATCATGATCGGGACCATGTAGTTGGCGATCCCGGTCAGAAAGATGGTGACGAAGAAGAAGATCATCGTCACTCCGTGTGCGGAGATGAGCTGGTTGTAGGTCTCCGCATCGACGACTGTGAGGTTTGGCTGCGACAGCTGCAGGCGGATGATCAGCGCGAAGATCCCGGCCAGGATGAAGCTGAGGATGCCGGTGACCATGTACATGATCCCGATCAGCTTGTGGTCGGTGGTGGTCAGCCAGATGCTGATCGGCTTGAAGAAGGTGTCGTCGTAAGCCTTCGGTCGGGGCAGAACTGTGGTGGCTGCCATATTCCTATCCTAAGCTCGTGCCGGAGGGGGCGGCGGCGTGCTGGCCCGACTGCTGGACGCGCACCCAGATGTCGTAATCGTGCTGGTCCATCGCCTGCACGATGATCTGCATGGTGCCGTGGCCGGCGCCGCACAGCTCGGCGCACTCGCCGCGCCACTTGCCCGGCTCGTCGATCTTCAGCCACGAGTAGTTGTCGTAGCCGGGCACGGCGTCGGTCTTGCCCGATATCGCCGGGACCCACCATGAGTGGATCACGTCGGTGCCCTGGAACTGGAGCTTGACCAGCGTGTGGGTCGGCACGACGAACGGCGTCACGTCCCCGGCGAGGGTGCCTTCCTGGTGGATGACGATTCCGTTCTCGTACCTGTAGTCCCAGCCGAACTGGTGGCCGCTCACCACCACTGTCATCTGCTGGTTCGTGATTGGCAGGAAGTCCTTCTGGAGCTCGACGAAGCTGTACCCGGCGATCGCGAGGACGACGATCAGCGGGGCGATGGTCCACGAGATCTCCAGGGTGCGATGGTCGTGGATCTGGGGCGGCACATAGCCCACCGGCTGCTTCGAGCGCCGGTACCGGAGGACTACCCACAGCAGGGCCGCCTCGACTCCGATGAAGATGATGATGGCCGGGATCGAGATTCCGATATAGGTGTTGTAGATGCCCTGCCCGTTGGGCGAGACAGGTGTCGGAAAAATGGGGGAGATGCCGCCAAGCCCTTCGCATGAGCTGAGAAGGAAAGCGGCAGCGACCAGGCCGAGGACCGAGAGTGGCAGGCGGCCGCGTCCTATCACGGCGATCAAGTTTATAGGACTCCGGTCAGGTGGCTTGGCCGGGGAAACCGATAGAATCCGAATTCGACTGTGGCGGCTGCCAAGAAGCCTCGATACGTCGATGTGGCCAACCCGGACCTTGCCGTCGACTGCCCTCACTGCGGGCTGAGAACGGCACGCTTCATCGACAGCTGCCGGAACTGTGGCTACAAGCTGTGGCCCTCCAGCCACATCGCGTCGGCGGCATTCCAGGCCTGGCGCGCCGCAGACCCCGATCGAACCCTGGCTTCGAGATTTGACCTCGAGGTCCCGCATCCGATAGACAACACTTTCGACTTCTCCGCTCGCGCCCGCGAGCTCGGCATCCATCTCTTCCCGAACAGCAACTACCCCTTCATCATCTGCGTGGGTGCCCTGTTCCTCGGCCTGGCGGCGATCCCGCTGTCCGCGACTACACGCATCGCGCTTGCCGTCATCGGCGGAGTGATCTTCCTGTACGGGGTTGTCGGATGGGTAGTGTTCGAGGACACGCGAATGTTCCCGAGTGATGGCGGAGAGACCGGCACCGAGGTTCACCACTGATGGCCGTCGCCACCATGCGACCGGAGCAGCACCCGCAATACCCCGCGATCAAGCCGGGGATGATGGGCATGTACATCTTCCTGGCGTCCGAGGTGATGTTCTTCGGCAGCCTCTTCGCGATGTACTTCTACCTGTACGGCTCTCACCTGACCTGGCCGCCGGCGCCGCCGGCGACTCATCCCGAGTTCTACGTCAGCTGGTGGCCGGTCCCGACCATCAACACCGTCGTGCTTCTCTCCAGTGGTGGCACGTGCCACTTCGCTCTGGAGGCGCTGAGGCACGGAAATCGGCGCCGCTTCTTCGGACTGTGGATCACGACGATCGTCCTCGGGCTCGGATTCGAGTTCGGTCAGCTGTACGAGTTCATCGCCGCCTTCGGGCGGGGCCTGGACCTTACGGCCAACACGTTCGCGAGCGCGTTTTTCATCATGACCGGGTTCCACGGCGCACATGTTCTGGGTGGGCTGATCCTGCTGGCGTTGATCCTTTATCGGGCCGCCAACGGCCAGTTCTCACCGCAGCATCACGTCGGCGTGGCAGCGGTTACTCTCTACTGGCACTTCGTCGACGTGGTGTGGATTTTCCTGTTCGCGATTCTCTATTTGGGGGTGACGTACTTCCGGTGAAAGCTCTAACAGTCTCGGTGCTGGCCGTGGCGCTCCTGGCCGGATGCGGTGGCGGCGGCTCGGTTGCGCAGCCCGCCGGCTCGATCAAGGTGACGATGACCGAGTTCAAGTTCGACCCCAGCACGATCACGGCCCCCTCCGGCAAGGTGGTCTTCTACCTCGTCAACGCCGGGAACAACACATCGCACGACATGATCATTCGCGACAGCAGCGGGAAGAAGATCGCCGGCAGCGAGCTCATATCGGCGGGCGACAGCGCGGTCTTCACCGTCGACAGCATCGCCGCGGGCAGCTACACGATCGTCTGCGACCAGCCCGGCCACGAGAGCTCCGGAATGAAAGGCGCTCTAACGATCAGCTGATCGGGGAATCCGAGCTAGGGCGTCTTGCTCGGGCTCGGGCTTGGCGATGGAGTCGTTTTCGGGGTTGGCGTGGGGCTCGGGCCTGGGGCCACCTTGGTCAGCTCCACGTCGAACACCAGCGTCGCATTTGGCGGGATGACCTGGGCGCCGGTGTTCGGGTCCTGCTGGCCGTTCGGGCCGTAGGCAAGGTCTGGCGGGATGATGAGCTTCCGCTTGCCCCCGACCTTCATGCCCGCAAGCCCCTCATCCCAACCTAGGATCACGTTGCCCCTGCCGAGCTGAAAGGTGAATGGCGCGCGGCCGCGGCTCGAGTCGAACTTGGTGCCGTCGTCCAGCCATCCGGTGTACTCCACCGTCACATTCATTCCGCTCAGCGCGACACCACCGGTGCCGACCTTCAGGTCGATGTACTTGAGCCCGTCCGGATAGGTCACCTCAGGCAGGCCCGCGCCGTCGTTGAAGTTGTCGGTGCCGGGCGAAGGGCTGGGAGAAGGGACCGGTGCCGGGCTCTCGTTGGCGACGGCGCCGCTGCTCGTGTATGGATCGGGATACCCGCACGCTGACGCAGCGAGGGCGGCCAGCGCGATAACGGCTAGGAGCGCCCCCCTCACGAGGCTGTGATGTCGATGGCGGTCATCTTGTCGCCAACCTTGATCGAGTCGATGACTTCCATCCCCGATGTGACCTCGCCGAAATGGTTGTAGACGCCGCTGGTCTCCAGGAAGGGCGCATCGCCGAGCGTGATGAAGAACTGCGACCCGCTCACGCCGGCGGCGCTCGAAGCCATGCCTGCTGTGCCGCGCGGCCATTTCGAGGGATTGTTCTCGTCGGGCAGCTTGTAGGCCGGCCCGCCGGTTCCGTCGCCACGAGGGTCGCCACCCTGGACGACGAAGCCCGCAACGACACGATGAAAGGTAAGGCCGTCGTAGAAGTGGTTCTGCGATAGATAGACGAAGTTGTTGACGGTTTGAGGCGCGACTTTGGGATCGACGAGCGCGATCACGAAGCTGCCCCGAGTCGTATGCACCGTGGCCGAGTACTTCTTCGCTGGATCGATGACGGTCGGCGGCGGGGTTGTTCGCTGGTCCATGCAGGTACGAATGTCATTGTCGCAGCCCACGGGCGGCGAGATCAGCGGCTCGCCCGCACCGGCACCTCCGCAAGCGCACAGCGCGACCAGCGCCATTGCAACCGCAACCCTCCTCACCGCGAACAGATTAGCGAGGATTACCGAGCGGGTTCTCGCGTGCCCGCGGCCAGCAGAACCGCCAGGCCGATGGAGATGATCGCGACCACGCCGAGCGCGGAAGGTACGCCCGACGTCGCTGCGACTCCCCCGGCGATGAGCGGCCCGAAGCAGAAGCCGAGCGCCACCGAGCTCGCGTTGATGCCGAAGACCGTGCTCTGGGCCTCGCTTGGCGTCTCGAGCCCGATCATGCTCGCGGTCGCCGGGACGATCACCCCACTGAGCAGGCCGTTCAGCGCGACGGCGCCGACCACCACCGACACCAACGGTGCGACTGCGATAAGGGCGATGGCCGCTGCCATCAGGACCGCGGCGATCGCGGTGGTCCGCACGTAACCGAGGCGCCTGGTGACAAACGTGTAGAAGACAGCGGCTGCGCTGGTCGCGACCCCGGCCAGGCCGAACGCAATCCCCGTGATCGCGGCCACCCCGTGGCTGACCATCTCCAGGAGCCGCAGCACCACCAGGACCTGGGTGGCACTGTTGGCGACGCTGACAAGTCCCTGCGCCCCAATCAATCCCGCGAGCGCGCGCTGGGCGCCCGGCCGCTGCTTGATCAGCGCGAGGGTGCCGAGGCGGGCGGGGTCGCGCCGCCGCAGCGGGCTCTCGCGGACGATCAGGAAGACGGGGATGGTGGCGATGAGGAGAAGGATGCCGCCGCCGAGAAAGACGAGCCGCAGGCCGAAGGCGGCCGCGGCGAAGCCGCCGATGACCGGACCGATCGCGCCGCCCAGAGCCACTGCCGACGTGACGACCCCAAGCGACCAGCCCACCCGATTGCGCGGGGTCTCGACCGCGACCAACGCCGTCGCCGCCGCCACAGTGCCGCTGGTGGCGCCCTGAAGAAAGCGCAGGATCACGAGCTGGGTCGGGCTCTGTACGAAAGCGATGAGTCCGACAGTGAGTGCGCCTCCGACCATCGAGCGCACGAGCATCGGCTTGCGTCCAAGCCGGTCGCCCAGCACGCCCCATAGCGGGCTCGCGATGGCCATCGACAGCCCGGACACGCTCCCCGCCGCAGCCGTCCACAGGTCGAGGTCACGGCCGGGGTGAACGCCCAGGTCCTGGTTGATGAAGATCGAAAGGAAGGGAAAGGCAAAGCTGAACCCGAAGATGGCAGTGAACTCTGCGAACCAGAGTGCGGCAAGGTTCCGCCGCCAGTCGACTGTCGAGGACCCGTCTCCCCTGGAGGGAAGGTCCGGGCGGGAGGACGGCGTGCCTAGCGGCGGCTCAGTTCCCAGAGGCGAGCATCTCGACGACGCGATCCGGGGTGATCGGCAGGCGGTCGACCACCGCCTCAGGATTGCGTTTGCGCAGCGCGTCCTCGACGGCGTTGGCGATCGCGGCGGGCACCGGTATCGTCCCACTCTCGCCAGCGCCCTTGAAGCCTTCGGCATTCGTATCGGTCGGAGTGTCCACATGGATCAGGTCGGGAGTGACCACCTCTCCGGCGCTGACGATCGTGTAATCGAGAAAGCTGGCGCTTCGGAAATTTCCATCCGGCTCGTATGTGGCGGACTCGTAGAGCGCATAGCCGAGTCCGTGTGCGTAGCCGCCGTGCATCTGGCCTTCGACGAGCCGCGTGTTGATGGCCTTGCCGGTGTCGTGAACGATCACGTAGCGCATGACGTCGACATGGCCGGTTTCCGTGTCGACCGAAACGACAGCAGCGTGGCATCCGCTCGAGAACGTGAGCGGGCGGCCGGGATCGAAGCTTTCGAACACCTCGAAGCCTTCATCCGGGATCACCTCTGTGGCCGGCAACCGCTTGGCGGGCGCACCGCGCACCTCGATCACGCCGTCCTCGAGAAGGAGGTCCTGGACATCAGCCTCGAGGACCTCGCCTCCGCGCTCGAGCAGCTTCTTGCGCATGGCCACCGCCGCCTTTGCGGTGGCGTTGCCGACCTGCACCGCGCTGCGGCTCCCAGCGGTGAGAAGTGCGAATGGGACATGCTCGGTATCGCCGGCCGTGACCTCGACCTTCTCCAGCTGCCATCCGAGCCGTTCGGCAGCCACCTGCGCCGCGATCGTTTGGTGGCCCTGTCCCTGGGGAGTGGACCCTACGAACAGACGCGCAACCCCGTCCTTCCCGATTCGTAATTTGGCGGGCTCGCCGCGGCCGAACGAGGTCGACTCGACACAGCACGCGATGCCGACGCCGACCACCTTGCCGTCTCGCCCGCGGTCTCTCGTCTCGTCATACGCGAGCTTGTCGAGGGCCAGCTCGAGCAGCCGGGGATAGTTGCCGCTGTCGTAGACGTATCCGCTTCGTCCGGCGGGAATGCCTGTCGTGTAGGGGATCTGGTCGGGCTTGATGAGGTTCCGACGGCGCAGCGTTACGGGGTCGATGCCGAGCTTCCGGGCGAGGCGGTCCATCACGCGCTCGATTCCGTAGTTGCCCAGTGGTCGCCCGCCTCCGCGGATGAAACCGGTCGGAACTGTGTTCGTGTAGACGAGATCGGCCTCGACGTCCATGGCCGGGAGAACGTAGACCGAGACCATATGGGGGATGATGATGCCGGGCTGGCCCGCGCCCGACGCCGAGTAGGCGCCGATGTCGTGGATGACGCGCCCTCGCAGCCCTCGCAGCTTTCCATCGGGCGCCGCGGCGAGCTCGAGCTCGATGATCGTGCCGTGGCCCTGGGCTGTCGTCGCTCCGTCCTCGCTGCGGGTGGCGACCCAGCGCACCGGGCGCCGCAGGCGCAGCGCGGCCAGGGCGGTGAGCACCTCTTCGGGGAAGACGCTGCCTTTGGCGCCGAAACCGCCGCCTACGTCCTCGGCGAGGACGCGCACCTTCGCCTCGGGGATGCCGAGGATCGATGCGATTGCGCCCTTGACGCCGAACACGTTCTGCGTCGAGGTCCAGACCTTGATTCCGCCGTCCTCGTAGCTCGCTGTGACGGCACGGGGCTCCATGGCGGCACCCGCGACGCGAGACGTCGAGAGCCGGATCTTTGCAGTCACCGAGTCGGGGCCGAACGCCGCGTTTATGTCGCCGAAGGTTGTGGAGCTCGAATGCGCTGTGTTGTTGTCCATGTCGGCGTGGACCTTCGGTGCGCCGTCGGCGGTGGCAGTTGTCACGTCGCCGACGCCGGGCAGCGGATCGAGCTCGCCGGCGATGGCTTCGGCCGCATCGTGAGCCTGGTAGGCGGTTTCCGCGACCACCACCGCGTAAGCCTCGCCGACGTAGTTGACCTCCTCGTTGTTGAGGATCGGCCGTCCGCGCTGGATGATGCCGCTGGGCCCGAAATCGCTCAGGCCGGGGGCGATCTCGGGCAGGTCCGAGGCCGTCCAGACCGCGACCACCCCCGGCATCGCTTTCGCCGCGGCGGTGTCGATCGCCCGGATTCGCGCGTGCGGCAGTGGCGAGCGGCTTACCGCGAGATGGACGGTGCCGTCGAGCTTGATGTCGCCCGCATATCGACCCCTTCCCGTGATCAGCCGTTCGTCCTCGACGCGGCGCACGGCTCGGCCGATGTGTGGTGGCATCGGAACTAGAATAAGCGTCCACTCGGTGCCCATTCCGCCACGGGCGGCTAGCTCAGTTGGAAGAGCGCCAGCTTGACATGCTGGAGGTCGGGGGTTCGAAACCCTCGCCGCCCACCATTGCAGGTCCGGACGGTCCGGCGAGTGTTTCGGGCACAATCGACGCGCCTGGCCCGTTCGTCTAGTGGACTAGGACGCCGGCCTTTCAAGCCGGAGATCAGGGGTTCGAAGCCCCTACGGGCCACCAGGCAAAGGCATCAAAGCGGGCGTAGCACAATGGTAGTGCGGCAGCCTTCCAAGCTGTTTACGTGGGTTCGATTCCCATCGCCCGCTCCATCTCCCGCGTAATCATCGGGGCGCTCGCGTAGTTTTACTCTGCGTGCGAATCGATCGCCGCTTGACGCGCGCCTTCGGGCTGGTCCTCGTTGCGTTGGTGGTCGCCTGTGGCGGTTCGGGGCCCGTAGCTGTTTCTTCACCAACCCCATCAACGACGTCCTCACCCTCGGCCTCCTCCAGTCCCTCGGAGCGGTTTGGTCCCGGAGGTTTGACGCTGGACGAGGAGATCGGCGCGGTGATCATGGTCGGCTTCAGGGGCAGCCTGACGGACGCCGTTCTCGCCGACTGGAAGCGGCGCCAGTTCGGTGGGCTGCTGGTCGTGAACCTGAATCGCAACGCGTCCACGGCGGCGGCGATGACAGCCCTGGTCGCAAAGGTGCGAAGCGCACAGCACCATCGCCTCATCGCCGCCACTGACCAGGAGGGCGGCGGAGTTTGCATAGCGATCAGCTCGGTTCCCTGCGAGCCGATGCCGGTTGGGCGAGCCGCCACCGCGACAATGGCCGCTGCGCTCAAGAAGCTTGGCTTCGACCTCGACCTCGGCCCCGTGTCCGATGTCTGCAGCGGTCCGAGCTCCATCATGTGGGGCCGCTGCTACGGAACCAATCCCGCCACTGTCGCCTCGGCTGTCGGAGCCGTCGTCGACGGCATCCATGACGCTCACATGCTTTCGGCGGCCAAGCACTTTCCCGGCCACGGCGACACCAGCGTGAGCTCTGAGACGCAGCTGCCTCGCATCGACGAGAGCCTTGCCACCCTGCGGTCTCGCGACTGGCCGCCGTTCCAGGCGGCGGCGTCACACGGGGTCGACTTCGTCCTGCTCGGCCACCTTTACTATCCGGTGCTGGACACGGTCCACTCGGCGGACCTTTCGCCCGTCACCATCCGGATGCTGAGGACCGATGTCGGCTTCAAGGGCGCGATCATCTCGGACGACATGGAGATGGGCGCGATCACATCATCCACTCCGGTCGCCGTGGCGGCGGTCCAGTTTCTCGCCAACGGCGGAGACATGGTGATGATCGCCCACCACATCTCGGTCGCGGACGCTACCTACGACGCGATCAAGGCCGCTGTTTTGAGCGGCCGCCTCCCGCGATCGCGCCTCGACGACGCCGTCGCCGCTCTTCAGGCCCTGCCGAACCGCTGACGCCGATTCGCGGCGGTGGAAACTCGATCTGAAGGTCCGCCACCTCGATCTGGAAGAGAGCCTCCACCGCCGGCAATCCCTGGAGCTGGTGAAGGCCCAGATCTCGGAAGCCGGCATCCAGCAAAGGCGAGCCTTCGAGCGCCTCACGGACCGCTCGCGAAACCAGGATCTGGCCGCCGTGAGCCGCAAAGCAGATCCGAGCCGCGGTATTGACGGCGATGCCCACGTAACCCGTGTCGGTCACCGTCGGGAGGCCCGTGTGGAGACCGATCCTGACCAACACAACTGAGTCTTCCGGCCACGCGTGCGCATGCACTGCGCGCTGGATCGCGAGGGCGGCCTCCACGGCGGCCCGTGCCTGCTCGAACACCGCGAACAGCTCGTCGGCGCGGACGTCGATCTCGCGGCCGCCCGATGCTCGGACCGCTTTGCGGAGCATGCCTCGCACGTCGCTGAGAAGGACGCCGTAGCCCTCGCCCAGCAGCGTCACCAGGCGGGTCGAGTCCGCGATGTCGGCCAGCAGGAAGGTGACGATGCCGGAAGGCAGACTGCGAACTGTGGCGAGGCCGACCGCGGCCCGCGTGGTTTGAGAACGCAGCTGGCCGGTCATGAAGCCGACCGGCACAATGCCGTACCTCTTCGCCGCTTTCAGGAGACGGGTGCGGGCCCGGTCCCGGGCAGCCTCGTCCTCGAAGGCGGTCTGGTCAAACCGCGCCAGGGCGTTGCGAACGTGCGCCTCATCGTTGATCGGCAGGCGCCTGCGGCCGCCCGAATCGATGTAGGCGAAAGCGCTGTCGGGCAGGCCGTCGCGTGCCTTCTGGCTCAGCTGAGTCATGGCGCCGCCATGATCGCAAATCGCCTGGGACGGGGCTCGCGCGGCCGGCTTCTGAGCGCTATCCTGCCTTCGATGAGCAACCAGAAAGCGGACGCTCTC
>Ga0066709_100003114_pt1 | contig 12541 bp, 8 predicted proteins | sample GraSoiAngelo_158_FD_79665 | JGI IMG/M metagenome (GOLD analysis project Ga0066709, IMG submission 79665) | Grasslands soil microbial communities from the Angelo Coastal Reserve, California, USA - 14_1009_16_30cm | ecosystem: Environmental > Terrestrial > Soil > Grasslands | place: USA... | reverse complement strand
GTCGACCAGCGGATCGAGCACCGTGCCGAGCCGGGTGATCTGGTTCCAGCGGCGCGCCAGCCATCCGTCCACCACGTCGGTGGCCGCGGCGACGAGGAAGAAGGCGAACGCCAGCTTGAAATGGCGGTCGAGCAGGAACAGCGAGATCCCCGGCACCAGCGTGATGCGCAGCAGCGTGAGCACGGTCGGCAAGTTGAGCGCCGAGAGGCGGAAACCCTCGCGATCGCGCAGCATGCCGATGTGGAGCGTCACGAGCGTGAAGGTGGGGACGATCCAGAAAGCGGTGTTGAGGAAGAACTCCTGGGCGAGGTGGCGGTCGTGAGCCAGCGCCATGATCGCCGCCGCCACGAAGGTCAGGGCGAAGAACAGCAGGGCCACGCTCCAGACCGAGCGCACCGCGGGTGCCCCGGCGTCGAGGTCCTCGCGGACCCGGCGCGCCGTGCGCACCACGTAGCGAACCAGCGCGGCCGGCACAAACCGTTCGCGCCGCAGATCTTGGAGGTATTCCTCGATGAACATGGCCGCCTCCCGCCAATCCGACGGAGCAGAATAAACCGGCGCTCCGGGGGCCGGCAAACCGCAGCCGCGATGAGGGTGATGTCCGGCGACCGACTACGGAGCGCGGCCACCGGTGCGCTAGCGGCCCCAGCGGCCGGCACCGGGTCAGCCGGCATCCCCCGCGTCCAAGATGAAGCCGGCCGTGCAGGCCGCGATGGCGAAGGGGATGGCGGCTCCGCCGGTGGTGACGGCGACGCCGAGCGCTAGGCCGCATCCGAAGCCCAGCACGAATCCCGAGGAGAGCTCGGGCTCCGGGGCGGGAGCGGTCGATCGGGCGAGGCTCCCGGGCGAGGCCTGGGCGGGAGCGCTCGCGAGCAAAGCGAGGGCGATGGCGGCGGCGCAGGCGAATTTCAACCACGGATGCCGGAGACGGGTCACGAGGATCTCCTCTTCGGGGCCGGGGGCGTGAGTGACGGACCATACGGGAACGGCCCGGCCAGGAATTCCGGGTCGCCGGGAACGTCCGGGCGCGGGGCATCGAGATCCTTCGCACGGCGCGTGCCGCGCGGGCGGGCCCCTCGCCGGCGCGCCGGTGTCCTCGTCGCGCGTGACGTCCCGGGCTCCGGGCGCCCGCGACGAACGCCGCCCTGTGTCGCCGAAGTGTCCGGAACGCCACCGGCGTTCACGGAGCGACCGAGGAGTTCCCGCGCTCGCGCCTCACCTGCCGCGCTCACCCGCCGAGCCTCACCCGCGCCAGCGTGAAGAGGATCTTGGCACCCGCGCCGAGCACCCCGCTCAAGGTCCCCGAGACCTTGGACCTTCCGCGCGCCCGCTTCCTGCATCGCACCGGTACCTCCGCCGTGCGGAGCCCGGCGCGCAGCGCGCGCGCCTGCATCTCCACCGTCCAGCCGTAATCGCGGTCGCGCATGCGCAGTCGCTGCAGGGCCTCCCAGCGCACCGCGCGGAAGGGGCCGAGATCGGTGAAGCGGCCGCCGAAGAACCAGGCCATGAGGGTGGTGGCGAGCCGGTTGCCGAATTCCTGGACGGGGGTGAGGGCGCCGGGCTCGCGCACCCCCAGCGCGCGCGAGCCGATCACCAGGTCGGCGCGGCCCTCGAGGAGCAGCGCGAGCAATTCGGGAAGCTGCCGGGGATCGTCGCTCAGATCGGCGTCGAGGAAGGCCACGATGTCGGGCGGGTCGCGGGAGAGATGGGCGAGGCCCGCGAGGCACGCCGAGCCGTAGCCGCGGCGAGGCTCGCTCACCACCGTGGCCCCGGCAAGGCGCGCCACCTCGGCGGTGCGGTCGGTCGAGCCGTTGTCCACCACCACCACCTCGCCCAGCCGCCAGATCGCCCCCGAGCGTGGGATCGCGTCCAGGACCTGGGGCAGCGACTGCTCCTCGTCGAGGGCGGGGATCACCGCCGCGACGGCCCGCACACTTCCCTCAGAGATCGGAGGCCTTGCGATGGCGGCGGCGCGCCTGGAGCTGGCTCCACTCGCGGATCTCGTAGGTGAGCACCACCGACAGCGCGCGGTCGCGCTCGATCGTCAGCCGATCGCCGATCGGCGACGCCCACTCGGAGCGGATAGTGGCCAGCCCGTCCTTGAGCGCCCGGTCCTCGTTTCCGTCACGCCGCTCGTAGGGGAACCGGTAACGCTCGACCACCCGGGTCCGCGGGCCGTAGCGCGCGCGCGACTCCGCCACCATGGCGTCGTAGATCCCCCGCATGGCGCCGGGCTCGTCCTTGTCGGTCCTCGCGAGCACGGTCACCACCCAGCGCACCACAAGGCCCTGCTCGTCGAGCCAGCCGTGCACCATCGCCCAGTGGTCGAAGAGCTTCCCCTGGCACACCATCTGGTCCCGCTCCCGTGCGCGCGCCACCTCCACGTAGCCGCGCTCCGCGAGCCGCTTGAGGGCGGTGTCGGCGGGCGTCAGCCAGGGAACGCCCGCGAACGTCATCCGCTCCCGGGGCCGTGCGACCGGCGCGGGGGCACCGCGGGCGCCCGGGCTCAGCGCCAGTGCGGCGACCAGGGCGACCAGGACCGCCGCGGCGGTGTGCCGCACGGTCATCGCCCCCCCGATCGGCCGCGAGATCACGCGCGCGCTCAGCGCTGATCGCTTCCCGCCGTCCTGCCGCGCAGCGCCGCCTGGGCGGCGGCCAGGCGCGCGATCGGCACGCGATACGGCGAGCACGAGACGTAGTCCAGCCCGGCGCGATGGCAGAACTCGACGCTCGCCGGGTCGCCGCCGTGCTCGCCGCAGATCCCCACCTTGAGGCCGGGCCGGGCCTCTCGGCCGCGCTCGATCGCCCACTCCACCAGACCGCCCACTCCCTCGCCATCGAGCGTGGCGAACGGGTCGGAGGGAAGGATCTTGCGGGTCACGTACTCGGGCAGGAACTTGCCGGCGTCGTCGCGCGAGAAGCCGAAGGTGAGCTGGGTGAGGTCGTTGGTGCCGAACGAGAAGAACTCCGCCTCCCGGGCCACCTGGCCGGCCGTCACCGCGGCGCGCGGCACCTCGATCATGGTCCCGACCAGGTACTCGATCCTCACTCCCTGGTCGGTCATGACCTCCTCGGCCACCCGCCGCACCACCGCCGCCTGGTGGCGCAATTCCTCCACGTGTCCCACCAGCGGGATCATGATCTCCGGGATCACGCTCATGCCGCGTTTCGTCACCTCGCAGGCGGCCTCGAAGATGGCGCGCGCCTGCATCTCGGTGATCTCGGGATAGGTGATGCCGAGCCGGCAGCCACGATGCCCGAGCATGGGATTGAACTCGTGGAGCTCCTCGACGCGCTGGAGCAGCCGCTCGGCCGCGGCGAGCTTGGCCGGCTTGCGGAGCCGCGCCTTGCGCTTCTTACCCCGCTCCCACTCGGCGCGCATCAGCTCGACCTGAACCATCAGGTCCTCGCGCTTGGGAAGGAACTCGTGGAGCGGCGGGTCGAGCGTGCGGATCGTCACCGGATAGCCGTCCATCGCCTCGAACAGGCCCTTGAAGTCGGAGCGCTGGAGCGGCAGCAGCTTGGCGAGCGAGCGGCGATAGGTGGCGAGCGGCCCGGCCATCTTCTTCTTGAGCGCGGCCAGCTCGCGCCGGATCGCGCCGGCACGGGCCGGATCGGCGGCTTCCAGCTCGGCGCGCTTGCTCTCGAACTGGCCCTCGCAGCTCTTGGCCTCGGGGGCGGCGAGGATCATCGCCACCACGTGGGGCAGGCGGCTCTTCTCGAAGAACATGTGCTCGGTGCGGCAGAGCCCGATCCCCTCGGCGCCGAACGACCGGGCCTGGGTGGCATCGCGCGGGACGTCCGCGTTCGCGCGCACCTTGAGGCGGCGGACGGCGTCGGCCCATTCCATGAAGACGGCGAACTCGCCCCCCACCTCCGCGGGCAGCGTCGGCGCCTCGCCGAGCATCACCTTTCCGGTCGAGCCGTCGAGCGAGATCCAGTCACCCTCCTTCACCGTGGCGTCGCCGGCTCTGAAGCGATGGGTCCGCTCGTCGAGCTGAAGCTCCGAGGCGCCGCACACGCACGGCTTCCCCATGCCGCGCGCCACGACGGCGGCGTGGCTCGTGAGCCCACCCGTGGCGGTGAGGATCCCCTGCGCCGCGTCCATGCCGTGGATGTCGTCGGGGGTGGTCTCCTTGCGCACCAGGATGACCTTCTCCTTGCGCCCGCGCGCGGCGGCCGCGTCGGCGTCGAGCACCACGCGCCCGACCGCCGCTCCCGGCGAGGCCGCGAGCCCGGTGGCGATTACCCGGAGCTTGGCGCGGGGATCGAGCCGCGGGTGGAGGAGCTGATCGAGGGTCGCGGGCTCCACGCGCATCACCGCCTCCTCGCCGGTGATGAGGCCCTCGTTCACCATGTCCACCGCTACGCGGATGGCCGCCTGGGCGGTGCGCTTGCCGGTGCGGGTCTGGAGCAGGTAGAGCGTGCCCTCCTGGATCGTGAACTCGAAGTCCTGGACGTCGCGGTAGTGCCGCTCGAGCCGGGCGGTGATGTCGCGAAGCTGGCGGTACGCGTCGGGCATCTCGGAGGCCAGCTCGTCGATCGGCCGCGGCGTGCGCACGCCCGCCACCACGTCCTCGCCTTGCGCGTTGGTCAGGAACTCGCCGTAGAAGACCCGCTCGCCGGTGGCCGGGTTGCGCGTGAATCCCACGCCCGTCCCCGAGGTCGGCCCCAGGTTTCCGAACACCATGGCCTGGACGTTGACGGCAGTGCCGAGATCGTCGGGGATCTGGTTCTGCCGCCGGTAGTACTTGGCGCGCTCGTTGTTCCACGACTTGAACACCGCGTCGCGGGCCAGCGAGAGCTGCTCGAGCGGGTCCTGCGGGAACTCCTGGCCGGTCCGCCGGCGCACTAGCTCCTTGAACTCGAGGGTCAAGGCCTCGAGGTCCGCCGCGGCGAGGTCGGCATCGCTCCGGGCCCGGCGGCGCGCCTTCAGCGCCTCGAGCCGGCGCTCGAACTCGCTCTTCTCGAGACCGAGGACCACGGACCCGAACATCTGGATGAAGCGGCGATAGCAGTCCCAGGCGAAGCGCGGGTTGGAGGTGCGCGCGGCGAGCCCCTGGACCGAGCGATCGTTGAGCCCGAGGTTCAGGATGGTGTCCATCATGCCGGGCATCGAGAACTTGGCTCCCGAACGCACCGAGACCAGCAGCGGATCGCGCGGGTGGCCGAGGGTCTTTCCCATGGCGTGCTCGAGTCGATCGAGCGCCGCCTTTTGCTGCGCCTCGAACCCGGGCGGCGGCGTCTGGTCGTGGGCGAGGAACCAGCGACACACCTCGGTGGTGATCGTGAATCCGGGCGGCACCGGCACCCCCGCGTTCGTCATCTCCGCCAGGCCGGTGCCCTTGCCGCCGAGCTGGTCCCGCATCCGCGCCGTGCCCTCGGCCGCGCCGCCGCCGAAGAAGTAGATGAGCTTCTCGGTGTCGACCCGCTGTTCGGGGCTCTCCTCGACCGATGTCGTCTGGCTCATGTCATCGCTCCTTCGTCTCGAGTTCCGTGCCTGAGGTCATGCCGGCGCTTCGCCGGCCCCTCGCGGCCCCGATCCCGCTCCGGCGGCCGGTCACCGCGGGCGCGGAGGAAGCTCGGGCTCCGGCTTCTCGAACATGGTTTCGTCCACTCCGGCGTTCAGCACCACACGCTTCGTCGTCAGCTTCATCTGGGTCTGGCCCGCGAGCAGACGCTCTTCGCCGTAGGGCCATGGAATCCCCTGCACCGGCCGGTAGTCGCGGTAGATCCGCCGCGCCGTGAAGCGCGCGCCCCCGCCTGCCGGGGCCTCGATCGGCTCCACCCCCCACTGGTCCATGGCGATCAGGCGATGAGTAGAGACGTCGAAGTAGAGCATGCGGGGCTCGCTGCCCCCCCGCGCCACCTCCACGGCGTCGGCCTCCAGCCCGTCCACCTGCTGGCGGCCGCGAGCCGCCACCCGACTCCCGGCAGCGGCGGCCGCGAGCAGCAGATGAGGCAGGTCGGACTCGAACCCGCTGCGCATCGCCGCCACGCTCAGGCTGTCCAGGTCCTGTGCCTCCCCGCGGCCGCCGGCGTTCCCGGGGCCGGGAGTCGCCCAGGCGCGATCTCCGTTCAGGGTCTGAACGGTGGAGACGTTCGCGAACCTGGTCGAATAGACCATCTTGAAAGGCTCCTCGCGGATCTGGCGAATCTCGCCCACGACCGACTGCCCGTTCCAGAGCAGCGTGGCATTCGCCTCCACTATCGAATCCCGGATCTGGCGCAGGCGCTCGAGGCCGCCGTGCGCCGCGATCGCGCGCCGCACGATGTCCCGCCCGCGGCGCTCTTCATCGGCGGTGGGAGGAGCGTAGGTCGAGGCGGCCGGCGGTGTCCCGGCGCCGGCCACGAGCTCGGGTCCAACCACCTCGACCGGGCCCAGGGGCTCGAGCTGGGGCTTGATCCGGCTCGCCGAGCCCACCACCACGATCGAGGCGTGGTCGGGCTCGAGCCAGCGCCGCGCCGCAGCCGCGACGTCGGAGGCCGTGACCTGGTCGACCCGCGCGGCGTAACTCTCGAGGTCCAAGGCGGAGAGCCCCGCCCGGTCGGCCGCGCCCCACTCGGAGAGGAGCCCGCCCAGCTTCTCGAGCCGCAGCGCGAAGGCGGTGCGGACCGCCCGCCGGGCGGACGTCAGCGCGCGCTCCTCCGGCGGCTCGGCCAGGAAGCGCCGGAGCGCCGACGTGAGCACCTCGACCGAGGCGCGGACCGAGTCGTCCGGGGCGGAGGCGCCGAAGGCGAAGAGCCCCGCATCGGCGAGGGTCAGCTCGAGGCTTCCGCGCCATCCCCACCCGGAGGAATGGCCCCCCCAGAGGCGAGCGAGCCGCGATCCCTGACCCGCGCCGAAGAGCGTGCTGGCAACCGAGATCGGAAGCTCGTCGGGCGCGCCGCGCCCCGGCGCCGAGAACCCGAGCCGGATCTCGGCCTGCTCGGTGTCGGGCACGTCGACGATCCGGATGCGGCGCGTCGACGCGGGGCGCGGCGCGGGCAGCGCCGTGGAGGCGCCGGGCTTCTTCTCCCACCGGCCAAACCACTCCTGGGCGAGCGAGAAGGCGCGCTCCGGCGTCACGTCGCCGGCAATCGCGAGCACGGCGTGGTCGGGAGAGTAATGGTCGTGGTAGAAGACGCGCACCTGGTCGACGCCGATATGCCCCATCGACTCGACGGTTCCGAACGGTATACGCCCGTACGGATGGCCCTCGAAGACCAGCGCCCAGACCTGCTCCTCCGCCAGGGCGCGCGGATTCGCGGAGAGCTGCGAGATGGCCCTCAGGGTCTGGTTCTTCGCACGCCGGAACTCGGCTTCCGGGAACACCGGGTTCAGCACCACGTCGCTTACGAGCTCGATTCCCGCCTCGAGGTCCTGGGTCAAGAAGGCCGCGGCCACGGTGGCGTAGTCGCGCGAGGCGGACCCTGCGAGGGTCCCGCCGAGACGGTCGAGCTCGCCGGTCACTGCGCGGGCATCTCGCGACGTGGTGCCTTGACGGAGCATCTCGGCGGTGAGCCGGGCGACCCCGGACTGATCGGCCGGCTCCGCCGCGGCTCCGGCCGGGAAGACGAGCTGGAGCTGGACGATGGGCAGGCGCGGCCGCTGAAGCACCACGACGCGGAGCCCGTTCTCGAGCGTGCGCTCGGCGGGCCTGGGGACGTGGAGCGCGGCGTCCGATTGGCTCGCGGCGATGGCAAGGGTGAGGACCGCGAGGAGCGCGACTCGGGCGTTCGCTGGCGCCAACGCTCCACGAGGAAGCGGGCCCGTGCCGCGGGAGCTACTCGAGCGCAGCGCTCTCATCGCCGCTCCCCCGTGCCCCTCGACCCCGCGCCGCCATCGCCCGACTCCGGCACAACCCACACCAGGCTCCGAGAGGTCGGCTTCAGCACCTTTGCGGCCGTCGCGAGCAGATCCTCGGGGGTGAGCTGGCGCAGCCGGGCCAGTCGGGCCTCGGTGGCGCGGTAATCGCCGTCCATCAACTGCGCGGTGCCGATCGCCTGCGCCTCGCCGCGCACGGTCTCGAGCGAGAAGAGGAGCGCCGACTGGACCTGGCGCTTGCCGCGGTCGAGCTCCTCCGCCGAGACCGGAGTGGTGGCGAGACTCTCGACCGCCCCGACCAGGGCTTGCTCGGCGCTCGCGGTGTCCGCGCCTGGCTTGAGCGCGGCAGTGAAGTAGATCAGCGAGGCTTCCTTGCGCCGGTCGAAGTCGCCACGCGCGTCCAGAAACGGGCTCTGCCCCCCGACCAGGGTCCGGCCGAGACGCGCGGACGTCCCGCCTCCAAGGATGCTCGCCAGGAGCTCGAGCGAGACGTTGTCCGGCTGGGCGTCGGCCGGCCCCCTCCAGCCCACGAGCAGGATCGGGCCCGGCGCATTCGCGGTGAACGAGGCGCGGCGCTCGCCGGTCTGGGGCCTCAGGGCGGGCTTCGGGCCGACCGGCAGCGGGCGGCGAGCAATCGGCCCGAAGTCGCGCCGGATCGCGGCCAGCGCCGGCACGGGATCGAAGCTTCCGACCACGGTGAGCACCGCGTTGTTGGGCGAGAACCGCCCGCGATAGTAGGCCGCGGCCTCGGCCAGCGTGACGCGCTCGAGATCCGCTCGCAGCCCGATCACGGGGCGGCCGTAGGGGTGTCCCGCGAAGGCCAGGGCGTCCAGGCGCTCGAGCCCGCGAGCGAGAGGGCTCGGGTCGACGCGCCGCGCCCGCTCCTCGATGGCCGCCCGCCGCTCGGCCTCGAGGCTCGCCTTGCCGATCCGGAGCGAGGCCATGCGGTCGGCCTCGAGCTCGAGTGCGAGGTCCAGGTCCTCGGGCGGAATCGTCTGGTAGAAGCAGGTGAAGTCGGGGTTCGTGACCGCGTTCAGGACCCCTCCGTCGGCCTGGAGGAGGCGGGCGTGCTCTCCCGGCCCGAACCGTCCCGAGCCCTGGTACATCAGGCGCCCGAAGAGCTGCGTGAGGCCGCTCCGGCCTGCTGCCTCGGTGGTCGAGCCCGCCCGGTACCACACCCCCACGTCAACGGCCGCCGCCTCGGAATCGGGCTCGAGCAGGACCAGGAGGCCGTTCTCGAGCGTCACCGATCGGACGGCGGCCTGCGCGCTCGAGCCCAGCGCGGCAGCGCTCAGCAAGGCGATGGCGAGTCCCAGCCGCATCGAGGCGTTCATTCCATTCCCGGGCACGTGCCGATCAACGTATCAGGACCAGGCGGGCCGCGGCCAGCCGCCCGGCCACCCCGAGGGCGATCCAGTAGAGGCCCGGCGGCGCCTCGCGACCATCGCCATCCGCTCCGTCCCAGGATGCGCGGAGCGGCCGTGCCGGCTCAAGACTCCCGCTCCACAGCTCGCGCACCATCCGCCCCTGGACGTCGAGCACCCGGAGGCGGCCCCCTGCCGCTGCGGTGCTCCCCTCCAGTCCGAACTCGACCGAAACCGGTCCAGCTCGGGCCACGAAGGGGTTCGGCCCCGTCACGGAAACGCGGAGCCCGCCGGCCCCGAGGCTCGTTCCCGACCAGTGAAGCGCGCGCCAGCCGTCGGGAATCCCGAAACCGTAGGTGGTGTCGGGATCGGCGGCGTGCGAGGCCGTCGCTCGCAGCGCCCGGATCACGGTCGTGGGCGTCCACGCCGGGTGCGCCTCGATCAGGCAGGCGGCGAGCCCAGCGACGAGCGGGGCCGCGAACGAGGTCCCGCTGCTGGTGGAATAGCCGTGCGGATCGCCGCCGACCGCGGGGAGCGGGTTCTCGACGCCGCGCGCCACCAGGTCGGGTTTGATTCGCCCGTCGGCGCTCGGACCCCTTGACGAGAACCCGGCGATCGTTCCCGCGGCATCGACCGCGCCGACCGCGATCAGGCTGTCGCCGTCGACATCCGCCGGCGCGATCAGGTGCCGCCACGGGGTCCAGCCCTCGTTCCCCGCCGCGTTGACGACCAGGATGCCCTTGCTGGCCGCGATCTCGGCGAAGCGCGAGACATCGGTCGTGTGGCCGTCCATGTCGCGGTAGGTGTAGTCGGTGTCCGGATCGTCGAACCTCGAGTAGCCGAGCGAGGACGAGATGACGTCGGCTCCCAGGCTGTCGGCCCACTCGGCGCCCATCCCCCAGTAGGTCATCTCGACCCGGCGCTCGAAGGCATCCATTTCGACGCGAGCCAGGGCGAACTCGGCGCCGTAGGCGGCGCCGAGATAGGTGCCAGGCTTCACACCTCCGATGACGGCCAGCGTCCAGGTGCCGTGCCTCAAGCCGAACGGAGCCAGGGTGTCGGTGACCGTGGTATCTCCCTCCACGAAATCGCGCGTGTGCCCGGGGGGAACCTTGATCCCGCGGAGCGCCTCGTGACGGTCGTAGTAGTTGAAGCCGTCATCCAGCATGCACACGAGCACTCCACTCCCCGTGTAGCCGGCGGCGTGAAGGGCGGGAATCCCGAGCTGGGCGAGCTGGCCGAAGGTGAGGCCGTACATCGAGGCGCCGGGCGCATGCTCGAGCCCTGCACGCTCCGGGAGCGGCGAGGGGCTCGACGGCTCGGGGGACCGCCACGCCCGCTCGATCGGGACGACGCGCCGCGCGAGCGGCAACCCGGCGAGGTCGAGCAGCCGCCGCCCCGGCACGCGCAGCGCCACGCGGTTCAGCCATCGCGAGACCGCGCGCACCTCGAACCCATGGGCCGCGAGCGTGTCGAGGTAGGCGCGGTGGACCGGGATGTCGCGGTAGTCGGCGAGCGGGCTCACGCGGGCTCGCTCCCGCCGGGCGCGGTTGCGCGGGCTGAGGCCGGCCGCGGCGCGCTCCAGCATGGCCTCGAGCTCGGCCGGAGAGCGCTCGCCCTTGTCGCGGAGCTCGACCCACACCGAGAAGGGTCCTGGGTCGTCCGAGAGCGCGGGCCCGATCAGCCGGGCATCCAGCGTCGCCGCGGCGGTGAGGAACGCCAGGGCGAGCGCCCCGATCAAGACCCGGCCGTCACCGGCGCGCCCCACACCGCTTCGAGCGAGCCCACCTCGATGCCGGCGTGGTTTCGCACCACCGGCCGATGCCACTCCCCGAGGCGCCCGAGCTCGGCCTTCGAGACGGCGCCCAGGTGCTCCAGCACCTCGATCAGGGCCGGCGAGATCGCGCGCGCGTTTCCGTCCTCACACTTGAGCGCCACCCCCAGGCTCCGTTCGGGCCATCCCACGCACTCCAGGCCCTCGGCTCCGCCCTTCGCCACCAGGCGGCCCCCGCACGCCAGCATCAGCGCGGTGCTGAGCCTGCCCTCGCCCCCGACCACCTCGGGGAACGACACCATCGCCCCGCGGATGCGCTCCAGCGCGCGCTCGCGGGGGTTCCCGGCGGCGGTCGCGGAAGCGAGCCGCGCGTACGAGCGCGCCATCGCCGACAGCGGCAGCCCGAACACGCTCACGCCGCAGCCGTCCACCGCCACCGACAACCGCTCCGGCGGGAGTCCGCACATCTCGGCCACGGTGCGCCTCATGAGCTGCTGCAACGGGTGCCGGGCCTCCTCGTAGCCTTCCACCGGCCAGCCCTCCGAGAGCGCCAGGCACAGCATCCCGGCGTGCTTGCCCGAGCAGTTGTTGTGGAGCCGGGAGCGCGCCTCGGGGTGGAGCCTCAGGCGCTCGTGCTCGGCGGCGTCGAGCGGCTCGTGGAAGCCGCAGGCCAGGTGGCCCTCCGAGAGCCCGAGGCGCTCGAGGATGCCGGCGACCAGAGCGACGTGGCGCGCGCTCCCGGTGTGGGAGGCGGCCATGACGGCGAGTTGCTCGTCGGACCAGCCCCAGCGCTCCGCGTGGCCCCGCTCGACCAGCGGCAGGAGCTGGAACGGCTTGGCGGCCGAGCGGTAGGTGGTGAGGAGTTGGGGCTCCGCGGTGCCGGACTGGACGACGCCGTCTGGGTCGCACGCCGCGACCTGCACGCGGTGCCGCGATTCCGCGATGTCACCGCGCCACACCACCACGTCGAGCTGGAACCGCATCGCGGCCCTCAGCGGATGACGATGAAGCGGTCCTGGAACTCGAAGGCGTCGGACTCCACGCGGTACACGTAGATGCCCGAGGCCACGTCCCTGCCCCTTTGATTCTTCAGATCCCAGCGCTCGAAGTCGCGTATCCGATCGTTGTGGTCGAGGCGCGCCACGAGGTCGCCCGCCACGGTGTAGATCCGGATCGTGGCGCGGGGGGGCAGGTTGATGAAGTGCAGCTCGTGCGCTCCGGTCTGATCCCAGAACTCGCCGGCGCGGAAGGGATTGGGAACCACGCCGACCCGCTCGAGGTTGGGGGTGGGGCCGGGTGTGGGCTCCACGGCCTGCGAGAGACTGTAGGCTCGGTTGTTGAGGTTCGGGCAGGTGGTGGGGTCGGACGGATCCCGGCAGGGGCCCAGCTTGCCGGTGAGGTCCGGCACGAACAGGTCCTCATAGGTGGCCTCGGTGGTATTGCGCTTCTCGATCGTGACCGAATACCAGGTGCGGAAACCGTCATGGGGGCCGGGCGGGGTGATCAGCTTGATGATCGAATCGCCGCGCGTGAGGCAGCGGCCGATCTGATCCACGACCCGGCCCCTCCGGACGAAGTTGCCGCTGGAATTGGGGT
>Ga0066709_100003112_pt1 | contig 12544 bp, 13 predicted proteins | sample GraSoiAngelo_158_FD_79665 | JGI IMG/M metagenome (GOLD analysis project Ga0066709, IMG submission 79665) | Grasslands soil microbial communities from the Angelo Coastal Reserve, California, USA - 14_1009_16_30cm | ecosystem: Environmental > Terrestrial > Soil > Grasslands | place: USA... | reverse complement strand
GTTGCCCTCCTCGCCAAGATCGCCAGTCTTGGCTTCGTCGGCTGCCGCCATTGGCGCCCCATGCCACTCGTTCGCGTTTGCGCCCATAGCGTTAACAGGCCTTAAACGAGGTTCGTCATGACCAAAGGTAAAAGCGGTTCGTTCCGCGGTATTCAAGGAAAGAGCGGACCGCCCTCCGCCACTCCGCCCGCGCCTCATCGAAAACCAACGCCGCCACCGCGCGTGATCGTGCGGCCGAAGCCCAGCTCGAAGGGGCGTTGAGCGAGGTTCCGCGACCGCTGGCGATCGAATCCGATTCGAGCTCGCTTCTCGCGCACCGTTCATTCGTTCTGTTCTGGTTTGCGCGCGTCGCTGCGATGGTCGCGCACCAGATGCTGGCGGTTGGCGTCGGCTGGCAAGTCTATGCGTTGACGGGCAGCGCGCTCGACCTCGGGCTCGTCGGGCTCGCGCAATTCATTCCGTCGTTCCTGTTGATGCTGGTCGCCGGACATGTCGCCGATCGATTCGATCGGCGTCGCGTGTTGCAGGCGTGCATGGTCGTCGAGGCGCTTGCGGCCGGCGGCCTCGCGCTCGGCAGCTACCAAGGATGGATCACCGAGCATCTGATCTTCGCGCTGATTTTCATCGTCGGTGCAGCGCGCGCGTTTCAGATGCCCGCGATGGCCGCATTGCTGCCGCTGCTCGTGCCGCGCCGATTGTTTCCACGGGCCCTCGCGACGAATTCAGCCGCGGGGCAAGCGGCGATCATCGTCGGCCCCGCGCTGGGCGGCTTCGTCTATGTTGCGGGCCCCGCGGCGGTCTACGCGACGAGCGTCGCACTCTTCTTGTTGACCGGCATGACGGTTTATCTCGTCCGCCTCGCGCATGCGCAGGGACGTTTCGAGGAAGTCGGTCTCGACTCGGTGTTTGCGGGCATTCGCTATATACGCCGCCATCCGACGGTGCTTGGCGCGATCTCGCTCGATCTTTTCGCAGTGCTGCTGGGCGGCGCAACAGCTCTGTTGCCGGTGTACGCGCGCGACATTCTGGCGACGGGCCCGTGGGGACTCGGATTACTGCGCTCGAGCACCGCTGTCGGCGCGCTGGCGATGGCGATCTATCTCGCGCGCCGTCCGTTGAAACGCCACGCCGGACGACTGATGTTTGGCGCCGTTGCGTTGTTCGGTATTGCCACGATTATCTTTGGTGTCTCGAGCTCGTTCACGCTGTCGCTCATCGCGCTGTCGATCCTCGGCGCCTCCGACATGGTGAGCGTCGTCGTGCGTTCGTCGCTCGTGCAGCTGCAGACGCCCGACGCGATGCGCGGCCGCGTTTCCGCGGTCAATGCGCTGTTCATCGGCACGTCGAATCAGCTCGGCGAATTCGAGTCCGGCGTCACGGCCGCATGGTTTGGCGTCGTGCCATCGGTGGTGATCGGCGGGCTCGGCACGCTGTTGATCGTCGGGCTATGGATGCGCCTTTTTCCCAGTCTCGTGCGTGTCGATCGCCTGGATACGCCGGCGTCAAAAAACCAACTAGCGGCTAAGGGGAACGGCGACTGAGGAACGCAAAAATTCCCGCCATGCCGACGCCCCATGCGCCGTTGATCAAAACGCTCAACAGCATGCGGCTTGGAACCCAGCCCGAGGCGATCGGCTGTCCCTTGACGGGTGCGACAACAAACCAGCCCACAAGCGGAAGCACTAGCGCGCCAAGAATCAGCGCCGCGAGCCAGTAGCTTGTATCGCGCCGCAAGCGTGGCGCGATCGCGGCGAACGCGATTCCCCACACGCCGCCCCAGAATGCCTGCGAGATAATTTGTGGCACGCCAAACGGTGGCACCGGACGCATCGAATAGAGATTGCTCGACAGTGCGCCGAGTGCGGTAAGAAGCGCGATCGCACCTTGATGAAACGTCACGACCGCGAGGGCGCCGGCGAGAAATCCGAAGATGAGCCGGACTTCCGATGACCGTGCAGTGGATAAGGTATAGGTTGTCATGGTCGACCAAGGCCTCCTTCAACGCTTAGTCACCAGGTCCTCCTCAGGGGTTCATTCAGCCGATGCCGTCGCCGTGCGCGGCTCGAGCATGTGCGCGCGCTGCCAGCTGCCATGACGGTAATAGAGCCACATGAACAATGCGGCCGCGCCGGCGCCGAGCGGAAAGCTCCACCAGACCGCGTCGGCATGCCAACGATCCGCCATCAATAGCGCGAACGGGATCCGAATCACGAACAGCGCGAGAAACAGCACAACCAGCGGAGGCACTGCCGCGCCGGTCGCACGTACGACGCCGCCCAGAACCATCGCGATACCGATCAGCATGAATGACCAGACGACGATCGCATTGATGTGCTGGGCAATCGCGATGGCAGCGCCTTCATCGGGCAGAAATAAGCCGAGCGCGCCGCGGTTAACCAGGTAGATCAGCACGACCAGCACGCCGGTCATCAACAGATTGAATCCGACACCCGTCATAGCGACTCGGTGCACGCGATCGAAGCGTTTCGCCCCGACGTTTTGCGCGGCCATCGCGGACGCGGCCATTCCCACCGCAAGCGCCGGCATCATGATGTAGTTCCACAATTGCATCGCGGCGCCGAACGCCGCCGTTGTCTGCGATCCGAAACGGTTGACCAGGCTGATCATCACGATCGATGAGCCTGCGAGCACGATCATCTGCAACCCCATCGGCAGACCTTTCTTGATGAGCGCGGCCAAGATCGCACGGTCCGGACGCAGAAACCGCCGTTCATCCGCGTGCAGAAACAACGGATGGCGGCGGTGATGGAGATAACCGAGTAGCGCGACCAGACTTGCGACTTGCGCAATCAACGTCGCGGTCGCGGAGCCAGCGATGCCCATGCGCGGTAACGGTCCGACGCCGAAGATCAGCAGCGGATTCAGCACGATGTCGAGCGCGACCGAGAAAAGCAGGAACCAGAACGGCGTTTTCGAGTCGCCGGCGCCGCGCAGCACCATCATCACGAACGTATAGAGAAACAGGAACGGAATTCCCGCGAAGATGATGCGGAGATAGGCGATCGCGAACGGCATCGCGTCATCGGGTGTCTGCATGAACGTCAAAAGCGGCGCTGTGAAGATTGCGCCTGTCGATGCGATCGCGATCGAGCCGACGACAAAAAAAGCCGCGCCATTGCCGACGACACGCTTGGCCTGCTCGAGATTGCGCGCGCCGACGCTTTGGCCGATGAGGATTGCGGAGGCCATGCCCACGCCGAACACCAGCGCAATGAGGAAAAAGAGAATCGTGTTGGCGTTCGACGTCGCCGTGAGCGCCGCTTCGCCGAGATAGTGACCCACCCAGATGGCGTTGACCGACCCGTTCAACGATTGCAGAACATTCGACGCCAGGATCGGAAGCGTAAAGAAAAACAATGCTCGCGCAATCGGGCCTTCGGTCAGCGGATTGATTTTTGCAAGCGGTTTTGTCACGTGCAAGCCGCCGCGTATGCAGCATCAAGGCGTCAAAAACCATTATTGCACCACAACATCATTGCGCGCGCGGAGCTGTGATGCACAAGGATATTTGCAATATTTACAGCGCATCGATGTCATCGTCGGGCGACAGCGAGACGTTTAGGAGTCGAGTTGCAACTTTTCAGCTCCGGCGACTTCAATAAATCATCGAGCCATGAATCTCAAGCCATACGGAGGGTGATGATGCAACGCAAACGTGTTCGAACACTTGCACGCTGGTGCGCAGCGCTGGTCGGCATTGTCGCGTTGAGCGTCGCCGTCGTTGCCGCCGCCGACCCGCCCTCGCGCGTCGCCCGCCTCGCCTATGCCGAAGGCACGGTGAGCTTTTCGCCGGCCGGCGATGACCAATGGGTCCGCGCCATCGTCAATCGACCGCTTGTCGCCGGCGATCGCCTGTGGTCCGATCAAGGCTCGCGCGGTGAGATGCAGATGACGAACGCGTCGCTGCGGTTTGGTCCGCTGACGAGCGTCTCGCTTCTCAATCTCGATGACCGCATCGAGCAACTGGAGCTCGTGCAAGGCGTCTTGCAAGTTCAAGTGCGGCGGATCAATCCTGGTGAGACCGTCGAGATCGACACGCCGAACTTTGCATTCACCATTACGCGCGCAGGTGCATTCCGATTTGAAGTTGACCCCGAGAATGGCTCCACGTTCGTCGCCGTGCGCAATGGCGAAGGCGAAGCGTACGGCGAGGGCGCCGCTTATCGGATCGCCGCAGGGCAGGCGCTCCGCTTTTACGGCACCGATCTGCGCGATCACGAAAACCTCGCGCTGGGCGCCCCGGAAGGATTCGAGCGTTGGGCACTGTCGCGGCAGAGCCGCTACGAGGGGTCGATCGCTGCCCGTTACGTTGCGCCGGAAGTCGTCGGCTACGAGGATCTCGACCAATTCGGAACATGGCAGGCAGTGGCCGATTACGGCAACGTGTGGATTCCGCGGAGGGTTCCTTCGGGTTGGGCGCCCTATCGCAACGGCCATTGGGCATGGATCGATCCGTGGGGATGGACATGGGTCGACGATGCGCCATGGGGCTTTGCGCCGTTCCACTATGGTCGCTGGGCGTTCGTCCAGGAGCGTTGGTGCTGGGTGCCGGGTCCGGCGCGGGAGCGAGCCGTGTACGCGCCCGCGCTTGTCGCGTTCGTCGGCGGAGGCAACTTCAGCGTAACGGTGGGCGGCGGCGGTGCGATCGGTTGGTTTCCGCTTGCTCCGGGCGAAGTCTATCGGCCCTCGTACTCGGTGAGCCGCGAGTATTTCACGCGGATCAACGTCACCAACACCGTCGTCAACAACACCTACGTCACGAACATCTATAACAATCGCGAGACGGCCAATGTGCGCTACGCCAACTTCCAGCGCCCGACCGCGATCACTGCAGTACCCCAAACGGCTTTCGTGCAGGCGCAGCCCGTGCAGCGTGCGGCTATCGCCGTAAACGCCCAAGTCCTGAACAAGGCTGAAGTGATGCCGCTGGCGAAGGTCGAGCCGCAGCGAACCAGTGTGACGGGCGCAGCGCCGCCCGTAAATGCGCGTCCGCCGGCAGCGGCACTCGACAAACCGATTGTTGCAAAAGCGCCTCCGCCGCCCGCTCCCGCGTCGATCGCAACACGACTTTCAAGGCCCGGTGCCGAGGCAGGCCGGCCGGCAGAGCCGCCGGCGAGCACACAAGCACCGCAAGGCGCACCGCCGAACGTGCAGGCCGGTCAGGGCCAGCCGCCGCGCCGCAATATCAAAATAGTGCAAGCCGCGCCGCCGCAGCCCGCACCGACGACTTCCTCGCCAAGCGCCGGTAATCGTGCTCCTCCACGCGCGGAGGTCGCTCCTGACAAATCTCGCGCCGAAGGCGCTCAGCCGGGCGGAGGGCCGCCGGCCGCCCCGCCTGGCCAGCAACGACGCACAGAACCGCCTGCGGAGGCTTCAGCGCCGTCACCGCCGCCTCAGGCGCTACCGGGGCAACAACGCCGTGCCGAACCGCCTGCACAAGCTGCGGCACCTCCGGCCGGCGGTCCACCTCCGATGCCGCCGGGACAACAGCGGCGCGCCGAGCCGCCCGCGCAAGCGGCGGCACCTCCGGCCGGTGGCCCATCTCCGATGCCGCCGGGACAACAGCGGCGCGCCGAGCCGCCTACGCAGGCAATAGCACCGCCGCCTCAGGCGCCGGGACAACAGCGCCGTGCAGAGCCACCCACGCAAGCTGCGACACCTCCGGCCGGCGGTCCACCTGCAATGCCGCCGGGACAACAGCGGCGCGTTGAGCCGCCGGCGCAAGCCGCGACTCCGCCCGCATCGCCGCCGCCCGAAGCGCGCGCTGCTCCGCAAACGGTCCGTCCAGCACCTTCCCCAACGCCCCCTTCAGCGATGCAGGCTGAGCCGCGTCGCGGACCACCGGCCGAACGCGCTGCGCCACCGCCGCAAGCGCCGCCGACGGCACCGCGTGGTCCTGACACTGCGGGCGCGCGTCCCGTGCCGCAGCCGGCACCCTCGCCTCAGGCGGCACCGCCGGCGCGTGCCGCCCAGCAAGGTCCGCCGCCCCGCGAGGGAAGCCCCGGGAAGGGTCGCGAAAAAGGCGAAGGGAAGGAAGGCGAGCCGAAGCCCTAATTCTCATGACCGATCTGCGCGCTTTCCTGAAGCGCGCAGATCGATTCCGCGTATTCGGTCAAGCATCGCGGCGATGTAGCGTGCGTGTCTTGCGACAATCGATGCTTTCACGCTGGATTCCCTATCGATGCCCGCTCGATCCGCGCGCAAGACGCCGGCTTACGTCGTCCGCCATTCGCCGATCCACGGCCGCGGCGTCTTCGCGCGGCGCACGATCCGCCAAGGCGCGCGAATCATCGAATACCGCGGTGAGCGGATCTCGCTCGATGAAGCGGAGCGGCGACCGGACAGCGACCCGGACAATCCGTATCACACGTTCCTCTTCGAGCTGCACGATGGTCGCGTGATCGACGCGGCATCGCGCGGAAATGCCGCACGCTGGATCAACCATTCCTGTGCGCCGAACTGCGTTCCGATCGAAGACGATGATGCACGCGTCTACATCGAGGCGAAGCGCACGATCCGCGCGGGCGAAGAATTGTCGTACGACTACCGCTTGAGCGTCCCCGGCCGCATCACGGCAAAGATGAAGGAAGGCTACGCGTGCCGCTGCGGCGCTTCGCGCTGCCGCGGAACGATGCTGGAAAAAAAGAAACGGCGTTAAGGCCTCCGGTTACGCGACGCCGGCCACGCCTGCCAGTGCGGCGGCGGCCAGAATCCAAATCGGATTGACGCGCGTCGCTGCAACCGCGGTGGCGCCGCAGATCGTCAGCAACACCGCCCCCGCGGTCCGGTCGGCCGCTCGCGCGAGCGTATAGCCGCTCGCCAAAATGAGCCCGATCGCAACCGGCGCCAGCGCGCGCTGCAGCACGCCGCGTAGCGCGCCGTTGCGGAGCCGCTCGAGCCCGCGGATCGCGAAATAGCAAACAACCGACGAAGGTCCACAAGAGGCGATCGTTGCGACGAATGCGCCGGCGATTCCCGCGACTTTCCATCCAAGGAGCGAGACCACCATCGCGTTGGGACCGGGTGCGAGCTGCGCGAGCGCGAAAAGATCGGCGAACTCCGCACTCGTCATCCAGCCCTCGACCTCGACGACCACGCGATGAATCTCCGGCAACAACGCATTGATGCCGCCGATGGCGAGGAGCGAGAGCGAAGCGAACCGCCACGCGATCTCGAACAGAAGATCGAACGATGTATTCATGGCGCCGCGCGCCATTCGACAGCGATTGCGAACGGCACGGCGACCGCCAATACCCATAGCAATGGCGCTTGCGCGATGCCGACCGCGATGAACACCGCGACCGCGAGTAGCACCGCGCGCATCGGCGGCCGCGCGCCGACGATCAAACGGAAGGCCGTACCGATGATGAGCCCCGCCGCGGCAGCCGATGCGCCGCCAATGGCGCTCCGCGCAATCGGCGAATGGGCGACGGACGCATAAAATGTCGCCAGCACGATCACCGCGATGACGGGCACAAACAGGATGCCCGTCAACGCCAGCAGCGATCCAATCGCGCCCTGCCAGCGCGCGCCCAATATCACCGAAAGATTGACGACGTTCGGGCCGGGCAGCACCTGACACATCCCAATCAGCTCGGCGAACTCGCGATCGCTGAGCCAGCCGCGCTCTTCGACGAGCACGCGGCGCGCCCACGGCATGACGCCGCCGAAACCGAGCATGCCGATTTTCAGGAACGCCGCGAACAGCGTCGCGCGCGAGACCGGCGAAGGCGGTAGAGGTTCTGGTTGTTCCGGCCCCATGTCGACAGGCGTGCGAGCCGAGCCCCCGCCGCAAGCGCCGGCCCGCATTCTAGCTTGAGCTGGCACAACGTCAGATCGTCAGGCGCTCGAAGCAAGCCTGCAGAAATGCGCTGCGGTGATGGGCTGGTGTCGCCGGCGTATCGAAGACCTGCTCCGCGGCCGCTTCGAGAAAGCGCTCGTCGTCTTCATCCCTGACGAACCAGCGGAGCTCACTTGGAAACGCCCGGATCGCTGCGAAATCGCCGGTGAGCCGATTGATGAATGCGTCGCGCGTCATGCCGTTGTCGCGCGACAGCGCCGCATTGGCAATGAAATCGGATCCTTCGAAGCAGTCGGAGAGCGTCGGCACGCTCGCGCTTGCGCACATTGGCGCGGCCAACGCGGCGGCGATCAACGCTTGATAGCAGAGCCGGTATAGCGCGGTCATGGCGAACCCCCATCGTCAATCTAACGCACTGCCGCCACCGATAAGCTTGGACTACTATAACGATAGTAATAATAATCTTGAGTTATTGCTAACCGCCCCTACCATCATAGGCGTTGAGCAACCTTTGTGTGAAAGGACCACAGCATGAAAACCGTAGGACAGAAAGTTACCGCATTCAATGTCGTCGGTGTGAAGCCCGGCTTCAACCATCATGAAGAGAACGGCAGTTCCGCATTCGAGCCGATCACCGAGCAATCGTTCCCGGGCAAGTGGAAGATCATCTACTTCTACCCGAAGGATTTCACGTTCGTCTGTCCGACCGAGATCGTCGGTTTCGCCAACCTCGCGAAGGATTTCGAGGAACGTGACGCCGTCGTCTTGGGCGGTTCGACCGACAACGAGTTCGCCAAGCTCGGCTGGCGCCGCGATCACCGCGACCTCCATAGCCTGAACCACTGGCAATTCGCCGATGTGACAGGGTCGCTCGTCGACCAGCTCGGCGTGCGCGATCCGAACGAAGGCGTGGCGCTCCGCGCGACGTTTGTCGTCGATCCCGACAACGTGATTCAGCACGTGTCGGTCAATAACCTGAACGTCGGCCGCAATCCCGACGAAATCCTGCGGATCCTCGACGGGCTGCAGACCGACGAGCTGTGTCCGTGCAATCGCGCGGTCGGCGGCCGCACGCTTTGATCGTGCCCATCATCCAATAGAAGGAATGACCGATGGATTCGTTACAAGCAATCAAGGACCGCCTGCCGGCTTACGCCAAGGACGTCAAGCTCAATCTCGATGCCGTTTTGTTTCGAGGGAGCCTCGCACCCGCCGAAGCGCTGGGCGCCGCGCTCGCCGCGGCGTTCGCGGCCAAATCACCGGTGTTGATTGAAGTGCTCCGGTTAAACGAAGCGATCGACTCGAAGCACGCCGAAGCGGCGCTCAGTGCGGCGAGCCTGATGGCGATGAACAACGTCTGGTATCCGTTTGTCGAGATGGCGGCGGACCCGGAACTGGCCGCCGCGCGCGCGGAGCTCCGGATGAACGCGTACGCATCGTATGGCGGCGTCGATCGGCGAAGCTTCGAGCTTTACGCGCTGGCGGCGTCGATTGTCGGCAAGTGCGAATTCTGCGTGAAGTCGCATTACAAGCTGTTGCGCGATGGAGGGATGTCGACGCTGCAGTTGCGCGACGTCGGTCGCATTTCGGCTGTCGTCGCCGCAGCGGCGCAAACGTTGGCGAACCAGGACGAAACGCTGGCTCAGCTGCTTTGACCTGGCTTGACTGCGGCGTGGAATCGCCGCGATTGGCGCCGACGGCGTGGATCGGCGAGAATCGCGGCAAGCATGGCTCGCAAGCGTCCCTCTCCCGCGCTCGGCACGACGATCGTGCTCGAGTACGATTCGAAGATTCTCGCCGGCAACCCGCTCGGGGATCCGCATTCGCGCAAGGTCGGCGTTTGGCTGCCCCCCGGCTACGACGGTGGCGTTGTGCGGGGAAAAACGAGCCGTCGTGGGAAACGCTACCCCGTGTTGTTCGATTTGGTCGGATACACGGGCTCCGGGCTTGCGCATCTCAACTGGCGACCGTTCGACGAGAATGTGCCCGAGCGCGTGGCCCGGCTCACGCATGAACGGAAGATGGGTCCGTGCATTGTCGTGTTGCCGGATTGTTTCACGAGCCTTGGCGGCAATCAGTACATCAACACGTCGGCGATGGGCCGCTACGCCGATCATTTGATCCACGAGATCGTGCCGTTCATCGACCGCGAATTCCGCACGCTGGCCTCGCGCGAGCATCGTGGCCTGTTCGGCAAATCGTCCGGCGGATATGGCGCAATCGTTCACGGCATGCTTTATCCAAGCTGCTGGGGGGCCGTTGCGAACCATTCGGGGGACGCGCTCTTCGATTTCTGCTATCTGACCGATTGGCCGCGCACGCTGAACGAGCTCGATCGATTTCGAAAACGTCGGCGCATGCCGGGTCGCATGGATGTGCCGAAGGATGAACGCGGCGCCAATCGCGGCGTCGACGATGGTCGTGCGCGTCGCTTTCTTGAATTCGTGTGGGGAAAGGAAAAACTTTCCGACGGCGAAGCGCACGCGCTGATGAATCTCGCGATGGCAGCGACCTACGATCCCGATCCGAAAGCGCCGTTGGGCTTCCGCTTGCCCTTCAATCTCGAGACCGGTGAAATCATCGCCGCGAGGTGGAAGCAATGGCAACAGCACGATCCGATCAATATGGTGTCCACGTACAAAGCCAATCTGAAGACGCTGCGGCTGATCTATATCGATTGCGGGTGGCGCGATCAGTATTATTTGCATTACGGCGCGCGTATCTTGTCGAAGCGGCTCGCCAAGGCGGGCGTCAAGCACGTTTATGAAGAGTTTGACGACAATCACTCGTCGATTGATTACCGGATGGACGTGAGCCTTCCGCTTCTCTATCGGGCGTTAAAGCCCTGACATCGCACGCACGAGGAGTCGACCATGCGCTGGGGCGACATGCGGGAAAGCGAGAACGTCGAGGACCGCACCGAAACGCCCGGCCCTGGCGGCGGCTTTCCGTTAGGCGGCGGGATGCGGCTCGGCCTTGGATCGCTGATCCTCATTCTGATCGGCAGCTGGCTTTTCGGGATCAATCCGCTGGAGATGTTGGGCGTCATCAGTGGCGGCCCGGGTCCCGCACCGCAGCAGCAACAACCGGCGCCCGGCTACGGCCCGCAGACACGCCCCGCACCTGGCGCGCAAACGCAGGCGCCGATCAAAAGTCAGGACGCCCAATTCAGCGCGAAGATATTGGGCGACACCGAGGATGTCTGGTCGGCGGTCTTTCAGGCCGGAGGGTCGCGCTACGAGCCACCGAAGCTCGTGCTCTTTCATCGCGCCGTGCAGTCGGCCTGCGGCATGGCGAGCGCGGCCGCCGGCCCGTTCTACTGTCCGGGCGATCGCAAGCTTTATCTCGATACGGCATTTTTCCAGGACCTTCACAATCGCTTCGGGGCGCCCGGCGATTTCGCGCAGGCGTATGTGATCGCGCACGAAGTCGGCCATCACGTGCAGAACCTGCTCGGCACGATGCGGCAATTCGACACGCAGTCGCAACGGATGGACACGCGAGGCCGCAACGACCTGTCGGTGCGCCTGGAGTTGCAAGCGGACTGCTACGCCGGCGTATGGGGATTCTTCGCGCAGAAGCGCAACCTGCTCGAGGCGGGCGATCTCGAGGAAGGGTTGCGCGCCGCCGCCGCCGTCGGCGACGACCAGATCCAGAAGCGGGCGCAAGGCTACGCCGTCCCGGAGTCCTTCACGCACGGCTCCGCCCAACAGCGAATGCGCTGGTTCAAGGTGGGATTCGATTCGGGCGATTTGCGCAAGTGCAACACTTTCGACGTGCGGCCTTGACCGGAAATAAGGGTGCTGCCTATGATGTTTGCGCAAGGAGGAGGGCCATGAAAACCTTGTTCATTGTCGTGAGCTTGGCCAATCTTTCGCTGCTATCCGGTTGCGCCCCGGCGCCGCTGACGAAAGCGGATGTCGATGGGCGCATCGTATGCAACGTCGATCAGATGGATCAGGTGGAGCGCGCGGCGTTGCGCGCTAACCGCCAGGTCGTTTGGATAAACTGCCCGCGCGCCGTTCTTCGCGCAAGCTGACCCGGAGTGCCGTCACTCAAATGTCCTGGCTGCGGCCAGGCAATGGCGCCGCTCGACCTCGATCGAAAGCCAAGCGGCAAGCTGACGGTCGATCTGTGCGGTGCGTGCCAGGCGATCTGGTTCGACAGTTTCGAAAGCGTGCAACTCACGCCCGGCGCAACGCTGGATCTTTTTCGCGCCGTTCATGCGGCCAAGCCCGAAACACCCCGCGCACTGTCGCAACAGCTATCGTGTCCGCGCTGCGAGACGCTGCTCGCGTTGACGCACGATCTGCAACATACGACGCGGTTCACGTATTACCGCTGCCGTTACGGTCACGGGCGCTTTACACCGTTCTTCCAGTTCCTGCGCGAGAAGAACTTCGTGCGGCCGCTCGCGCACGCCGAGCTGGAACGATTGAAGGCGAGCGTGCGCACGATTCGGTGCGCGAGCTGCGGCGCGCCGGTCGACATCGAGCGTTCGACGGTTTGCCGCTATTGTCAGGCACCGATCGTTGCGCTCGACCCGGATGCCGTCGAAAAAGCGCTCCACGAGCTCGACGAGGCCGAACATCAGCGCGTCACGCCGGACCCTGATCGAATCGGCGACAGCATCGTCGCGTTAGCACGGCTCGACCTCGAGATGGAAGACGCCCGGCGGCGCAACGGCGCCGAAATTGCGGGAATCGATCTCGTCGGAATCGG
>Ga0066709_100003111_pt1 | contig 12545 bp, 16 predicted proteins | sample GraSoiAngelo_158_FD_79665 | JGI IMG/M metagenome (GOLD analysis project Ga0066709, IMG submission 79665) | Grasslands soil microbial communities from the Angelo Coastal Reserve, California, USA - 14_1009_16_30cm | ecosystem: Environmental > Terrestrial > Soil > Grasslands | place: USA... | reverse complement strand
TGCAGGCGTTATCGTACGGTCGATGATTTTTGCGCTGCTCGTGGGTGCAAGCGTTGCCATGGTCCTCGCGCCTTATTGGCTCGCGTTAATTCAACACCCCATCCACCAGATTCCGATTCCTCACGATAGCCGCGCCAACTTCCTGCTGAACTCGATAACCGGGATCAACTATTTCGTGATCCCCTACGGAGCATTGATCCTGGCTCTGCCGTTCATCGTGATCCGCGGCGCTTCGTCTCCCCGCTTGCGCCCTCTGTTGATCGGCTTCTGGATCACGTTCATCTTCGGACTGGGCGGCACTACGCCGTTACCGCGCCTGCTGCTGGGCCGTGCCTACGAAATTTTGACGTTCGAACGCTTCACCTTTTGGGCCACGCTCATGGCCATGCCGATCGTCGGCGTGCTCGTGGTCGAGCTGATGGATCGCTTCCATGCGAAAGCCGCCGCCGGACTCGCGCTCGCGGCCGTCACGACTCTGGGCGCGGCATTGTGGTGGCTTGCCGCCAATCCATTTCGGCCCGCCGGAACCACCGACGTGGACCCCGTGATTGCCTTCCTCAACCGTGATGGCCATGACGCATTTCGCTACATCACCCTCGGCTTTGGAAGTGAACTCGCGAAAGTCTCAACCTATGCCAACGCCGGCAGTGTCGATGGCGATTACAACTCCGCCCGCCTGCTGCCTGAAATGACCCACTACGGCTCAGCGCAGCTTACTAACGCGAAGTTCTATGGTTCATCCGGCATGGCGGCCCTGAGAGCAATGCTCTCGCACGCCAACCGCTACGGTTTGAAATACATCTTCGTCCACGACCCGTACTACGAACCGCTGCTGACATTTGTGGGATGGAGAAAGATTGAGACATTCGGCAGCGGACAAATTACCGCGTGGTCGAAAGACGATGTCCCGCCCGCCCACAAGATCGAGTCCGATGCCGTCCCAGCGCCTTGGGAAGGCCTGTTGTGGGGGACAGTGCCCATGGCTGTTAGCTTGCTTGCGATCTTCCTGGAGTTGTTGTTGCCCGTGCGACGCCGCATACCTGTGCCCGTCGAGGTTCCAGCTCGCGCCGAACAACCTTACGTTGCCTGAGAGATCGAGATGAAATTTGTTCTGCCAATTATTCTCGTCGCCGCAACCCTAGTACTGATGGCGCTCGCCATATTCGGCGTGGGTCAAAGCGCAGGAACCGTCGGCATTGCTACAGGATCTGCTGTTCCCGGCCTCGGTTCCAAAGCCGACACTTCCGAGCAGGCCCTCGGCAGTTTCCTGACAGACATTCGGCGCCGCAACTGGGATCGCGCCTATTCTGCCCTATCGAAGACCAGTAGTGTCGACGAGCCATCGTTCATTCAGGAGTGGACCGGTTCGAACGGCAGCCTGCGCACGTTCTCGACGCTCGAAACCTATGAGGCCCGCCCGCTTCATGCCACATCCGACGACGCCCAAATGCGCGTTCGCATGCGCTGGACCACACCCGTCGGTCCGGTTGAGGATGTTCGCGACCTCAACCTCAAGCACGAAGGCGACGTCTGGAGAGTAGTTTGGCCCAAGTTTACTGCGCCCACCGTTCCCGCCCAGGTTATCCCCGTGAACTATCTGCGCTGGGATCTCGTGAATGGCGGCGCCGACGACGGATGGGGCTCGCGCAATGTCGACGCCCCCCGGGTGAGAATCATTTCCATGAACGCAGTAGACTCCTCCGAAGGCGCGGTGGTAATGGGCGAGGTCGTCAACGAGGACACAATCCCCGCCTTCGTGAACGTCAATGCCACACTCGTGGACGGCGCCGGCAAGGCCATCGACGACGAGAGCAGCTTCGACAAGATCGCACATGTCCTCCTGCCCAAGCAGGTCTCCGCATACCGCATCGATTTCCCCAACATCGGTTTGAAGAACGTGAAGAACGTTCGCATGGACGTCAAAGCCACGCTGGTTCCCGCTTCCGCGGACCCGGTGATCGGCGTCATGGATCAGAAGGTTGATCCTGACGCGCAAGGCAAGAGCGTGCTGCGAGGACAACTGCTCAACGAAAGCGGCCAGACGGTCAACATCCCCCACGTGATTGCCAGCTTTTACGACAACAACGGCAGAGTCATCTGGGTCTCGGATGGATACGTCGATCGCGCCCTGCTCCCGCAGACCTCAGAGCCCTTCGCCGTCGAGATTCCAAAGACTCTTGCCTCCAAGGTTCAGAACTTCCATGTCGTGGTCAACCAATACAGTCTGGGGAAGTCCTAGAATGCAGCCGAAAAACTTAAGCGACCACTCTGTCTTAGACAAGTCTGTACTAGCCCCCGCTGCCCAACCGGCCTCTGTTTTGGATGACTCCGTTTCTGCCGACGCCGTTTTGAAAGATTCTGTCTTGAAAGAGGACTTTGCTTTGAAAGGGCGCGGCTTCAAGCCGCGCCGTAAGTATCGCAAAATCGACCGCGGCCTTAGCCGCTGCGGTCGCATTTTGGCAGCGACTAGAATGCAGCCTTGGCTTTTAGTCTGGGTTCTCGGAGCGAATCTCGGCCAAGTGTGCGCAGCCCAGGACATTCACGCGCCGACTTCCGTTCCCGCCGGAGAAGACACGCACTTCACCACCACCGGCAGCGACAAAGCGACTTTCTATCTAGTAGGCCCCGGCGTTTCCTCGAAGAGTGACGTAGAACTGGCGCAGGGAGTCCGCATTCCTGCGCAGAGCGTGCGCAACGCCGGCAACTATCTGGCGATCCTTTGCTCCGACACCTGCCGCAGCGCCACGTTCTACGTGACGCCAGCGCAGCCCGCGACCCTCACGTTGCGAGTTCATCCCTCACGCGTTCCCGTAGGCCAGAACGACGCCGTCAGCGGCGTCGCGCTCCCGTTCGATCAATTCCACAACCTGGTGATAGCTCCGTACGAGGTTAACTTCCAACTCACCTCCGGGAATTCCAGCGTCATGTCCCGGGCCGTTCGAACGCTAAGTGGAATTGCGTGGTTTCGCACAAGTTCCGGGAAAAACACCGGCATCCTGCAGGTGAACGCGGCTCTCAATGCTGTGACTTCCCGCCGCGCCGTACAGCAGGTCGCATCCGATCCATGCAATCTGCGCATCAAGGGCCAGCGCACCTCCAAAGGCATCGTGGTTGAAACTGAACCGGTGCGCGATTGCTCCGGCAATCCCGTGCCCGACGGCACGATCGTGACGTTTACCGCCAGCAGCGAGAATACCAAGAGCAGCGTCGACGCCCCCATCAAGCGCGGCATTGCCCGGGCTCAGATGGAAGCTCCGGGAGCGACAACGATCTCTGCCGCGTCTGGTGTGGTCATGGGCAACGACCTGAGAATCGGAGCGCAACCATGAGGCTCCCCCGCAACCCGATGGCCGCAATGGTCGTGCTTGTTGCGGTCAGCGTATCTCCACTGCGCGCCGCCGATTCCTCCGCCAAAGTGCAGCTCAACGTGGACAAGGCCGGTCCTCGAGCCGTCGAAGCCCAAACCGAGCAAGTCATTCTGCGAGACTATCGCGCCGCCTGGACCAGCCTCGCCCAAGCTCTCGAGTTCAACACGCTCGATCCCCTCGAGGGACCCTTCGTCGGCACCGCAAAGAAATGGCTGACCGACTCTGTAACCAGCCAGCGCAGCACTGGCCTCAGCTCGCGCTATTCGGATCAGAATCACAAGCTGGAAGCCGTCTTCTACGCTCCAGAAGGAGACGTCATCGAACTGCACGACACCGCCGAGTATCAACTGCAGGTCTCTGATGGCGGCAAATCAATTCAGGAGCAGCATATGATCGTCCACTACGTGGTGTTGATGACCCCTGCCGCAGACCGATGGGTCATCCGCCCACTGCAAGCCGTTCCGCAGTTTTGAGCATCTACAGGTTTTTCCTGAGTGCTCATCCGCGACCCTGCACTCGCAACCGTCGAGTCCATGACGGCATCCAAATCTACAAAAGAAAGGTTCAGGAATGGAGCGTGCATTTGTCGAAGGCGCTGCTGTGCTTCACCATAGCTTGCTTCGTGATTGTCACCGGGTGCACGACGCCGGGGAGTCATCGTCCTCTGCGCCAGAACGCGCAAGCGCCGTCGGCCGCCCCGCAGCTCCTCGCTGTCTACATGCCGTGGTTCGGCGAGCGTAGCCACGTCGACGTCGGCTACTCCAGCCAGGATCCCGCTGTCCTGAGAAAGCAAATTCAACAAGCCCGCCGCATGGGCATCTCTGGATTCGTAGTCGACTGGTACGGCGAGAGCCGTCCCTACTCCGACCACAATTTCGGTCTTCTCGAGGAAGCGGCCAGCGAGAACCACTTCCATGTCGCGCTCCTCTACAACGAAGCCGAAGACGAAAATGCTCAGGAGACCGACGCCGCAATCGCCGCTCTGGACAAGGCGTACAAGGCCTACATCGGCCCCGAGGCTCCGCCCCGCGATGCCTACCTGACGTACAACGGCCACCCCATGATCTTCATTTTCCCCAAGCACGGTAAGGTTGACTGGAACCGCGTTCGCGAGCATTGCAACAGTTGGGAAGCGGCGCCATTCTTTCTCTACAAGGACGAAGCCCCGCCGCAGTTTGCCAACAACTTTGCCGGCTACTACGCCTGGGTGCAGCCCGGCCACGGAGGATGGTCCCCCGACGGCAGCAACTGGGGCGAGCAGTATCTGGAAGGCTTCTACAAGAACATGAAGGACAAACATCCCGACAAAGTGGTGATCGGCGCCGCGTGGCCGGGTTTCGACGATTCAAAAGCGAAGTGGGGACTCAACCGCCACATGCAAAGCCGATGCGGCAAGACATTCGACGACACACTGACTCTGTACCGTCGCTACTACGATGCCTCCAACCCGCCTCCGTTTCTCCTGATCGAGACCTGGAACGACTACGAGGAAGGAACCGCTATCGAGCGCCGCACAACCGCGGATTGCAGCGATGGACGCAATGACGCGGAGCGGTCGTCGTTGCAATGACCGCTCAATCTAAGCGCCAGTGGAAACGCGTGCGTCTCATTGTCGTGAAACGGGCGCGCCTTTGCAGTCTGGTGAAAAACTCGATGACGGTTCTGTTTTGAAAGGGCGCGGCTTCCAGCCGCGCCGTAAGCGTCGCAAGATCAACCGCGGCTTTAGCCGCTGAGGTGACAACCTGGCCCCCCGGTTCGCACATCAAAGGCAAGTTGCTTGTCACGAGGCTCGGTAATGAATGCTGTGAAGAACTCGACTGAGTGTCTTACACTGCTCTCCCAGATTTTGCTGAAGAATCTGGGGGCCACACCTGCCGGGTCTTCCGCTGATCAGGAAGGTGTCAAGCGAGCCTACAGCGCAACCTCGCGTCCGCTCTCCGAGAGCCTGCCGGAATTTCGCTCGCTGGCTCATTCCCATCACGTCGTCATGCGCGCATTTCCCGCCCTCCAACAGATAGCGGCGGACGAGAACGATTCCCTCTCGGCAGATTGGGCTGAGGAAGAACTGGAGCAGGAGCGTGCCCGCATCGGCCGCGCTCTGGCATGCCTCGAGCCCATTTGCGAGGCGTTGGCGCGGGCGGGCAAAGTAATCGTGATCAAGTCTCTCGACCACTGGCCTGACCTGGGCAGCGACCTCGACCTTTTCACCAACGCGGAACCCTCCGACGTTGTGTCCATCATGAAACAGCGTTTCGAGGCAAAGGTTGCGGAACGCAGCTGGGGAGACCGTCTGGCAAACAAATGGAACTTCGAAGTTCCTGGTTTGCCAGAACTGGTCGAGGTCCACGTGCAACGCCTCGGTCAGACCGGCGAACAACTCGCAGTCGTCGACTCTCTGATTCACCGGTCCCGGCCTGCCGAGTTCGTGGGACATACGTTTCCAGTCCCGGCTCCAGAAGACCGCCTTGTGATCAGCACGCTGCAGCGCATGTACCGTCACTTTTACGTTCGTCTGTGCGACATCGTCGACAACGCGCAGATGATCGAGAACGGCGATGTGGATTACACCGATCTCCGGTCTCTCGCACGGCAAGCCGGTCTGTGGGACGGCCTGGCGACCTACATGGCGATTATTTCGGACTACGTGCAGCTTTACCGCGGTAGGTATCTGGCACTGCCTCCGCTAGTCACCTCCGCCGCTCGCTTCGGAGGAGAGCAGGTTTTCTTCAAGCGGAATTTTATCCGCATCCCGCTCGTACCCCAGGCGGCGAATCTCTACGCAACGGAATTGACCCGGCTTTTGCTCAATGGCGAGATCACGAACACCCTCCGCTTGAGTTTGCTTCCGGGATTGGCTGCGGCTGCAGCCATCGAGTTGAAGCTGACAGGTAGCGACAAAGGCATCTGGTAGTTGTTACTGAGAGGCTACGTGCTTTACCGGATTGTTGCTGTTAGAGCGACGACCCTATTGTAGGAACGCAACGGGTAGGTTGGACTCAATCTCTTAATCAAGACTTGCGGAGATTTCCTTGGTGCGGATTTTGGTTGTCGATGATAATCCGGCGGTACGGCACTATCTTCGTGCCATCCTGGAGCAGCAGACCACCTGGCAGGTTTGCGACGAAGCCCGCACCGGGGGAGAGGCCTTGCAACGCGTAAAGAAAGCCCCTCCCGACTTGATTCTATTGGACTTCCAGATGCCCGACTTGAACGGATTGGACGTGGCCCAGCAGATTTCCGAGCTGTTCCCCCGCATCCCAATCCTGATGGTCACCATTCATCTTTCGTCGCAACTGGCGGAGGCTGCCAAGCGCGTGGGAGTCCGGGGAGCGTGCGCGAAGTCCGATGTAGGCTCCATCGTCCAAGCCGTCGACGCTCTCTTGCACGAGCAAACTTACTTTCCGTCGATCAGTACGGCTTGAATGCTTCTCACTGGATGAATACAGGATTCGCTGTATACGTCGGACCTTGTGCTGATGCTAGCTTGCACAGGGATGGGGTGTCGTTAGGCGCTTTAAAGACCTGTGAGAAGGCGTGAAAAACGTTAGACTATGGCGAAGCGCGAGCTCACAAACTCCCGCTGCAAACTGCGCACCGATCATGACAGTTCGCATTCTACTGGTTGATGACCATCCTATTGTGAGGCAGGGACTTAAGACCCTTTTGGAGGCTCATTCCGGCTGGGAGGTTATCGGCGAGGCGGCAGACGGAGTGGAGGCGGTGGATAAGGCGGACCGCCTGCATCCCGACGTCATGGTGCTCGATGTCACCATGCCCAGGATGAACGGCTTGGAAGCCTGCCGGCTGATCCGCGAGAAAGCTCCCGGCCTTGAGATTCTCTTTGTGACTCAGCATGACTCGCCCCAGATGATGCGGGAAGCGCTGGAGGCGGGAGCCCGGGGTTACGTGGTGAAGTCCAATGCCGCCCGTGATCTGTTGGAAGCGGTCGAAGCTGTAAGCCAGCATCGCGTGTTTACAGCCCTGAACCGTCGAGATTCGGTTAACTCGTACTGAATGTCTTGGTTCGACCAGGAGCTCTGGAAGGAGTGACCCATGAAATTGCGAATTCTGCTGGCTGACGATCATGAGATTGTCCGCCGTGGACTGTGCGCGCTTCTGCAGAATCACGAAGGGTGGGAAGTCTGCGGAGAAGCCACCGATGGCCGTGAGGCCGTCGAGAAGGCCAAACAGCTAAGGCCCGACGTCGTCATTCTGGATGTCGGCATGCCGAACCTGAACGGCCTCGATGCGACTCGTCAACTGATGCAGTACGATCCCAATTTCAAGGTCATCGTGCTGACCATCACCGACTCCGATCAGGTCATCCGCGAAGCGTTGGACGCGGGCGCGCGCGGTTTTGTCTTGAAGTCGGATGCCGCCCGGGATCTGGTCTCGGCCGTCGAAGCCCTGCAGCGCAAACGTATGTTTTTCACGCCCCGCGTGAATGATCTTGTGCTCGCCGGATTCCTGGACAAGGGACATGCGATCTCCCGCAGCGAGCCACCGAGCCTGCCCACGCTCACGGCTCGCGAACGCGAGATCACGCAACTCCTGGCGGAGGGAAAGAGCTCGAAAGAAGTGGCATCTCTTCTCAACCTGAGCACCAAGACCGTGGAGACGCATCGCAGCAACATCATGCGGAAGCTCAGCTTCCACTCGATTCGTGACCTGGTGGTCTACGCCATCAAGAACAACATCATTCAGATCGACGTGCCACCCCAATTGAAGACGCCAACAGGCACTTCGGCCGTCTAGCAGGCCGCCGAACCTCTCGGCGGGCAAGTGAGATTTGAAACGGCGCGGCATCCAGCCGCGCCGTAAAACCCTCGCAGAATAGACCGCGGCGTAACAGTTCGCGAAAATCCGATTGCGATCCCGTCTTGAAAGAAAGCGTCCACGTTTCGTAGCGCCGGCGCCCCGCCGGCTGTCGCGGGGGCATCCCTGCCCCCGCAGCCGCAAGCTACTCAGATCGTACGGCCTCCAGCCGTAAGCCGCAAAATCAAGGTGGCTCTTAGCCGCTGAAGCGTGCCACTCCTACCGATTGTTCTCAGGCTGATAGAACCCTGTCCGCGTGCGCACCGTCAACCGGCCGTATCCCGGAGCCCGCGCTTCCACCTTAATGGACTGATAAGCAGGCTTCCCTCCCTGCTTCCGCGGTTTGTAAGCCACAATGTACTGGCTCCGGATGTCATGCGCCACCGTGCGCGTAATATCATTAACCTGAGCCAGCGAGTCCGGAAAATACGCCACCCCGCCGGTCCCGTCAGCCAGTCCCTGCAATGCCTGCCGTCCGGTAGCCTGCAGCCCATTCCCCGACAGTCCGATGGTGAAGAGCATGGGTCCATTCACCTGCTGCAGGCGGCGAGTCGCCTCCTGTAGGTTGAGCTGGCTCATGTTGTCCTGCCCATCGGTAACCACCAGAAGAATCTTCTTGTCCAGGTGCGCGTTGTTGTTGAGGTGCACAGCCGAAGCCACGATGGCGTCATAGAGAGCAGTGCTCCCCCGGGTTGAAACCTGCCGCAGCGAGGCTTGCAGCAGATTCGCATCTGAAGTGAAATCCTGGTCCAGATAGTAATTCTGGCTGAAGTTCACCACGAAGATCTCGTCCTGCGGATTGCTGGCCCGCACCAGATTCATGACCGCGCGATTCACTTCCGCCCGCTTGTCACGCATGGAGCCGGAATTATCAATCACAATTCCCATGGCGACAGGAACGTCCTCGCGACGGAATGAGGTAATCATTTGCGGCACTCCGTCCTCATACACCGTGAATGCGTTGCGGTCAAGATATGGAACCGGCCGTCGCTGCTCATCCATCACCGTGGCGTGCAGCACGACCTCTTCCACCTGCTTTCTGAAGACAAACATGCTGCCTTGGTCGTTCGCAGTCGGTTCTTGCGCAATGGGAGGCTCTTGTCCCGATCCGAGGGACTGGCCATTGTTCCCATTGGTGCCGTTGTCGGGCACTGCCGAAGATCCCGCCGGAGCCTGGTTTGTGGGGGAGGAAGTTTCGTTTCCTGTCGGCGGAGTCTGATTGGCCGGCGCACCTGCGGAGCCAGCAGGCTGTTGGCCCGTGGCAGCCGGAGCGGCTTGAGAACCGGGCGCAGCCGTGGGATTCTGCCCGCATAGCGTCGAACCCAAAGCAAGAATTAAAAACGTTGTCGCGAACACTGCGACCCACGAAACGTTGGCAGAACGCATGTAGATCCTCCAAGCCCTTTTAGATGCCACTTTGAGGCCGAACGGAGAATTGCACCCACGACAATTGGGGATACCAGACACGCTGTATGGCCCGTAAGGAAAAACCCGATTGCAATAGCGGAGCGAGCAATACCACTAGCGAAAAACTTACATCAACGCCAATGCGGCCTCCGGCAACAAAGGTTATGCCATGCATGAGGTTTCAGGTTTGGCACTTGTTGTGTTCAACTCCTGGCACTGCGGAATCACGATTCCGATTTATGTTCCGATCTGATTCATGTTCCGATCTATGGAGGTGAATCGTGAGCACCAACGTTCTCCGGATCCTGATCGCTGACGACCACGAAGTCGCGCGCCGTGGTATTCGTACCCTACTGGATGGCCATCCCGGCTGGGAAGTCTGCGCCGAGGCCAAGGATGGGCGCGAAGCTGTCGAATTCGCGAACCAGATGAAACCCGATCTGGTTCTGATGGACATCGGCATGCCCAATCTGAACGGGCTCGACGCCGCCCGACAAATCCTCTCCACCGCGCCCGATACCAGGATTCTCATTCTGACCATGCACGACACCGAACAGGTCGTGCGCGAGGTGCTCTCCGCCGGCGCTCGAGGCTTCCTGCTCAAATCCGACGCTGGACGCGATCTGGTTGCCGCCGTCGAAGCCTTGCAACATCACCGCACCTTCTTCACCACCAAAGTCGCCCAGATGGTCCTGGAGGGCTTCCTCCACCCGGATGCCGAAGCCGAACACCCGGCGAAACATGTCTTGACCCCGCGTGAGCGGGAAGTGATCCAACTGCTGGCCGAAGGCAAGACAAGCAAGGAAGTCGCAGTCGCTCTGAATCTCAGCGTGAAGACAGCCGAAACGCATCGCACCAACCTGATGCGGAAACTCGATCTCCACTCTGTAGCTGACCTGACGCTCTACGCTGTGCGCAACGGAATCGTGCAGATTTACTGACGACGTTCTGATTAGGGTTTAGACCGTAGTACGCCCACTGTGCTTGGTACCCGCTTGCCGCGCTCTGTACGACTTGCTACGCAATCTGCCGGATACTTGAGTTTTCTCGGGTTCGGTACTATAAAACTTCGCGCCACGTCAAGGCATAAGGAGTGTGAACATGCTCTGGACTATCGCCGTAGTGCTTCTGATTCTTTGGCTGTTGGGACTGGTCAGTTCCTACACCATGGGCGGATTCATTCATATCCTGCTGGTGTTGGCTGTCGTTGCCGTGCTGATTCGCCTCATTCAGGGCAGAAGTCCAGTAGCCTGACGGCGGCTCAGCAAGATTGGGGTGCGGGATGCCCTCAATACTAAGGAGGACTGAGACCATGGCAGAGAACCGTTGTAATGTATGCAATCAAGCCTTCAACTCCGACCGGGAGCTTCAGGAACATCAGCAGAACTCTCATTCCAGCGATAGGCAAGCCCAGAAAGATCCGCTGGCTGAACGGGATCGCGGCGGCGACGAACGCAAGATCGCCTCATAAAGTGCTTCGGGAGCGTTCGGAGACCATTCAAGGTGACACAGGAGGATTCATGGATAAGGATCGAGCCGAAGGTAAGGTAAAGGATATTGCAGGCAGCGTGGAACGCCAGGCTGGCGAGTGGACTGGCGACACCGAAACCCAGGCCAAGGGCGCCTTGAAGCAGGCTGAAGGCAAGGTGCAGAACGCCTGGGGCAAGGCCAAGGACGCTGCGAAAGACACAGTAAAGAAGAATGACGAAGCCCAGGCCCGCCCTGCCGAAGAAAACGCTGAAGCTGACGAGGAAAAAGCTGCCCGCCTGCGCCGCGAAGCCAGCTAGACTCATTGCCTATATGGAACCAGAAAGCGGGTGAGGGATTTCGATCCTTCACCCTTTTTCTTTACGGACGAAGCGGGCGGATGGGAATCGACTTGCGTCGAAACAAATGCCGCCTAACGTGAGGTTGCGGGAAGCTTCCAGAGCACAGCCAGGGCCCGCGCCGCATCGGACAGGGCGCGTTTCTCTCCACCGGCGTGGTTGGGTGCAGCCAGGCTGCGCGCTACGATCGGCGCGCCATACCTTACGCGTGACGTCAACTTTCCTGGCTGCTGAATTTCCTCCACGGCGGTTTCAAATACCCGGCGAAGATCCACGGAGGAAGGCAGTTTGGGGGCGGCATTCTTGTTTATCATTTGTGAGAAATGCTTACAGTGCGACTCTAAGACGGACCGGGCTCGACAACAATACAGCGCGGCCCTAACTCGTGCGGCGATCGTTCCCTATTCTGCCTAGCTGACCTTCCCTAAGATTCCGGAGAATTCGCGATGAGCCTTGATGTGGCTCAATGTTGTGGTTACGGTTGAACCCTGTCTATCCCCAATGGCGTCATCCTCACTGCCGCTTTTCTGGCTGAGGGAAGAGCCCGCCCTGAGCGAAGCCGAAGGGATCTCGCTTCGGAACTTTTCCTGAACTGCTCCATGCCCCTCGGAACAGGACTATGAGGGATGCCTGTTAGCCGGAAAGCTTGAAACTTGATCTCGAAATCAGCTCAGGCAGCCGACGCCTGCAGCCCCAGGCAGCTTTGCAACGCCCGCAAAGCATAAAGCGCATCATCCAGGGCCTGATCCTCTTCGATGTTGTCGGTATTGGCGGCGAAGAGTTCTCGTGCGCGCGCCACGATTGACTTCTCCGCCTCGGCGATGCGCTGGGGAATCTTATCCCGGTCGGTTTCAAACAGCGCCGCCTTATACAGTTCGTGCCACCGCGGCACACGGGGGAAGTAAGCAGCAGTACCACTGCTCATGGTCACACCTCAGAAAAACCAACTGGTCTTACGGGGTCTGGGAGATCCGCAATGCACAGTAGTATTCCCATTCTGTGAAAATCCCATCAGGTGAACACCGTAGACAGTGACCAAAAAGGGCGTAACACGAAAGGCTAGCTTCAACCGTTCGAAGGGCAATAAGAACAAAACAAAGGGGGGTGGAGACAATATTCCACCCCTGGG
>Ga0066709_100003110_pt1 | contig 12547 bp, 13 predicted proteins | sample GraSoiAngelo_158_FD_79665 | JGI IMG/M metagenome (GOLD analysis project Ga0066709, IMG submission 79665) | Grasslands soil microbial communities from the Angelo Coastal Reserve, California, USA - 14_1009_16_30cm | ecosystem: Environmental > Terrestrial > Soil > Grasslands | place: USA... | reverse complement strand
TCGTTGGCGCGCGTCGCCGCCGCGACGTAGGCGTCGTCGGCGCCACGCTGGAGCGTCGCGACGGCGCCGCTCCGGCGCTGCAGCTCGTCGGCGAGCCCGCGGGCCCGGCCGAGGAGCGTCTCCCGCTCCGCGCTGCCCGCCGGATTGCGCGCCAGCGCGTCGGCGGCATCGAAGAAGCCGTTGACCGCGCCGCCGAGCGAAGGCTCGTCGAGCTCGTTCAGCACGCCCGCGAGCGCGGTGAGCTGGTCCCTGACCGCACCCTGCTGCCGGCGGTCGGTCTCGGCCCCGAGCAGGCGCCGCTCGAGGAGCGGGTCGAGGACCTGCCGAATGGCCGCGACGTGCACGCCCGTTCCGACCAGGACCCCCTGTGCCGTCGAGACGCTCGGGTCCGACTCGAGGTCGGGGACCTGGCGCGTGTAGCCCGGCGTGTTGACGTTGGCGATGTTGTTGCCGACCACGCCGAGCGCCGTTTCGCTGGCCAGCAGGGAGCGCTGGGCGATCCCGAGGAGCGACGAGATGGCCATCCGCTACACGCGGCGGTCGATTCGGTTGGTGGGACCGCCGGACGCCGCGACACGCGCGTCGGCTCCGTAGCGGGCGCCGGGCAGCAGGCCGCCGAGGATGTGCAGCAGCTGGCCGATGCCTGCGAGGCTCGCCTCCGCGAAGAGCGCGTTCTGTCGCCCGAGACCGCGCGCCTCGAGGACCGCACGGCGCAGCCCGCGGAGCCCGTCGCGAACCCGCCGCGCCGGCTCGGGTGCGAGGAGCGGCAACAGCTCGGTCACCCGCTCCGCGTTCTCGCCTTGCTCACGGGCGATCGAGCAGACGAGCCCCCGTCGCGCGACGGCCAGCTCGACGAGCCGCTCGTGGAGCAGTCGCCGTCCCGCGAGGGAGGCGACGATCGCGTCGGGGTCGAGATGGATGGCAGCGGCCTGCTCCTCGCGCAGGATCCCCGAGAGCGCGCCGCAGGCGCGCGTCTCCTCGCTCAGGACGGCACAGAGCGCCTCCAAGTCATCGCCGTGGCTCATGCGCTATTCGAACCGTCTCTCCGGCCCTGGTCGCCGCGGCTGCTCATGCGCTAACCGAGCAGCCCGCCCAGCACGTCGCGCAGCAGCTTCTGGGCCACGTCCTCGAGGTCGGCGCTGTACTGTCCCTTTGCCATCACTGCGCGAAGTCCCTCGACCTTCTCCTGGCGTATGCCTTCGACGCTCACGTCGCCCAGCTCGGCCCGTAGCTGCGCCAGACGGCGGGCGGTGTCCGAGACGCTCACCTGGTCCGCGGCAGACGTCCCCGACAGGCCGGCGGTCCCCGCCGCCGGCTGGATGGCACCAGGACCGCTAAGTCCCTGCGGCCCTCTCCTGTCGTCGACCTTAATGGCTCTCCCCCGTCCCTTCCGGGGGGTTCCCGACCTTAGTATCGGCAGGTCCAGCGCCAACCTTGAGGCCGATCCCGCGGACGATTCCCAGGGGGTCCTGCTCGGCCATCGAGGTGGCCACCGACCGGTCGAAGACCCCCTCGTAGACGTCCCGGGCGGGCGCCCGGGGCAGCAGGTCGTTCTCGGGAATGGTCTTCCGCATGGCGCGGAGCAGCTGGGTCAGGAAGACGACCTCGAGCTCCTTGGCGGCGGCCGGACCGGCCTTTGCCGCCGGCTGGCGCTCGAGGGTGCGCAGACGCACGTCGTCGAGGTCGACGGGGACGACGGGCGAGGTCACATGATCTCCAGCTCGGCCTGGAGGGCGCCGGCGGTCTGGATCGCCTGAAGAATCGCGATCAGGTCCTGCGGCGTCACGCCGAGGGCGTTGAGTCCCGAGACGAGGTCGCCGAGGTTGACCCCCGGTCGCAGCAGCACGAGGTTCTGCCTGGCGCCCTCCTCCACCTTGAGCGTCGTATCCGGCACCACCACGGTCTGCCCCTGCGAGAACGGCGCCGGCTGTGAGACGCCGAAGTCGGTCTTGACCGTGATGTTGAGGCTGCCGTGCGCGATGGCGATCGGCATGATGTGCACGTCGCTGCCGATGATCACCGTGCCCGTACGCTCGTTCAGGATGACCCGCGCCGCCGTGTCGGGCGTCACCTCGACGTGCTCGATGGCCGTCGCGGTCGCAACCGCCTCCGCCTCGGAGGCGGCGCCGAGCTCGACGGCGATCGTGCCCGCGTCGACCGGCCGGGCCGCCGGACGGCCGAGCGTGTCGTTCACGGCCGCGGCCACCCGCCCCGCGGTGGTGAAGTCCGGCTGGTGCAGCGCGAGCGTCAACACGCCCTCCGCGCCGAGCGTGACCGGCACCTCGCGCTCGACCAGCGCGCCACCGGCGAGGAAGGCCGCCGTCGGATGGCTTTTCTGTGCGGAGGCACCCGCCGCGCGCGTCGAGAACCCGCCGCCCAGCGAGACCGGCCCCTGCGCGACGGCGTAGACCTGCCCGTCGGGCCCGAACAGCGGCGTCGTGAGCAGCGTGCCGCCCTGCAGGCTCTTGGCGTCGCCGAGCGACGAGACCTGCGCGTCGATGTGATTCCCCTGGCGCGCGAACGCCGGCAACGCCGCCGTGACACTCACCGCCGCGACGTTCTTGATCTGCAGCTGCCGCGGATTGATGTTGAGGGTCAGCCCCCGCCGCCGCAGCATGTTCAGCACGCTCTGCACGGTGAAGATCGCCTGCTGGCTGTCTCCCGTGCCGTTGAGCCCCGCGACCAGCCCGTACCCCGACAGCTGGTTCTGCCGCACCCCTTCGATCGACGCGATGTCCTTGAGGCGCGCCGCAAATGCTGGCGCCACGAACGTGAGCGAGACAATTGCAGCGAGCGCAGCAGGCGCGAAGGACGCCGGGCGTGAGCGAGCGGGAGGCCGGCACCGAGAGGTGCCGAGCCGGCCAACGGGGTCCGGGGGCATCGGAGCAGCGCAGGGCGCGGCGACGCCGCGCCCGAGCAGCGCACGGGCCCCTGGGATATTCAACCCTAAAACGGCCATACCCAGTCGAAGAGCCGGTGCGTGAGCGGGACGTTCTGCTTGTCGCCCACGACGCCGCTGCCGTAGTAGTCGATGCGCGCATCGCCCAGCCGGGACGAGGCCACGCTGTTGTCGGACGCGATGTCCTCGGGCCGCACCGTGCCGCTCAGCACGATGTGCTGGTTCTCCCGGTTGACGCTCACGATCTTGTCGCCGCGCACGTAGAGGTTGCCGCTCGGGTCGAGCGCCACGACGCGGACGGTGATGCTGGCGGTGAGGGCCCCTTCCCGGGTCGTCGTCCCGTCGCCCTTGCTGGCGCGCTTGGTCTCGGCCTTGACGATGCTCTGCGGATTGAAGCCCTTCGGCAGGAGCTTCAGCGCCGCCGACGGGATCCCGAAGAAGTCCTCGACGCTCGCCGAGATCGACGACTCGCCGGTGGTCTCGGTGGTGGCGTCCTTCTTTCCCTGCGACTGCTCCGAGACGACCACGGTCAGCAGATCGCCCGGGAAGTGCGCGCGGACGTCGAGGAAGGGGTAGTTCGCGGCGATCTCCGGATGCCAGAGGGAGCCGGTCGGCGGCGGCGGTGGAGGCGGGATGACGACGGCCGCCGGCGGCGGCACGGGAATCGACGCGATGCGGGCGCAGGCCGCGAGCCCGAGGAGGCCGAGCGACACCAGCGCACGCATCAGAAGTCCACCGCCACCGTGGTGTTGTCGACGACGTGGCCGACGAGATCCTTGCGGCTCACGCGATTGAGAACGTGTACCTGCTGGCCTCGCGTCCCGTCCTCGCGCGCCTCTCCGGGAGCCGTGATGCGCAGTCGGCCCCGCTCGGCGACCAGCAGGACGACGTCGCCGCGATGGACGTCGGCGGGGAGGTCGAGCTGGTCGCGGCGCACGGGTGTGTACGGCACGAGCGACGTTCGCGCGATGCGGCCGGCCGCGTCCGCCGCGTCGGTGAGCACCCCGCGACCCATCTGCGAGAGGTCGCGGCGCTCCGTGCCGAGGTCGGCGGGTGCCACCCGCTCGCCGCGGGCGACGGCCCGCGTCGCCACCACGACCGACGCGTAGAGCCCGATGTCCGCGGTCACCCAGACCGACTTCACCGGCCGGTCCTCGACGGCGAACTCGATCTCCAGCCGCACCCGTCCGAGCAGCGGACGGTCCACCGGCGGGACGACGCGGGTCGTGTAGGCGCCCGCCGGGATGCGGATCGGCCCGGGCAGCTCGACGCTCCGCAGCTCCGCGTCGGCGGCGCCAGCGCCGAGCGCTGCACCGAGGAACGACTCGAGGATCTGCCGCACCGCCGCCTCGGACACCTCCTGGCTCGCCCGCCGCACGCGGATGACCGGCGGAATCGTGTAGGTGATCTCCGCAAAGTCGGCCCCCGCCCGGCGGAGCGCATCGAGCACGCGCGCCCCCTCGAGCGTGCGGCTCTCCCCCGCCGCCGGCGCCGCCCCGAGCGCCAGCTCCCCGAGCGCCCCCGCCGACCCCTCGAGCACCGCCACCTCGCCGAGCCGGATCACCGCCCCGTTCGCCGTCACCTCCCCAGGCACAGTGACCCGCCCGGTGGCGGCAACAGCGACACCACTCAACAGCAACACCGCGACGAATGCCAAAAGTCGGCAAGCGTGAACCACGACGCCGCCGCATGGCGGGAAGGGGCCCCGCCGCGGCGACCTCCGCAGCTCCCGCGCGCGCCCGCAGCTTCGGGGGGACGTTGCTTTTACGAGTCGCGCGTGGAGCGAGGACCGGGAGCCGCGGCGGGGCCCCTTCCCGCCACCCCGCCGCGCGTCCGTGCCTCCGCCCCTAGCTGACGATGGCATTGGTAGCCCGCAGCATTTCGTCCGCGGTCTGGATCGCCTTGGACGTCACCTCGTAGGCGCGCTGCCCCGAGATGAGCGCGACCAGCTCCTCGACCACGCTCACGTTGGAGTTCTCGAGGAAGCCCTGGAGCAGCGTGCCGCGGTTCTCCTGCCCCGGCGTGCCCACCTGCGGCGGGCCCGAGGTCTCGGTCTCCTGCAGCAGGTTCTTGCCGAGCGCGCGCAGCCCGGCCGGGTTTGCGAAGCGCGCGGTCTGGATCTGCCCCACCTGCGACCCCGTCGACTGGCCGGGCAGGACCGCGCTCACCACCCCGTCGCTGCCCACCGTGATGTCTTCCGCGCCGCTCGGAATCGAGATCGACGGCTCGAGGGGAATGCCCTCGGAGGTGACCATGCGCGACTGGTTGTCGAGCTTGAAGGCGCCGGCCCGCGTGAAGGCCGTCGTGCCGTCGGGCAGCGTCACCTGGAAGAAGCCGGTGCCCTCGACCGCCATGTCGAGGGCGTTGCCGGTCTGGGTGTAGTCGCCCTGCACGTTGATGCGCTGGACGGCCGCCGGGCGTGCCCCGAGCCCCACCTGGATGCCGGTCGGCGACTGGGTGTTGTTCGTGGTCGGCGACCCCGGCGCGCGGATCGTCTGGTAGAGCAGGTCCTGGAAGTCGGCACGGCTCTTCTTGAAGCCCGCCGTGTTCACGTTGGCCAGGTTGTTGGCGATGACGTCGATGTTCAGCTGCTGGGCCTGCATGCCCGTCGCGGCCGTGTAGAGCGCTCGGATCATCCGATCCTCCCCACCTCGTTGATGCTGCGCTGGGCGACCTCGTCGAGCCGCTGCATCGCATGCATGTACTGTTCGAACCCGCGCGACACCTCGACCAGCTCCACCATGCCCTTCACGGGGTCCACGTTGGCCGCCTCGAGCGAGCTCTGGTCGACGTGCGTGGCGGTGGCGTCGATCGGCGCCGGCACCGTGCCGCGCGTCGGCGTGAAGAGCGCGTTGCCTTCCGCGAGCAGCGCCGGCTGGTCGCCGAAGCTCACGAGCTTGATGCGCCCGACGGAGCTGCCGTCGACGGTCACCTGCCCGTCTTCCCCGATCGCGACGTCGCCCGCTCCCAGGCGCAGGTCGCCGTTGTCGCCTTGCACGCGGTCGCCGTGCTCGGTGACGAGATAGCCCTCGCCGTCGAGGCTGAAACCGCCCTGGCGCGTGTAGCGCTCCCCGCGCGGCGTCGCGACCACGAAGAACCCCTGGCCCGTGATCGCGACGTCGAGCGGATTGCCGGTGGCCCGCACCGGGCCCTGGGAGAAGTCGCGCACGGTCTCGGCCTCGGTCACCTGCGCCCCGGCACGCAGTGCCGGCGGCTCGGGCAGCCCGATCTCCTGCACGTCGAGCGGTCGGAGGCGGAAGACCGGCCGCGCCGCCTTGTAGCCGGCGGTCCCCACGTTGGCGAGGTTCTGGGTGACGGCGTCGAGCCGTGCCTGGGCGGCGAGCCCGCCCGACGCGAGGGCGTAGACGGCACGGTTCATCAGTATCCTTCGCTCACGCTCACGCCGTCACCTCGAGCAAGCGAGGTGCCACCCGGGCCTGCCGCATGGGGGCGGCGTCCGGCACCCGCGGCGGCGTCCGCTCGGCAGCTTCTTCCCTCCCGGTCATCTCGTGCCGCGTCCGAGGCCGACCTCGAGGTCGCGCAGGAGCCGCGCCTCGGCCGGGTCGATGGTGTCCGGAGTGGCGGCCTCGCCGCCGCGCTTGCTGCGCAGGCCGAGCCGCCGTGCCAGCTCGGGCAGAGCGCCGCTCGCCGTCGCCGCCGGTCGCGGCGGCGCCGCGTCGGTACGCCGTTCCGCACGTTCGAGCCGGGTGAGCAGCGCGCCGAGGCTCCGCTCGCGCCGGCCGAGCGATTCCTCCAGCGCCTGCGCCCGCTCCTCGGCGTCCGCCAACAGCGTGGCGAGGTCGCGGCGCAGGTTCTCGAGCGCCTCGCGCTGGGCGGCGCGCGCCGCGTCTCGCACGCGTCCCGCGCGCCGCACGAGCCAGACGAGCACGGCGATGGCCGCGACGTCGACGACCGTCGAGACGAGCAGGACGGTGTGCATGTCCAGCGCAGGCACGAAAGTCGGGATGAGGGTCTGCATCATGGTTTTCCTCCTCGATCTTCAGGCGACGATGTCGAGCCGGCCCCGGGGGGGCGCCAGCTCGAGCGCGTCGTCGGTGTCCTCGGGACGTTCCGCACGCGGGCGGCGGCGCTCGGGGCGGCGGCCGCGGGCGCGGTCTCCTCCCGATCCGGCGCGTTCCACGGCGGCCGCGTGCCCGTCCTTGGTGACCGGTTCGGTCGCCATCACGCCTCCTTCGCGGCCGGCTGGAAGAGCTTTCGCAGATAGGTCTTCATGCGCAGCACGGCCTGGGAGTGGAGCTGCGAGACGCGCGACTCGGTGAGGCCGAGCACGCCGCCCACCTCCTTCATGGTGAGCTCCTCGTGGTAGTAGAGCGTCACCACCGTCCGCTCGCGTTCCGGCAGCCGCCGGATCGCCTCCGCGACGATCTTCACCCGCTCGCGGGTGAGCAGCGTGCCGAGCGGATCGGCGTCGCCTTCCTCGATCGCCCGCTCGAAGTTGAAGCGCTCCTCGCCCCCCCCGAAGCCCAGATCCTCGAGGCTGAAGAGGCTCATCTCCCCGACCTTGGTGAGGAGGTCCTGGTAGGCGTCGAGCGTGACGCCGAGCTCGGCGGCGATCTCCTCCTCCATCGGCGGGCGGCCGAGCGCGCCCTCGAGCTGGTGCGACACCTTCTCGATGAGGCTCGCCTTCTGCCGCACGCTGCGCGGCACCCAGTCGAGCGAGCGCAGGTGATCGAGGATCGCGCCGCGGATGCGGAACTGGGCGTAGGTCGAGAACGACGCCTCCTTCTTGGCGTCGTACTTGGCGATGGCGTCGAGGAGGCCGACGATGCCCCAGGAGACGAGGTCGTCGGTCTCGATGTGCGGCGGCTTCCGCGCCGCGAGCCGCTGCACCACCCGCCGCACGAGCGGCAGGTGCCGGCGCAGGATCTCGTCCCGCGTGCCGTCGAGCGGCAGGCATGGGGTGGCGGCCTCCGCGCCGCCGCGCATGCGCCGTCTGACGGCGTTGTACCCGACCTGTTCCATCATCACGCCCTCCCCTCACCCACCAGACGCCGGAAGAAGAACTGGACGCCGCCGGTCGGCCGGCCCGGGGGCCGGATCGCGAGCCGTCCGGCGAGCGCCGCGAGCGACTGGCTCGCCGGGCTGCCGGGCGCCGCGAGGACCACCGGGTGCTGCGCGCGCACCGCACGCGGCAGCGCGTCGTCGTAAGGAACGTAGCCCTGGTACTCCAGCCGGACGCGGAGGAAGCGCTCCGCCACGCGCGCCAGGCGCCGGAACGCGGCCTCGGCGTCCGCCTGCCCCGCCGCCATGTTGACCGCCACCAAGAACTCGCGCCGCCCGTAGCGGGTGGCGAGCACCTTCACGAGCGCGTAGGCGTCGGTGAGCGCCGTCGGCTCGGGCGTGATCACCACGAGCGCGTCGGCCGCGGCGGCCGTGAAGTACAGCACGTTGGCCGAGATGCCGGCCGCCGTGTCGACCAGCAGGACGTCGATCGACTCCTCGAGGCCGTCGACCTCGGCGAGGAGACGGAGCTGATCTTCGGGGCCGAGGCGCGTCAGCTCCTCGAAGCCGCTCGCCGCCGGAATGATGCGGATGCCCCCCGGCCCGTCGACCAGGACGTCTTCGAGCCGGTGCTCGCCGCGCATCACGTCGCGCAGGCTGCGCGCGGGAGAGAGTCCGAGCACCACGTCGAGGTTGGCGAGCCCGAGGTCGGCGTCGAGCACGCAGACCCGGAGCCCGCGGCTCGCGAGGGAGACCGCCAGATTGGCGGTGAGGTTCGTCTTGCCGACGCCGCCCTTGCCGCTCGTGATGGCGATCACGTGCGGCGCGCGGGCGGCGCTCGGCGTCAGGTCGATGGCGGTCTGCGACATGGTCACGAGTCTCCTTCTGGTCAGGCGGCGAGGAGGCAGCGGGCCAGGCGCTGCGGCGTGGCGGCCTCGAGGTCGTCCGGGATGCGGCGGCCGGCGGCGACGTGCGACACGGGGACCCGCTCGCGCCAGAGCTGCGCGACGATCGGGCCACCCGGCGCGGTGTCGGCCTTGGTGAGCACGCAGGCGTCGGGTGCGAGCGCCGCGAAGGCGCGCCAGGTGTTGGCCGCTGCGAGCGCGCCGGTGGCTGCGCTCACGACGAGCGTGCGTCCCGCCCCGGTGCCGGCGGCCTCGATCAACCCCTTGAGCTCGTCGAGCTCGCCCGGCTGCGCGGGGCCCGCGCCCGCGGTGTCGACGAGCACGAGGTCCGCCCGGCCGGGCTCGCCGAGCACGCCCGTGAGCGCCGCGGGATCCGCGGCGCGCCGGACCTCCGCGCCGAGCGCGTGCGCGTAGCGCTCGAGCTCGAGCGCGGCACCGAGGCGATACGTGTCGGTACCGACCAGGAGGACCCGCCGGCCGGCGCGCCGCGCCTGCGCCGCGAGCTTGACGACGGTCGTCGTCTTGCCGTCGCCGGGCGGGCCGAAGAAGAGCCTGACGCTCGGCGTGGTCGGCGGCGGTGCGGCCCCGAGGGCGGCGGCGAGCGCCGTGTCGAGCCGCGTGCCGCGCTCGAGGCGCTCGGCGGTCTCGCGCAGGAGCGCCGCCGCGATGACCCCGTCCACGCCCTGGGCGAGGAGCGCGCGGTGCAGGCGGCGGATGCCGCGTCCGCCCGGCGGCGGCTGGCGGCGCCACTGCTCGTCGACCAGCTCGCGCACCACGCTCATGAGCTCGCGGACCTCGCTCAGGAGCGCCCCGTCGGCCGGCTCGGTGGTGGCGGCGCCCGGCGCGTCGAGGTCGACCGCCGCCGTGACCGTCACCTGCCCCGGGGCCTCGGTGGTCTCCAGGATCACCGCCTCGGCGCCGAGCGTCGCCTTCACCTGCTTCAGCGCCTCCGCCATGGTCGGCGCCGTGAACCGGTTAACCTTCATCTAGAGTCACCACCCCGAGCGACCGCAGCCGCACGTTCGAGCCGATCTCGCCTGGCGAGACGACGGCGAAGGAAGGAAGCACGCGCTCGACGAGTCGCCGCACGTGCGCGCGGACCGGCGTCGAGCAGAGGAGGAGCGGGGAGAGATGCTGGGCGCCGAAGCGCTCGACCCACTCGGCGAGGCGTCCGAGGAGCCGCTGCGCGAGCGCCGGCTCGAGCGCGAGGAATGCCCCCTCCTCGCTCCGCTTGACGGAATCGAGGAGCAGGCGCTCGAGGTTCGCGCCGAGCGTCACCAGCGAGAGCATCCCGTCCGGACCGAGGAGCCGTTTCGTGATCGCGCGCCCGAGCGCCTGGCGGACGTGCTCGGTGAGCGCGTCGGGGTCCTTGGTCCGCCCGGCGTGATCGGCGAGCGTCTCGAGGATGGTCACCAGGTCTCGGATCGAGACGCTCTCGTGCAGCAGGTTCTGCAGGACCTTCTGGACGCCGCCGACCGTCAGCTGCTGCGGTACGAGCTCCTCGACGACTTTGGGGCGGGTCTTCGCCACGCCGTCGAGCAGCTGCTGCACCTCCTGGCGTCCGAGCAGCTCGTGGGCGTGGCGGCGGATCACCTCGGTCAGGTGGGTGATCACCACGGTCGCGGGGTCGACCACCGTGTAGCCGGCGAGCTGCGCGCGCTCGCGGTCCTGGGTGGCGATCCACAGCGCCTCGAGGCCGAAGGCCGGCTCGCGCGTCGCGAGGCCGGTGACCGGCGCCTTCACCGTGCCGGGGTCGATGGCGAGCTGGCAACCCGTGCGCAGGTCGCCGCGCGCCACCTCCACGCCCTTCAGCAGGATCACGTACTCGTTCGGCCGGATCTGCAGGTTGTCGCGGATGTGGACGGGCGGGACGACGAAGCCCATCTCGAGGGCCAGGTTCCGCCTGAGCGTGCGGATGCGCTCGACGAGATCGCCGCCGCTGACGGCACCCGGCTCGACGAGGGGCACGAGCTCGACGCCGACCTCGAGCTCCATCAGGTCGAGCGGCACGAGCACCTCGCTCCGCTCCTCCTTCGGCCGTGACGCGCCCGGCCCGCCGGCCTCGTCGGACGTCCCGGCCGCGGGCGCCGGGGAGACGCCGCCCGCGGCGGCGAGCCCGCCCGTCGCCCCGGCGAGCGCGATGAAGGGCAGGAACGGCAGCCCCGGGAGCAGCGCGAAGGCGCCGAGGATGCCGCTCACCAGCCAGAGGACGCGCGGGCTCATGAGCAGCTGCCCCGCCACCTCCGAGCCCAGGTCGGCGCCCGATGCGGCGCGCGTCACGATGATGCCCGCGGCGGTCGAGATGAGGAGCGCCGGCAGCTGCGAGACGAGCCCGTCGCCGATGGTGAGGATGGTGTAGGTCTCGGCCGCGGTCTTGACGTCGGCGCCCTGCTGGACGACGCCGATGAAGAAGCCGCCCAGGATGTTGATGGCGGTGATCACCAGACCGGCCACCGCGTCGCCGCGGACGAACTTGCTGGCGCCGTCCATCGCGCCGTAGAAGTCGGCCTCCTCCTCGATGGCCCGCCGGCGCGCGCGCGCGTCCTTCTCGGTGACGAGCCCGCTGTTCAGGTCGGCGTCGATGGCGAGCTGCTTGCCGGGCATGGCGTCGAGGGTGAAGCGCGCCGCCACCTCGGCGATGCGCCCGGCGCCCTTGGTGATGACCGCGAAGTTGATGACCACGAGGATCAGGAAGACGACGAGCCCCACCACGTAGCTCCCGCCGACGACGAAGTTCCCGAAGGCGCGGATCACGTGGCCCGCCGCGCTCGACCCCTCGTGGCCGTGGAGGAGGATCAGCCGCGTCGACGCCACGTTCAGCGCCAGGCGGAAGAGCGTGACGACGAGCAGCACCGAGGGGAAGGTCGAGAACTCGAGCGGCTGCTGCGTGTACATGCTCACCATCAGGATGACGAGGGCGAGCGAGATCGAGACCGCGAGCAGGAGGTCGATCAGGAACGCCGGCAGCGGGATCACCATGATCACCACCACCGCGACCAGCGCGAGCGGCAGGACGAGCTCGCCGGTGGGGACGGCGCCCGGCGCGGGCCGGGCGGTGAGCGCGGCGGTCGGCATCGGCTAGCGCCTCTCCCCCACCGCCACGCCGCGCAGCGAGTAGATGTAGGCGAGGATCTCGGCCACCGCGCGGTAGAGCGCCGGCGGGATCTCGGCGCCCACCTTGACCGACTTGAAGAGCGCGCGGGCCAGCGCGCGCCGCTCGACGATCGGCACGCCCGCGGCGCGCGCCGCGTCCTTGATCTTCTGCGCCAGCTCGCCGGCGCCCTTGGCGAGCACCTGCGGCGCGGTCGCCTCGCCGGCGCGGTAGCGGAGCGCGACCGCGACGTGCACGGGGTTGGTGAGCACGACGTCGGCGCGCTTCACCTCGGTCAGCATCCGCCGGCGCGCGATCTCGCGGTGCGCGCGCCGGAAGCGCCCCCTCACCTGCGGGTCGCCCTCGGTCTCCTTGTGCTCCTCCTTGACCTCGTGGCGGCTCATCTTGAGCGACTGCTCGTGCCGCCGGCGCTGCCAGAGGTAGTCGAGCCCGCCGAGCACCGCGAGCGCGAGCGCCATGGTGAGGAAGAGACGGCGGAGCCCCGTGCCGGTGAAGCCGATGAGCTCCGCGGGCGTCATGCCCGACGCGCCGATCGCCTCGGCGCCGGTCCGCAGGAGCACGCGGTAGGCGACGGCGGCGACCAGGGCGATCTTCACGACGGCCTTCACCAGGTTCATGGCGCCGTTCGCCGAGAAGATGCGCTTGAGACCGTTCGCCGGGCTGACGCGC
>Ga0066709_100003108_pt1 | contig 12551 bp, 7 predicted proteins | sample GraSoiAngelo_158_FD_79665 | JGI IMG/M metagenome (GOLD analysis project Ga0066709, IMG submission 79665) | Grasslands soil microbial communities from the Angelo Coastal Reserve, California, USA - 14_1009_16_30cm | ecosystem: Environmental > Terrestrial > Soil > Grasslands | place: USA... | reverse complement strand
CTGAGCGAGGACCGGCAGGCCAACAGCGTCGAGCACCTGCACGATCTGCTGCGCCGGATCGGCGACCTCTCCACGGTGGAGATTGCGGCGCGCGTCGTCGGCGGCGCGCCCGCGGCCGATGCATGGCTCCGCGAGCTCGTCGCGACGCGGCGCGCCGTCGGCATGCGCATCGCCGGCGACGACCGGTGGGTGGCGATCGAGGACGTCGCCCGCTACCGCGACGGCGTCGGCGCCTCGCCACCGAGAGGCGTCCCCGAGGCGTTCCTCGAGCGGGTTACCGGCGCGCTCGACGGGCTGCTCGCGCGCTTCGCGCGCAGCCACGGGCCGTTCCTCGCCCACGAGCCCGCCTCCCGCTGGGGCCTGCCGGTCGGGGTCGTCGAGGACGCCCTCGCGCGCCTCGCCGGGGCGGGGACGATCTTGCGCGGCGAGTTCCGCCCGTCCGGCTCGGAGCGGGAGTGGTGCGATCCCGAGGTCCTGCGGATGCTCCGGCGGCGCTCGCTGGCACGTCTCCGACGGGAGGTGGAGCCGGTCGAGCCGGAGACGCTCGGGCGATTCCTGCCGGCGTGGCAGGGCGTCCTCCCGGTAGGCGCGGACCCGGTGCCGCTGCGCGGCAGCGCCGCCCTGGAACGCCTCGCCGAGGTCGTCGACCAGCTGTCGGGCGTGCCGATTCCCGCCTCCGTGCTCGAGCGCGACGTCCTGCCGGCGCGGATCCCCGGCTACCAGCCGCGGCTCCTCGACGAGCTCGGCGCGCTGGGCGAGGTCGCCTGGGTCGGCCACGGGAGCCTGGGTCGCGACGATGGCCGGGTCGTGCTCCATCGCCCCGGCCGCGAGCTGCTCCTGACGACCGGCGGGCCGGACGGAGCGAAACCGCCCGACTCGCCACTTCATGCGGCCATCCGCGACCACCTCGCCACTCGCGGGGCGTCGTTCTTCCGCGCCCTCCAGGGCGCGGTCGCCCACGCCGGCGGGGGATCGGAGCGGGACGTCCTCGACGCCCTGTGGGACCTCGTCTGGGCGGGCGAGGTCACCAACGACACGTTCGCGCCACTGCGGGCCTTGCGCTGGAAGCGTCCGGCTCGCTCGAACGGCCGCCCGCCGCGGATCGGCCGCCTGACCTCGCTCGGACCGCCGGAGGCGGCCGGCCGCTGGTCGCTGGTCGGCAGCGCGCTGTGGGATGCCAGCCCGGCGCCGCTGAGCGCGACGGAGCGGATGCACCAGCTCGCCCTCGCCCTCCTCGACCGGCACGGCGTGCTGGTTCGGGAGTCGGTGATGGCCGAGGGCCTCGAGGGCGGCTTCTCCGCGGTCTACCCGATGCTCCGGGCGCTCGAGGAGGCGGGCCGGATCCGGCGCGGCTACTTCGTGGCCGGGCTCGGCGCGGCGCAGTTCGCCCTTGCCGGGGCGCTGGAGCGGCTGCGCTCGGTCCGCGAGCCGGCGAGCGCCACCGGCGACACCCCGGCGGTCCATCTCCTGGCTGCCGCCGACCCCGCCAATCCGTACGGCGCCGCCGTGCCCTGGCCGCGCCGTGGTGACGGCGACAAGCGTCCGCTGCCGCGCGCAGCTGGCGCCTCCGTCGTGCTCGTCGACGGGCTCGCCGCGCTGTACATGGACCGCGGCGGGAGTTCGCTCCAGACGCTGCCGCCCTTCGACGACCCGTCCGTCGCGGCCTCGGCGCTCGGCGCGCTGCACGGTTTGCTCGCCGATGGCAGGGCCCGCGAGCTGGTCGTCAGCCGTGTCGACGGAGAGCCGGTGGGCCGCTCGTCGTGGTACGACACGCTGCTCAAAGCTGGTTTCATCCAGGGCTATCGCGGGCTCGTCCTGCGAAGAGAGCGCGCGGGAGCGATGATCGCCTGATGCCGGAAGGCGACACGCTCGCTCGAATCGCCATCGCGCTCAGGCCGTACCTTGCCGGCCGGGTCGTGACGGGCGCGCGCGCCCGCCTGCCAGGGCCACAAATCTCGCGCATCGTCGGCCAGAAGATCGACGCGGTCGACGCCATGGGCAAGAACCTGCTGATCAGGTTCGACGGCGGGCTCGAGCTGCGGACACACCTCGGGCTGCACGGCTCGTGGCACCGCTATCGGCCCGGGGAGACGTGGCGCCGGCCGCCGTCGCGGGCGGCACTGGTCATCGAGGTGCCGGGCGCCGTCGCCGTCTGCTTCGACGCGCCGGTGGTCGAGCTGTTCGAGCGCCGAGCGGAGGTCGTCCACCCCACGATCTCGATGCTCGGGCCGGACCTGCTCGCCCCGAACTACGACCAGGCCGAGGCGATCCGGCGCCTGCGCGACCCGGCCCGCGCCGAGGTGCCGATCGGCGAGGCGATCCTCGACCAGCGCGCAGTCGCCGGTGTCGGCAACGTGTTCAAGAGCGAGGTCCTGTATGTCGAGAAGGTCGACCCGTTCGCGCCGGTCGGCTCGCTCGACGAGGCGACGCTCGATCGGATCCTGACCACGGCTCGCGAACTGCTCCACATGAACGCGCGATCGGATGCGCCGGCCGGACGCGTCACGACGGTCGATCCGAAGACCGGCAAGAAGCTCGCGCCGTCGCGCCTGTGGGTCTACGATCGCGCCGGCCGGCCGTGCCACCGCTGCGGGACGCCCATCCGCGAGGAGTCCCAGGGCAGCGAGCTGCCACGGACCACGTACTTCTGCCCGAGCTGCCAGGCGTCGGCGTCCGCCGTGCCCGCGGGCGCAGCGCGCCGGTCCGCCCAGCGCGCGAGCACGTAGCTCAGACGCTCACCGCGTAGAGCCGGCGCTCCTCCTCGACACCCTTGAGGGTGTGGACGCCGCGATCCACGAACTTGAAGCCGGAGCCGGCGACCAGATCGCGAACGGCGGACGACACCAGCACCTCGCTGGGGCCGGCGGCTGCCATAACCCGGGCCCCGACGTGGACGCTGATGCCCCGGATCTTGCCGCCCGGCAACTGCTCAATCTCGCCGGTGTGGACGCCTGCTCGCACCTCCAGCCCGATCGCCTGGACCGCGGCCACGATTGCCGTCGCTGCGCGGATCGCCCGCGCGGGCCCGTCGAACACGGTGAGGAAGCCGTCGCCGGCCGTGTCGACCTCGCGCCCGCGGTAGCGGACCAGCTCCGAGCGGACCGCTTCATGGTGCGTCTCGAGCAGGTCGCGCCAGCGCCGGTCGCCGAGCTGGGTGGCGAGCTGCGTCGAGCCGACGATGTCGGTGAAGAGCACGGTGGCCAGGACCCGGTCAGGCTCCTGCGGCTCGCGCGAGCCGGTCAGGAACTCTCGAATCTCGGCGAGGGTCTCCTCGGGATCGAACCATGGCACATGGTCCGCCCCCGGCAGCTCCACATAGCGGGCGCCCTCGAGATGGCTCGCCAGCCAGCGTGCGTTGCCGACCTGACAGATCCGGTCCTCGACAGCATGAAGGATCAGCGTCGGGACGTGGATCGTGGGCACGACATCGCGGACGTCGATGTCGAACGCCATTCGTGCGAACGCATCCCACGTGGAGGGCGTCGCGGCGTTCCGCTGCAGCTTCCCCAGCCAGGCGCTGATGGCCGGCAAACCGGGGTCGTCCGCGATCGACGGGACGAGCACCGTCGTCGCCCCGCCCTTCCCCCAGCGATCGGGGATCGACGTCATGTACGCCTCGAACTCTTCCTCGGTCGCCTCACCCCACGGCCAATCCGCGTCCGTCCTTTCACGGACCTCCGCGCCCTGGAGGATGAGGCCACGGGTCCGCTCGGGATGGGCGGCGGCAAAGAGCATCGCCAGCGGGCCGCCTTCGGACTCGCCCATGACCACAGCGGACTCGGAGCCCACCGCGTCCATGACTGCCCGGATATCGTCCATGCGCACGTCGAGCGGCGTCGCACCGGGTACCCGGTCCGACATGCCGAGACCGCGCTTGTCGAAAAGGATCAGGCGGCTGAACTCGCCGAGCCGCTCGCACCAGCGCCGAAACGCCGGCAGCTCCCACTCGACGTCGAGGTGGGTGTAGGCACCCTGCACGTAGACGAGGTCGACCGGCCCGCCGCCGACCGTGCGGTAGGCAATGTGGACGTCGCCGCTCCGCGCGAAGGCCACCTCGCTCACCTCCGTATCATCGCGCCCATGTGCGAGCAGTACGTGGCCCGAGCGCCGGAGCCGTTCCGGATCGATGCCCTGTGGGACTTCACCGAACGGCTCGAGCGGTACGGGATCGCGGGATTCGGATGGGGCGCGACCTGGCTCGACGGCAACGGCCTCCTGCGGTCGCATCGCGACATCGGTTCGTTCGTCGACGATCCGGGCAGGGAGCAGGTCGGCCGGAACGAGACGCGAGCGCTGCTCGTCCACCTGCGCCGGCCGTCGAAGTTCTCGACCATCGGGCCGGCGGACACGCAGCCATTCGACGACCCCGCCGGCCGGTACGCCTTCAGCCACAACGGCGAGCTGAAGCATCACGAGGCCCATCGCGCCGCGTACCGAGCGGCCGGTCGACTCCACGGCAAGGCCGACACCGAGGTCGGGGCGCGATGGCTGGAGGACGAGTGGGCGGCTGCGGGCTCGGTTCCGGCGGTTCTCGGCAAGCTCCACGACACGTTCGGCGGCCACGCCAACCTCGCGGTCCTGACGAGCGCCGGCGAGGCCCATCACTACGCCGGCAACGACGAGAACCCCGTCTTCTCCTTCGACCTCGGCTCGATCCGGATCGTCTCGACGGGGATGTACTCGCTCGATCGGTCCGTGTTCAAGTACGTGGCCCCCGAAGCCACGAATCGCGCCATCGTGCCGCTCACGAGGACCGCCTCGATCTGACTCCACCCGACACACCGCATTGACACGCGCGTCTCACGGGGCGCACGGTTCGTGCGGCGGGGGACGAGGGAGGGAACGGGCACATGGCAGTCGAGGCTGTCGCGGTCGCGCCACCGATCGGCGTGCCGGTCGAGGACGACGTCGGGGCTCGACCGACCGAGCACCTGCCGCTCCGCCAGCTCTTCCAGATCTCGCTCTACTGGCTCGGGATCAACTCGATCATGGGCGGGCTGGGCGTCGTGGTCCAGAAGCAGGTGCCGGCCCTCGTCCCAGCCGACCTCCTCGGCCCGGCGCTCGCATTCCAGAGCATCGTGACCATGATCATGGCCGCGCTGATCCAGCCGACCGTGGGCGCCATCAGCGACTACACGATCAGCCGCTGGGGCCGCCGCAAGCCGTACATCGCGATCGGCGCGACCCTCGACGTCATCTTCCTCACCGGAATCGCCCTCTCGAACGCCTATGTCGCGCTCGTCGTGTTCCTGATCCTGGTCCAGTTCAGCTCCAACTTCGCCCAGGGCCCCTTCCAGGGCTACATCCCGGACCTCGTGCCGCCGAAGCAGGTCGCACTCGCGAGTGCGCTTGTCGGCATCATGCAGACCCTCGGGTTCGTGCTCGGAACGGTCGTCATCACGTTCGGCGTCCTGAACGGCCAGTACCTGATCCCGCTCGTGTTCCTGGGCCTCATCGAGCTGGGCACCGCCATCGGGACGATCATCTGGGTGCGGGAGGGCCCCCGGGCCCGCGACCGGGGTGGTCGGTCCTGGTGGCAGGTCGCGAAGTCAGCCTGGGCGACCGACATCCTCACCGAGAAGAGCTTCCTCAACCTCGTGATCTCGCGCCTGCTGTTCTTCGCCGGGCTGAACATGCTGCTCGGCTTCTACCTGATCTTCATGCAGTTCACGCTGCTGCTCCCCAACGCGGAGCAGGCGCTATGGATCAACATCACGACCGGCAGCGTGGCCCTCCTGACCATGGTCTCGACCATCCCCTCCGCCCGGATCTCGGATCGTGTCGGGCGGAAGCCCGTGCTGTACGCCGCGTGCGCGATCGGCGCGATGGGCATGCTGGTCTCCGCCCTGGCGCCGACGGTGCAGGTCTTCGTCATCGGGGCCGTCCTGATCGGCATCGCCTCGGGCACCTTCCTCGCGGTTGACTGGGCGCTCATGACCGACATCATCCCCAAGGCGGCTTCCGGCCGATACATGGGCATCAGCAACATCGCGGTTGCCGCGGGTGGCCCGCTCGCCTCGGTCATCGGGGGCGCGGCGCTCTTCGCGCTGACCGCGGGTGCCGTCGTCCCGCCACTGGGTCCGCGCGCGGCGTTTGCCGCCGCGATCGTCCTGTTCTTCCTGGCGGCGTTCTTCCTCCGGCGGGTCGACGCCCGAGCGAGGGAAGACCGGCTGGCCGACGAGGTCCTTCTCGCCGGCTCGCCGCCCTGACCCGACACGGCGGCGGCCACCTGACCGAACCGGGACCTTCGGGTTCTGCCCACGGTGGGCCGGTCGTTCGGTATCCTCTCGCGCAACGTGCCATCCAAAGCTACGGGCCGCCAGGTGACTGACGGCACCGTCATGATCATCGGCGGTGCCGAGGACAAGGTCCGCGACCGGGTGATCCTCGGCCGCTTCGCCGCCCTCGCGGGCGGCGAGGACGGCGTCGTGGTCATCCTGTCGACCGCGTCGTCGTTCGGGCCCCTTGCCGGCGAGCGCTACAGCGAGATCTTCAGAGGGCTCGGCATCGGCACGGTCCGACCCGTGCACGCGATGACGCGCATCCAGGCGAACGATCCGGCGTTCGCTCGCCAGGTGCGCGATGCGACCGGCATCTTCCTGACCGGCGGCAACCAGCTCCGCCTGTCCTCGACGATCGGCGGCACGCTCCTCGCGGAGGCCATCCTCGAGCGCTTCCGCGCCGGCGCCGTCGTCGCCGGCACGTCTGCCGGCGCATCGGCGATGTCCAGCCACATGATCGCGTTCGGCGCGTCGGGAGGGACGCCGAAGCACCGCATGGCCGCGCTCGCCGCCGGCCTCGGCGTGCTGCCGAGCGTCATCGTCGACCAGCACTTCCAGCAACGGAACCGGTACGGCCGGCTCCTGTCGGTCATCGCCCAGAACCCGAGCCTGCTCGGGCTCGGGGTCGACGAGGACACCGCCGGCGTCGTTGGTCCGGATGGGGTCATGGAAGTCATCGGCCGCGGGAGCGTGACGATCATCGACGGCGCCGAGGCCGAGACGGACGCGTGGGAGGTCAAGGGCCACCGCCCGGTCATGATCAGCGGCGTGGTCCTGCACGCCCTCCCGTCCGGCTACCGCTTCGACCTGCGCCGACGCCAGCGCATCGCCACCCCGGACCTGAAGGCCCTTCCCGGCGGGAACGTCGCCTCGACCTAGGCCCGCTTCGGTTGCTCGGCGGCTCCTGCCGCGCTTTTCTCCCGGATGCTCCCCCCAGTAGCACTCGAGACCGAGGGGGTTGTCAAACGACCGAGGACGGCTGGACTCCATCCGGAGCTGAGCGTGGCTCGGGACGAAATCGCGGCAACGCCCGGCGGTCGCGCCCGAATCTCGCGCCGAACGCTCCCGCCGGTGTCGACCGGCAATTTCCCGGGCTGAACCTGCGGCCTGATCGGCTAGGCTTCGGTCAGTCGCAGGGGAGTGCAGATTGGCGAAGGCCGCGACGCGCGCGACGTCGCCCGACACGAAGGCCGCCCGCACGGAGGCAAAGACCGCGGTTGCGCGCGCGGGTCGCGCGAAGCGAAACGGCGCCGCTGCGGCCGCCAAGGCTCCAGCCGGGCCCCTGCCGACCCTGCGCATCCTCGAGACGCGGGTCCTCCGCGGTCCCAACTACTGGTCGCGTGCGCCGGTGGTCAAGCTGCTCGTCGACCTCGGCGTGCTCGAGCAGTTCCCGACCACGAAGATCCCCGGGTTCGTCGACGGCCTGCTCGCATGGATACCGTCCCTCGAGGATCACGCCTGCTCCCTGAACCGGCGCGGCGGATTCGTGACACGGCTCAAGGACGGCACGTGGGTTGGCCACGTCGCCGAGCACATCGCGCTCGAGCTCCAGAACCTCGCCGCCACGTTCGTCCACCACGGCAAGACGCGCTCGGCCGACAAGGAAGGCCAGTACAACGTCATCTACGAGTTCCGCGAGGAGGCCGTCGGGCTCGAGGCCGGCAAGCTCGCTGTCCGGATCGTCAACCACCTCGTCGCCCCGGACGATCCGGCACAGGCGCTTGACTACATCGAGGAGCTCGAGGCCCTCATCCGGCTCGCGGAGCGGCAGGCATTCGGGCCGTCGACCCAGGCGATCCTCGACGAGGCAGCCTCGCGCGACATCCCGTTCCTGCGCCTGGATCGGGCGTCGCTCGTGCAGCTCGGGCAGGGCATCCACCAGCAGCGCATCCGGGCGACGATGACCTCGCGGACATCGGCGATTGGCGTCGACATCGCGAGTGACAAGAACCTCACCAACCGGTTGCTCGAATCCGCCGGCTTGCCGGTGCCCAAGTCGGAGGTCGTGAACACGGTCGACGCCGCCGTGGGGGCCGCCCACCGGATCGGCTTCCCATGCGTCGTCAAGCCGCTCGACGGCAACCATGGGCGCGGCGTCCAGCTCGACCTGCGCACGGACGACGACGTCCGCGCCGCCTTCGACGGGGCACGACGCGAGAGCCGCTCGGGCGACCTCGTCGTCGAGACGTTCATCACCGGCAATGACTACCGGTGCCTGGTCATCGGCGGCAAGGTCGCGGCAATCGCCGAGCGCGTCCCGGCATCGGTGGTGGGCGACGGCAAGCAGACCGTGCGCCAGCTCGTCGACGAGACCAACGCCGATCCTCGTCGCGGCATCGGCCACGAGAAGGTCCTCACGCGCATCGCGGTCACGCCCGCCGCGGAGGAGCTGGTCCGCGCCCAGGGCTACGAGATGGACGGCGTGCCGCCGAAGGGCGAGCGGGTCAGGCTCGCGCTGACCGGCAACATGTCGACCGGCGGGACGTCGATCGACCGCACCGAGGAGGCACACCCGGACAACGTCGAGATCGCCGAGATGGCCGCCCGCGTCGTCGGGCTCGACGTCGCCGGCATCGACTTCATCTGCCCGGACATCACCGTGCCCGTGCGCGAGACGGGCGGCGCGATCGTCGAGGTGAACGCGGCGCCGGGCTTCCGGATGCACACCCACCCGACGGAGGGCGAGCCGCAGTACGTCGCCAAGCCGGTCATCGACCTGCTGTTCCCGCCCGGAGCGAACGCCCGCATCCCGATCCTCGCCGTCACCGGCACGAACGGCAAGACGACGACGGTCCGGATGATCGCCCACATCCTCAAGCTGATGGGCCGCCGCGTGGGCATGACCTCGACCGACGGGATCGTGGTCGACGGCCGGATGATCCGGCGCGGCGACATGTCCGGCCCGAAGTCGGCGCGGATGATCCTGCAGAACCCGACGGTCGACACCGCGGTGTTCGAGGTGGCGCGGGGCGGCATCCTGCGCGAGGGCCTCGGCTTCGACCGGCCGGACGTGGCGGTCGTCACCAACGTGACCGCTGACCATCTCGGCCTCGGCGGCATCTCGACGCTCAAGCAGCTGTCCGACGTCAAGGGTGTGATCGTCGAGGCCGTGCCCAGAACTGGTTTCGCTGTCCTGAACGCGGACGATCCCTACGTGGCGCGCCTCGCGGCCGACTGCCGCGGCACCGTCGTCTACTTCTCGATGGAGACCGAGAAGGGGGTGCGCGGCTTCGACAGGGTGGATGGCCACGCCGGCCGCGGCGGCGCCGCGTTCGTGGTCCGGCACACGCCCGAGGGCGACCAGATCGTGCTCCGCCACGGGCCGCGGACGATGCCCGTGCTGTACACCCACCTCGTGCCCGCGACGTTCGGCGGCCGGGCGCGGATGAACGTGGCGAACGCACTGGCCGCCGCTGCGGCGGCGTGGGCATCGGGGGCGCACCTGCACGACATCCGCCAGGGCCTGCGCACGTTCACGACGTCGTTCTTCCAGGCGCCCGGCCGGCTGAACTACCTCGAGGTCGCCGGGGTGCGGGTGGTCATCGACTACTGCCATAACGTCGACGGCATGCGCAACCTCGCCGACTTCGCGCGACGCATGAACGGCGACGGCTCAGGCAATGGGGCGAACCGCATCGGGCGGGCGATCGGGGTGATCGGGATGCCCGGCGACCGGCGCGACGAGGACATGCGCGAGTACGGGGCGCTTGCCGCGGGCGCCTTCGACGAGATCATCGTTCGCGAGGATCGCAACCTTCGCGGCCGTGCGCCGGGGGTCGCGGCGACCATCGTGGCCGACGGGGTGCGAAAGGCGCGTGAGACGGGCGCGGGTCGGACGACCCGAATCGACAAGATCCTCGACGAGATGTCGGCGGCGAAGGCCGCGCTGCGGCGCGCGAACCCGGGCGACCTCGTGGTCATGTGCGTCGACGACTCGGTCGCCGTCTACCGCGAGGCGATGGCGAGCGCCGGCCAGCATGCCGGCTCGACCGCCTTCGCCGACCCCGGCGAGCTGGACGCGCCGGAGGGCTAGGCCCTCGCTCGCTGAGCTCATCGGCCGCCGGCGACGAGCTTGGCGAGCTCCGCCGGGTCGTTGACGGGCTGCAGGTTGCGAGCGGCGATCAGCGCGAAGACCTCGTCGCGCATCTCGTGGCAGAGCAGGACGATGACATCGCGCGGCTTCGCGGGCCCCTCGTCGTCGGTTCGGTCAAGCTCGGCGCCGAGCGCCTCCACCTCGGTGAGATGGAGCGGGAGCTCGTCGCGCCAGCCGCCCTCGCGCGCACCGGCGGTGATCTCGCCGATCACCGATTCGCGGGTCCGGCCGCGCAGGTAGTGGAGCATCTCCTTCAGCACGAACCGATCGACGACGCCGGCCACGACCCGGCCGACGCCGCGCAGCGTGTCGTCAGGCCGGTCGCCGGCCAGGCCGACGATGGTCGTCAAGGTCGCGCGGCCCGGCACGCGACCGGCCGTCTCACCCGGGATCGTCGCGCCACGACGTGCCCGCGCACCCTCGGTTCGCGCGATCGCGTCGGCGACCTCGAGCAGCACGCGAACGCCCGCCTCGTTGTGGGCGAAGTCGACGACGACGATCCGGCGATCGTCGATGAACACGTTGAGCCGGCCGGGCGACGCCTCGGTCGTCGGGCGGAAGGTCTGCAACCCTCGGCGCACGTCGGCGATGGAGGCGCCGAGCGCCCGCGCGCCGCCCGACGCGGCGAGCGCGTTGGCCACGTTGTGCCGTGCCACGCCGCCGAGCACGACGGGGATGTCACGGAGCCGGGCGAACGGGCGCCAGCGGGTGCCCTCGGCCTCGCCAATCCGCCCGTCGCGCACGACGTACGCGCGCCCGCCCTGCCTGAGATGTCGTCGGACACGGGCAGATCGACCGCCTTCCATGCTGAACAGCGCGACCCGCGCGCGGACCGTGCGGGCGATGGCCGCGACGTAGCGATCGTCGGCGTTGAGCACGACCCAGCCGGAGGGTTTCGTCATCCGGGCGATCACGCCCTTCACCTCGGCCAGCTCGGGCAGGGTGTGGATGCCCTGCAGGTCCATGTGATCGGAGGAGACGTTCGTGATCACGCTCGCCTCGTTCGACTCGTAGCCCACGCCGCGCAGCAGGATCCCGCCGCGTGCGGTCTCGAGGACGGCCACGTCGATGTCGTCTCGATGGAGAATCGCACCCGCTCCGCCGGGTCCGGTCCAGTCGCCCGGCTCGACCATCATCCCGTTCACGACGATCCCATCGGACGTCGTTGCCCCGACTCCCCTCCCGGATTCGCGCAGGATGTGGGCGATCAGCCGGGTCGTGGTGGTCTTACCGTTCGTGCCGGTGATCGACACGACCGGGAGCCGCCGGTCGGCGTCGCGGATCCACGGCGGTCCCGAGCCTTCCCCGGCGGCGACCCGTGCCAGGATGCGGGTCACGTACCGCGCTCGCCGCGGCGTGAGATTCGCCACGGGTCCGGGCGGAACGTCCCGCTCGGCCAGGGCGAGCGCACCCTCGGCGATCGCAGTGGCGCGATCGGCGAGCGCCCAGGGCCAGACCACGATCCAGTGCCCGGGATCCGAGGAACGGTGGACGGACACCGGGCCGATCGCGCCGTCGGGTGCGGCGCGCCGGAGGCGGCGGACCCACTCTGCGAGGACGGCGATGCGCGGTGGCTGCGCAGACCGCGGAACGGCCGCGGCCAGTCGCACCAACGCGTGCTTCTCGGGCTCGCGTCGGCCGTACCAGGTCCGCCGCCGGCCGATCGCGACCTCAAGCTTCATCGCCGGCCCGAGCCGGTACAGGTTCGGTCCGTCGAGCTGGCGAATCTCGATCAGGCGCACGGTCCGGCGAGGATAGCAACGGCGAATCCCTAGACTGCGGCCGTGCAGACCGTGACCGCGCCCGGCTCGCTCGTCGCCGACGCCGAGCTCGATGCCCTGCGGGGCATCGCCGAGGCGGGCCTGCCGGCCTTCCTGGCGGACCTCGAGCGGCTGGTGAACGTCGACTGCGGCAGCTATAGCCCGGCCGGCGTCAACGAGATCGCCGACTGGGTCGCCGCCGAGATGACCGCCAACGGTGCTCGGATCGAACGCGTCCCCGACGCCGGCGGCCGCTACGGGGACACGGTCATGGGGACGTTCGACGGCCGGCCCGGAGCCGGCCCGCGCCTGCTCCTGATCGGCCACATGGACACGGTCTTCCCGGATGGGACCGCGGCGGAACGGCCGTTCCACGTCGAGAACGCGAATGCGAAGGGACCCGGCGTCAGCGACATG